>OHYU01000872.1_pt1 | contig 13370 bp, 11 predicted proteins | sample 1580331 | NCBI WGS metagenome assembly OHYU01 (sample SAMEA3882519, study PRJEB24775) | human gut metagenome | biome: human-associated habitat; feature: intestine environment; material: feces | place: Netherlands | collected 2009/2010
ACGCCCCCTACAAAAGAATCAGGCTCAAAGATTGCTCAAATCTTTGAGCTTTTTTTCGTAACTTTGCCTTAGAAAACTAATAATAATCAAAATAATAATGAAACGACTGTTTTTATCTATGCTTGTGGCGTTGATGGCGTTGGCTTCTTGGGCTGTCAACAACGACCAGTACACAATTATCGTGTCGCTCGACGGTTTCCGTTGGGATTATTGCGAGGCTTACAACACGCCATTCCTCAACTCTATGGCAGAAAAGGGCGTTAAGGCTGTAATGAGTCCATCTTTCCCTTCAAAAACATTCCCCAACCACTATACGCTTGCTACGGGTTTGGTGCCTGATCACCACGGTATTATCGCCAATTCGTTCCGCATTCGTGCCACTGGCAAGAAATATTCGTTGGGTAACGCAGAAACGCGTTCCGACACACGAAACTATGGCGGCGACCCCATTTGGCTCACTGCCAAGCGTCAGGGTATGACCACAGCCACGGTGTATTGGGTGGGTAGCGATATTCCCATCAAGGGCGGCTATGCCAACTATTGGCAAGACTATCAGAAAAAGCCTCTGCTCACCGATGTGGAGCGTGCCGAAGAGGTGGTGCGCTTGCTCCAACTTCCAGAAAGCGAACGCCCACACTTCATTATGTGCTATTTTGAGGAACCCGACCACACAGGCCACGTGGCTGGACCGGTGACCAAGGAATGTCGTAGCGAAATGGAACACCTCGATGAACTGCTCTCTTACATGTGGAAGCGCATCAGTCTGCTCCCAGAAGCAAGCAAGGTGAATTTGATTGTGACTGGCGACCATGGTATGGCGTGGACCGATGCCGACCGCACCGTGCCAGTGAAGAAATACATTAAAGATGAGTGGGTGGATGCGATAGAAGGCGACCTCCCTGCCAACATCTATGTGAAGAAAGCCGAATATGTGGATTCGATATTGGTGGCACTGAAAAATGTGGACCACATTCGCACATGGCGAAAGTCGGAAATCCCTGAATATCTGCACTATGGCAGCAATGTCAATGTGGGTGATGTGCTGGTGCTTCCCGATGTGGGTTGGCTTTTCACCGACTGCAAAGTGCGCCGTGGTGGTAGCCATGGTTTCGACCACACTTGTAGCGATATGCAAGTGGCATTCCGTGCCATGGGACCAGCGTTTAAGGTGGGCTATGTGAAACCCGACAAGTTCCGCAACGTGTGCGTCTATCCGCTGCTTTGCCACCTGCTCGACGTTAAGCCATCGCCTAACGACGGCTCACTCGCCGAAGTGCAAGATATACTGAAATAGAAATTAGAAATTAGAAATTAGAAGTTAGAAATTAGAGGTTAGATATTAGAAGTTAGAAATTAGAAATTTGATTATCAGAGTGCTCCGATAACTCCGAGTGCTCCTCTTAAAATCTAAAATCTAATTTCTAATTTCTAATTTCTAACTTCTTTTATAATCTCCTTATTGCTGTTGACTGTGGGGGTGGGGATGGTGTAGTTTTACGGCTAAAAAAACTGCAATGGATAAAATTGAAAAACACGATAATACCGAATTTACTATCGACGTGCAGGCTTTGGCGGCGGAAAACCGTAGTCGCAACGAGGGGCTGCAAGTGCCTTACGACCCACTCACGGGTGAGGGCTGCAGCGGAGAGCGCCGACTGGTGAGCGTGCCTGTGGCTGGTGAGGTGTGGCTTCCGGTGCCGATGCTCAGCGAGGTGCCACTCGACATGCTGAGCGATGAGTTGACCTATCAAAAAACACGCATCAAATACGACTTTGAATATTGGTGTGCCACTTGTGCCACCGTGCGCGACAAGGTGAGCGGACGCAACGTGAAATTGCGCCTGAATGCTCCACAGCGCCATGTGCTTGCCGATTTGGAGCGTCAGCGGTTGGCAGGCAAGGGCGTGCGCATAATTTTGTTGAAAGCGCGCCAATGGGGTGGTTCCACGCTGGTGCTGATGTATATGGCGTGGATTCAATTGGTGCTTCAGCGCAACTGGAACAGCATCATTTGTGGCCATAAGCGAAGCACATCGAGCGTGATTAAGGGCATGTACACCAAACTCCTGCAACACTATCCCAAGCAACTGCTCGACGACGACAAACCTCTTGAATTTAAAACCTTTGAGGGCAACACCAATGCAAAGATAATCACTGGGCGCGACTGCCTGGTGCTGATGGGCACGGCACAGGTCGATGATGTGGTGCGCGGCTACGATATAGCCATGGCGCACATGAGCGAAGTGGCGTTTTGGCCATCTTCCACCATGCGCAACCCCGAAGATGTGATGCGCTCGGTAGATGGCTCGTTGCTGGTGGGTGGTTTGACGGTGGAGGTGCTTGAATCCACGGCAAACGGCATCGGCAATTATTTTCACAATGAGTGGCTACTCTCGGTGAATGGCGAGACCGACAAGCATGCTGTATTCATTCCGTGGTATGAGATTGAAATCTACCGTTTGCCGGTCGATGAGGCGGAAATAGCGGATTTGTGGAAAAGTTTCGACGACTACGAGCGCAACCTTTGGCGAATAGGGTGTACGCTGGAAATGATCAAGTGGTACCACGAAAAGCGCAAGAGTTACCAGTCGCACCACAAGATGATGGCGGAGTTTCCCACCAATTCCACCGAGGCGTTCAGCACTTCGGGTAGATGCGTGTTTTCGCTCTCGCGCCTCGATGCCATGCGCGCTCAGTGCTGTGAACCACTGGCGAAAGGCGAGTTGAAGAAGGTGAACGGCAAATGGCGCATAATCGACGAAGGCAAGCCACGCCTGAAAGTGTGGAAAATGCCCACCACCAATATGCTGGAGAGCAAATATGTGGTGGGTGTGGACATTGGCGGACGCAGTGCAAGTGCCGACTATTCCGTGATTTCGGTAATCGACTGCCACGACCGCATTTGTGAAACGGTGGCGCAGTGGCGTGGGCATATCGACCACGATTTGCTCATTGAAAAGGCGATAGCCATAGCCTCGTTCTACAACCAGGCATTGCTGGTGGTGGAGAGTAACACGCTCGAAACGCACGCTTCCGACGGCAAGTCGGCTTACCTGCTTCGCCGCTTGAAAGATGAATATAGCAATGTGTTTCGCCGAAAAACGGAACCACACGGCTTCAAGGTGGGCTTCCAGACCAATGTGCTCACGAAGGCGCAAGTCGTCAATCATTTGGTGACGATGGTGCGCGAGGGGCTGCTGGTGGAGCACGACAGCGATGCCATTGATGAAATGAGCTGGTTTGAGGAACGACTGGGTGGCGGTTTCGGTGCCATCGACGGCAAACACGATGATATGGTGATGTCGCGCGGCATCGCCCTGCTGGTCAACCACGTCTACGCCAACACCTACTCCAACTGTAGCGATTTCCCCACATCCTCCAACTCTACGCCCACCGATTCCACGCCACTCGACACCGTGTTCACCAACCAATAGCCTTCTCACACGGATTTTTTTTGAGCGTTTTTTTGAGCCACAAATTAGCACAAATTTTCACAAATTATTTTTTGTGGGAAATGGAAAAAACCGCTCGCCTTCGGCGAAAAACCAAACCTGGTAGGGACGTGATACTTCACGTCCGCCCATAATTGTAGTATCATATTGAATATCAACAATTTGTCGCGGACGCGAAGTATCGCGTCCCTACCATGCAAAATCGTTTGGGAAATTTGATCCTTCCAAGAAATCATTTTTTCATCAGGGGTTTTTCGCCGTGAAACGGCGAGCGGTTTTTGTTTTTGATTCCATTCACAATTCGGCAACATTGCATAATCTATCCTCAGGAATTTTCCACTGGACCAAAAAAATCTGTGGGAGGTGGAGTGGGGCATGGGCGCAAAAAAAAGGGACAGTCTCACGACTTTCCCATTTCCTTAAATACACAATTATCTATAAAACAACTATTTTGAACCATGTTTAAAAAGATTTGCTCCAGAGGTGTTACCCCCTTGACGGGGCAAATCTATGCGTTATTTGTATTCTGTTTACAACCCAACCCACGGCTATTATGCAGCTTCTTAACGGTGCCATAGGCTGGAGCGTGATATGTTATATTTATATCCCCTACGTCAATTGGTCGATGCGTTTTGACGACCTTGAATAACAAATAACGCTGCAAAGATACAACAAAAAACCATATCTGCAAGCATTTGCATTAAAAAATATCACTTTTTATAGCAAAAAGTGATATTTTTGTTATTTTTGGTGACGGATACGGTTATCTATGCGTTTCAGTATTAATATACAAGTCGGCAGAATAAATAACCGTGCCTACTGGCGCAGTACCCTCTACAGATAGCCTCACGGTGCGCACAGGGGGCGAAATGAGGGGCAGGGCGATGGGGGCGTTGACCTCGCCATCCACAACTTCTCCTTCGGCGAAGTTGTGGATGGCGACATCCTCCTGCCGTCCATCAGTGTGACGACAGACAGCCTCAACCGCGTTGTCTTCGGCAAGAACGAACCCATTGAACTCTCCTTCCTCGATGGCGCCATCATGGCAACGGCTTATCTCGATGAGACGAAGAGCTACATTAGCGGCAACGACATCGTGGCCTATATCAACGTTATGTGGACCAACAACGAGCCGCAGATTCCCATCTACGTGTTGTTTAAGGGCAAAAGAATCGTGGATGCCATCACGCTCCCGACCACAACCCAGAAGGATGCCGACGTGGTTTACGACCTGCTCTCAGGCCGCCGCATCAAGGCCAGCGAAATGCAGCGCCACGGCATTTACCTCGTCAACGGCAAGAAGGTGCTGAGATAATTTTAGCAAAGCACAGCAATCAATCCCATAAAACAAAGGGGCGTTCTGAACCAAAAGATTCAGAACGCCCCTTGTTTTTTTCATTCGGCGGACTCCGCAACGCCCGTTCGGCCTTTGCCGTCGGCCGTTTGCGGAATCACATCACTGCCCCTTTCCGTCGGCCTCAATCAGCGCGAGGAGTTTGCCAACGGCTTCTTCCGTCGGAATGTTTTTCTCCACGCAGACTTTTCCGCGGTAAAGACTGACGCGTCCGCGGCCTGCGCCGACATAGCCGTAGTCGGCATCGGCCATTTCGCCTGGTCCGTTAACGATGCAGCCCATGATGCCGATTTTCAGGCCGCGCAGATGCGCCGTGGCCTCCTTGATGCGGGCGATGGTGCCCGGAAGATCGTAGAGCGTGCGTCCGCAACCCGGACAGCTGATGTATTCCGTGCGCGACTGACGCAGGCGTGCCGCTTGCAGAATGGCAAAAGCCGTGTCGTCGGCCACGGAAACAGGCAGTGCGGCCTCTCCCTTTGGCGGCAGGCACATGAGCGCCACGCCATCGGTTATTTGGTCGAAGAGCAGACCGCCGAGGTCGGCGGCGGCCCTCAGTTGGAAATCCTCTTTGCGCGAGGCTGGCAACTGATAGGCCATGCAGAACACCACGGGCGTCGGGATGCGCTCGTTCCAGAGCTCATGCACCAAGGCGCGGAGTTCGCCCGTCGGGTTGGGATGGCTGGAAGTGGCGATGAGCACCACTTCTGGATGGTGGCGCAGGCAGGCCTTCATCTCGTCGTTGCATTGCAGATAAGTGGTGAAGAGAAACTTCAGCGGCGCCTGGCAGTTGCCAACGAACATCAATGTGTCGGGCGAGAAAGCGGGGAACGTGTCGGCCTCGCCAGTCCAATAGTCGGCATCAACGATGTATTTCACGCCCTCCATGCGAGCTTCGGCCGCTGGCAGGTTGCGTCCGCAATAGATATAGTCGGGCTTGAGCTGCCCCTGTCCGCCCTTTCCGTCGGGGCGCATAGAAACCACCACTGGCAGATGGTTGCCGCCGATGTTTCCGGCATGACAGGTGGCGCGGCGCTCAGGTCGCAGATAGTTAAATTCTGGGCAGGGCGTTGGCGGGATTTCCGGATGTCCGCCGCGGGTCTTCGTGATGTAGGAGGCGAGTTTGTAGGCCACGGGAATTTCCTTTTCCGGCGCTTCGCTCAACGACACGCGTAGGGTGTCGCCGATGCCGTCAACGAGCAGTGCACCGATACCGACGGCGCTCTTTATGCGGCCATCTTCACCTTCGCCGGCTTCCGTCACGCCCAGATGGATGGGGAAGTCCATGCCCTCTTTGGCCATGACGCTACACAGCAGACGCACCGAGCGCACCATCACCACCGTGTTTGACGCCTTGATGGAGATGACGACGTCGGGGAAGTTTTCCTTGACACAGACGCGCAAAAACTCCATGCAGCTCTCCACGATACCTTCTGGCGTGTCGCCGTAGCGCGACATGATGCGATCGGAGAGGCTTCCGTGGTTCACGCCAATGCGTACCGCCGTATGGTGCTCCTTGCAGAGGTCGATAAACGTCGTCAGTCGCTCTTCGATCTTTTCCAGTTCCTGTGCATACTGCTCGTCCGTATATTCCAGGTGCTTGAAGGTACGGGCCGGATCGACGTAGTTGCCCGGGTTGATGCGCACCTTCTCTGTATGGCATGCGGCCACGTCGGCCACGTTGGCGTTGAAGTGGATGTCTGCACAAAGCGGCTGCGTGTAGCCCTCTGCGCGCAACTGGCGGCTGATGTTGGCCAAGTTCTCGGCCTCTCGCCGTCCCTGTGTGGTCAGGCGCACCAGTTCGCCTCCTGCGTCGATGATGCGCTTGCATTGCGCCACGCTCCCCTCGGTGTCGAGGGTCGAGGTTGTGGTCATCGACTGGACGCGCACAGGATTGTCTCCACCGATGTTGAGCCGTCCCACATGGGCTACGGTTGCGGCACGCCGCTTATAGTTGAACAAATCTGTCATTTCCCTAAGCTATATTTTAGGTAGAACGTATGAGAAAGATAGAAAACACATAAGAAAAGTAAAGCGTATAGGCCAGGCGTGTGCCTTAGCACTTGAAGCGATAACCCTCCATGTGCGCAAGCTCCTTGTTGGCCTTCTCTATCTTCTTGCCCAGTCCAGCTTTCCAGTTTTCCACCTTGCGTGCGATCTCCTCGTCGGCCAGCGCCATCATCTCGGCAGCCAGCACGGCCGCATTCTGCGCTCCGTTCACACCCACTGTAGCCACGGGAATGCCCGGTGGCATCTGGATGATGGACAACATGGCATCGAGGCCGTCGAGCATACCCTTGATGGGCACGCCGATCACGGGCAGCGTCGTCGAGGCAGCAATCACGCCCGGCAGTGCTGCCGCCATACCCGCTCCGGCGATGATGACCCTGAGGCCGCGGCCTTTGGCCTCACGCGCAAACTTCTCTACCGCTTCTGGGTTGCGGTGAGCCGACAAGGCGTTGACCAAAACGGTATTTCCTGCTCCTCAAGCCACTTGCAAGCCTTCTCCATCACTGGAAGGTCGCTTGTAGAACCCATGATGATACTTACTAATGGTTGCATATCCTCGTTTTTTATAAATGATCTCGTATTTTATAATTATGATAATCTATCTTTAAGATGTGGCTGTCCGCTCTGTCTCTCAGACACGGCAGCACCATCCCCCTCCTTGCAGGAGGTGCATAACATGGTGCAAAGATAACCATTTTTTCGCAAACGGGTGGCTCGGGTGGCAGAAAAGCAGAAAACAAGCGGGCAGACGGGTGGGGAAGTGACGTTTTTCCCACCATCCCAGCTTCCTTTGGCCTGCTCCTGCCCGTTCCAAGCCAAAAAGTTGGCAAGAAATTTTGTACTTACAGGAAATAGCGTTACTTTTGCACAACAAACTAAAAACAATTGAAATGTCATTCATAGCACATTGCAACGAGATTTTCAATCAGGCCATTCGTGATTATCACGTCACCGACAATGTCGATACGCCTATCCATAACCCCTACGAGCGCGACTCGATAGAGAACCGCCTCTATTTGAAGTGCTGGATCGATACCGTACAGTGGCATTTTGAGGATTTGATTCGCGATCCCCATATCAGCCCCGTCGATGGCATGAGCCTCAAGCGTCGCATCGACCGCAGCAATCAGGACCGCACGGACCTGGTGGAGCAGATCGATTCCTACTTCCGTCAGCTCTATTGCGATGTGAAGGTGCTCCCCGAGGCTACGCTCAATACCGAGAGCCCGGCTTGGGCCCTTGATCGCTTGAGCATCCTTGCCCTGAAGATTTACCACATGCGGGAGCAGGCAGAGCGCACCGATGCCAGTCCCGAGCACATTGCAAAGTGCAAGACGAAGCTCGACGTGCTCCTGGAGCAGCAGCGCGACCTCTCCACCGCCATTGGTCAGTTGCTCGACGATATCCAGGCGGGCCGCAAGTACATGAAGGTCTATCGTCAGATGAAGATGTACAACGACCCGACCACCAATCCTGTGCTCTATCAAAACAAAGCGTGAAGGCTGACCATATCATCGTAATCCGCTTCTCCGCCTTGGGCGACGTAGCAATGACGGTCCCCGTCATTGCCTCTTTGGCTGCGCAGTATCCGAAGTTGCGCATCTCTGTCGTAAGTCGCCCGATGGCGCGTCCCCTCTTCCAGCACCTCGCTCCCAATGTGGACTTCATGGCTGCCGATGTGGGCAGCGAGTATCACGGTGTGCGGGGGCTCAACACCCTCTACCGCCGTATGGTGGCCAAGCACCCCACGGCGGTAGCCGACCTCCACGACGTGCTGCGCACGAAGTTTCTTCGCCATCGCTTCACCCTGGAGGGCTTCAAGGTCGCCCATATTGACAAGCATCGCAAGGGCAAGCGCCGTCTCTGCGCCCAAAAGAACAAGGAGCTGGTGCAGCAGCCCACTTCCTTCGACAACTACGCTGAAGTCTTTGCCAAACTCGGTTACCCCGTTAGTTTCTCCTTTACCTCCATCTTTCCGAAGGAGGGCGCAGACCTCACCCCCCTCGTCCCCGTCATCGGCCAAAAGGGAGCTAAGGAAGTGTGGGTCGGCCTCGCCCCCTTTGCTGCCCATGCGGGCAAGATCTATCCTGAGGAGAAGATGCGAGATCTCATCGCCTTGCTCAACCAGCGTCATCCCTCGTGGCGTTTCTTCCTTTTTGGTGGTGGCGGACGTGAGCGAGATCTCCTTACGGCCTGGGCCGAACCCTTCCCGAAGACACAGTGTGTGGGCACGCTGCTTCATTCCCTCGATGAGGAACTGATTCTCATGAGTCGCCTTGACGCGATGGTGAGCATGGACAGCGCAAATATGCATCTGGCCAGCGTTGTCGGCACTCCTGTGGTGAGCGTCTGGGGAGCTACCCATCCCTTTGCCGGATTCATGGGATGGGGCCAGCCTGCCGAGAATGCAATACAGGTGGAGGGCCTCCCCTGCCGTCCCTGTAGCGTCTATGGCAACACCCCCTGCCTGCGGGGCGACTTTGCCTGTATGGCCGGCATTGCCCCCGAGCGGATCGTCAAGCGCATAGAGGAGGTCGTGGCGAGATAGGTATTGCGCGTATCCCCAGTTGTGCCACCCCTCTTGTCCCTCTTTTCCTTGTTGCTCTTTCTCGATTTTCGCGTTCTGTTTCAAGCGTCGTTCTTTCTTTGCCTCTGTTTTTTATATAACAACCCACTTCGATGATGGAAAGTAGCATGAGCGCTCGCTACCAACGCTACCTGCGGTTGGAAAAAGGATTCTCCCCCAATACCGTCGATGCTTATATGCGCGACCTGGGGAAGCTGCTCCGCTATCTCTTTACGGAGCGGACCGACGTGCTCGACGTGCGCTTGGAGCAGTTGGAGCACTTTGCCGCCTCGCTCGCCGACCTTGGAATCAGTGCGCGTTCCATGGCGCGAATCCTCAGCGGCGTCCGCCAGTTCTACCGCTGGCTCGTCCTTGACGGCTACCTCAAGGCTGACCCCACCGTTCTTCTGGAGTCGCCCAAGCAGCCCGCCCATCTGCCCGAGGTGCTCTCCACTGCTGAGGTCGATATGCTGGAGTCCGCCATCGATCTCGCCAAGTGGGAGGGACAGCGCAACAAAGCCATCATCGAGGTGCTCTTCTCCTGTGGTCTTCGCGTCTCCGAACTCGTCAACCTCAAGTTTCAGAACCTCTTTGTCGAGGAGCGCTACCTCCGCATCCTGGGGAAGGGCAGCAAGGAGCGCCTTGTTCCCATCTCGCAGCGAGCCATCGACGAACTGATGCTATGGAATGCCGACCGCAATGCCATGCGTGTCAAGCCCGGCGAGGAAGACTATGTGTTTCTCAATCGTCGTGGCCACCACCTCACCCGCACGATGGTGCTCATCATGGTGAAGCAGTATGCACGTGCAGCAGGCATCCAGAAGACCATCTCCCCCCACACCCTGCGCCACAGCTTTGCCACAGCCCTGCTCGAAGGCGGAGCCGACCTGCGTGTCATCCAGGCCATGCTGGGTCATGAGAGCATCGGTACAACGGAGATCTACACCCATATCGACACCTCCACGCTGCGCGAGGAGATCCTCAACCACCATCCCCGCAACATCAAGTGGGCCCGCGAGCACGGCATCGACCGCAGCAAGTCCTCGGAGAGACGATAGGCCCACCCTCACACTTTGTCTTATGTCACAGCCCCTCACCCATTCCTTTCCCCTCCTGCTGCCCACGGTCCTCCTGTTGCTCGGTATCGTCTTTGCGGGATGGGTGGGCTGGTCCGTCGGGGTGTGGGTGGCGTCGCTCTCTGCCACCCTCATTGTTCTGTTCCTCTGCCGCCGCCACCCCAAGGCCAGCAATTTCCTGATCCTGACCGCCCTGTTTCAGTTGGGCGCCTGGCTTTCTGCCCAGGCTGAGGCTGGCCTCCATCGCCTGCTGCCCAAGGAGAAGGTATGCTATGAGGCTGTGGTGATGAGCGAACCCGTGCCTCGGGGCAAGGTCGTGCGCTTCGACATGGCTGTCCTCCAGCACCAAGGCAAGCCTCTCCTCGTCAAGGCCCAGTTGCTCCGCGACACGATCTCGCATCGCTACGACCGTCTCCATGTCGGTGACGGCCTCCGTGCTGTTTCCATCCTCGAAACCCCACAACGTTGGGCCGCTTCCACCTTCGACTATGCGCGTTGGCTCCGTCTGCACGGTTTCTCCGCCCAGACCTTCCTCCTTCCCTCCAACTGGCAGAAGGCCCGCGTCTCCCTGCAACCCTTGGGCTGGTGGAATCGCCTCGTGCTCCAGGCGCGCCAAGTCCGTCAACGCCTCTTGGACCGCTACCGCCAGTGGCAGATCGGTGGCGATGAGGCTGCCGTCGTTGCTGCCCTCTCGCTTGGCGACAAGAGCGGTCTGTCGAAGCGCCTTCGCGACGACTATAGCCGGGCGGGCGTGGCCCATGTCTTGGCTCTCTCCGGCCTCCACCTCGGCATCCTCTGTGGCCTCTTCTCTCTCTTCTCGCGCCGCCGATCCGGCCGCTGGTTATCCTCGTTGCTCACCCTTACCTGTGCCTGGACCTTTGCTCTGCTGACGGGTCTCTCGCCGTCGGTCGTGCGAGCCGCCCTGCTGCTCTCCCTCTATTCCGTCTTCTTTTTGGCGCTTCGTCGCCCGCAGCCTCTCAACGTCCTCTTGGGCACGGTGATCCTCATGGTCCTCGTCCGTCCGCTGCTGGTCTATGACCTGGGCTTCCAGCTCTCGGTTCTCTCAGTGTTGTCCATCCTAAGGGGGATAAAACGAAACGTATAAAAGTGGAGTGAGAGAGAAATCGGGGAAAGCGTTGATTTACAAAGGGTTTGAGGATAATGAACGAAATGAGATGGAAAAACGAAACGTTACATTCGCTTTACATTTGCTTTACGTTTGGGCTCGATTTGAATGGTGTTTGAAGGGTATTTCTTTACATCGGGGCTGAGAATGTTATGTTTTTGGCTGTCCTGACGGCTGTGTGAGGCATTTCGTGGGCTTCTGGGCGCGTATGACTGCTCATGTGGGTGCTTTATCGTCTGGACATGGAAATGGGCGCTTGTGGGGCTTAAAACGGCTTGTTTGGGTGGTGATTGAATAAAGGAGGGTGTGGCTGCGGCCATGCCTTCTATTTTGCTTGTTTCTTGCTTTTTATGATTGTAAATTCTTCCAAATAGTTATTATTTGGTATATTTGCAAGCGAAAACGAACATTTTAAGAAACAGAAAGGAACGGTTATGACAAAGGTTATACACGTGCATTTGATACATGGGCGGAAGAACTACTACTTCGGCTCAATATCGGCGATTTATACGGTTTTGACAGAGGAAGAGGTGGGTATAAAGAAAAGCTCGCTGCTGCACGCCGGACTGGCTGACGGAGGTGTTATACTCAATAAAAAGGCTATGATCCGGCAGGGAGGGCTGATAAGAGGACCCAGAGCGGACAAAGAGAGGGAATAAGGATGGTTTAAACGGCTAAAACGCTGATATAACGGTATTTGAACGGATTGAACACTGATTTGAACAGTGGTCAAGCCGTTTTTGTGTTTTGGAGGCTATTGAGATTGGTGAAAATGGGCGTTTTTCGGGGTTGGGTGTGCAGTTGGGTGTGCGTTTGGGTGTGCATGGAAAAACGAAATGTTCAGAGAGGGTGTGCATTTGGGTATTCACTTTTAACATGGAAAACAAGTGATTGACCCCCTATATAACTCCGAATAAATTGTGATTGATGTCATTTTCGGGCGTTTAGGGGGTGGGGATAATCCCACGTTATGACATGTTATAAACCTTTGCGGAATGTCGGGAACGCCCTGTTTATCGGGGTTTTGGCTGCTTTGCTGCCCTATTATACCTATGTATGTGCGTGCGCGACACGTTTTGCGGTGTGAAGCGTGTGCGTGATGCGTGTGACGTGAGTATCAGACGAGGCGGACGAGTCCGACGATGATGCTCAGGCTGCGTATGTCGTCGCGTGGGAGAAGGAAAGGGTGATGGACGCTGCTGTTTTCCGACACACAGAGAATGCTGTCCGCATGATCTAAACTTTCCTGCACACGTTTAACGATGACTCCCTGGCTTGTTTCGAGGACATAGACGGTACCCCACTGGAAGAAGCGGATGTCTGTGATTTTGCGACAAGCGAGGAGGTCGCCACTATAATATAGCGGCACCATGGAGTCGCCAGACACCCGGATAAGGAAGTTTGCCCCTTTGTTCTCGAACTCCGGTATGACATAGCGCTCGCAGTCCTCCAGGCGTACACCACCGCCACTATCGGCAGGGAAACCGGCGACTGCATCGAGCGGTATGAGTGGTATGCCCTCGCTGCTGCCATGGGGGACCTGGCGGGCTATCTCAACAGTGCGCTTAGAAGTCGGCGCATTCTTGTTATCTGTTTCCTGAAGCATTGCTCCCTCACCAGTGAGCAGCCATTTAGCATCAATATTGAATTGTAATACAATATTCTGTATTGCAGAAGTACCAACACTACTCCGCCCTTTGGAGATTTCTGTGACCATAGAGGCGCTAATACCTAACTTGGCGGCAAAATCACGTTTGTCGCTTACTTTTTTATCTCTTAAAAGTGTCTC
>OHYU01000885.1_pt1 | contig 13253 bp, 6 predicted proteins | sample 1580331 | NCBI WGS metagenome assembly OHYU01 (sample SAMEA3882519, study PRJEB24775) | human gut metagenome | biome: human-associated habitat; feature: intestine environment; material: feces | place: Netherlands | collected 2009/2010
TATGGACGATATGTATTATAACCTGGTGGATTATTATGGAAGTTCCACAGGAGAAGATGATGACTATGATTATCTGGCTACTTTGTATATTGGATTAGTGGATGCAAGGAACGAGGCAGCAGATAAAGAGACTATTGTTGCAGGTGCAGTAAGAAATTATGATAAGACAGTGGAGAGCGATTGTCTTGAGACCTCCTATGGATGTCTGTATTCGCTTGTAAAGGAGGACGAAAATGCTGCAAATTAATCATTTATATAAGAATTATGGAAAATTTCAGGCAGTCAATGATCTGAATCTTCATATTGAAAAAGGCGATCTGTTTGGCTTTGTCTGACCGAATGGTGCTGGAAAAACAACAACCATCCGTATGGTCTGCGGGCTGATGTCACCGACATCCGGAAGCATTCAGATCAATGGCATTGATGCGCTTTCAAATCCAAAGGACATAAAAAAACAGATAGGATATGTGCCGGATTTCTTTGGTGTGTATGACAATTTAAAAGTGACAGAGTATATGGATTTTTATGGTTCCATGTATGGTATGAGTTCCCGTGATATTGCAAAAATCTCAGATGATCTGCTGGAACTTGTAAACTTGTCCGACAAAAAGGAAGTATATGTGGATACGTTGTCCCGTGGTATGAAGCAGAGACTTTGTGTGGCACGTGCGCTGATTCATAATCCGGCATTGCTTGTGTTAGATGAACCGAATTCCGGTCTGGATCCAAGAGCCAGAGTGGAGATGAAAGAGCTTCTTTTGAATTTAAAGAGTATGGGAAAGACGATTGTGATCAGTTCCCACATTCTTTCCGAACTTTCTGAGATGTGTAACAGTATCGGTATCATGAACCGCGGTCATCTGGTGATAGCCGGAAAGATTGATGATGTCATGAGTCAGGTGTTCGGAAAAAATCAGATTATCATCACTATAGAAGGCGATATGGAACCGGCAGTGCGTATGCTAAAAGAACATGTAAATGTCAAAGTAGAATCTGTGGGTGAAAAGGAAATCCGCATTTTCCACAGTCTGACGCAGATGGAAATCGCACAGCTGATTGCGGAACTGATCGGCAGAGGAATTCTTGTGACAGGATTCCATACGCAGGAAGGAAACTTAGAGGCATTGTTTATGGAGCTGACAGGAGGTGCAGAGAATGCGATTGAATCCAATTGTTAAAAAAGATATCAAAGTACAGGCTCGCAGTATGAAGATGGCATGGGGGATTTTTGCATATGAAGCAATCCTTGCGGGTGTATTTTTTATTGCGCTGTTATTTATCAGCAATCAAAGTATTTACGATGATTCTAATGTATACAGCAAAATCGTGTCGCTGTATCCGGTGCTGGCAATCACGCAGATTATGATCATTGCAATTGTGATTCCGGTGCAGACATCATCTGCGATTTCAGGAGAAAAGGAACGCCAGACATTTGATATTATGATGACAACAAGTATGACACCATTTTCAATCATTATGGGAAAAGTAGGGATTGCCGTAGTGCAGGGGCTGTTCTTTATTGTGGCAAGTCTGCCGGTTATGGCACTTACTTTTGTTATCGGTGGTATGTCCTGGAGTTATCTGTTCTGGTTTTTTGCACTGGCACTTCTTGTATCGTTTTTTGCAGCAAGTATCGGAATCCTTTGTTCGTCCTTGTGTAAGAAGACCATCAGTGGTGTGATTTTTTCATACGGCATTTATGCATGCTTTTTTGTACTTACAGTCGTTCCGTATTTGGTATGGGAGGTTGTCAGCGGTTATCAGACAACCGCAAGTCTCTGGAGTCTGCTGATGCTTGCAAATCCATTTATTTATCTGGCAGAATTTGTTGAACTTACGATGACAGGTTCCTCTTTTATAGAAGAGAGCGGATGGCTTTATGCATCCGGCACAAAGAAGGGCTTTATGCACTGGCTTGGTACCGGAAATCACTGGATGATAGTATCTACAATTGTTTATATATTGATTTCGCTGCTGTTTTTATGGATTGCAGCAAAACGTATTACGCCGATTTCACACAGAAAAGCAAAGGAGCTTGTAGATGGAAGAAACAACGTACCTGAAACAAAAAATTAAAGACTGCAGGCACAAATTAAATCTGGCAAAAATCCTGGAGAATTGTGTATACTATATTTCTTTTGGAGCATTGGCTGCAGTATTGGTGGAAGGCATTTCTTTGTTTGTCCCGTTTTACTATGCAAACTATTTTGCAGCAGGCTGTATAGGAATCGGATGTCTGGTTGGAATTGTTCGCGCGCTAATGACATGGGCCGATGAAAAAGCGGCTGCAAGAAAACTGGATAGCTTCGGCTTGCAGGAGCGCACATTGACCGCTTACGAAAATCTGGATAAAGAAGATGCATTCACAAAATTACAGAGAAACGATGCGGTACAGATGTTAAAAGAAAACGAGAACAATATCTGTATTCCTATCCGGCCAAATACAAGACATCTGCTGGCTTTCATTTTTTCTCTTGTATGTGTATGCACTCTGGCAATGGTTCCGTCGGTTGCGAAAGAGCAGGCGAAGGAGCTGCATGCGCTCAAACAGGAAATCAAGGAAAAGAAAAAAGAATTGTCCTCGGTTATGGATGCGTTGGAGGACATTGATACGAAATCACTTTCGGCTGAGGAAAAGAAAAAATTGCAGGAATTGATGAAGTCCCTGGAGATGTCAAAAAAGGAACTGGATCAGGTAGAAAGTGCACAGGAACTGGCATCGGCAAATGAGCGGCTGCAATTCAAATATCAGGAGACGGCACAGAGCCTGACTGGTATCGATCCATCGAAGATTGGTGTGAAGGAAGCACAGCAGATTGCACAGGCGGCAAGTGGTCAGACAGGTGGTTCTTCGAATGGAAATGATACTGCCGGTGCAAATGGTCAGCTTGCAGATGGCAGCAACAATAATGGAGATTCCCAGTCATCTTCCGGTGACGGCAATAATGGAAATAACACTTCCGGGGATGGAAACTCGACGGAAAATGGAAATGGAGACGGCGACGGCAACGGCAACGGAAACGGCCAGGGAAATGGCGACGGTAATGGAAGTGGCAGCGGAAATGGCAATGGTCAGGGAAACGGGAATGGCAATGGAAACGGTAACGGTAACGGCAGCGGCAGCGGAAAGGGAAGCGGAAGAGGAACCGGTTCGAGCTCTACAGCGCATGATTATGTTACCGTTCCCAATAAAGTCGGTGATGACAGCTCCCTGCATGGAGACAAAACCGGAAAGAACAATTCTGATTACTACCGGGCGCAGAATGGTCTTACCTGGGAAGGAGATCATGTGAGCCTTGATTCCGTGATTGCGGATTATACAAAGAATGCATATGAAGGAATTTCATCGGGGCGTTATCCGAGTGGAATGGAAAATGTGATCAAAGATTATTTCAAGAACCTGAACGAATAAGGAGGAGTTATGACAGAGTTAGAATTATGTCAGCAGAATGTAAAAGCCTGTGAGGAAGAAATCGGCAAGGGCATTATTGGACAAAAAGAAATTATCCGACAGGTAATGCTGGCATTACTTGCGGGAGGAAATGTATTGTTAGAAGGTATGCCGGGACTTGGAAAGACCATGCTCGTGCGTACGATCAGCGAAGTATTCCAGTTATCTTTTAAGCGTATCCAGTTTACACCGGATCTTATGCCAAGTGATGTGACTGGTACCAATATTATGGTAAGGGACGAGAAGGGGAGCAGCTTCCGCTTTGAAAAAGGCCCGCTTTTTGCAAATCTTGTACTTGCAGATGAGATTAACCGTGCCACACCAAAGACACAGTCGGCACTGTTAGAAGCCATGCAGGAGCATACGGTTACCGTTGGAAACGACAGCCACAAATTAGAAGAGCCGTTTCTTGTTTTGGCAACGCAGAACCCAATCGAAAATGAGGGAACTTATCCGTTGCCGGAGGCACAGCTGGATCGTTTTCTATTTAAAGTCATGGTAGAATTTCCGACAAGAGAGGAACTTCGCGGCATTGTAAATCTGACAGAAAATACAGAGAAACCACAGATTGAAAAAGTGATGGATGCCACAGGGCTGCAACAGGCCAGAGCATTTGTTGCACAGATTCCGATCGCAGATGCGGTCATGGATTATATATTAGATTTGGTGATGGCTACCCATGAAGAAAGTGCTTATATCAAAGAAGGTGCAAGTCCACGTGCGGCACAGGCACTGATCCGGAGTGCCAGGGCACGTGCGTTTATGGAAGGCAGATTTAATGTATCGTTTGAGGATGTCAAAAGCGTAGCTTATCCGGTATTGCGGCACAGAATATTGTTAAGTTTTGATGCAATTGCAGAGGGGGTATCTGCGGATACCGTGATTGCACAGATCATCGAGGCAAAGGAAAAGAGCTTATATGTTTAATTCGGAATTTTATGATATGCTGTCCCGCTTTTGTCTGGCGGTGAATCACAAAAGTTCTCTGAATATGTCGGGAAACCGCAAGTCTGTACAGAAGGGAATTTCCGCGGAATTTTCAGATTTTCGGGAATATATGCCGGGAGATGATCTGCGTCGGTTAGACTGGAATGTGTATGCCAGACTGGACAAGATGTATATCCGGGAATATATGGAAGAAAAAGAATCGGTGGTATCGATTCTTCTGGATACCAGTGAATCCATGAATTACGGACAGAAACCAAAGTGGGAGCTGGCAAGTCTTCTTGGAGCGGTGATGGCATATCTTGCATTGAATAACATGGATCGTGTCATGATCTATGATATGAAAAATATGCAGCGTCCTTACAATGTTTCCGGTGGAAAAAATGCTTTTCCCAAAGTACTCAGGTGGCTGGAAAGTCTGGAGTATTCCGGAAGTGTGGATATGTTTGCTGCTTTAAAACAGATGCAGAGAAAGGGACCGGGGATCACTGTGCTTATCAGTGATTTTTTGCAGGAAGAATTGCTGGAGGAAGAGAACGAACAATATGAAAAAATGATGCAGTATCTTCTGTATTGCAGACAGCGTCCGGTAATTTTGCAGACACTCTGCGGAGAAGAACTTCATGTCAGTATGGAAGGAACATTGAATCTGATTGATATGGAAAATGAAAGCAAGCTGCGTATCACGATGGATGCACGTTCGATCAAAGCATACGAAAACCAGCTGCAGGCTTTGGTGTCCCGCATGAAACAGGGCGTGCGAAACGGAGGAACTTATGTCCTCTGTGATACGACGCGGGATCGAAACCAGCTTGTATTTGAGGATTTAAGGGTGTTATATGATATTTGAAAGTTTATGGCCGCTTGCATTCGTGCTTGCGGTACCGATCATCATTGTTTTATATCTGCTGGTTCCTAAGGGAAAAGAGTATAAGATTTCTTCGAATCTCTTGTGGAAGAAACTATACCAGAACCAGCAGTCAAAAACATTTTTGGAAAAATTTATTCATAATCTGCTGATGTACCTGCAGATCGTGATTATATTGCTTCTGGTGCTGGCACTGATGTCACCATACATCCGAAAGGGCGGAACCGGAAGCGGAAATGTTGTCTATGTGTTGGATATCAGCGGCAGCATGCAGCATGAGAACGCAGACGGAGAGACCAGACTTGCACAGGCAGTTGCAGAAATCAAAAGTGACATTGCCTCATCCGATAATGGTAAATTTTCTATCATCACAAATGATGGAACCGGAAGTAATCTTCTTGCGGTTGCCTCATCGGATAAGAAAAGCCTGTATCGGTTACTCGACCAGACGAAAGCCACAGATACCGCAGGTGATTTGAAGGATGCAGTATCAGCGGTACAGACGCTTGTGACGGATGCCGAGGGAAAAAAGAAAAATGATGTCATCGTTATGACGGATGGGGTCGGCGCAGCAGATACAAAAGAATTAACCTCTCTTTTTTCCGCACAGATCCGTGTGATGGGAGAGGTGACTTCGAATGTTTCGAATGATTTTCTGTCTTATGCAAAAAGTGAAAAAGGGTACGATATTGCAGCCGGTTTTACGAACTACAGTGACAGCAAAGCTACGCTTGAAGTAAGCCTGTACGAAAAAAAGAATGTGATTTCTGTCCGGCAGATCTCCATTGATGCGGGAGAGTCCTATACCTGTCTGTTTGAGGATGTGGATTGGAATGGAAAACCACTGCATACAGAAGCTGCCAATATTGCTTTTGAGGGAAGCAATGCAAAAGACTCCCTCAAAGCGGACAACGAGTGTTATGCCATTGCGGAATCTGCCAATGCTGTCTCCGCAGTACTTGTGGGCAAGGGAAATACGTACATTGAGAAAGCATACCAGGCGGTGACTTCACAGACACTTCCGAAATCAGAAAAGGAAAGTGATCTGGATGTCAAAAAAGATACCGTCTGCATTTATGATGCAGATACTTCCGCCAAGCAGCATCCGGCAGTCAACCGGCTGGTATTTGCGGATGGACAGTCAACCGGTACCAAAAAGAAAGTTAGTCTTACGGTAAGTGATACGGAGCTGACTTACGGAATCAGTGAATTTGCGATTGGAGTCAATGAAACTTATACCTATGATGTTCCATCCTGGGGAACCGGATTTTTATGGGCAGGTGATGCCTGTGCCGGTTACTATGGACAAAAGGACGGTGTCCGTGTTGTCGTTGTTGGATTTGATATCCGTGAATCGGATTTTGCTTTAGCAGCAGAATTTCCGGTGTTTATGTCAAACACATTGAGTTATCTTTCGGACAGTTCGCTTCTGGCGCAAAGTCAGTATGAAGCGGGAGAAAAAGTTCAGTTTCATCCGCAGGCAGATTTTGATGTAAGCACACTTGCGACAGACACCACGTATGCCGGCCTGTATACGGTAAAAGCAGACAAAAAAGAAGAATCTTATGTAGTGCATTTTGCGACGGATACACAGTCTGACGGAAGAATAACAGCAGAGGATGCCGGGGTAAAAAGCGCGTCACAGAAAGTAATTGTAAAAAAACAATTGCGCAATGTCATTCTGGTGTTGATCATAATTCTTCTCGTTCTTGAGTGGATTGTCTATGTACGCCAGATGCGCTATCGTGGAAAATTTTATCTGATTGTGCGTATTATGACGGCGTTGTTTGTGGTATTGGCACTGTTTGGATTTTCCGTAAATAAACGAAATGCGGAGAATACGACCATTTTTCTGGTAGATCTGTCAAAAAGTAATGCACAGAATGCAGAGGCGATGGATGCCGATTTAAAGAAAATGATCGCAAAGATGCCAAAAGACAATCAGTATGGAATTGTGGCATTCGGTAAAAATTCGCTGGTGGAACAGTTCGTTTCCGAGGAGAAGAATTTTTCCGGCATGATGTCTGCGGTGGATGAGACGGCAACCAATCTCGAGGACGCAGTTTCCAGAGGCCTTTCGATGATACCGGAGAATGCAGCCGGCCGCCTGGTAATCCTTACCGACGGAAAGGAAACAAAAGGAAATATCGAAAGCACAGCTTCTGCGCTGGTATCCAAAAAGGTGGAGCTTTTGTCCATATTGTATGATGTTTCCGTGGGGAAAGATACGTATATTGAAAATGTGCAGATGCCGGGATATCTGTATGCCGGGGATTCTTATTCCATGACGGTCAATGTGCAAAGCAATTATGATATAGATGCCAGACTTCAGGTGCTCCACGGTTCCATGATGAAATCGGAAACGAAAGTTCATCTCAACAAGGGAGCCAATTCGTTTGTGTTAAAACAGAAAGTCTCCGGCGAGAGCGCGGAAAGTTTTACGGTGCGGGTTGTGGCAAAAGGCGATACCTGCAAAGAGAACAATGACTATTATGCTTATGCGGCAATTCACAGCGTGCCAAAGATACTGGTCGTATCCGGTATGGATGAGGACAGTAGCAATTATGAGAAACTGTTGCGTGCGGCAGGATGTAATTTCCAGACAGTATCTGCAATCAATGCACCGGAATCGTTAAACGATATGCTTGCGTACAAAAGCATTGTATTGGACAATGTATTCCGCACGGATCTTCCGCAGAAGTTTTTGGATAATCTGGACACGTATGTAAAAGATTATGGTTGTGGTCTGATCTGTTGTGGCGGAGAAGAAAGTTTTGCGTTGGGCGGTTACCGGGATACGGAACTGGAAACACTCCTTCCGGTAGATATGGAACCGCGGGGCACCAATGAATCTCCGAGCATGGCAATGGTCATGGTCATCGATCATTCCGGAAGTATGTCCGAGATCGTGGATGACGGGGAGACGAATCTGGATCTTGCGGTAGCGGCAGCTGAAAACGCGGTAACAGAACTTCGGAATAAGGACTATGTGGGCGTGGTAGCGTTTGATGACACTTATTCATGGGTTGTTCCGATCACCAAAGCAGAAGACAAAGACGGAATTAAAGAAAAGATTGAAACGATTCCGGAAGGTGGCGGAACAACAATCAAACCGGCGGTCAAAGCAGCAGTGGAAGCAGTGAAAGATTGTGATGCAGAAATCAAGCATGTTGTTCTTCTGACGGATGGTCAGGGAGAAACTACAAATTTTATGGATGTCATGGGACCATGCAAGCAGTCGGGAATTACGTTATCTACGGTAGCTGTGGGCGCAGACTCGGACACTTCTTTATTGGAAAAACTCGCAGAGGGTTGTGGAGGAAGATATTATTATTCGGATATTTCCACCGACATTCCAAAGATTTTTGCAAGAGAAGTATTCTTAAGCGGAGAGACGTATCTGCAGAATGGCACATTTACACTTTCCGTAAACAGCAGTAATGCTGTCACAAGAGGTCTTTTTGCAGATGGATGGCCACAGATCAGCGGATATGTCAGCGCTACACCAAAGAGCAATGCGAATGTCCTGCTTGCTTCCGATAAGGATGATCCGGTTCTTTCTGTTATGCAGTATGGTCTGGGCCATACGGTTGCATGGAATACCGATGTCACAAACAAATGGACGAAAGCATATGCGGGGGCTGAGGATTATGTGCAGCTGTGGAAGCGCATTGTGGATTACAGTGTGGGAAATACATCAGAGGGAGATACCATAGATGTATCGACTGCAAACGGCACAACAACCGTGACCTATCACGCCAGTGAATATAACGAGAAAACCAAAGTGGAGGCGGTATATACCGATCCGGATGGCAAGACGCAGACTGCAAAGCTGCAGGGCAGTGCACCGGGCGTGTACGAGGCAAAAATCGATACGGACATGACAGGAATTTACAACCTGAGTGTGCGTCGTATGAACAAAGATACGGTTGAAAACGCATTGACAGCGGCGGCGGTCGTGTAATATTCCGATGAATATAAGTTTGCACTGACCAATGAAAAATTTAAAGCATTTGTAAAGCAATATGGAAAAACCATTACAGCAAATGATTCGCTGTGGAAGAAACTGAAAGCTTCCGCAAAGGCGAAATATGATCTGACCCGGTGGCTTTTGATCCTTGCCATTTTGTGGTTTGTACTGGATGTGGCATTCCGCCGTTTCTCGTTCGTACCGACAGATACGAAGTTGTATGCGTTTATAAAAAAGCACTGGACGCAGAAAAAGAACAGGGCTATACTTTCTACGAAGACAAAGGATGTGCCAAAAACCGAACAGCCATCCGAAGAAGAGATACCGCAACAGAAAAAGGAAAAGTTAAAGAAAGCGCCGAAGGAGAAGAAAAAGAAAACCAAAGAACAACAGTTGGATACTTCGGCACTGCTTAAGAAAAAAGAACAGCGGCATCAGTAGGAGTGAACAAAATGCAGACAGCAAGAGATTTACAGAACCAGTTAAGAAATATCGATCACAAAAGCTACCCGGCTTATAAAGGACTGCGGGGCAGCTATCAGTTCGAAGGCTATGAACTTCATATCGATCATGTGCAGGGAGATCCGTTTGCGGCTCCCTCACATGTGCGTATAGAGGTTCCGCTGCGGGATGCGAAGTTTCCGGAATGGAGCACAAAAGATAACCTGACAAAGACGGCTCTGGCAGATGAACTGACCAGACAGTTTGAGCGTCAGGTCGCACACTATACGTTTAAAGCGAAGGGTTCCGGAAAAAGCGGATTACTTTCGGTTACACGATGCGGACAGGAAGTGTTAAAACGGACTGCATGTGAGATTGGAGAAAAACATCTGATCGCACGTTTTTCGGTCGGATTTCCGGCAAATGGAAGAACCATCAACGCCCGGGAGCTGGAAAAGATCCTGTTTGATTATCTTCCGGCCTGTGTGCAGCAGTCGTTCTATTTTAAAAATTTAAGTGAAGAACGCTTGCATAAAGTGATTGCGCTCGCAGAAGATCAGGAGGCAATCCGCAGCCAATTGAAAGAAAAACATCTGGTAGCATTTGTTGCAGATGGATCTATTCTGCCGCGTGAGAGCGGAATTTCTTCCAGACCAATGAGAGATTCGGTCGCATTTTCATCGCCGGACAGTCTGCGGGTATCCATGGAACTTCCGCATAAGGGAACCATCACGGGAATGGGAATTCCGGAAGGGATCACATTGATCGTGGGTGGTGGATATCACGGAAAGTCCACACTTTTACAGGCGTTGGAACTTGGGGTGTACAATCATATTGCAGGGGATGGAAGAGAGTATGTCATCACCGATGATACCGCAGTAAAACTTCGTGCAGAGGACGGTCGTTTCATCAAAGATGCAGACATTTCCATGTTTATCAATGATCTGCCAAACAAAAAAGATACCCATCGTTTTTCGACGGAAGATGCTAGTGGAAGCACTTCACAGGCGGCTGGGATTGTCGAGGCGATGGAAGCGGGAAGTCATGTATTTTTGCTGGATGAAGATACCTCAGCCACCAATTTTATGCTGCGGGATGCTCTGATGCAGCAGGTGGTCAGCCCGGACAAAGAACCGATCACGCCGTTTTTATCGCGGGCAGGAGAACTGTATGAGAAGGAAGGTATCTCAACCATTCTTGTAGCGGGAAGTTCCGGTGCTTTTTTCCATATTGCGGATACCGTGATACAGATGGACAATTATGTGCCTTTGGATATTACGGACAAGGCAAAAACATTATGTGCCAAATTCCCGGTAGAAGCAGAAAAAGCAAAACCGTATGTCACACCAGGAAATGCTTTTTTCTCCAAACGGAGCAAAGCCAAAGCGGGATTACCGCACAGGTGCGGTCAAAGGTACACCGGAGCGTCTGAAAGTAAAGCTTCTGGGAAAAGATGGATTTGCACTTGGCCGGCAGAATGTCGATCTGCGCTATGTGGAGCAGCTGGTGGACAGCGAGCAGACGGCAGCTTTGGGCATGTTATTAAAATATGCCGTGGAAAAAATGATCGACGGAAAGAAGACAATCCCGGAAATTGTTTCGTATTTGCAGAAACAATTGGAAACAAAAGGTCTTTCTTTCTTTGCTGACGGAGGATATATTCCATGTGGATATGCGATTCCGCGCGTGCAGGAAATCTATGCATGTTTTAACCGTTACCGCAGAGCATAAGGCTTTGGATAATGGTTGACTTTCCCATGGGGATGTGGTACGATTTTTAAGGTTTAAAGCAAAGAACAGAGATAGTACAGATTTAAGACATGCAGAGAGAAGCCGGCAGGTGCGAGGCTTTTGTACGAGAATCTGGAACCAGTCTGGGAGCTGCAGGATGAAGACAGAGTGTTTGTTTTTGGAATCTGGAGAAATTCTGCCGGAGGTCACCGTTATCAGAGACAGCGTAAGTGGCTGCTTACGGATGAGTGCAGGCAAGGCCTGAATTTTAGGTGGTAACACGGATTTATATTCGCCCTAAACAATACAGAGATTGTATTGTTTGGGGCTTTTTTAAACCAATTTTATAAGTAAAATAATAAAAAGATGGAGGTTCACATGAAAGTATCAAAATTAGTAGGATTACGATTCAAGGAAAAGCCAGCCGACTGTGTCATTGACAGTCATGCACTGATGGTCAGAGGCGGATATATAAAATATGTGGGAAATGGTATCTATTCTGAATTCCCGACATTAAAGAAAATTACATCCAAGATCGAAGCAATCATCCGCAAAGAGATGAATGCAATTGATGGACAGGAAGTATTATTCCCGGTTGTTATGCCGGCAGATCTGTGGGAAGAGTCCGGTCGTTATGAGAGCGTCGGAAGTGAGCTCGTACGTTTGAGAGACCGTAACGATTCCAAGCTGGTTCTTGGAATGACACATGAGGAAGCTGCTGTACAGCTTGTTCGTGAGTATGGACAGTCCTACAACAAATATCCATTTATGATCTATCAGTTTCAGAGAAAATTCCGTGATGAGGCAAGACCGAGAGCCGGTTTGATCCGTGTGCGTGAGTTTACTATGAAGGATGCTTATTCTTTCCACACATCGCAGGAAGACCTGGAGAAATATTATGATGTATGTTACCATGCATACAATCGTATTTTTGAGAAGTGTGGTATTCCGGAGGTCGTAACAGTTGCATCTGATTCCGGTATGATGGGTGGAAATGTATCACATGAATACATGCTTTTAACTCCGGTAGGAGAGGATTCTATTGTGCTTTGTACTTCCTGCGATTACCGTGCAAATATGGAAGCAGCAGAGAATAAAGTGACAAACGAAAGCAAAGGAAACTTAGAAGAGTTACACTGCGTGGAGACACCAAACTGTAAGACAATCGATGAGGTCTGTGCATTCTTAAAATCCGGTGTGAAATCTTCCTGCAAGGCGGTTGTATACCAGAAAAATGCGGATGACAGTTTTGTAGTTGCATTTGTACGTGGAGACTACGAAGTAAATGAGACAAAGCTGCGTAACCTTGTCGGCGAGGATATTCATCCGGCTGAGATTACAGCAGATGATCCATTGGTAGCCGGTTATATCGGACCTTATGGTATTTCTGATCAGGTTACTGTATACTGCGATATTTCCCTCAAGGGAATTGACAGCATGGTAGCAGGTGCAAACAAAGAAGGATACCATTATACAGGACTGAATCTGGAAAGAGATCTGGGAGAAGTTGCATACTATGACAGTTTTATCGAACTTGATTTAAGCACTATCAAGCCAATGATCGCTATGCCGTTCCACCCGAGCAACACTTATACGATCGATGAATTGAATGCAAACCTTATGGATATTCTCGATGACTGTGAGAAGCGTGCACAGGTTAGCTTTGATGGAAAAGTGAAGCTGGATTTAAAGAGTAAAGTAAAGAACGGAAGACTTTATGTTGATCAGGGAATCATTGCCGGATGTGCCGGTGGTGGATTTGAGAATATCTGTGATGCTGCTGATATTTTAAAGGGAGCATCTATCGGAGCCGATGAATTTACGCTCAGCGTATATCCTGCATCTAC
>OHYU01000910.1_pt1 | contig 12965 bp, 8 predicted proteins | sample 1580331 | NCBI WGS metagenome assembly OHYU01 (sample SAMEA3882519, study PRJEB24775) | human gut metagenome | biome: human-associated habitat; feature: intestine environment; material: feces | place: Netherlands | collected 2009/2010
GATACGCTATGGACTAATTTTTTCAACAAAAAATTTGGAAATTAACATAGAAAGCGGATCTCACGGAAATTTTTGTTGGTGGGAAATCTCACAGAATTATGTGGGAAGGTCTCACACAGATTCAACTGATTCAACAAAAAATTTTATTCGTGAAATTCGTGGGATTCGTGTTTTTTTAAAATCTGCCACAAATTATCACAAATTTCCACAAATTCAAAATTCCCACAAATTCATCCCCTCGGAGAATTTGTGGGAACCTTGTTAATCAGAGCACTCAGAGCACTCAGAGTAATCTGACACTCCAATTACCACCAGCCTCTGTGAGATTTAACGCCCTCAAAAGCAAAACCTGTGAGATCTGTGTGAGCCTTAAAATACCCCACGAAGCGAAATAAAATAGGCTGTTAATCGCGAGGATTAACAGCCTATGTGGGTACTCGGAGCGGGACTTGAACCCGCACAGCCTAAAGGCCAAGGGATTTTAAGTCCCTCGTGTCTACCGATTCCACCATCCGAGCAGCTATTGCGGTAAACAAATGCGGTGCAAAGGTAATGCAATTTTTTTGTTTTGACAAATATTTGAAAAACAAAAATCTGCGGTTAGTATGAGGTGATGATGTAACCTCCGTTCACCGATTGGCGGCATTTGTAGGGCTGAAGCCCCACTTTTTGGCTAAGTGCTGTGCCTGAGAGCGGTCCGCCAGCGCCATTGAGCACGTTGTAGTGCGAGCCGCATTTGGGGCAAATGGCATCGAATGTGGTGGGGTCGACGGTGAGCGTGTATTCTGGTCTGCGCTCCACTGGGCAGGCAGCGTCGAACGCCAGTGGCGCATACGAGCCAGTGGATGTGTCGAGCCCCATGATGAGCAGCACGCCGCCAAAGCCGGTGAATGTGTTGGCGTTGTAGGGAAAATTGGCTGGCAACTGCTTATCGCGGCTGAAGATGCGGTAATCGCCCACGCCAGTCACACCGTAGGTGTTCCACACGCCGTATGTGCCCAAGTCGATGCGCACGGTGTAGGATGGAAGCACCTTGTTGTCGATGTGGTTGCAACTGGCAAACACACCCAAAAGCATAATCAGTAAAAGCGTTTTCTTTATCATCGGTTATTTCATTATTGTGAATCAATATTTGTGTGTGGCTTTGACGAATATTCGCTCCCTGCGTTGCCGTTATCTGCCGAGCAGGTGGCTGAACGCCTTGTGGTAGGTTTCGAAATCGAAGCCATCGAGCGTGCGCTGGTAGAGGGCGGCGATGCGGTCGTTGCAGAGGTTGCCGATAGAGCCCTCGTGGGTGTGGTGCACCTTCTTCACTGGGGTGAACTTGCCAGCCTCGATGTCGAGTCCCACCTTCTTATAGGCATCACGGAACGGCACGCCAGCGGCTGCGAGGCGGTTCACCTCCTCCACGCTGAACATGAGGTCGTAGCGCGCATCGTCGAGGATATGCTCGTTCACCTTCACTTGGCTCATCATGGCGTTGACCATCGAGAGAATAGCCTTGATTTCATCGAACGCTGGCAGGAAATCCTCCTTGGTGAGTTGTAAGTCACGGAAATAGCCCACAGGCAGATTGTTGGTGACCATTGTGATTTGGAACGGCAGTGCTTCCAGACGGTTGCAACGTGCGCGCGTCAATTCAAACACATCGGGATTTTTCTTGTGCGGCATAATCGAAGAGCCGGTGGTGAACTCGTCGGGGAGTTTGATGAATGCGAAGTTTTGCGAATTAAACATACATGCGTCGAACGCCAGTTTTGAAATGGTGGCGGCAATGTTGGCGATGGCTGCTGCCACGATTCGCTCGGTCTTGCCACGTCCCATCTGGGCATACACCACATTGTAGTCGACCGACGCAAATCCGAGCAACTGCGTGGTGAGTTCGCGGTTGAGGGGGAACGACGAGCCGTAGCCAGCGGCAGAACCCAGCGGATTGCGGTTGTTCACATCGTAGGCGGCACGGAGCACCATTAGGTCGTCGGCAAGCGATTCGGCGTAAGCCCCAAACCACAGTCCGAACGACGACGGCATTGCCACTTGCAAGTGGGTGTAGCCCGGCATCAACACATCCTTATAACGCTCGCTCTGCGCCTGAAGCGTGTGGAAAAGCGTGGTGATGTGATGCACCACATCTTCAATCTCGCTGCGGATAAAGAGGCGAAGGTCCACGAGCACTTGGTCGTTGCGCGAGCGGCCAGAGTGGATTTTCTTGCCCACATCGCCAAGGCGACGTGTGAGCATCAGTTCCACTTGCGAGTGCACATCCTCGATGCCGTCTTCAATCACGAATTTGCCAGCCTCAATCTCGGCGTAAATCTCGCGCAGGGCAGCGGTGAGCTGGGAAAGCTCGCCGGCGGTGAGCAAATTGATGGTTTGCAGCATAGTGATGTGGGCGATCGAGCCAAATAGAGGTCCATTTCACGGTCGCGCCCCACGGTGTAGGTTTCCACATCGTGGTCAACCTGTATGTTTTTTTCCCAAAGTTTTGATGCCATAATTTCTTGTTTTAGTCTAAAAATCGGAGAGCGTGTAAACGCAATCGGCAGCGGATGCCACGATTGGCTTATACGCCTTATTTTACGCAAAATTACAATATTATTTCCAACCTCAGCCCACGGCGAAAAACAAATTAACGCCAAAATGCAAATGTTTCACAAATTTTATTGCTATTTTTGCGTAAGAAATTGCCCAAATGAAGGCGAAACCACACCATCTCGCCCCCTCATTTGCGAAATATTTATAGTAGTTTTTTGGCTAAAAACAATTTATTGTAGTAGAAAAACTACTACAAAAACTACTACAAAAACTACCACAAAACTACCACAATAACTGCTCGGAACTAAGGGCGGTTATTGGATAATAAATGAATGATATGGAAGTATTATTTTCTGTGATTACTGTTACGTGGAATGCGGCTGGGGTGATTGCGCCCACGCTGAAGAGTGTGAAGGAGCAATCGTACACCGACTATGAATATCTGGTGGTGGACGGCGCTTCGACCGACGACACCCTGCGCATGGTGAACGAGGCAGGCATTGCCGGCACTCGCATCGTGAGCGAGCGTGACAAGGGACTCTACGACGCTATGAACAAGGCCATTCGCCTTGCCAAAGGAAAATATCTGATATGGATGAACGCTGGCGACGCATTTGCCGCTGCTGATTCGCTTGCGCGTATGGCAGCCGTGGCAGGGAGCAATCCGGGTGTGATTTACGGTCAGACCCAAGTGGTGAACGCCGAGCGCAAAGTGGTGGGTATGCGCCACCTCACAGCCCCTGCGGTGCTTACTGCCGACAGTTTCAAGCACGGTATGCTGGTGTGCCATCAGGCGTTTGCTGCACGCCGTGACCTCGCTCCGCAATACAACCTCGCCTATCGCTTCAGCGCCGACTACGATTGGTGCATTCGTGTGCTCCAGCAGTCGGACCACAACGCCTATGTGGGCGATGCCCCCATTGTGAGTTTCCTCACCGACGGCTTGACCGACAAGCATCACAAGGCCTCGCTGAAAGAGCGCTACCACATCATGTGCCACTACTACGGCACCGTAGCCACCACCATTCGCCACATCGGTTTCGCTTTCCGCACCCTCGTCCGCAAAGTGAAAAACTGATTATATCTTTGTGTTTTTCAAAAAATCGCCCAATTATTTGTTTGTATTTTTCAATTTTTGCCCCAATTATATCTTTGTATTTTTTAAAAAATCGCCCAATTATTTGTTTGTATTTTTCAATTTTAGTAACTTTGTAGCCTAAAACACAATATATTAGCATGTATCTAAAAAGAATCATAGACAAGTACCTTGAAGAATGGGCAAAAAGGGCAGACCACAAGCCAATCCTTCTGCGTGGTGCTCGACAGGTGGGAAAATCCAGTTCTGTCAAGCATTTGGGCCGACTATTCCAAAACTACGCAGAGATTAATTTTGAAAAATCGCCAATTTATAAGCAGGTTTTTGAAGCCGACCTCGATGCTGGCCGAATCGTTAGCCAGTTGTCGGCATTGATAGGCATTGATATTATTCCTGGCAAAACGCTATTGTTTCTTGACGAAGTGCAGGAGTGCCCGAAAGCCATCATGGCACTACGCTTCTTCAAAGAGGATATGCCCAAACTTCATGTGATTGCGGCAGGTTCTTTACTGGAGTTCGCATTAGACGACCTTCCAACTTTTGGCGTGGGGCGTATCCACTCCATGTTTATGCGTCCGTTGAGTTTCGACGAGTTTGAGTCGGCTTGCGGATTTGATGCATTGCTAAAGACGAGAGACAGCGCGTCGGCAGAGCACCCCCTGCCAGAACCGCTCTACAAAACCATATTAGAGCACTATCGCACCTACATGATGATAGGTGGAATGCCCGAAGTGGTGGTGAAATGGGTGGCTACTCACAACTATTCGCAGTGTCAGGAAGTGCAAGACGACATTATCGTGTCGTATGAAGACGACTTTCCGAAGTATAAGAGTAAGGTTGACCCCGATTTGCTCCGTAGCGTTCTGCACAGTGCCGCTGTTCAATGTGGAAAGAAATTTGTGTATGCGGATGTGGGTGGATACAAAACTCATGCTGTGAAACAAGCACTCGATTTGCTTTATCGTGCTGGTATTTTGATACCAGTGACGCATACATCAGCCAATGGATTGCCACTTGGAAGCGAAATCAATGCCAATAAGCGCAAAGTGATATTTCTTGACTGTGGATTGTTGTTGCGAACTCTCAATATGGCATTGGGCGACATCTCAGACATCACTGCACAAATTTTGACCGCCAATGCCACCGACCTCGTTAACAAAGGCTCAATTGCCGAACAAGTGGCAGGAACAGAACTTCTTGCCTACAAAACGGCAAATTTGCGTCATGAATTGTATTACTGGGCAAGAGAGGCGAAGAGTTCGTTGGCAGAGGTTGACTACATCGAATCTTTTGGCAATAAAGTGCTGCCAGTGGAAGTGAAGGCAAATGTGCAAGGTGGCATGAAGAGCCTGTGGGTGTTTATGCGTGAAAAGAAGTTGCACTCGGCTGTAAGATGCTCGGCAGAGAACTTCGGAAAAATCACCTACATCGATGAGCAAGACAATGGCGAGGAGCGCCAAGTGACCATAGTTCCGCTATTTGCTATCAGCAAATTATATCGGTAGTGGCTTGAGTGGGTTGCGTCTGAGCATGGGTGGATTTGGTGGTTAGGAGAAATAAATGTAATTTTGCATTGTGGTTCGCGCGCATGTTGTGCGTGAGTTTTTTTATTGACGATAATATAAGCTCTTTACGATATGGACATGAAGTTGAGTTACGACAATCAGGGAGAATTTTCAAAGAAATTGTTCATCGAAACATACGGCTGCCAGATGAATGTGGCTGACAGCGAAGTGGTGGCTTCGGTGATGAAAATGGCTGGCTACGACACCACCGACACGCTCGATGCTGCCGACGCCATCTTTATCAACACCTGCTCGATTCGCGACAACGCCGAGCAAAAAATATTCTCTCGCCTCAACCAACTCAACGCCTTGCGCCGCAATCGCAAGCGTCGCCTGATTGTGGGCATTATCGGCTGCATGGCTGAGCGTCTGAAGGAAGTGCTAATCAACGAGTACGACGTTGACATCGTGGCTGGTCCCGACTCCTACTTGGAACTGCCCAACCTTATCGCCAGTGCTGAAGCCGGCGAGAAAGCCATCGAAACCACACTCTCGACCACCGAAACCTATCGCGACATCATTCCACAGCGCATCAGCGGCAACAAGGTGAGCGGCTACATCAGCATCATGCGTGGCTGCAACAACTTCTGCACCTACTGCATCGTGCCTTACACCCGTGGCCGTGAACGCAGCCGTGAGCCGGAGAGCATTCTCAACGAATTGCGCGACCTGCAAAACAAGGGTTTCAAGGAGGTGATTTTGCTCGGTCAGAACGTGAACAGCTACCTCTTTAAGCCTGCCGACGGCGGTGAACCTGTGGATATGGCTGCGCTGCTCGCACTTGTGGCTGAGGCCGCGCCTGAAATGCGTGTGCGCTTCACCACCAGCAATCCAGAGGATTTGAGCGACGAAATCATTGCCACCATGGCATCGCACGCCAACATCTGCAACCACATTCACCTGCCAGTGCAGAGCGGCAGCAACAAGATTTTGAAACTCATGAACCGCAAATACACTCGCGAATGGTATCTCGACCGAATTGCGAAAATCCGTGAAGCGATGCCCGACTGCGGCATTTCGAGCGATATGTTCACCGGTTTCCACAACGAAACGGAGGAAGACTTCGAGGAGACGCTCTCGCTGATGCGCGAAGTGGGCTTCGACTCGTCGTTTATGTTTAAATACAGCGAGCGTCCCGGTACATTCGCCGCCAAGCATCTGCCCGACAATGTGAGCGAGGAGGTGAAAATCGACCGCCTCAACCGTATGATTGCGCTGCAAAACGAACTGTCGCTGTGCAGCAACCGCAACGATGTGGGCAAAACCTTTGAGGTGCTGGTGGAAGGCTACAGCAAACGCTCGAAAGACGATATGTTTGGCCGCACACAGCAGAACAAGGTGATTGTGTTTCCTGCTGGCGATACTAAGGTGGGCGACCGCGTGATGTGCGTGGTGGAGAAAGCCACCAGCGCCACCCTGATTGGGCATAGGGTGTAAAGACCTCTCCGAGAGGGATTTTTATTCCCACGCTATAGCATGGGAATGGATATTTTTTTGGCTTTTAAATTTTGATGGGGATGACTGCTAACACAGAGAAACTTTGGAATAGGAATTACTGCAAGGTGATGATTGCCAATTTCACGCTTTTCTTCGCCTTCTATCTGCTCACGCCTTTGCTGCCTCTTTATTTGAGCGAACATTTCCATGCCACGAAAGACATGATTGGGCTGGTGCTGAGCGGCTACTCGGTCACTGCCATGCTGTTTCGCCCATTCAGCGGTTTTATGGTCGATAATTTTCAACGAAAGAAGGTGCTAATGGTCACTTTCTTCGTGTTTTTCATATTCTTTGCCGGTTACCTTATGGCAGGCACGCTGTTGCTCTTCGCCATAGTGCGCACGCTGCATGGTGGTCCGTTCGGGGCTATCACGGTGGCAAACAGCACGGTGGCTATCGATGTGCTGCCGTCGTCGCGTCGCAACGAGGGTATAGGCTACTACGGATTGAGCAATAACCTCGGTATGGCGATAGCGCCATCGGTGGGCATTTTTCTCTATGAACTCACTGACAGTTTCGACATGATATTTATTCTTGCCTTGGCGATTGCTGGCGTAGGGCTTGCCGTGGACTCCACACTCAAACTCAAACCACGCCCCATCAACAAAACTGGCCGCACCGTGTCGCTCGACCGCTTCTTCTTGCTCAAAGGTTGGGCGTTGGCGGCGAATATGGTGTGCTTCGGCTTCTGTTTTGGTGTGTTGAGCAACTACCTTGCCATCTACGGTAAAGAGGTGATGCACATCACCGCTGGCACAGGCGCATGGTTCTTGATATTGGCGGTGGGACTGATTTCGTCGCGTCTGCAAGGCGCGAAAGCACTGCGCGAAGGCCGACTCACCCACAATGCTGGCTATGGAATGCTCATATCGCTTGTGGGCTACACCTTGTTTATTGCTGTGCCTAATGCCATTGGTTATTACGGTTCTGCCGTGCTCATCGGTCTCGGCAACGGTCACATGTGGCCGGCTTACCAGAATATGACCATCAACCTCGGAACCAACGACCAGCGAGGCACAGCCAACTCCACCATTCTCATTTCGTGGGATATTGGTATGGGTGTGGGTTGTCTTATCGGTGGTGTGGTGGCCGACTGGTTGGGCTATTCGGCTACGTTCTGGACCACCGTAGCCATCAACGCCTTGGGTGTGGCAGGCTATTTCGGCTACGCTATGCGCCACTTCCAGCGCAACAAACTCCGCTAATTCAAACTCCGCTTTGTGGGGGGACTCACACGGATCCCACAGATCTCACAGGTTTTGCTTTGTGGGTGGGTAGGCTCACACGGATCCCACAGATCTCACTCTAAGTTTGCTTTGAGGGTGGGAAATCTCACGGAATTTTGTGGGGGGCTTGATAATTGGAGCACTCAGAGCACTCGGAAACTTGTTGACTTGTTGACTCGTTGACTTGTTGTCTTTTTGACCCGTTGACTCGTTGTCTTGTTGACTTTTATTTTAGGTATTGGGCGGTTTGGACGAGGGAGCGGGTGGCGAGGAATGCGATGTAGGCGAGCCACAAGCCGTGGTTGCCCATTGAGGTGGGCACTACGGCGAATGTGAGGAAAAACGCCGCCAAAGCGATGCCCACCGCTGCCATCATTTCGCGAGTGCGGGTGAGTCCGATAAACACACCGTCCCACACAAATGCCGCCATGCCGGCAACGGGAATCACAGCACACCACCAGCGGAAATCGAGGGCTGCGCTCACCACGGAATGGTCGTTGGTAAGCACCATGAAAATCTGTTCGGGAAAAAGGGCATACAGCAGCGTGCAAATGGCGGTAAACGCCCCAGCCCAGCCAAACAGGTGCCACACGCAACTATGCTCCGCCGCCACATCGCCACGGCCGTAATATTTGCCAGCAATGGCTTCGCCAGCAAAGGCGATGCCGTCCATGAAGTAGGAGAAAAGGATAGCCATTTGCAGAATGAGCGTGTTCACGGCCAGCGTCATATCGCCGCTGCGTGCGCCAGCCGCCGTGAAAAACAATGCCTGTAGCATCATGAGCGTGCTGCGTATGAATATGTGCGAATTTACCTTGAAAAATCGTGCCGACCCCTTGAAACCGAACGCCTTGCGCCAGTCCATCGCCGCCACATGCGAGCGATATTTACGCCTCAGCAGCCACAGCGAGTAGGCAAGCCCTATCCACTCGGCAAGTACCGTACCCACAATGATGCCGGTGAAACCCAATCCGAGCGCAGACACGGCTATCACCGATAGCACGATGTTGAGCACATTCACGGCAATGGAAATCACCATTGGGCTGCGCGAATCCTGCATTCCCAGTAGCCACCCCTTGATACCCATCATCACCAGCGTTGGCGGAGCACCCCACACACCAATGTAGAAATAGGTGAGTGCCAACTGCCGCACCGTGTCGCTCGGACCGATAGCCAGCAGCGTGACCCATTGCAGAGGCCACTGAAGCACGATGATACCAACGGAAATCAGAAATCCGAGTGCCATGGCGTGTTGGAGCACAGCCACGGTTTCGGCTTTGTCGCCGCTGCCGTAGGCCTGTGCCGTGAGACCCGAAGTGCCCATGCGCAGGAAGCCGAAATTCCAGTAAATGAGGTTGAACATCATTGCCCCCACCGCCACCGCACTGATAAACGTGGCACCGCTGTCGCCCGGCAGGTGTCCAGCGATAGCCGTGTCGAGCAGCCCCAGCAGCGGAATCGTGACATTCGTAACGATAGCTGGAATGGCAATATGGAATATTTCGCGGTTCATTCTCGTGCAGAAATCTGACCACAAAAATACGACATTTCCCACACATCGGCAAAACCAGCCGATAGGTTTGGAGTCTGAATTTCTGTAACAAGTTGTTAAATAATTTAAACGGAGTAGTGGGTGGCAAAAATGGATTTTTTTGGATGAGATTACCTGCGTAAATTTGTGGCGAAAACGAAATCACCGACCCGAAAAACAGTAATTATCATTGATAATTAGAGATTTCATAGGAAAAAAATTAAAATCAGAATACAAACTGAAATCTACATCAAGCAACTGTTTTGGAAAATTGATGATTTAGGAAAAACAAAACAACAATTAACAACTTTAACTTTTATATCTATTATGAGAAAAATTATCAACCTTATGTTCGCGCTTGCAGCCGTGGCATTCTTGTCTGCCACGTTGAATGCACATCCTGTCGTAAAGCCTAAGTCGTTTTACGAGGGCAAAACTTACACATGGACAAACGCTAATGGTGGCACCGTGACCTCGAATTTAGCGGATCCAGCGACCGATCCTCGCCAAATCATGGCGCTGCTCAAAGAGGTGTACACCAACAAAGAAATCCCAGGCATTTGGCAATGCGGCTACACCGCTGATGGCAAAAGAGAAGGTACTATTGACTACACGATTGACAACGGTTTTTGGGGGTTGAGTAAGGATCCCATCTACAAAGCCTACGATATCCCGGAGGGTGACTATAAACCAAACGAGGAAGGCTACACCACACTTATTGTGAAGGTGAAAGATGATTGGAAGCCAGTGATGAAGCAGAACTTGTCACAGGATGAAACTCTCAACTATATTGCAAATTCAATTGAATCTGTTCAGATTCTGACAGATGGTGTATATATTCCTGCTACAGGTGCTGATGGCAAAAAGAATCCAAACCCAGGTGCTGTTTATCGTCTGTCGGGCAATGCCAACCGCCTGTTCTTTATGACAAAAGGACGTGGCCGTGCGGTTCCGGGTTGGAATTCCTATGAGGTGATTCGTAGTTATGCCCCATTCAATGGTATGTTTGAGGAGTATAGCCCAGTGGCTGTGAGTGGCGGTCAAGTTGTGGAAAACTTCTACACCAAATTGGTGGATGGCGATATTTTCAAAGTGGAGCACGACTGTAGCTCAGTGCCAGGCAATGAGCACTACTTCTGTATGATGGGGGCCAAAGGTACCAAAAAGTTTGATGTAACGGATTTGATTGTCACTATTCCAGACTACCGTCTTTGGTACTGGAACCAGCGTGATAAGCAAGGGACTTCTAACATGATATACACCAACTACAACAAAAGCTATGCTCCATCATTAGGTCTTTATGGTATTCAACTTAAAGCCACAGCCACTCCTGCTGCCGGCGATGAATACACTGTGGAACTGAAATGGACCTCTACACTCAATGAAATTACTGGCAATGAGATTGATCAGCGATTCAAGGTGTGGGTGCGTGCAGAAGACGGTGGTCTGGAACCACTGCTTGATGCGAATGGCAATCAGGTGGAAATCGCCCCAGGTGAAACATTCCAATACAATTATAACGAGAAGCAAGGTTTTGAAGGTCGCGAAATCACCTATGTGGTATCGGGGCGGCCAACCGATGAGATGTTTAACGACTACAAAGAAGTGTATTCTAACGACGACAAGGTGTTTATCCCAGGTCTTGATCCTGATGAAGGTCTGCGATTGAGCATTGGTACCACCTCTACATCTGACTACGATTTGGCAACCGAAACCAATCAATACAAAAACCTCATCACCATCGACCACAATTTGGTGAACACCCATGTGAAGTATGGTAACTTGCAAGCAGGCTCGAAGCTCGCTTTCTACCGCTACGATGTGGACCGCAATAGCGAAGCAAAGAAGATTGCCGAACTTGAAATCGTGAGTGTGGACAAGCGTGAAAATGGCAGTAAATACTACTTGGACTACAAGTATAATTTAAGTTTCTTCTATCAGGAAAACGAAGCAACTCCTAAGACAAATCTTACAGGAGCCACATATTCATTGAAAACCAATAGCAGTTACACCGACAACACGACAAACGAAATTGATTTCAATGGCTTCAACATCAACTCGTTCAACGATGAGTTCTGTGCTTCTACAGCCACAAACGAGCACCCTGCAAGTTACGAATACAAGGCATCGTTCTCTAACTTGAACCACTCTACCCAACCAGAACTTCACAGCGCATACAGCACCATCAAGGTACACAAGACCACCCCTGATCTTACCGACAAGGCTATCACGCTTGAAGATGTGGAGAACGATAACGTATGCTCTACTCGTATCCATAAAGGCGAGCACGACGCAAGTCCTGCTATCCAATTCACACTCGACCAGGACCGCAGAATCGCCGAGTATAGTGTGGGTAAGATTCGAAACAAAGAGCAAAGCGAATCGGAGGAAGTGGGTTTGGCTCAACGCCTCCCAAGTTGGAACTATGCTATCTACGAAAATGGCTCGTTTAAGCAAAACGTAAGCCACACCGAAATTCCTCAAATTCACGACGCATCTGCAAAGGTGGGTAAAAACGATTACGTGTCGGTGATCAAGACTTATCGTGACAACGATGGTTCTTATAACACCTACGGCTCACCAATCAACACCACCTACAAACTCAAAGCAAGCGTGGATGTGAACAACAAGGTGATGAGCGAATATGTGTTCACCTCAAATGGCAAGAAGGGCAGATACTATCAAACCGACCTGAAGATTACCGCCGATGGTACCGATAATTACGAAATTGTGAAGTATCGCGTTTGGCGTCAAACCGATCGAGCAATGGAAATCGTGCCTCAATATATGGCTCGCCTCCAACAAGACACTCACCCAATCGTGATGAACTCTGACGACGAGGGTAACCCATCCATTGACCAGAACCACAACAATATGCAAGAATTTGAGTTGGTGGGCCGTCCAGGCGTTGGCTTCTATCCAGAGCAAATCGACAGCGACAGCAAGTCGATTCATGTTTACGACACCTTCGGTGCAAGCGACGTGTCAGAAGATGGCAACCTCGACGTGACTTACATCGTGCGCCTCTACGCTAAGCCTGAAGCAGGCAACACTTCGGCAAGAGCAAAAGCCACCACTCCAATTTTGGCAAAGGAATACTACATCGGTGAAGCCACTATCACAGTGTCGTTCGAAGAAAACACCCCAACTGGACTCTTCGACTTCGTGGCAGAGACCAAAACCCCAGTTCGTGTGCAATACGTGAACATGCTGGGTCAGAAGTCCGACACTCCATTCAGCGGCATGAACGTGGTGATTACCACCTACACCGATGGCTCACACAGCACAGCAAAACGTGCATATTAAACCTTAACGAAATATCCGAATATAAATTAAATAGAACAACTGACTATTTACGTTAAAAGGCAATCCTGTCGTGATGACAGGGCTGCCTTTTCCTATGTATCGCCCGCTATTATCCCACCATTATTGGGCTCAGTGGATAAATAATGGGGGCACAGAAACAAAAACATAAAAAACAGCCTTTTAGCGATGCCAGTGCTTCGCACCTGTCG
>OHYU01000926.1_pt1 | contig 12748 bp, 12 predicted proteins | sample 1580331 | NCBI WGS metagenome assembly OHYU01 (sample SAMEA3882519, study PRJEB24775) | human gut metagenome | biome: human-associated habitat; feature: intestine environment; material: feces | place: Netherlands | collected 2009/2010
GCCGCGACGCGCAGCCTCTACTCCGTCGCCGCGCGCGGCAACGGCCCGAAGCCGGAGGCGTTCCTCGGCATCGACCAATACACGAACATGCCGGCAAACTCCGCCATCGTGGGCGTGCTCATGTGCGCCGTCTGGCTGACATATTTCTACGGCGCCAACCTCACCGAGGGCTGGTTCGGCCCGTTTTGCTTCGACTCGTCCGAGCTGCCGATCATCACGCTCTACGCGCTCTATATTCCGATGTTCCTCAACGTCATGCGCCGGGAAAAGGAGCTGAACGCTTTTCACCGCTACGTCATGCCGGTGCTGTCGATCGTGTGCTGCATCTTCTTCTGCGTCGCGGCCGTCGTGTCGCATGGCAAAGCCGTGCTCTACTATCTGATCGTGTTCGCGGTCATCATGGCGCTGGCCATCCCGTTTTACCGTCAGGGGAAAGAAAAGGCCTGACGCTCCGCGTTTTCGAGGGCGGCGCTTTTGCGCCGCCCTTTTTCGTTGCCCGCGCGGTGCATTTGTGGTATACTCGCGGCAGACTGAAAAATGAGGCGACGACATGGACATTCTCTATCAGGACAACAGCATCCTTGTGTGCATCAAGCCTGCGGGCGTGCTGTCCACGGACGAGCCGGGCGGCATGCCCGAGCTGGTGCGTCAGGCGCTCGGAGACCCGAAGGCCTGCGTGCGCACCGTGCACCGGCTCGACGCGCAGGTCGCGGGGCTGATGGTCTTTGCGCGCTCGGCCAGAGCGGCGTACAGACCGGGGGCCGCGTGGCCCTTGGAGAGCACCAGACGGTCGCGGTCAGGGTTCTTGGGATCCTTCGGATCCACCTTCATCTCTACGAAATAGAGGTACGCCAGCACCTCGGCGATATCCAGGCTACCGCCCGGATGGCCGCACTTGGCGCTGTGAGTGCCCTCGATCACGCCCATGCGGATGTGGCAGGCGTGTTTTGCCAGGGTAAGCTTTTCTGCATTTGTCATCTTTGGTCCTCCCGTATGAACCTCAGCGTTTGCATCGGATATGGTACGCACCCGGGCCGTACGCCCCGATGCGCTATTTCTCAAGTCTATATTATCTATTCTATGCAAAAACGTCAAGGTTCTTTCGTCAAAATGTACATCCCTTGGCAAAATCGCTTGTAAATGTTCCCGTTTTTGTTGAAAATGCAGGGCCATTTTGCCCCCGCAAAACATTTTTGCGGCTTTTGGCCGCTTTGCAATATCATCTTTTGCCGCTGTATGATATAATAAGATGAATTTGTTTGCTTTTTTCATCATTTTGGGAGGTTCCTATGTCTTTTTCCGCACCCACATCCCGGGCACAGCGCAGCCGCAGGATTTTGCCCTGGCTGCTGTACCTGTATGCCCTTGTGCTGTTCGCCATGCACTTTGTCCGCATTTTTGACAACTCCTTCTGGGGAGATGAGGGGTTCAGCATCGGCCTTGCCCAAATGAATGTTTTTGAAATGCTCCAAGTCACAGCGGCAGATAACCATCCGCCGCTGTACTATCTTTTCACGCAACTCCTATATCATCTTCTGGGCAATCACGGATATGTCTATCATCTGTCGGCTCTGATTCCTTATGGACTCATTCTGATTCTTGCCTGTACAGTGATTTTCAGACAGTTCGGATTGATTCCCGCAGTTGTTGTTTCCACTTTTGCCTCTTTGACTGATACCGCTATCATGTTCAATGTCGAGGCCCGAATGTATTCACTCGGCGCTTTCTTTGTGTTAGCGGCCTATCTGGCACTCCATAACATTCTTCATTCCGGTAAAACCTCCGATTGGGTTATTTTCAGCGTCGCCTCTCTTTGTGCCGCTTATACGCACTACTATGCCCTGATTTCCGTTGCATTTTTCTATCTGGCTCTGCTTTCTCTGCTTCCGCAGGATAAGAGCAGCTTCAAAAAAATCCTTATCACTTATTGTGCCGCAGTGGTCGTCTACCTTCCCTGGCTTCTGGTATTGCTTCCCACTTTCAAACGTGCTGCGGCAGACTGGTGGTCCACCTTCATTCCTTCTCCGATCAATTGTATCGGATTCTTCTTCAATCCTTCTTGGACAGTCCTCATTTTCGGTCTTGCATTCCTTCTTTATTTCACAGCACAGGCCAAGTCGTCCTCTAAATGGCTCTTCGCCCCTGATACGATTTGGCTTTTGACTGGCTTGCTTTCTGCCGCCGGCACCTCCGCAGTCGGGCTGATCGTTTCACATGCCGTTCGCCCGCTTTTTCTCGTTCGATACCTTTATCCGCTCACCGCAGTCGTTTACCTGGTTTTTGGCTTTCTTCTGTCTAAAGTCCGTTGGAGAACCATTCTGTCCAGTATTCTGATTTTGGGAACGCTGGTGTGCAGTCTACCGGATTTCTACCAAACCTATCAGCGGGAAAAGCGCATCGACCTTGCGACCACCCAGTGTCTGGAAGTTATTACCCCCTCTCAGGATGCAGTTCTTTATACAACGAACTACTTCCTAGACTGGACACTCTTTGATTATTACTTTCCGGGACGTGTCCATGCTCAAATCGAATCCTCCAATACTTCTCAGTGCTTCACTTCTTCCGATCCTGAGATCTGGCTCTTTATGGAACATGCGCTTTCTGATGCCGAATTGAATGCAGCCTCCGACAATGGTTATTCTCACACCAATGTCTGTAACAGTACATTTGCAGAAGGCCCCGGTGAAGATTCCTTTTATTACATCTACAAATTTCAAAAATCCGCAAACACCGCCCCGTAACCCTCCTCATCCGCTGAGCTTGACAAGGCGGCTTTGCATCTGCTATACTTTTTGCACAATTCCCGGCTGAAGCCGGGGCTTTGCGGGCCGAAGCCCGTGTTTCTCCCCGCAAACATTATTTTGAAACAGACACCATGAAGGGGTCTGCCGCTGGCGCGCGTGCTGGCGGCAGGCCCTTTTTGTCTGTGCATTTTCAGGAGGAATCATTGATGAATACCAAGACCCGTTCCGCGACCCGTGATCTGGTGCTGGCCGCACTGTTTCTGGCACTGGCCTTTGTGCTGCCCATGATCACTGGCCATGTGCCTCAGATCGGCAATATGCTCTGCCCCATGCACTTCCCGGTGCTGCTGGCTGGCTTCGTGCTGGGCGGCCCCTGGGGCCTGGCACTGGGCTTTGCCGCCCCGCTGCTCCGCTCGGTGCTGTTCGGGATGCCCCCGATGTACCCCATTGCCATCGCCATGGCCTTTGAGCTGGCCACATACGGCGCTGTGGCCGGTTTCATGTACCGCAAGGTGCAGCACACCCTGCCCATGATCTATGCCACCCTTGTCACCTCGATGGTGGCAGGCCGCCTTGTCTGGGGTGCGGTGCGCTTTGTGCTGGCCGGTCTGTCCGGCTCCAGCTTCCCGTTCAGCGCGTTCCTGTCCGGTGCGGTGCTCACTGCTGTGCCCGGTATCGTGGCGCAGCTCATCCTTATTCCGCTGATCGTGGCTGCACTGCAGAAAGCAAAGCTGACGGCTTAAACCCCCTGCGCTGACCGAACCCACACAGCAAAAAAGCCCGGAACCGTACCTGCTATGGCGGCAGGTGGTTCCGGGCTTTTCAGTTCATATTACAGTGTGGCAGCAGCTGTAACAAAAAAAGAAGGAGAATCTTCAACCGGCAAATTGGAGAAGATCAGCCGGCAAAGCTTGCATTGACAGCGCGGCGGTTGCTCTGGTTGACAAAGTTCTTCTTTGCGCTCTCGAGCAGGCTTGCAAAAGCCAGGCCAATGCCGCAGTTATCGGACACGCCCTCGGTGACAGTCAGGTAAGCGTCCATCATAGTGTTGTCCAGAATAGCAGTGTTCTTGTTCATCATAATAAATATCCTCCGTATATCGGTAAATGTCATTGTGTTTTTTGGCAGGGCCTCTATCTCCCTGCATCCTCAGAGCGGAACCGTTCAGAACCCTTCGTTCTTTTGTTCCCCTCTCTGAGGATGGCCATATTATGCCACTCAATTATGAAATCGTTTTATAAATTCTATGAACAAACTATGAATTTAGTGATACATTTTTAACGTTCTTTCGTTCTTTGCGCAACTAGCACAAAACGTTTTTTATAAAAAATAAAGTTCTTGTATACATGGACGATTGAAACCTTGTTTGGAAAGTTTTTTCAGATTTTCTCTCCGTTTTGCCCAGAATTTCTTCTGCAAAAGGGGATACTCTCATGCAAAATCCGTCAGAATCCGTCAATTTCAAACAGGACGAGGGCTTTCCTGTGCAAAATGCCCAGAAAAAAGTTCCAAACAAAAAGGCCGCCGTGCCAGCAGCACAGCAGCCTTTGAAAAGCCATTTCAGTTTTGCATCACTTGCACAGGAACGCCGGCAGGGGCTTGCCCTCCCTGCGCCACTGGTGATATTCCGCAGTGGCGGCAAATTCCACGTCACCGGCGGAGTTCAGGGCAGTTTCCACGGAATCCTGCACCACGCCGATGATAAAGCCGACACCGACCACCTGCATGGCGATATCATTGGAGATGCCGAACAGGGAGCAGGCCATGGGGATCAGCAGCAGGGAGCCGCCAGCCACGCCGGAAGCGCCGCAGGCACCCAGAGCGCTCATCACCGAAAGAAGGATGGCGGCGGGCAGGGACACCTGAATGCCCAGCGTATTGGCCGCTGCCAGCGTCATAATGGTAATGGTGATGGCGGCACCATCCATATTGATGGTAGCGCCCAGCGGGATGGAGACGGAATACATATCCTTATCCAGCCCCAGCTTTTCGCACAGATCCATATTGACCGGGATGTTGGCGGCAGAGCTGCGGGTGAAGAAGGCGGTCAGGCCGGATTCACGCAGGCAGCGGAACACCAGCGGATACGGGTTGCAGTGCAGATACACAAAGATGATAAAGGGCGAGACGACCAGTGCCATAAAGAGCATGGTGCCCACCAGCAGGAGCAGCAGTCTGCCGTACTGGGTAAAGATGGACAGGCCGTTGCTGGACACGTTGGTGTACACAAGGCCCATGATGCCGAAGGGTGCCAGATTGATGATCCAGCGGACGATCTGGGAGACTGCATCCGCTGTGTTCGCCAGGAACAGCTTGGTGCTGTCCGCGCCGTACTTTTTCATGGCCAGACCGAACAGGCAGGCCCAGAACAGGATGCCGATGTAATTGCCGTTCAGCAGGGCGCTGACGGGGTTTGCCACAAAGTTGGTGAGCAGGGTGTTCATCACCTCGCCCAGACCCTGGGGCACCACCTCGGATTCTGCCGCCTCGGCCAGAACGATGGTCTGAGGGAACAGGAAGCTGGTCGCCGCCGCAATGGCGGCGGCCAGGAAGGTGGTGAGCATGTACAGCCAGATGACCGTGCCAAAGCGCCGGTCCAGCCTGGACGTGCCCTGCGCCAGCGCACTGGCCACGATAATGAACACCAGCACCGGGGCAATGCCCTTCAGGGCACCCACGAACAGGCTGCCGAACTCTTCCACCCAGCCCGCACCGGGCACCGCCAGTGCCAGCACCGCACCGACCACAAGGCCGATGACGATGCGCAGGATCAGGCTGGTGGCATTGTACCTTGCCGCAACCGCTTTCAACGTTTTCATAACTTTTCTACTCCCCTATCCAGATTGTGCGCCTATTGCGCACAGTTTTCCCATTCCTCTACACGGAACAAGTACGATTATACGCCTCGCAGACCGAAAAGTCAAAGATTTTGCCCGCTTTTTTTGTTTTTCATTTCAACATATACAGACACGAGCTTTTTTCACTGTCCGTATATGAAATACAGATTCACAAAAAGAGACCGCACCCCGTGTGTTTCGGGATGCGGTCTGTTCCTGTTTTAGTCGAGATAAGACACCTTGCCGGGCACAAAGCCCTGAATGCCCATGCCAGGCGCGTCGGAGACGGTGATGTTCTTTTCGTCGAACACGGCACCGCCGAGGATGTGGTCCTCGCTGCAGAGCACCGGGCCGTCGAGGTCGATCTTGGTGATGATCTTCTTGGCGCAGGCCAGCTCCACGGCGGCGTTGACCGAGATCTTTGCTTCCAGCATACAGCCGATCATGCACTCCACACCGTACACCTCAGCGGCGGCGGCAATGCGCAGGGCATTGGTGATGCCGCCGCACTTCATCAGCTTGATGTTCACCAGGTCGGCCGCGCCGGTCTGCATGATCCGCAGGGCATCTGCCGGGCTGAACACGCTCTCGTCGGCCAGTACGGGCACATCGGCATGGCGGGTGACATACTGCATCCCCTCAAGGTCTGCGGCGGGCACGGGCTGCTCCACGAACTCAATGTCCAGCCCCTTCTCCTGCATCTGGTTCAGGATGCGGACCGCCTGCTTGGCATTCCAGGCCTGATTGGCATCGATGCGGAGCCTGATGTCCCGGCCCACGGCCTGCCGCACCGCGGCAAGGCGGGCCACATCCAGCTCAGGGTCAATGCCTACCTTGACCTTCAGGCAGTCGTAGCCGCGCTGGACGGCGGTGCGTGCATCCCGGGCCATCTCCTCCGGCGGGTTGACGCTGATGGTGATATCGGTCACGATGTTCCTGCGGGCACCGCCCAGCATCCGGTAAACAGGGGCGCTGTACTTCTGGCCCAGCAGATCCCACAGGGCCATGTCCACAGCGGCCTTGGCGCTGGTGTTGTGGACAAGCGCCTTCTGCACAGCGGCGGTCAGATCCTCAAATTCATCGAGGTCGCGGCCCAGCAGGGCAGGGGCGATATGATCCTGAATGGCACCGAGGATGGCCCCGGTGGTGTCGCCGGTGATAACACCGGTCGGGGGTGCTTCGCCGTAGCCCACCGCACCGGTATCGGTGTGGAGCTCCACGATAACATCCTCAACGCTGTTCACAGTGCGCAGTGCTGTTTTGAACGGCACCCGCAGCGGGGTGGAAATGCGGCCCAGCCGCACCTGCGTGATCTTCATAGTCCCGTCCTCCTTCTTATTCCAGCGGCAGGTTTGCCAGCTTGACAATGGCGTTTGCAATGATCTGGGCGTTCTGCACCAGACGTTCCAGATCGATGCATTCATCGGGCTGATGCTCTGTGACCGGGTCACCCGCGAACAGGGGGCCAAAAGCCACCACGTTAGGCAGCATCTTGGCGTAGGTGCCGCCGCCGATGCACTTGGGCGGGGCATTGTCGCCGGTGGCATCCCGGTAAACCTCCAGCAGGGCGCTGACCAGCGGGGTCTCGGCAGGGTAGTAGAGCTTTTCCTTGTGCACCTGCCCATCCAGCGCCCAGCCTGCGGCCTCAAAGGCGGCCTGCACAGCGGGCTGGCAGTCTGCCCGTTCCATGGTCACGGGATAGCGGTAGTTCAGCTTGACCCACAGATGCTGCGCGTCGCCCTCGATCAGCCCCCAGTTGCAGCTCATGGGGCCGGAGAGCGCATCCTCCAGCCGGTGGCCCAGCAGGCGCTCGCCGTAGGGGTCGGTGCCCAGCTTCTCGGCCAGAAAGTGCACGGCCTGTTTTGCATCCCCCTCCAGCGGCAGCCGGTCGAGGTAGCACACCAGCCGCCCAATGGCGTTTTCGCCCTGCTCCGGGTGGCTGCCGTGGGCCGAAACGCCCACCGCTTCCACCTGATAGCCGCCGGGGATGGCTGTCACGGTGATGTGCTCCGCATCCGGCAGGGCGGCCCCCGCCGGGGCGGTCAGCACAGCGCAGGCGTAGTCCGGCACCACATTGCCGGCCACGCCGCCCTGCACCCTGTTCAGCTGCCAGGCCCCGGTCTGGTGCAGCTGCACAGCATAGCTTTCGTTCAGGATGCCCTTTTCGCCGTTGATGAGCGGATACTCGCCGTCCGGGGTGAAGCCCAGCACCGGGATCTCCCCGCCGTGGGCCTTGTAGTACAGCACGTCCCGGTCGTTGGTCTCCTCGTTCAGGCCGAACAGCAGCCGGACACGGCGGTTGAGCGGAATGCCCAGATCCCGGATGGCTTTCAGCGCGAACAGGCTGGCCACCACCGGGCCTTTGTCGTCAATGGCACCCCGGCCATACAGCCTGCCGCCCTCGATCTCGGCGGCGTAGGGCGGGTGATGCCAGCCCTCGCCCTCGGGCACCACGTCCAGATGCCCCAGCACCGCCACCATCTCGTCCCCGGTGCCGATCTCGCACCAGCCGATGTACCGATCCATGTCGGTGGTCTCAAAGCCCAGCTCATGGCAGAGGGTCAGCGCCTCGGCAAAGCAGGCATCCACCTCCTCGCCAAAGGGCTTGCCCGGCAGCGGGTCGGCCTCCACACTGCGCCTGCGCACCAGCCGCTGGAGCGCCGCCACCATCTGGGGCCGCAGCGCCGCCACGGCCTCGTTCAGTTTTTTGTCCATACGTTCCACCCCTTTTGTGATTCATTTCACAGCTTGTATTATAGAACGATTGCCCCCGCTCCACAAGCCCCAAGTTCGGCAAAAAAGGTCTTGACACCGCGCAGTGTGTACGCTATTATGTACATAAGAGGTGATGCACGATGACGACCACTAATATCACGAACTTTCGCAAGAATGCTTTCCAGTATGTAGAGCAGACCGTAAAGTACAATGAACCGCTGAACATCTGCACCAAAGACGGCAACGCTGTTCTGCTTTCGGAAGAAGATTACAGCGGCATTATGGAAACGCTTTATCTCGTCTCCGTGCCGGGAATGCGGGAAAAGCTCCTGGCGGCCAAGGCCGAACCGCTGGAAGATTGTGTTGACGAATCGGCTGTGGAGTGGTAAATGTACAAAATTGTTTATGCGAAAACCGCGCTCAAGGACATTCCAAAGCTGAAATCTGCCCATCTTGACGAAAAAGCGAAGGCGCTGATCTCCGTTATAAAAGAAAATCCGTTCCAGAACCCACCGCCCTATGAAAAGCTGGTGGGCGATTTGAACGGCTCGTACAGCAGGCGCATCAACGTACAGCACCGCCTTGTGTATGATGTTTTTGAAGAAGAGCAAACCATCAAGATTTTAAGCCTTTAGACACATTACGAAAGATGACCCGAAAACGGACTGTTTTGCAGTTCGTTTTTTTTTTTTTTTTTTTAAATTTTTTTGAAAAAGGGTGAAAGGATTTCGCGCGGCGTGTATTTAAGGAAGTAAGAGCATCCATTTTTGCCGGAGCTTCACTTCCGGCCCAAAGAAAGTGAGGGACCCCCTATGAAGAAACGACTACTCAGCCTTCTGGTGGCGCTGTGCATGGCGGTAACGCTCCTGCCTGTGTCGGCACTTACAGCGTGGGCGGAGGGAGGCGGCCAATTAAAAATTGTAGATGGCTATCCTGTCGGTTCCGGTAAGAACCATGATGAAGATTGTTCTGGTGATGGCTGGAGCTATGACGGTTCTACACAAACGCTTGACCTGCATCCTGCCAGCTCGACAGAATATGATTTTTTTCAATTATTTCCGGCTATGGAAATGTCACCAAATGTAAACTCACGATTGGAGGAAAGGCAACCATTGTTAGGGGAAATTTCGACAACGCTGTGATAAATAACGGAAAAATCAGTGGCGGTTATTTTTTTTCTTCTTCCTCTTCCCTCATAAATCATGGTTCTATCACTGGTGGAAAATTTCTCCATGCCATATCCAATGAATCCAGTGGCACGATTGAAAATGGCACGTTTATATCCGTTACCAACAATGGCACCATAAATGGCGGCATTTTTCGTAAAAAGCCAGAGGGTGGCCATGTTGCTAAAGGCTATACCTTGAATGTGAACCTCCAGAACACTGGTATCTATAAGATTAGCCGCGCAACAATCAATGGTCTCAACGGTGGCTGTTATATTATTCCCAATTCCGACCATGATACCAGTGTCACCATCGAATATACTTTTTCCCCTATCAGTCAACCAATATTATTTCCTATTGATGTTACATTCGGAGACACAAACGGCACACCTTGTTTGTTAAAAGATTGGGCACCAAGTGCAAGCTATTCTACTGACCATGCACCCTCTGATAGTTTTTTTGTCACTTTCACCGCACCATCCACTGGTACAGACACCGTTACCCTGAGCATGCTGACCCGGCTGGTAATTGACGAAAACGGCTACCCCGTTGGCCCTATGGGCAGCAACAAAAAATACAGCGGCAACGGCTGGAATTTTGATGCGAGCAATAACACGCTGACGCTGGAAAGCGGCAATTATGATTTTTCCGGTTCAGGAACCGCACTGCGCCCCCTGAACCCGGATGTCCAGTTGGTGGTTGAACCCGGTGCCAAGCTGACCGGCGGCGCAGCTGGAGATGGGTCTGGTGTCACTTGGCAGCTGACCGAAAACACGGATGACCCGAGTACTTATACGTTGACGATTCGCGGCAGTGGTGCAATGGAAGATTATCTAATGAGCGGTCATCAACCATGGCGCAGTTTCCGGGATCAAATCACCTCTGTTGTCGTTTCTCCCGGTGTAACTTCAATTGGTAATCTTGCTTTTACTCGGTTTAGCAAGCTAATTCATGTTGATATTGCAGATAGCGTAGTATCTATTGGCGAACATGTTTTTTCTGAGTGTTCCAGCCTCACTAACATTACAGTTCCACAAAGTGTCACATATATCGATGCGTATGCCTTTGATTCTTGCACCAATTTAAGCAGCATAACACTTTCAACAAATAACATAACTTCTATCAGGCCTTATACTTTTTCTGGTTGTTCTGAATTGAGCAGTATTGTAATCCCCGACGGCGTAACTTCTATCCAATTGGGTGCTTTTTCTAACTGCACTAAGCTCACCAGTATCACGATTCCTGATAGTGTGACAACTATTGACCCCTGGGCTTTCAAGAATTGTTCTAGCCTGACTAGTATCACGATTCCCAGCAGCGTAACTTCAATTGGCTCGAATGTTTTCACTGGTTGTACTAGCCTGAATGACATCCGCTACTCTGGCACAAGTGAAAGCGTTATTTCTGCTCTTTCTGACTATGTCCCCACTCTCGTCACCTTCGACTATGGCGACAAAGTGCCTGAAGCAGAGCGAATGATAAAAGTGTTCGTCAAAACGGGCGGGACATTGACAGCTCCCACCACAATTCCCACCGTTTCCGGCTACGAGTTCAAGGGCTGGCTCACCAAAGATGACGAGCCGTATGATTTCACTGGCGCTCCCACCGGCCGGTTCACCCTTTACGCCAACTGGGAGAAGATTCCCGACCAGAAGCCCGAACCCACACCTGACCCCACTCCCGAAACCTACACCCTGACGGTAAAAGGCGGCACGTTCACCTACAACGGCGGCGAAGCCATGACCAGCGCCAACGTGCCGGTGGATGCCGAGGTCAAGGTGACGCTGAACCAGAGCGCCGTGCCCGAGGGCATGGTGTTCGACCTGTGGGCCATGGATGGAGCCAGCCTGCTGGGCAACCCGGCGGTCGCCTACAACGAGGAGAGCTTTACCATCCCGGCGGGCAGCGTGGCCAAGGGCAGCACCGTGACCGTGGAAGCCCAGTACCGGGATGCCACCATCGAGAGCGAGCCCAGCGTTCTGGGCACTGCCGCCATCATCGGCGTGGCCGGTGCAGGCACGGCGGTCATCGTGTGGCAGGGCTACCGCATCGGCATGGAGCTGTACGAGAAGTATTTCCAGCCCACGCCGGAAGAAACTGCGGCAGAGCAGCCCGCCCCGGAAGCTCCGGCAGCAGCTGCCGCTTCCTGAACGCAGGCGCACCCGCTCCCTTCCACGCCTGACAGAACTGCATAAAAACAGCGCCGCTCCATCGTTTGGTGGGGCGGCGCATTTTTGCGGTTCAATCCCGGCGCAAAGGCAGGGTAAGGGACATTTTCTGGTAGGCAATGCGGGGCGTGCCATCCTCCACATGGATGATGCCGCACTTGGTAAAGCCGTTTTCTTCCAGCAGGTGCTGCATGATCTTGTTGTCGGCGTGGGTGTCGGCCCGCAGGCTCTCGCAGTGCTCCAGACACCAGGTGATCACAGCGGCGGCAACGCCGGGGTGCCTGCCCGCCGAAGCCAGCCGGTGGATGGTGCCGTAGGGCAGGGTATCGTTCAGCCATTTGCCATCCTCGATCCGGGCATAGGTGGGGTCCGGGCCAAGGATAAAGGCAAACACGCCCTCCAGCTCGCCGTTGACAAGGTAGAGGAACAGCCGGTTGGAATCAATGTCCTCTTCCAGCAGCTCCTGCGGCGGGAAATGATCTCCCCACTGGGTGGGGTTGCCGGAATCCGCCATCGCCTGCCGGGCGCGGGCATAAATTTTCAGGATCGCATCCAGATCTGCACGTCTTGCTCCACGAAACATCTTCATCCAACCTCTCTTCCGGCGGGCCGCTGCCCGCCCTGATCGTTCTGCCTTAATATAACACAAAACGGCCCTCTCCGTCAAAGCCTGCTGCAAAGGCGGAGAGGGTCGTTCACTGATGCACTTATGTGCGCTGGCTGCGTGCCCGGCGGTACTCCCGGGGGCTCTGGCCATACCGCTCATGGAACAGGCGGTAGAAGTAGCTGGTGTTCTCGTAGCCCACCTGGGTGATGATCTGCTGGATGTTCAGGTCGCTGCGGCGCAGCAGGCGGGCGGCGGTCTCCATCCGGTGCTTCTGCAACAGCTCCTTATAGGTCTTTCCGGTCTGGGCCCGGACGCACTCGCTGACATACGCCAGCGAAACGCCGTAGCTGCGGGCCACATTGGAAAGGCTTGCTTCGCGGTAATTCTGGGTGATCTCCTGTAATGCCGCCTGGACCAGCGCTTCGCGGCTGACCGCCTCGCCGCGCGTTTCCAGCGGGAAATTCTTGGTCTGTACCATAGCGTTAAAACCCTCCGTTGCGGCAGCGGCGGG
>OHYU01000929.1_pt1 | contig 12716 bp, 13 predicted proteins | sample 1580331 | NCBI WGS metagenome assembly OHYU01 (sample SAMEA3882519, study PRJEB24775) | human gut metagenome | biome: human-associated habitat; feature: intestine environment; material: feces | place: Netherlands | collected 2009/2010
AAGGGATGATTGCCGACTTTGCCATCCACGACAAGGGAGATGGAAACCCACACGCCCACATTCTGCTGACCATCCGGGCAATGGACGAACACGGCAAGTGGTTGCCGAAAGCCAGAAAGGTTTATGACCTTGACGAGAACGGTGAGCGCATCCGGCTCCCTTCCGGCAACTGGAAGTGCCACAAGGAAAACACTGTGGACTGGAACGACCAGAAGTACGCCGAGGTCTGGCGGCATGGCTGGGAGACCATCACCAACCGCTATCTGGAAGCTGCTGGCAGACCAGAACGTGTTGACCTGCGCTCCTTTGAGCGGCAGGGCATCCAGCAGATACCGACCGTGCATCTCGGCCCCGCCGCACACCAGATGGAAAAGCGTGGAGTGGAAACCTTTCTCGGCAACCTGAACCGAGATATTCGAGCCGCCAACAGCCTGATGCAGTCCATCCGCAGCGCCATCCGTGGGCTGCAACGCTGGATTGCAGACCTGAACGAAAAGAAGCAGCTTCTTCTGGACGCTCTGGAAAAGGCAAAAGAACCCACGCTTTCTGATTTGCTGGTGGACTACTTCAACCTCCGCAACGAGCAGCGCAACGATTGGTCTGGCAAGGCAAAACTGAAATGCACTGTCCGAGACTTTGAGGAAGTTAAACGGGCGGTGGACTATCTGAAAGCCCATTCCCTGAACACCATCGAGGATTTGGATACCGCAATTTCTAACCTGAACCAGACAGCCGCCCCTCTCCGCAGGCAGTTGAAGCAAAATGAAAACCGTATGCGGACAATCGCCCAGATCAAGGATGCTGCCGCCGTCCATGCCAAGCTGAAGCCTGTCCACGATACCTTTATGAAGAAGAACTTCAAGCTGACCAAGGACGCTTACGCTGTCCAGCACAAAGAGGAACTGGACACCTTTAATAAAGCCGTCCGCACCCTGATGAAGCTGAACGGCAGCACAGCGGTGGATTTTTCGGCATTGGATGCCGAATTTTCTGCGCTGCAATCCGGCAGCGCAGAACTGCGTACCAAACTGGAAACCTTGCAGCCGGATGTCTCTGCCCTGAAAAATATCCGCAAGTATATCGACATGGTGCTGAATAAGCAGCAGCTTTCCGCACCGGGCGGCAAGACCCCGGAGAAGGAATCGGTGCTGAAACAGCTGGAGCAGCTTCAGCAGAAAAAGTCCAACTACAAAACGATTTCTACCACCCCAAACCGCGAAGAATCGCTCTAAACGATCTTTCTGTCACCGATATGCCGTTGCAATCAGTGGCAGAAGTACATAATTCATTTGTTTTTTTGCCGGCTTTTGGCTATTCTCGCTGGCTAGTGAGTAGAGGCGTACTTTTAAGGCAGAAATTTTCTCCAACACCCCCCATTTTAGGCCACTTTTTCTGTTAATAGTAGAAGCGCCTCTTTGAAAGCCGGTCATTTGTGACCTTTTTGTTAATTCTCAAAAAGATGGTTGTCTTTGGGCTGTTTTCGTTGCCTACCTATTGAGAGGATTTTTTCAAAAGCGGAGATTTGGTCTCAAGAATTACAATTCAATTACAAGTTTCTCACCAATGCTACGAAACAGGCGTTCTCGATGCCTACCAAGTGTAGGGCATCTTTTTCAAGACCATTCTCGGACTATTATGACGTTTTGTTTACAAAATTGCTTGCAATGCTACGAAATGGCCTTTTTCATCGGCTACCAAGTAGAAGGATGTTTTTCGTCCGTCAAAGTCCAGAAATCTTCCATATGTTCCTTGACAAGTGAATAGTTCAATCGTCCGGTACTTCACAAAAGGTACTTCTGTAACTCGCAGCCCGGTCATAACGAAGACGGGGTGGCTGAAATGCCAATGGTGCGGTGCAAGCCCGCCGCCGGACGATTCCCCACTCCTAGGGAAGTCGAGGACCAATATGGGAGACCTTAACTTATTAACGCAGTTGAGCACTTGTTTCGTGCTTTTCTGCGACTGGAGAATTGGAACCCACCAATTCTCGTTACATACTCTTTGTTCCTGATTTCTGCTTCAGCTGGAGGTGATCAACATTTCAGAATATCTTACCACGCAAACTCCGCTGCCGCCGTTTCTCCCATACCCACGCTTCCTTTTGGAACTTGACCTGAGTCAGACTGCAAAAATGACTTATGTGTTGCTACTCGACCGTGCCACGCTCTCGCAGAAAAATCTCTGGATAGATGAACGTGGATTCGTGTTTGTCATTTTTACGATTTGCTCTTTGGCTGAGCAGCTAGGGCGCAGCACTGTCAGTGTTTCCAGTGCGCTTAAGGAATTGGACGCTGCGGGATTGATTGAGCGCAGACGAACGCGGTTTTCTTCGCCCAATCACATCTTTGTGAAAATTCCAAATGTTGAATAGTTCTGCGTTTTTCACGATTCAAGAACCGCCAAAATCACGATTCTGTGATGCAGATTCTTAATGGCATCTGCAAAAGATATTTTTCCTATGCAGTATAGCAGCCTTTAAGACTGTATCGAAGAAAACTTTCACCTAACCAACGTAATAAAACAAAAAGAGAAAAACGAATAGAATCCATCCATTCCTTTCCGTATTTGCACCACATGAATGAGGAGGTCTGCCCTTGAACAAAGAAAAATCTGAGAAGAAGCCCACCACACGCAAACGTGCGCCGAGAAGTCCGAAGTCCGTGCGCCTGATCGTGGAACGCCATTATATCGGCAATGTGCCGATGAATACGCTTTTTCAGCGGCTTGTGGAAGAAGAAATTCGTAAAACTGCCGAATCGTATCTCGCCGCTGGCTAATTGGACGTTTTACTGCGGAAAAGGGCTTGCATCGTCACGCAGCATCCGCTACAATGTGATTGATGAGGTCTCTTTTCCATTATGGAGGTACACATGGAAAAGGACAAAAAAGTAACTGCTTTATACTGCCGACTGTCAAAAGATGACGGTTCAAACAGCGAAAGCCTGAGCATCCGCACTCAAAAGGCGATGCTTATGGAGTATGCCACACGCAACGGTTTCGGGAATTGCCAGTACTATGTTGATGATGGTTACAGCGGTACGAACTCTGACCGCCCTGCCTTTCAGGAACTTCTGGATGATATCCGGGAAGGAAAGGTGGCAACAGTCATTACCAAAGACCAGTCCCGACTTGGACGCAACCACATCGAAACCGGAACGTATATGGAAATCTTCTTTCCTGAACACGGTGTCCGCTATATTGCAATCAACGATGGTTATGATTCCAACGAGCAATCTCAGATGGATATTGCCCCGTTCCGAAACATCATCAATGAAATGTACGCCAAAGACACTTCCCGAAAAATCAAGAGTGCCCTTCGGACACGCAAGAAAAGCGGAAAGTATATCTCCAGCAACGCACCGTTTGGCTACCAGAAAGACCCTGCCGACCACAATCACCTTGTGATCGACCCGAACACCGCCCCCGTTGTTGAGTATATCTATTCAATGGCAGAGGAAGGGCTGGGGCTTCACCGCATCGCCAAGCGGCTCCACGATGAAAAAGTCTTGAAGCCGTGTTACTACAAGAAAGAGATGTTTGGCCGCTTTATTGATGATGAAAAGATGTATGATTGGGACAGTGCCTATATCAGTCAGGTTCTGCACAGCCCAGTCTACGCCGGACACATCATCTACGAAGCCAAGCCCACCGTGTCCATGAAATCCAAAAAGCGGCGTTATATTCCGTTTGAAGAACGCGCTATCGTTCCGAATACACATGAAGCAATCATCCCACAAGACCGTTGGGAGAACGTGCAGCGAATCCTTTACAGCCGTTCCAGTAGTTTTATGTGCGATAAGACCGACTACGACAATATCTTCAAAGGCATCGTCCGCTGTGCAGACTGCGGCAGAACGATGTTAGTCAAGGTTGAGCACAGGCGCAAACGCAACAGTGTTCTGGATCAGACCTTTTATTGTTGCAGCACTTATCGGAAATATGGTGCGAAAGCCTGTGACTCTCATAATTTGGAAGCCCGTGTTCTGCATGAAGCTGTCTTTGCGGACATTCAGGCACACGCAAAGGCCGCTGTGAGCAATCGGGAAGCCCTTGTGAAGAAGATTGCAAATCAGATGCACCTCCGGGTGTCCTCTGACCGGGCGCAGCACAAACGGGATTTGAAGCAGTGTAAAGCACGAATCGCAGAAATCGAAGACCTGTATGCAAAACTTTATGAGGACGTATCAAAGGGACTTCTCCCGGAGAAACGTTTTCAAATGCTTGCAGATCGCTACGACAAAGAACAGGCTGAACTGACCGAGAAGATTGAGCAGTACGAGCGGGAAGGCCGTGCTGAACACGATCAGCTGGACAAGATTCAGGATTTTATTGATGAAGTCAGCAAGTACGCTGGCATCACCGAACTGAACTATAAGATTCTGCATCAGCTGATTGACAAGATTCTGGTATCCAAAGCGGAAAAGGTCGATGGCGAATACGTCCAGAAAATCCAGATTTTCTACCGCTTTATCGGCCCATTGGATGCCATCGAGTAACAAAGTCAGAAAAGTCACCTCCGAGAACTATCCTACAGATGCTGCCGCCATAGCGGACGAAGTGCAGCTGAACGGTCACCATCTGGCCTACGAGTTGTGCATCCCGAAGGGGGATGCGCACAGCTGGGACGACGTTACGGTGGAGTTCTTCGGCCAGAAATGGCACACCTATGGCGGTGTACAGCAGTACATCGAAGAACTTGTGCCGCTGGACTGGAACAAAAAGGTGAAGGTGGAGCGCTATGGGTAAGGTCCGCATCGAGCTGAACAGTCCCGGCATCCGGGCGCTGCTGCGCTCCCCTGAAATGCAGGCGGTGCTGAAAGATCGTGCCGACACCGTGAAGGACCGCTGCGGCGATGGCTACGAATCCTATGTGGCCCCCACCCGCGCGGTGGCTGTGGTGGAGACCGCTTCCCGCAAGGCCTATGACGACAACTCGGCCAACAACACCCTGTTGAAAGCCGTTTCCGGCAGCCGCAGCGGCGCAACCGTGCACGAGCACAAGCGCCGCCTGAAAAATGGGCGTGTCATCACAGTGAGGAGTTACCAGAGAAAGAAATGATCGAAGAAGTCATCTTGAACTACCTGCGGGAAAATGCCTTTTCCTGCTACATGTCCATGCCGGAGAAGCCCTCCGGCAATTTTTGTATCCTCGAAAAGACCGGTGACAGCCCGGACGAAGGCATTTACACGGCCACGCTGGCGGTGCAGTCCTACGGCAGCAGCGACTTTTCTGCCGCCCAGCTGAGCCATTTTGTGGTGCAGGCCATGCTGGACGCCGACACTCTGCCGGAAATCGTCTCCTGCGACCTTGTCACTGAGTACAATTTCCCGGATACCACCCGCAAACGGCCCAGATATCAGGCCGTTTTTTCTATTACACATTACTGACGAAAGGAAGTATCTCTATGGATGCAAAAAATGTAAGCGCCGCAAAGCCCAAGGTTGGCGGTGCCGTCTGGCGCGCACCTCTGGGCACCCCGCTGCCCACGGATGCAAAGTCCGCACTGAACGAAGCTTTTGAATCGCTGGGCTACATTTCCAGTGACGGCCTGACCAACTCGAACTCTCCCAGCAGCGAGAACACCACGGCATGGGGCGGTGATACCGTGCTGACCCAGCAGACCGAAAAGCCGGACACCTTCGCCTACACCCTGCTGGAAGCCCTGAACCCGGCGGTGCTCAAGTCCGTCTACGGCGATAAGAACGTTGCCGGCACGCTGGAGACCGGCATCACGGTCAAGGCCAACAGCGACGAACAGCAGGACTGCAGCTGGATCGTGGACATGGTGATGAAGAACAACGTGCTCAAGCGCATCGTGATCCCGGATGCGGCAGTGTCTGCCGTGGGCGATATCGTCTATTCCAACGGTGCGGTGGGCTATAACACCACCATCACCGCGGTGCCGGACACCAAGGGCAACACCCACTACGAGTACATTCTGGGCGGCACTGCCGCCACCCAGTCTGCCGCCGAGAGCACCGCAGACCATAAGGAGGTAAAGGCATGATTGCAAAAACGGAATCCGGTTTTGAGATCGAGCTGGACGATGAAGCCATGAACGACGTGGAGCTGGTGGAGGCCATTGTGGAGATGGACACGGACGGTACCAAGCTGTTCTATGTGGCGGACCGCCTGCTTGGCAAGGAAGGCAAGAAAAAGCTCTACGACCACCTGCGTGACGCCAAGGGCCGCGTGCCGGTGGCTGCCTTTGGTGCAGCGATCGGTGAACTGATCCGCAGCTTTTCCGCAGGAAAAAACTCTGCATCCTCTCCGAACTGATCGCATCGGACGAGGACGCGCTGATCTGCGATTTTGCGCAGTATTACCACGTTCTGGACTGGCGCAGCCTGCCGCCGCGTCTGGCGGCCACCCTTGCTGCAGGTCTGCCGGAGAGCAGCCGCAGTATGCTGCGGCTGGCCGGGCAGCGGGTGCCTATAGAAGATCAGCTGCAGGCATCTGCTGCCGACACGCTGAACCGCATCGAGTGGTGGCTGCTGGGCAAGCCCGGCAGGCCGCCCAAGTCCATTCTGGAAGCTCTGACCGGCACAGGCTCCGGCAGCGACACGGAGGATGTGCAGAGCTTTGCCAGCCCGGAAGAATTTGAAGCGGCCATTGCTGCGCTGAAAGGAGGTTGATGGAGATGCCGGACAAAATTGAGATGGCGAAAGCCTATGTGCAGATCGTGCCGTCGGCAGATGGCATCCGGGCTGCACTGACTGACGTTTTTGACGAAGAAACGGACGGCTTAGGCGCAAAGGTCGGCCAGAGCATTGGTGCCCAGCTGGTCGGCACTATCAAAAAAGTGCTTGCCGCCGCTGGCATCGGTAAGATCATCAAGGACTCTCTTGATATGGGCGGTGCCCTGCAGCAGAGCATCGGCGGCATTGAAACGCTGTTCAAGGACAGTGCCGATACCGTCAAGCAGTATGCCGCACAGGCGTACCAGACTGTGGGCCTCTCTGCCAACGACTACATGGAGCAGACCACCAGCTTTGCGGCCAGCCTGCTTTCCAGCGTGAGCGAGGATACCAATGCCGCCGCCCAGCTTGCCAACATGGCCATGGTGGACATGGCCGACAACGCCAACAAGATGGGCACGGATATGCAGGATATCCAGAATGCCTATCAGGGATTTGCCAAGCAGAACTATACCATGCTGGACAACCTCAAGCTGGGCTATGGCGGCACGCAGGCCGAGATGCAGCGTCTGCTGACCGATGCGGAGCGGATCTCCGGCGTCCATTACGATCTGGGCAATCTGGCCGACATGTACAGCGCCATCCATGTGATCCAGCAGGAGATGGACATTACCGGCACAACGGCGAGAGAAGCCGCAACGACCCTGACCGGCAGCTTTGCGGCCATGAAGGCAGCGGCGCAGAACGTGCTGGGCAATTGGAGCACCGGCGCAGACCTGACGGCACCCCTGCAGGCACTGACGGACACGGCCCGGATCTACCTTGTGGACAACCTGCTGCCCATGATCGGCAACGTGCTGCAGGGCATCCCGCAGGTCATTTACGGCCTTGTGCCCGAAGTGGTGCAGACCGGCACCGAGCTTCTCGGCTCTTTGGCGCAGGGCTTCACGCAAGGCATCCCGGATTTTCTGGCAGATGCTCTGCCGCAGCTGCTTTCCTTTACGGAAAACCTGCGGGAAAATGCCGGGGAGTTCGTGAACGCCGGTCTGGACATGATCACCCAGCTGGCCAACGGCCTGATCGCGGGCCTGCCGGATCTGATTGCCTATGTGCCGGATATCATCATCAATATCTGCGGCATCATCAACGACAACATGCCGAAGCTCCTTGCAGAGGGCGTCTCGCTGGTGGTGCAGCTGGGCGTGGGTATCGTAAAGGCTGTGCCCGACCTGCTGGCCAACTGGAAGAAGATCCTGCAGGCGGTGCTCTCGGTCATTTCTGCAGTGAATTGGCTGAACATCGGCAAGAACATTCTCACCGGTGTGGCCAACGGAGTTAAGAGCATGGGTTCTTCCATGCTGAATGCCTTCAAGGGTGGTTTCTCCAGCGCCCTGGCATGGATCAAGAGCCTGCCCTCGCAGGCGGTGCAGTGGGGCAAGAACCTGATCCAAAGCTTCATCAACGGTCTGACCGGCAAGGGCAAAGTGGCGGGTATCGCTACTGCAGCCACTGCCGGTTTTACCATCGCCGATGCTGCAAACCGTGACGAGCTGGCCGACTGGACCTCCGCCAACACCAGCCTTGCCGACAGCGCCCAGACCGTGGCGGATATCGCTATCCCAGCCTATACCAAGTCCGGCAATGCGGCAGCCGCCGCAGGGAAAGCAGCGGGCACAGCCGCAAAGGCCGCCGCATCGGTGGTCAACTCTTACTCTGACACGGTGACCGAGGTGCTGGGCAAAGTCACCCGCACCACCCAGACCGTGAACGAGGAGCTTTCCAACGGAAAGAAGCAGCAGACCCAGCCCATCACCGAGACCAGCCGTCAGCTGGTGAACGGTGTGCTGAAGGATATCAAGACCGTTACCAGCATTGCTGCCGATGGCAAAAAGACCGTCAAGCAGACCATGGAGACGGTGCGGGAGATGGCCAATTCGGTCACATCGACCTTTGACACAGTGGTAAATGGCATTGCTACCAGCACCAAAACCATCAAGGAAACACTGACCGACGGCACCGAGACCACCAAAAAGGTGATCACCGAGACCTTCAATAAGGTGGTGGACGGTGCCCTCGTGACCATCGAGCGGGTCAAGAACATTGCCGCCGACGGCACCGAACAGGTGGCCGAGACCATCAAGAAGGCCAGTGCCGACAGTTTTTCTGGCCTTGTAAAGGGCTGGCAGGGCGAGGCCGACAAGGGCGTGCTGGGCACCTTCGGCACGTTGTACAAAGCCGTGAAGAGTCAGGACTGGCTCAGCGTCGGGCAGTGGGTCATTTCCACCCTGTACAACGGTCTTGCACCGGAAACCAAGCTGCTGATCGACGACTTCGGCAAGAATCTGATCCAGCAGGTCAACGGTTTTCTGGGCGAGGGCATCAGCCAGCTGGCCAATGGCGCGTGGGACCTCGGCACCCAGATTTTCGACGGCCTGACCGGCGGCTTTGGAGATGTGGTCAGCCAGTTCTCCGGCCTGGGCAGCACACTGCTGGACATTTTCGGCGGTCTGCAGGGTCCGTTGAGTGCGGCAGCGCTCGCCATCAGCAAGGGCCTGCAGGGCGGTCTGATCTCTGCGTTCCCGGAGATCCTTGCTTCGCTGGGCAGCCTGATCGGTGCCATCGGCGGCGCGGTCGTGGCAATGCTGCAATCCATCGGCATGGCGCTGCTGCCGACCGGATTCGGGACCCCGAAGGGCCTGCTGATGATCGCAGCGGGCGTTGCTCTGGTGGCTGCGATCGCGGCCATCGTTGCATCGCTCGGCGGTGCCTTCAAGAAAAAGAGCACACCCGGCACGGGCAGCTCTTCCAGCAGCGCCGCAGGCAGCACCGTCACCGAGGCTTCCAGCAGCCTGTGGGACTACGAGAAGAAAACGCCGCTGCCCCAGCGCACCCAGCGGCCCAACATCGAAGTGAACCAGTACATCTACAGCAAGGCGCAGACGGCGGCGGACCTGATGCGCGAAGCACAGTATGAGCAGGAAAGGGCGGTGCTGCAGGGTGTTTGACGCTGTTTTTACCTCCAGCACCGGACAGAGCTTTGCCTTTGGCTACAAGGCCAGCGTGCTGTGGAGTTGTGACCCGCTGGGCGACCTGCCCGTGGATCTGGAAACCAGTCAGGGTTATCAGCAGGTGGGTGCTCCTGTGGAGAGCCGTAGCATTTCCGGCGTCACCCGCACCATCACCGGGCGTATCCTGCGCAATGCCGATTACTGCAAGCGTCAGCTGCGGGACGTGTTTGCGCCGGGCGTGACCGGGCGTTTCACCGTGGCCGGGAAATACTGGTGTGACGCCGAGGTGCAGCGCTGTCCGGCCATCAGTGCGGCGCTGCTCTGGCCCACTTTCAGCTTTCAGCTGTACTGCCCCAACCCCTATTGGCACAGCGTAGAGGAAACGCTGGCCGCGACCATCAAGGTGACACCTGTGTTCCGCCTGCCGGTGTGCTACGACGCGCACCAGTTCGGCATCCGGGAGCAGGGCGATTATATCCGCATCGTCAACAGCGGTCTGGATACCCAGAACTTTCGGCTTTCACTGTCGGCCAGAGGGCCCGTGGTCAACCCTGGCGTCCTTAACCCGGAAACGGGCGAATACCTGCGCTTTGTTACGACCCTGCAGGACGGCGACGAGCTGCAGGTCTACCGCGAAAACGACCTGCTGCGGGTCCAGCAGCTCATTGACGGCAAAGCCTACGACGTGCTCTCCATCCTTGACGGAAGCAGTACCCTTTGGACGGTGTATCACGGTGCGCAGGCATGGCAGCGCACCGCAGAATCCGGCGACGGCTGGCTTTTCCTGACGCTGACCATGCACGCAGCGTATTCCACCATCATCACGGAGGGTTCCAATGGCTGAGATCATTTCTGCACTGACAGCATCCGGGCACAAGAGCATCTGCGTCTATGATATCCGGCTCAATCTGCTGGGCCGCATTGAAAGCTGGGTCTCGCTGGTCTGGCCGGAACGCTACAACGTCTATAGCGACACCCAGGGTGCACAGCTGGAGCTGCACGACACGACCGCTTTGCAGGCGCTGTGCCGCCCGGACCGGTATCTTTGGCTGGTGGGCAGCGACCGGCTCATGCGCATCGTGTCGGCCCAGAAATCCGACCACAAGCTGGTGATCGCCGCAAAAGACGCCGCCTGCATTCTGGATGAACGCGGTCACACGGACGCCCTGAGCAATTTTGCCGCAGAGGAAACGTTGCGAAGTCTGGTATCCAGTGCTGCTGCGTGGCCCTGCCTTGAACTGGGCGATGCTGCAGGACTGACGGACACCTACAGCGGCGAGGTCAAGCCCGGCAGCCTGCTGAAGCTGGTCGAACAGGTGTGTCAGGAGCTGGACATCGGCTTCCGGGTGCGGTTCGACCAGCCGGAAGCGAAACTGCTGTTTGAGCTGTTCCGGCCAAAACTCGACCCGAACGCCCGGTATGCGCCGCAGTACGGCAACCTGACCGACCTGACCTATACCGAGAGCATCACGGACTATAAAAATGTGTGCGTGGTCGTTGGCGCGGAAGGCACCGCCACCGTGGGTGCAGCGGAGAACACCGGCTCTGCCCGGCGGGAGCTGATTGTAGATGCTACCAGCAAAAAGAAGGAAGGCGGCCAGTCTCAGGCGGACTATCTTGCCGCCCTGCGCGCACAGGGCGAGCAGGAGCTTGCCAAACATACCCGGCTGGAAAACTTCCGCTTCACCCCCACCGGCAGCATCACGGTGGGCATGGTGGTGGAGGCCAGCCTGCCCGGAACGGACATTCAGGCCGCTGCCCGCATTACCTCTGTGACCCTGAGTTCCCAAAAGGGTGAAAACTCGGTCAGCACAGAGATCGGCACCCCGATCATCAGGAGGAAACAATGAGCATTATCACATATCCGCTGAACGGCGTGGTTTACAGCGCCGAGGACGTGGCCACCTACCTGTGCACCCGCACATCCGGCGTCTACTCCAAAGAGACCAACTTTGCTGTCAGAACCACCGGTACACGGCAGATCACCGTTGCGCCCGGCCTTGCATGGATCAATTACGACGACTTTAAAGGCGTATCCGTGTGCAGTCGGGAAGAGAACGTCTTGACCGTCCCCGAAGCAGACAACACCCTCAACCGCGTGGATCGCGTCGTGTTGCAGTTTGACACCTCGGAGAATATCACGGCGATCAAGCTCAAGACCGGCACGCCTGCCGTGGCCGCACAGCCGCCCGATATCCTGCAGAACCATAATCAGTACGAGCTGGGCCTGTGCACCATTTCGGTGCCCGCAGGCTCCACCGCCGTCACTGCCGCCGACATCACCGACACCCGCGCGGATGAGACCGTCTGCGGCTTCATGCGGGACGGCGTGACGGGCATCCCCACCGGCACGCTGGTGCAGCAGTGGCAGGCCGTGATCGAATCCATGAAGGGTGGCAGCTTTTATACCCGTGCCGAGGTGGACGCACTGCTGAAAAGCGTGGATCCTTTTCCCGTGGGCAGCATCTACCAGAGCACCGCACGTACAAGCCCTGCCGCACTGTTCGGCGGTACATGGCAGGAGATTGCGCAGAACCGGGTACTGATGGGTGCTGGCAGCGGCCACGCAGCGGGCACCACCGTGGAGGCCGGACTGCCGAACATCACAGGCTCTTTTGTCGCGGATGTAAAAAAGGGTGAACATAAGGTATCCGGCGCATTCACTGCCGGCAACGTGATCGCATCTACGGGCGAATACAATTCCTTTTCTGATGTATATAAGTTCAGTCTGGATGCGTCCAAGTCTAATGCCATCTACGGCCGCAGCGCCACCGTGCAGCCTGCCGCCTACTATGTGCACATCTGGCGGCGCGTGGCCTGAGAAAGGAGGTTTTGAACCATGAAGATCATTGACGAGAACGGTGCAGCCATTGAAAACCCTGACCTGACGCTTGGGTATCTGGTAGACGACACCGAGCCAGTGGAGCACCCCGCCGTGGAAGGCGTGGAGGAAGTGAGCCACTACGAGACCGTAACGGAGTATCCCGGCGGCGGCAGGGATGTGCGGAAGGTCATTGATGTGCCGGGCGTACCGGCAAGGCCCGCGTGGACCGAGCAGCTGCCCATCCA
>OHYU01000931.1_pt1 | contig 12703 bp, 9 predicted proteins | sample 1580331 | NCBI WGS metagenome assembly OHYU01 (sample SAMEA3882519, study PRJEB24775) | human gut metagenome | biome: human-associated habitat; feature: intestine environment; material: feces | place: Netherlands | collected 2009/2010
GCTGGTCACGGCCATCACCTCGCTGGCCAAGGGCCACGGGGCGCTGTCGCTGGGCAACGTCATCGGTGCCAACGTGTTCAATCTGGTGCTGGTGAGCGGCGTGTCGGTCGCGCTGGCCCCCTTTACCATCCCGCAGAACTCCACCATTGCTGGCATGAACGCCTCGCTGGTGATGGATATTCCGGTGATGTTTGCGGTTATGCTGCTGCTGACGGTGCCCGCCCTGCTCAAGGGCAAGCTCAGCCGCCCGCAGGGCATTGCGCTGCTGTGCATCTACGCTGCTTTCTGCGTGGTGCAATTCACCATTTGATGACGAAGTAAAAAACAGGCCCCCGCACGGTTTTGTGCGGGGGCCTGTCTGCGTTTTGTGATTACTGCTGTGCAAAAATTTTGACTTCGTCCTTGTCCATGAAGGCGGCGCCGGCAAACCCGGCGGCCTCCAGCTGGCCCAGCTGCTTGCCCAGCTTCTTGGCCTGCTGCAGCACGGTGACGTTGTAGGTGTCACGCAGGGCGGCGGCCTTGCTCAGTACGGTGGGGAAGTCGGCGTCCTTGCCGTACAGCAGGGCGATCTTCTGCTTGGCACCGGGGATCTGATAACCCTGCTCCAGCAGGATGCCGCAGACGCGCTCGAAGCCGATGGAGAAGCCCACGGCGGGCACCTGCACGCCAAGGAACTTGCCCACCATGTTGTCGTAGCGTCCGCCGCCGGCCACGGCACCGCTGAACTGCGGGCAGGTGATCTCAAACACCATGCCGGTGTAGTAGCCCTGGCCGCGCACCAGGCTGGGGCAGTAGGCCACATCGAAGCGGCCGTTGGCCATGGCCTTTGCGGTGGTCAGCACGTACTTCAGGTCATCGGCAATGGCGGGGTCGGCACAGCGGGAAGCTACGGACTCCAGTGTCACATCACCGGCGGCAATGAAATCGGCCAGCGCGTTGATGGCAGTTTCGGGCAGCTGCTTCTCGGTCAGCTCGGCCTTCACGCCCTCGGCACCGATCTTATCCATCTTGTCGAAGGTGATGCAGACAGAGTCCAGTGTGTCGGCGGCAAAGCCCATGCTCTCCAGCATTCCGCGCAGGATGCGGCGGTCATTGATGTTCACGGTGAAGCCGGTAAAGCCGATGCCCAGCAGGGCACGGGCGGTCACATCGATCAGCTCCACCTCTGCGTTGGGGCTCTCGTCGCCCAGAATGTCGATGTCGCACTGGACAAACTCGCGCAGGCGGCCCTTCTGGGGGCGCTCGGCGCGGAACACGCGGTCGGTCTGGATGACCTTGAAGGGGTGGGGGAGCTTGTCCTTGTTGGCAGCGTAGAAACGGCTCAGGGGCAGGGTCAGATCATAGCGCAGGCCCATGTCGGAGAGCTGCTTGGGGTCGCCAGATCCCAGGGCGCTGGTCAGCTTGTCACCGCGCTTCATCACCTTGAAGATGAGGTTCAGGTTGTCGCCGCCGTCGGATTTGTCCAGGTTCTCCATATCCTCCAGCATAGGGGTGGAGATGCGCTCAAAGCCGGAAGCACGGTAGGTCTCCAGGATCTTGCCCTGGATGTAGTCGCGCAGGGTCTGCTCAGCGGGCAGCAGGTCGCGCATACCCTTCAATGCCTGTGATTTCATAGTTGCAATTCCTCTCTATAGCCTGCTCGCCCTCTCAGGCCGCTCCGCGTCCAGCTCTCCCAAAGGGAGAGCCCTTGGCAAAACCGTAAACTTTGTGTGGACTGCCAAAGCCTCCCACTTTGGGGGAGGTGGCATCGCGCAGCGATGACGGAGAGGGCGAGGCCGTGTTTAGTTGTTACTTTATCCATTATAAAGGAATCTGCCGTTTTGTCAATTGAAATGGGTACACTGTAGGGGAAAAACCATTCGGAGGCAAGGCAATGAAACAGCAGTTTGCAGCAAAACACCCCTGGGCGATCCTGGCGGCGGGGGCGGCCATTCAGATCCTGACGGGCCTGCCTGCGGCGTGGGGTGTGTTCCAGCAGCCGGTGATGGACGAGTTCAGCCTGACCGAGGACGGCGCGGGCTATGCGTTCGGCATCCTGATCGCAGCGTTCGGGGTGGGATGCGTCATCGGCGGTTTTTTGCAGGATAAAAAAGGCCCGCGCTGCGCGGCGCTGTGGGGCACCGGCCTGCTCTGCGGCGGGTTCTTTGCGGCGGCCCTCCTGCCCGGGGAGAAGGGGGTATGGTTCTGGGCAGTGTTCAGCATTCCGGCGGGGCTGGGCACGGCGTTTCTCTATCCGTCCATCCAGTCCTGCGCCCAGAAGTGGTACGCCGGGCGCAAGGGTCTTGCCACGGGGGTCATTGGCGGCGCGGTGGGCCTGAGCGGTGCGTTCCTGACCGGATTCGTCCGCACGGCGCTGAAGGGCTTTGGCCCGGTGCAGGGGATCCGGGGGGCGTTCTGGGCGCTGGGGGCACTCACGCTTCCAATCTGCCTGGTGGGCAGCGCCCTGCTCACCGACCCGCCTCCGGCAAAGCAGAAGCCCGAGGAGCAGGGCAGGGGAAAAGGCACCCCGTCCCTCGACCTTGCCCCGCTGCAGATGCTCAGAACAAAACAGTACTGGCTCTGCGCCGGAGCGGTCTGCTGCTCCACCCCGGCGGTGCTGCTGTTCAGCCCCATCATCTTAAAGCTGGGCATGGAGCGGGGCCTGGACGAGGGCGCTGCCCTGTGGAGTGTGGTGCTGGGCAGCGTGGGCAGCGCGGCGGGCCGCTTGCTGATGCCCCTGCTCAGCGACCGGATCGGCCGCCGCCCCACTGACCTGATCCTGTTCGGCGTGTCGCTGGGGCTTTCAGCGGCCTTCCTGTTCGCGCAGGGCTGGCTCGTTGTGGCTGTGTACGCAGGGCTTACCTTCTGTTATTCGGCGCTGGCGGCGGTGCTGCCTTCCCTCTCCACCGACCTGTTCGGCCTGCCCCATGCCGGGGTGAACTATGGCTTTCTGGCGCTGGGACAGAGCGTGGGCAGCCTTGCCTTCCCCTTTGCGGCGAACCTGTGGGGTCTTGCCACCGGGCGGCACTGGCTGGCTATGGCAGGCGCGGCGGCGGGCTTTGTGTGCATCTGGGCGCTCCGGCCTGTCAGGGCCCAACAGCTGCCCAGAAAAAACTGAACCGGACAGCGCAAGATATTCCTTTTGACAAATATGATAGAAATGTGACGAACTGGGCGGCGAAAGCGGTGAAAGTGCTAGTTAGTAACAAATAACCGTTAAAAATGCTTGTGAAAAAATCCGCAAAACGTCTTGCAAATTCCGCCAAGGTTCTCTATAATAAAATTATGCGTGGTAGTACCGGCGTGGCGCGGAAGAGAGCGGCGCAGCCGGTCAATGCAAACGGCAGGACACCCCCTGCCAATGGCATCAATTTGTCAAAAGGAGAGTATGATTATGACCTATTCGCAGCAAGTACAGAATATGTGCCCGATCACCAAAGGTCCTAAGCATGGTCCGGCTCCCATCCCCGAAGAGGGCGCATGGGTCAAGGCCTATGAGATCAAGGACATCAGCGGCTACACCCACGGTGTGGGCTGGTGTGCACCTCAGCAGGGTACCTGCAAGCTGTCTCTGAACATCAAGAACGGCGTCATCGAAGAGGCTCTGGTGGAGACCATCGGCTGCTCCGGCATGACCCACTCTGCTGCTATGGCAGGCGAGATCCTGCCCGGCAAGACCATTCTGGAAGCTCTGAACACCGACCTGGTGTGCGACGCCATCAACGTGGCTATGCGCGAGCTGTTCCTGCAGATCGTCTACGGCCGCAGCCAGACCGCTTTCTCTGAGGACGGTCTGCCCATCGGCGCAGGTCTGGATGACCTGGGCAAGGGCCTGCGCTCCATGACCGGCACCATCTTCTCCACCAAGGCCAAGGGTGTCCGTTACCTGGAGCTGACCGAGGGCTACATCAACAAGCTGGCTCTGGATGCCAACGATGAGGTCATCGGCTATCAGTTCGTCAAGCTGGGCAAGATGATGGAGGATATCCGTCACGGCAAGACCCCCAACGAGGCTTACGAGAAGAACGTGGGTACTTACGGCCGCTTCAGCAAGGAGCAGGGCGCTGTCAAGTACATCGACCCGCGTGAGGAATAAGAGAGGAGGAACAACTCATGGCAACTTTTGAATCTATGGATCGCCGTATGCCGAAAATCGAGGCATGCCTGAAGGCCAACGGCCTGGAGTCTCTGGACGCTTGCAACGAGATGCTCCTCGCTAAGGGCATCGACTGCGACAAGATCGTGCGCGGCGTGCAGCCCATCTGCTTTGATAACGCTGTCTGGGCATACACCCTGGGCACCGCCATCGCCGTCAAGCGCGGCCTGACCGATGCTGCCGAGTGCGCTGCTGCCATCGGCGAAGGTCTGGAAGCTTTCACCATCCCCGGTTCTGTCGCTGAGCAGCGTCAGGTCGGTCTGGGCCACGGCAACCTGGGCGCTCGTCTGCTGAGCGAGGACACCACCTGCTTCGCTTTCCTGGCAGGCCACGAGTCCTTTGCAGCTGCTGAGGGTGCCATCGGCATCGCCCGCACCGCAAACAAGGTCCGCAAGACCCCCCTGCGCGTCATCCTGAACGGCCTGGGCAAGGATGCAGCTTACATCATTTCCCGTATCAACGGCTTCACCTATGTTCAGACTGAGTACGACATCCCCACTCAGACCCTGACCGTCGTCAAGGAGATCCCCTTCTCTGAGGGCGAGCGCGCAGCCGTCAAGTGCTACGGTGCAAACGACGTTATGGAAGGCGTTGCCATCATGAAGAAGGAGGACGTTCAGTGCTCCATCACCGGCAACTCCACCAACCCCGTCCGCTTCCAGCATCTGGTTGCCGGCACCTACAAGAAGTGGGCCATCGAGAACGGCAAGAAGTACTTCTCTGTCGCTTCCGGCGGCGGCACGGGCCGTACCCTGCATCCCGATAACGTGGCTGCAGGCCCCGCAAGCTACGGCCTGACCGACTCTTTGGGTCGTGTGCACGGCGATGCTCAGTTTGCAGGTTCTTCTTCTGTGCCTGCACACGTTGAGATGATGGGCCTGATCGGCATGGGCAACAACCCGATGGTTGGTGCTACCGTTGCATGCGCTGTTGCTGCAGCTCAGGCTAACGCCTAAGTTTTTCCTAAGTTTCAGCGAGGGGAAACTGCTTTCCGAATGAGCAGTTTCCCCTTTTTTGCTGATAGATGTCCGAACACAAGCAACCCGAATATGAGAAGGAAGAAACAATGAAAAAGAATCAGATCCGCAAGAGCGTGGCTGCGCTGGCTATGGCGGCTGTTGTGGGCGTCAGCCTGCTGGGCTACGGCTGCGGCAGCAAGTCCGCTTCCACCGCAGGCGGCGTGTCCGGCGATTTCACCGGCACTGCCAAGGGCATGGGCGGCGACGTTACCGTTACCCTGACGCTGGAAGACGGCAAGATCACCGGCTGCACCGCTGAGGGCAAGGATGAGACCCCCGGCATCGGTACGCTGGCACTGGAGCAGCTGCCCGCTCAGATCGCTGAGACCGGCAGCATCGCCGTGGACGGCGTGTCCACCGCGACCATCACCTCTGACGCCATCAAGGAGGCAGCAGCCGCTGCCCTGACTGCCGCCGGCCTGAACGCCGACGACTATAAGATCGAGGTCAAGGCCGACGAGACCAAGGCCGAGGATTCCACCGTTGACGCTGACGTTGTCATCGTGGGTGCAGGCGGCGCAGGCATGACCGCTGCCATCACCGCTGCTGCCGAGGGCAAGAGCGTTGTGATCGTGGAGAGCCAGCCCATGGTGGGCGGCAACTCTGTGCGCGCTACCGGCGGCATGAACGCCGGCAAGACCGTGTATCAGGATGAGAACGAGTTCGGCGAGTCTGCCGGTGTCGAAAAGACCCTGAAGACCGCTGCTGAAAAGTACGCTGACAACGAGACCATCACCGCTCTGGCAAAGAACGTCTCTGAGCAGTGGGCAGAGTACCAGAAGAACCCCACCGGCTACTTCGACTCTGTTGAGCTGATGGAGCTGGACACCATGATCGGCGGCAAGGGCATCAACGACCCTGCTCTGGTGGAGACTCTGTGCGCTAACAGCGCTGACGCCATCGACTGGCTGGACGAGCACGGCATCACCCTGCACAGCGTTTCCAGCTTTGGCGGCGCATCCGTCAAGCGTATCCATCGCCCTGTGGACGCAGAGGGCAAGACCGTTTCTGTCGGTTCCTACATGATCCCCCTGCTGGAGGAGAACTGTGAGAAGGCTGGCGTTCAGATCCTGCTGAACACCACCGCCAACGAGATCCTGACCGATGCGAGCGGCGCTGCTGTGGGCATCAAGGCCACCGGTTCTACCGGCGAGACCGTCACTGTGAACGCCAAGGCTGTGGTGCTGACCACCGGCGGCTTCGGCGCAAATCTGGACATGGTTGTCGAGTACAAGCCTGAGCTGAAGGGCTTCATGACCACCAATGCTGCTGGCGCTCAGGGCCAGGGCATTGAGATGGCCACCGCCATCGGTGCCGGCACTGTGGATATGGACCAGATCCAGATCCACCCCACCGTTGAGGCCAACACCGCTGCCCTGATCACCGAGGGTCTGCGCGGCGACGGCGCTGTGCTGATCAACGCCGAGGGCAAGCGCTTCATCGACGAAGTGGGCACCCGTGACGTGGTCTCTGCTGCTGAGATCGCTCAGACCGGCAGCTACAGCTGGCTGGTGGTCGATCAGGCCATGGTAGATGCTTCCAGCGTCATTCAGGGCTACATCAAGAAGGGCTATACCGTGACCGGCGAGACCTACGAGGAGCTGGGCAAGGCAATGGGCGTCGATGAGGCTGCGTTTGCCGAGACCATGAAGACCTGGAACGGCTATGTTGAAGCCAAGAACGACCCCGACTTTGGCCGCACCAGCTTTGCAAACAAGCTGGATACCGCTCCGTACTATGCCATCAAGGTCACCGCTGGCGTGCACCACACCATGGGCGGCCTGACCATCAACACCAACACTGAGGTGCTGAAGGCTGACGGTACCGTTATCCCCGGCCTGTTCGCAGCAGGTGAGGTGACTGGCGGCGTTCACGGCGCAAACCGTCTGGGCGGCAATGCTGTTGCAGACTTCACCGTGTTTGGCCGCATTGCAGGTAAGGCTGCCAGCGATTACGCTGCATGAGCAACCGCAAAACGGTTGAAACCGCTTCCGGTTCCAGAAAACGGAAGCCGTGGATGAAGAACCTGATCTTTGCACTGGTGGTCCTTGTGCTGGCGGCAGCGCTGTATTTTGGCGTGCGCGCAGCCCACAGCGGCAAAGGCGGTGGTCTGCAGGCAGTCGTCGATTTCGGCGACGGCATCACCGAGACCCTGCCGCTGGATACGGATCACGATTACCTGTATGATGTGGGCGATTATGTCGTGCATTTGCAGGTGAAAGACGGTGCAGTCGCATTTTTGGACAGTCAGTGCCCGGACCATGTGTGCGAGCAATTCGGCTGGCTGGACAAGGATGGCGCATGGGCTGCCTGCATCCCTGCCGGGGTGTATGTGGTCGTAGAGGACACCGCAGAATAAAGATCATGCTCAAAAAGGGGCAGTGCTTCGGGAGACCGGGGCGCTGCCTCTTTTGCTTTGTACAGGATGCAGGAGGAAAAAGGGTGTGAAAGTTCCATAAAAGTTTGGCGCAAAACCTCAAAACAAAATTTAGACGCTTGTGTATTGGGCGAAAATGCGATAAACTAACAATGTCACCCTTTTGTACAGTGCAGAAGGGGAAAAGACAGAACGGACAGAAATTACAGGGCGCCCTGCATAAGGCAGGAATGCTCTGAAAGATACAGGAGGAAACAGCAAGCATGATCTTTAAAAAGAAGCAGGATGCTGCGGCACAGCAGGCGGCTGCCGGTGAGGCAAGACCCGCAGGAAAAGACAAAGTGGCTGCATTTTTTCGCAAAAACTGGAAGTGGATGGTGCCGGTGGCGTGTGTGGCCGTGCTGGGCGGATGGTTCATCCTGCGCCCGGACAGGGCACAGGACGCCAATGTGGATGTGAATTATGTGCAGACCACGCCGGAAAAGCGGGATCTGTCCAACTCCCTCAGCGGCACCGGTACGCTGAACCCGGCCAATACATACAATGTCAAATCGCTGGTGGCAGGCAAGGTGCTCACCAGCACCATTGAGGAAGGCGACATTGTGGAGGAAGGCACTGTGCTGTACACGGTGGATGCCTCCGATGCCACCACCAAGGCCGAGCAGGCCTCCATCACCCTGCAGCAGGCACAGCGCAGCTACGATAAGACCGTGGACCGCCAGTATGTGCGTGCCGAGGTGGCAGGCGTTGTGGCTACATTGAAGGTGGCCAAGGGTGACGAAGTGACCAGCGGCCAGGAAGTGGCTGTCATCCGCGACAGCTCCAAGATGGTGCTGCATCTGGAGTTCCCTGCGGCAGACGCCGCCGCATTCTCGGTGGGCCAGAGCGCTGAGGTGACGCTGGACGGCACCTTTGAGACCCTGACCGGCACCGTGACCGCTGTGACCGGCACGGATACGCTGAGTACCGGCAACCTGCTCACCCGCACCGTGACCATCACCGTGCGCAATGCAGGCGGCCTGACCACGGCTCAGGCGGCAACGGCCACCATCAACGGTGTCAGCTGCATTGCAGCCAAATGCTTTGAATATCAGGCAGAGCGTACCCTGACCACCCTTGCAGCCGGTACGGTCACTGCCATCAATGTGCAGGAGGGCGGTGCCGTGAACAAGGACGACATCGTGCTGCAGATCAGCGGTGAGGACCTGACCGAAGCGATCCAGTCCGCTGCGGAGACCCTGCGCAGCGCAGAGCTGAACATGGATAACCTGCAGGAGGCCATGAACAACTACACCGTCACTTCGCCCATCAGCGGCACCATCATTGAGAAGAATGCCAAGGCCGGTGATGCACTGACCGCAGGTGCAGACCTGTGCACCATCTACGACCTGAGCTATCTGGTCATGGTCATCAATGTGGATGAGCTGCAGGTCAGTGATGTTTCGGTGGGCCAGAGCGTGCAGGTGACGGCAGATGCAGTGCCGGATAAGACCTACACCGGCACCGTGACCCGCGTTTCCATGAAGGGCTCTTCCAACGGCGGCACCACCACCTACCCGGTCACCGTGCGCATCGACGAGACCGACGGCCTGCGCCCCGGCATGAACGCCAACGCGGAGATCGTGGTGGCCCAGGCCAAGAACGCACTGGCGGTGCCCAACGCAGCCGTGGTGCGCGGCGGCTATGTGCTGGTGACCAAGGATTCGCCCAGCGCCGCCAATGCAGACCCCGATATGACCGCACCGGAAGGCTACGTGTACGTTCCGGTCAAGATCGGCGTGAGTGACGACGACTATACCCAGATCATCAGCGGCGTCACCGGCAACGACACCGTGGCCTATGACCCCAGCTCTGTGAGCACCGATTACTATTACGATGATGGCGGCTATGGTGATGCCATGGACAAAACTGCAGCTGACACAGAGAACGACACGGACACTGCAGACGGCAGCACAGCAGAGGAGCCGATGGAAGAATCTGCCGATGCGGGTGACACTGCAGACCCGGCAGATGCAAACGGCGTGATCATCACAGGCTGATACAGGAGGAATGCATGAGCGCTCTGATCGAGTTTGATGAGGTGTGCAAGTATTACCAGATGGGCGATACCACGGTAAAAGCAGCAGACCACATCACCATGAAAATCGAAAAAGGCGAGTTCGTAGCCATCGTCGGCCAGTCCGGCTCCGGCAAGTCCACCTGCATGAACATCATCGGCTGTCTGGACGTGCCGACCCATGGCACTTACCGGCTCAACGGCAGGGATGTGGGCAAGATGAGCCGCAACGAGCTGGCTGCGATCCGCAACGAAATGCTGGGCTTTATCTTCCAGCAGTATAATCTTTTGCCAAGGCTCAACCTGATGGAGAACGTGGAGGTGCCGCTGGTGTATGCGGGCATCGGCCGCGCCGAGCGCCACGCCCGGGCCAAAGAGGTGCTGGAGCAGGTGGGCCTGGGTGATAAGCTCAGGAACCGCCCCAACCAGCTTTCCGGCGGCCAGCAGCAGCGTGTTTCCATCGCTCGGGCGCTGGTGCGGAACCCGGCGGTCATTCTGGCCGACGAGCCTACCGGCGCACTGGACAGCCACACCGGCCGCGAAGTGCTGGGAATGCTGCAGCAGATGCACGATGAGGGCCACACCGTGGTGCTCATCACCCATGATAATTCCATTGCGGTGCAGGCAGACCGCATCATCCGTCTGGAAGACGGGCGGGTGGTCTACGATGGCGATGCCCATGCACCGGAAGCCGTGGTGCAGCCCACGCTGCTGCCGGAAACGCCGGATGAGGAGGAGAAAGCATGATTATTGAAACCTTCCGTCAGGCCATCCAGAACGTGTGGAGCAACAAACTGCGCACCTTCCTTACCATGCTGGGCATCATCATCGGTGTCATGGCAGTCATCGTTATCGTGGGTTTGGGCAACGGTATGACCAAGAGCATGCGCGACAGCTTTTCGGCACTGGGCACCAACACCCTTTCGGTGCAGGTGTGGGGCAACGGCTCCCGTACCGTTCCGGTGGAGGAAATGTACAAGCTGCCCACGAAGTACCCGGAGCTGATCCAGTCCATTTCGCCGCAGATCGATTTCAGCGGCAGCGGCACGCTGAAGATCGGCACCAACAGCTACCGCTGGTCCACCATCAGCGGCGTGGACGAGAACTATTCCACCATGAAGAATTACCAGATCGCGCAGGGACGCGGTCTGCAGTACATGGACATCAAGGGCAACAAGCAGGTGTGCGTCATCGGCGATTATCTGAACCGTGTGGCCTTTGGCGGCAACGGCGTGGGACAGACGCTCAAGATCGGAGCCAACAAGTTCCGCATCGTGGGCGTGCTGGCGGCAAAGGTGAGCGACCCGGACATGCAGCAGGGCAGCGATGACGACTGCGTTTATCTGCCCTATACCACGGCCATGCGTCTGTCCAGCCAGAGCATGGTAAGCAACTATGCCGCGGTCATGGAGGATGAGAGCCGCGCCAACGAAGCAAAGTCTGCGGTGGAAAGCGAACTGCAGCATCAGCTTGGCTCAGATAACGGCTACTACGTCTACAGCGCCAGCGAGTGGCTGGAGGAAATGAATAAGATGATCAACATGGTCATCGTGATCCTGACCGGCATCGCCAGCATTTCGCTGCTGGTGGGCGGCATCGGCATCATGAACATCATGCTGGTGTCGGTGACTGAACGCACCCGCGAGATCGGTATCCGCAAGGCACTGGGCGCCAAGGAGCGCACCATTCTGTCGCAGTTCGTGGTGGAAGCCGCCACCACCTCGGCGCTGGGCGGCGTACTGGGCATTGCACTGGGCTACATCGTATCCATGGTGGCGAACCGGCTGCTGCCCATGTTCACCAGCGGCACCACGGTCACGGTCAGTCCGTCCTTCAACTCCGTCGCGGTGGCTTTCGGCATTTCGGTGGGCATCGGCGTGCTGTTCGGCTATCTGCCGGCAAAGCGTGCGGCCCGCCTCAATCCCATCGAGGCTCTGCGCTATGATTAAAAAGCCGTTTTCGTCCGCATGGCATACGCCGCATCGACCCGGCGCACCCTGCTTGCGAAAAACAGCTTTTAAGCTCCTCTCAGCCGGCTTTGCGCCGGACTGCTTACGGCGGCTGCTTCAGAGCGGCAGCCAAACATCAAGGAAGGGGAATACACCTATGAAAAAACGTCTTCTCGCATGTCTGCTTGCAGCATGCATGGCTGTGTCCATGCTGGTACTGCCGGCATCGGCGGCCAGCCTGAACAACTCGGCCATCCAGACGGCCATCACGCTGGGCGCTATGGATACCAGCCAGACCGGCAGTCTGGATGCTGCCGTCACCCGCGGTGCATTTGCCAGGATGCTGGTCTCCTTTTCGGCCTACCGCGAAAGCGCAGCCCAGCAGGGCAACATCGGCACCCTGTATAAGGATGTGCCCGGCACCTCCCAGTGGGCACCTTATGTGCGCATTGCGGTGCAGCAGGGCTGGATGAACGGCTACACCAACGGCACCTTCCGTCCGGACAACGCAGTTACGCTGGAAGAGGCCTGCACGGCAGCACTCAAGCTGCTGGGCTATAAAATGACCGAACTGAATGGCGTGTTCCCGATGGCGCAGCTGACCAAAGCACAGGAATTGGGTCTGCGCAACCAGCTGAACCGCAATCAGGGCGAGACCATGAACTATGGGGATTGTGCTCTGCTGCTGTATAACACCCTCACGGCAAACACAGCCGCCGGCGGCGCCTATGGCACCAGTCTGGGCTTTACGGTGGCGAACGGTCAGGTGGATACCTCTACCGTGATGCTCAAGAGCCTGAAGGGCCCCTTTGTGGCAGCGGAAGGCACCCAGCTGCCGTTTGCACCGGTCAGTGTTTACCGCAACGATAAAGTTTCGGCTTCTGCAGAGCTGAACCGTTACGATGTGTATTATTACAGTGAAAGTCTGCAGACTGTATGGATCTACACCCGCAAAGCAGCAGGCCGTATCACTGCCGTTTCGCCCAGCGCCAGCGCACCCACGGCCGTTACCGTGGCGGGCACCAGCTATCAGCTGGGCAGCACAGCGGTGGCTTCCAAGGTGTCCAGCCTGAACGGCGGCGGCGTGGGCGAAGTGGTCACTCTGCTGCTGGGCATGAACAATGAGGCGGCGGATGTTATTACCGGCGCAGAGGCCGACGAGGTGTT
>OHYU01000937.1_pt1 | contig 12655 bp, 5 predicted proteins | sample 1580331 | NCBI WGS metagenome assembly OHYU01 (sample SAMEA3882519, study PRJEB24775) | human gut metagenome | biome: human-associated habitat; feature: intestine environment; material: feces | place: Netherlands | collected 2009/2010
ATATGAACCACTAATTGTATTCGTCACTGTATCTGTTTTATTTACAGTAACTGTACCAGGCCCAGCCCCCTGTGGTCCCAATCTCCATGAACCATAAGTTGTTCCCTGATTTGTTTTACTGTCAACTTTCCAGTAATAATATCCATCTGTTCGTGGCTGTATTTCATACTCTGTTTTATCAGATAACAAGTTTACATGTTTTACTTCACTATTTCTATGCGGATATTCTGCAGCCATTACTTTTACTGGTAACATTGTCACTATGCTAAGTACAAGCACTGTTAAAAAACTAATCATTTTTTTCATCCAATCGCCTCCTTTTTTTCTTTAAAGTAAAATATGTGCCTAAACCTATGAACATCAATGCCAATATTAGAATGATGGATAGTGGGTATTCAAAAATGTAGTCATATGAATGCTCATAAGCTGTTTTAAAAAGTTCCATATTTCTTTTCTGTTGCCATTCCGCAAAGAAAGGAGTACTTATTAATCCCAAAATACCAATAAGTAAAAATGTAATGCTATAATTTTTATTCTTTTTAGGGGGAGTCGTTTTATTATCATTTTTTTCATCAACGTCTCTTGATTTTAACATTTCGTCAACTTGAATATTAAATTTCTCACTCATTAAAATAAGAGTATTAATATTAGGTGCAGAAATTCCCATTTCCCACCTTGACACTGCCTGTCTTGTCACCCCTACTATTTCAGCAAATTGTTCCTGAGAAAGCTTATTATCCTGCCTTATCTTAAGAATCGTCTTTGCAATATTTTGATTACTATCTTTTGATCTATTCATGAGTCGCCCCTCCTTCCTTTTATTTGATTATATTATACTGTTGCTCCGCAATTAGAGCAAGCAATAAGACTTTACATTTCCGCAATTAACTATTGCTTTTTGGTTTTTTCACTTTTTACTATGTTCTATGTCTTGTCCCATCACTTCCCGCATAGTTTTCTGCCCACTTCGTCTTGCAACTTCTTCCTTTTTCTCATTCAGTTTTGTAAGGACAGATTCTTTTTGACGGTTCTTTTTATCTTTTGGTGCAGCATTATTCTTAAGTCCGTCAATCATATTGTAATTTGCTTCCTCTGTGATCTCCGCACTTCGCAGATATTCCCCATTCTCCATATACTTCTGCCAGTTATCCAGTTTCGGTTTATAGTCTTCTGTCTGCTCCTGCACTGGCGGATGAAGCGAATCAAGAATCTTCTGTTTTACTACATCATCAAATCCATTGTAAGTACCGTCTACAAGCACATTCCCGTTCTGATCTAAGACTACATACGCAACATCTTTCCCATATTGTTCATGCTCCATAAGAAAATAATTTTTTCCCTCTATCAACAGATAATCTATTACTTCCCATGTTCCGTCTTTTCCCTCTATTTCATATCCAACTGTATCTTTGGTAAGTCCACCGCTTTCTGAAGATATGACTTTCATAAAATCAGAAATCTCTATAAAAGTGTCTTTGTTTACATAGTAAGTGGTCGTGGCACCATTATCATTAAGGATCAGCACATCACTGGTACTGACTGCATGACCTTTATAATTGTGCGGCTGTTTCTTCTCCAGCTCCTTTTTTATCTGCTCCGGTGTTTCTCCCAGCTTCATTGTTCCCAGATACACCTGTTCATAATTTGCCACCTGCACCGGAATCTGATCCTGCGCAAGTTCTTCATATGTCCGGAAAAGAAGATTTCTCAATTCCGGTTTCTTTTTTAACTGGTAAACTGCAAACTGACTTGTACTCATTCTCCATCCACCTCCAGATCTGCTTTATAAATTTCTACCGTTTTCTGCAATTCCTCATATCCCTCATCGCTAAGATAATAGAGCTTATGAATCGTTGTGAAAATCAGCAGCTTCATATCTTCGTCCAGATAGGAAAAAATCTCATCCATTGCTTCCATTGTCTGTACCCGGTTTCCTGCATCAAAAATTGCCAAAGCAGTATATTCATCTTCCTCAAATCTTACCATCATAATGACACCTCTCCCTTCTTATGTGTTCTGGATTTTTCTTTCGCTGCATTCTGTTCCTGCTCTTTTATTTTTACCTGACGTTCCCGGAGTGCCTGAAGAACTGATTCTTTTCTGCTCTTTGGCTGTGAATCATTTTCTTTTTGTACAGATTTATCTCCAACTGTCTGCTCTGTGCTTTTGGTAAGCTCCTGCTTCTGAGCAAAATATTTTTCCACATCGTCCATTGCTTTCTGAACTAATGGACTCTCCTTATAATGTCGGATCATCTCCACACCTTCCCGGTCAACTTTTCCCAGTCGCATAAGATCATACGGTCCGTCATAATCACTTCCATCATGCAATTCAAATCCAACACCCTTTATTCCATTCATACGCTCTGCCGGGATAGTTTCATAGATTTGTAAGGCTTCCTCTAAAGTAAGATTTTCGTGATACTCGCCCATAACTGGAAATTCCATGCACTCTGCAACATAAAAAATGATTGTGGCTTCTGTCTGTTCCTGCTCTGACTGTCTGGTAAAAACAGAGTATGTTTCTGCATTTTCCAGACGTGAAAGTAATGACCGGGCAGTGATTACATCACTGTCTACATTCGATTCTTTTGCCACCTCAGTCAGCCAGTCTTTTAAACCTGCTGTCTCCCTGTGCAAAATATCCTCTGTGATTTTCTCGACCTGTTCGTCCCTATTTTCAACGGTATCCTTATATTCATAAATATCATATTCGTAACTAAAATTATCCAAGTCCACTGCTAGTTTCTTGATTTCCTGCTGATCAAGATAAGCTTCTGATTCCTTTATGTACTCTGCCAGAGTAATCCTTTCTTCTGAAATTGGGTTAATATCTACTTTAATGCCTGCTATTGCCATACCATAGGAATTCAATTTGTCAAAAAAACTATCTTCTCGAAGATTTCCTCGATAAGAAAGCACCACATCAAGATCAGAATCTGCACGATACAGGTCATCTCTGCTTCTGGAACCATGTATTCTCGCCCCAATTAATGTAACTTCATTTTCCAGTCCCATTTCTTCCAGAACAGCTCTTGCATGAAATAAAACTTCATATTCAATTTCTGCCCTGCCCATTCCATTCAATGCTGTTTCACATCTGCCAAGTTCCGAAGTGAATCGAACATCTCCACTAGCCAGCACTTCTTTAGAATGACTGATTACCTTATCCCGAAACTCCCTGTCATCAACTTTTACACATTCAACATCTTCCAAACCTTCATTTTTCAGGCTGGCATACATTGCTTTCTGAATAGAATCTTCTGTATTTCCACAGGCATCTCCTGAAATTTCATGAAGTTTCTGATCATACACCAGGTATTTATAGCCTTCCTCAGTCGGTTGCACTGTTAAATACATACCAGACATTTTAAATTGTACGGTTATTCCCTCATAATTTTTTAATGCCGCTTCCCTGTCATAACCATCAAAAAAAGCCTTTGGACAATTACGTTCAAACTGTATCTTCTCCATTCTCTCTTCTTCTGCATATTCAATTTCTGCATACAGTTCTTCATAATCCATCACATTTGCATCTTCTAGGAGCAATCCTTCTTCCTCTAAAATGTTCTCCATTGCTTCTGAAATAGAAATATCCGGATTATCGTAGACACCACCATCCAGTTCAAGATAGTCCTTATCATAGAATGTATAATCATAACCATCTTCTACTGTCTGGATTGTAAAATACTGCTCTCCAATCTGGTATGCTATCTCTGTATCATGCCCTACCAGACTATTTCGTATATCCTTAAAGGTATTGTATATTTGCGGATTCAGCCAGCCTTCTTCTCCCTGACAATCATAGATCAGAGTATCTATTCCATTCTTACACTGGATAAAATCAAGACTGCCTCGCAGCGGTGCTGTATTCTCAATCCCAAGAGCTTTCATTTTATGGTTAGGCAGAGAGTAATATGCTCCAAGGGCAGCTCCCAAATCCTTATATCGCTTAATCTTCATCCCACCTTTTGCTGCCAGATCTTCGATCACATAATATTGGTCAATATAATGATTTTCTGGCATTTTCAGGTCAATGCCATTATTTTCTCTGACTTTATGTATCTCGAAAAAACTGAATTTCTGTTCTTCCCCCTGCAGATTCTGTCCGGTCAGTGTCGGCTCCCATGTGTCCGTACTGATTGGCTGCTGTTCCATGATTTTCATAACTGTTCCGTCTGCTAAGATAACTGTTGCCTGTTCTGGAATATCCATCAGGTCATATACCGTTGCACCATTTTCTTCCAGATATTCTGAAATAGCTTCCCTGGCTCCTTCATCAAATCCATGCCAGATGTCTTCTGCCACCAGTGTTCCATTTTCCGATACGATAATATCCGCCACGTCCTGACCGTATTCCTCATTTCGCATCTGGAAGAATCTCTCCCCATGATACGTTTTCATATCCATCGCATACCAGGTGCCTGTATGTCCGTCTGCTTCATATCCTCTTGTAGTTTCAGTGATATGCTGATTTTTCACGCCAAGCACCTCTTCCAGTTTCCGGGTACGGATTTCGTTTCTTACCATGTCAATGAAACCATTCAGAACTGCCGGATGACTGCTCACAATATAGTCCCTGTTCAGATCCATTCCCCTGCTGATATTTTCCGGAATATCAATGCCATCTGCCCATCGTTTATTGCCATCAGAAAATCTTCCATCATGGGAAAGCTGTTTCAATGTATTTGCAAGAACAAAGGCAACCCGTTCTTCCCCGTATTTCTCAACCACGCTTACTGCAGTATCTGGATTTAAACGCATACCGTCAAAGCCCTCTGCGATTGCCTGTTCGATTGCATTTTTACAGTCGATATTCAGTTTTCTGGAATCCAGATAAGCATCTACATTTCTCTCCTGCATAGCCTTTTCCAAAGTTCCCATATAAACTTCCGGATATGCTTTTACTGGATTGGCATTTAACATTTCAGCTCTCTGTGCCACAAAGTCCGGCAGTTCTGTAAATCCAAAAGAATCTACATAGTATGCGGTTAATCTGCCGCCCCGGTTCATAATGATCACATCACTGACTGACATGGAATGTCCGGTAAAATCGTTTGGTCGTTCTATATTAAAACGCTCAAAGAGGTTATCCAGTGTCGTAGCATCTCTCAGTCTTTCACTGTAAACCATCTGATAGTCTTTGCCATCTACGGTAAATCCCATTTCTTTTGCCGCTTCCAGGCTTAAAAATTGATACCCTCTTTCTTCCTGTCCACTGTTGATCTGATAAATACCATAACGGTTTCCATCACTCTCTAAAAGAAGTGTTTCTTTGATTTTTGCTTTTTCTTCCGGTGTCATAACCGTTTCCTGACTTCTCCGATAATTTTCCCATTCAAATTTCGTCACTCCGAATAACCCGTCATGCTGTAAAATATCCAGTTCCAGATTCATAACTCTTTGCGACTGCTCCTGACCACCCACTGCTCCGGTCAGTCCGTAAACCGTTACTCCCTCATGGTGCAATTCCACTGCCCGTTCCCTGGTAAGTGGAAGCATACTTTCTGAATAAAATCCGGCTTCGTGCAGTTCTGATAAACCGATCATCGAATCCGGCAGACTGTCAATCTGTTCCTCAGCTTCTCCAATCAGTTTTAGTACCGCTTCTCTGTTTCCATCCAGAATAGATTCTGAAAGATTCTCTGCCAGTTTTTCCGTCGCTTCCCTATCATCCAGTTTATAAGCAAAATTCACGATAAGATTTCTCTGGTCATTGCTGAAAATCGTCCGTTCCTGCTCCAGACGGTTAATGGTCTGTTCTGCATACTGCATGGCACTCATTTCTTCTGTCTGCTCCACAACATCTGCTTCCTGCTCTGGTCTTTCTATCTGAAGTTCTCTGAGCTTTTCCTCAATCTGTCCGATCATATCAGCAGAAGTCTTACGGATGGTGTCCATAGAAGCACGAAGCTCTTTCATATTTTTACCGGAAGACCAGCTTGCAATATAGGAAAAAGAATACTCTGATGTGTCCAGTCCAAAATGGTTACATACCACATAGGCAACACTTTCTGCTTCCACTTCCCTTGTAAGCTGATCTTTTACGATGCCCTCCGCTTCCATCTGGTCACGATCATGCAATACTGCATGTGCGGTTTCATGCACCGCTGTTTTCATAGTCTGCGCTTCACTCATGCCTGGTTGGACAGCGATATATTTATCGACAAGCTGATAAAAGCCTTTCGCCTCCCCATCAATCTCAATAAAACGGATAGGAACCGGGGCAACCATTTTTAATGATTCCATAAAATCATGGTAGATCAGAACATCCCCCTCCAGTTCCGATACCTCAAACTCTGGAATCGGTTCTCCTGTGGTCTGGCTGACATCAAATACTGTCGTAACCCGGAATCTTGTAATGACACGCTCAACTACTTCTGTTTCCGGCTGTCCATCTTCCCCGATCACAATCTCTCCTGTTTCCGGATCAGTTTTTTCAATCTCCTGTTTCTCTTTATACGGAGCCGGGGCAATGATCTGGATGCCCTTTTCCCCTCTTTTTACCTGCCGGTTGAATTTCTTCTGCCATGCCTGATACCCTGCTACCAGTGTCGCTTCCGGTTTCTGCATGGCGATCAACAATGTATTATTAAAACTGTAATTATGGAACTTTGCCATTGTATTCAGATATTCGGTATATTTTTCTGATGTAAATATTTCTGCAACGCCCTGTTCCAACTGCTCTGTAATCTGCTTTAACTGCTCTTCTCTGTTTGCCATAATCAAATCCTCCATAGAAAAATCCCGCCAAAGCTCTGGTCACTCTGACGGGATACCCTTTATAACTCCTGTTCGTGTTTCTTTTTTGGTTTCTGCTGTGTTTCGCTTGTCTGCTCCTGCTGTTTCTGTTCTTTCAGTCTTTCCAGAACAGACGTTTTATGAACACTGTCTGCTATTCTGTCCTGACGTTCCTCTGGCACGTTTACTTCCGGGTTTTCCCCGATGCCCTCATCTGCCAGAAGATTTTCTCCCCCTTTCTCATCCATGTTGAGCATGGCATTTAATTCTGCCAGACGTTTCATTTTTTCACTCAGTTCCGCTTCTTTCGGAAATGGCTTCTGCACCTCTTCCTGTGCGGTCTTTAACTGCTGTTGTACCGTTTCCAGATTCTGCTCAGTATCTGCCAGCTTTTTCTTGATTGCAGAAAGTGCATTATGAATCCTCTGGATATTGCCCAGAGTATCCTTTCCGAACTCAATCTTATAAGAACATTTTCCCTTGATCGTCATGGTATAGGTATTTGACAGGAAATTGTATTCTGAAGAAAGTGCAAAACCATGATATTCCCCGATCTGCCCGGCTGATTTTACGGACTTCAAACTGGATGCTGCTGAAATGAGTGCAACTCCCGCTTCTTTTTTATCTGTATACAGCTTTCCACCGACTGTCATTGCAAAGTGGTCATTGTCCTGTAAATCTATTCCTTTTACCACATCTGCATCTACACGCATACCGGCAATCTTCTCTTTTAATGCTGTAATCTGTACCGGATACCGCTTTGCAATATCCGATTCCAGGCGATAGATCTGACTGGTGTGGTTTGCTTTCAGAAGTTTCAGTTTACTTACCTGCACATCCAGATCCATTTTTTCCTTGATATATTCGTTTCCTGTTGCCAGTGCTTTAATCTCTGCATACGACAAGGCTGTATCATCCACATCCTCACAGGCACGAACCGGGGATTTACTGGTCATAATCTGCGAAATAAACTTCTGCTTGTTTTCCAGAATCTGCCACATGTACGAATCAAACGTATTTTCCGTTACATACCGGAAGATTTTTACCTTATCATTCTGGTTTCCCTGTCTGAGAATACGTCCCTCCTGCTGTTCCAGGTCAGACGGTTTCCAGGGGCAGTCCAGATGATGCAGTGCAAGTAGTCTGTCCTGAACGTTGGTACCAGCACCGAGTTTCGGAGTGGAACCCATCAGGATTCTTACCTGCCCGGCCCGCACCTTTGCAAACAGCTCCGCTTTTTTTACCTCCGTATTGTACTCATGAATAAATGCGATCTGCTCTTTCGGGATTCCCCGTTCCACCAGCTTGTTTCTCACATCATCATAAACATTGAACGTTCCGTCCGTTTTCGGTGTGCTGAGGTCACAGAAGATCAACTGGGTAGCCTGTGTATCTTTTCCTTCCTCCCATACCTGGAAAGCATTCTCCACACAGGCATTTACCTTGCTTTCCCCTGCATCCGGCAGCATATCATTTAACAACCTCTGGTCTAATGCACATTTTCTTCCGTCGTTGGTAATCTTGAGCATGTTATCTACCCTTGGATCTACCATACCGCCCCTGACCTGTTCGGCACGTTCTGAAAAGGCTTCCACCATTTCTTTCTGTTCCTCACTCGGCTTTAACACTTCATTGATATATTCTGCTTCTGGTACTGGAAGATTCAGCATATCTGCGGTCTGAATATCCGCAGCTTCCTTAAATATTGAGATCAGCTCTGGAAGATTAAAAAAACGGGCAAATCGTGTTTTTGCACGATAACCCGTCCCTTCCGGTGACAATTCGATTGCCGTAACTGTTTCTCCAAAAGTTGCTGCCCACGAATCAAAATGTCCCATTCCCATATTCATTAAAGTATCATACTGGAGGTATCTCATAATGGTGTATAATTCAGTCATACTGTTTGATACAGGTGTTCCCGTTGCAAACGTGATTCCTTTTCCTCCGGTAATCTCATCCATATACCTGCATTTCATAAACATATCCGAACTTTTCTGTGCATCGGTCTGTGAAATGCCTGCCACATTCCGCATTTTTGTGTATAAAAAAAGGTTCTTGTAAAAATGTGACTCGTCCACAAACAGCCTGTCCACGCCTAATTGCTCAAAAGTCACCACATCATCCTTACGTGTCTGGTCATTCAGTTTTTCCAGTTTTGCTTTCAGGGTTTTCTTTGTTTTTTCCATCTGTTTGATGGTATACTGCTGTCCTGCTTCCTCTTTTGCCGCTTCGATAGAATAGGTAATGTCTGCAATCTGGTCTTCCAATAATGCAATCTGCCTTTCCCTGGAAAGAGGAATTTTCTCGAACTGGCTGTGTCCAATAATGACCGCATCATAATCCCCGGTTGCAATTCTGGAACAGAACCTTTTTCTGTTTGCCGGTTCAAAATCTTTCTTTGTTGCCACCAGAATATTCGCTCCCGGATATAAGCGTAAGAAATCGCTTCCCCACTGTTCCAGCAAATGGTTTGGAACCACATAAAGGCTCTTTTGTGCCAGTCCCAGACGCTTGCTCTCCATGCCGGCTGCAATCATCTGGAACGTCTTGCCTGCACCTACGCAGTGTGCAAGCAGGGTATTATTTCCATAAAGGATATGTGCCACCGCATTTTTCTGATGATCCATCAGCTTAATTTCCGGATTCATTCCGACAAACTGAATATGACTGCCATCATATTCCCTTGGTCTTACGCTGTTAAACCGTTCATTATAAATTTTGCAGAGCGTTTCCCGTCGGCTCATATCCTTAAAGATCCACTCTTTAAATTCCTCCCGGATCAGTTCCTGCTTCTGCTGTGCCAGGGTAGTTTCTTTCCGGTTCAGTATCCGGTGTTCCCCATCTGCATCATGTATTGTGTCATAGATTTTTGTGTCACGCAGATTCAGTGCATCCTCCAACAGCCTGTAAGCATTTGCCCTCTGTGTTCCGTAAGTTGCGGTGGAAAGCGGGTTATTGCTGCTGTCCACGTTCTTTCCTTTTACGTTCCACTGCCCGGTCACTTCCGCATACTGTACTTTGATACGCTCATAATTGATATGCTGTCGTGGTGTATGGAATGTTTCTGCCATGAACTCTGTAATATAGTCTGGAGAAATCCAGGTTGCACCAAGCCTTGCTTCAATCTCGGAAGCGTCCAGGTCTTTCGGCTGTACCCGTTCCAGTGCCTGTACATTGACCATATATTCCGGATGGTTCTCTGTAAACTGCCTTGCAATGTGCAGCTTCTCCCTGACATTCCCGGAAAGATACTCGTCGGATGGCTCCCATTTATCTGTAAGCGGATTCTTGAAGATAACACCCGTAAGCTCCGCTGTGACCTCTTCTTCTGTTTTCCCGGTAAGCTGCATCATATAAGGAATATCCACTTTTGCCTTTTCCCCGATAGATACCGCCAGTGCCTCACTCGCAGTATCTACCGATGTTACCGGCTCTGCCCTGCGGATCGTTCTTTTCGTAAATATGTCTGCTTTCCTCTTCAACTCGCCCTTTTCATCCAGAAATTCAATGGAAGTTAAAAGGCAATAGCTGCTGTCCATGCTGAACGCTCTTTTATTTGCATTGCTGCTGAGTAATCCATACTTGGCAGTAAAACTGTCATAAACCTGATTCAACTCAGCCTGTAAGCTGGCAACCTCTTCATCACTGCATTCTTCCAACTGCCGTTCCAGAAGCCTGTTTGTTGCATCCCGGATGGCAACCATGCCTCTGACACGCTCGCCTGTCATAACGGGAAGTTCCATCTTATTCATAACAGAATTTTCCCTGTAATAAATATCCTCTCCGACAAGTGCAAAGCTAAAATTCTTAATGTTCGGATCTGCTGGTATGGATACCACCTGTTCTTCCAGTTCCGTATCCGAAATCTCCTGCTCTGTAATAGTTCCCTGGATATGCTTTACTGCTTTTTTTAACTGCTCTGCCAGATCTGCTCCCTCTTTTGCCTTTACCGTCACTTCCTGTTTTCCGTACTGGGTACTTTCTGTTGTGAAATCCCCAAGTACCATTTCCGGGTGGTCGGCAAAATAGGAATTGACCGTATAGCCTTCTGGTGTAGTTTTTAACTGTACCCAGTCTGGCTCTGTGATTGTAGCCCTGTCCCTTTTCTGGAAAAACAGAATGTCTGCAACCACACTGGTATTGGCATTTCTCTGGAAAGCATTGTTCGGCAAGCGGATTGCCCCAAGCAGATCTGCCCGGTTTGCAAAATACTGTCGGACTTCTGGATTCTGTTTATCCATCGTACCGCTTGATGTAACAACTGCCACCACTCCGCCAGGACGTACCAGATCTAAGGATTTTGCAATAAAATAATCATGGATCATAAAATGGTATCTGTCATACTTGCGGTCACTGACCTGATATGCCCCAAACGGTACATTTCCGATTACACAGTCAAAAAAGCTGTCTGGGTAACTGGTTTCCTCAAATCCCTGTACTGCAATCCTGTTCTTCTGGTAAAGCTGTTTTGCAATCTGACCGGAAACCGGATCAAGCTCCACGCCGTACATATTTGCAGCACTCATGCTTTCCGGTAAAAGTCCCATAAAGTTACCTACTCCACAGGACGGCTCCAGGATATTTCCCTGTTTCAGTCCCATATTTCCAAGAGCTTCATACATTGCTTTAATAACTGTCGGAGAAGTATAAAAGGCGTTCAGCGTTGATGCCCTTGCTGCACTGTATTCTTCTGGTGTGAGGATTCCTTTTAACTGCGTATATTCCTCTTCCCATGCACTGTTTCTTTCCTCGAAAGCCTGGGGAATGCCGCCCCATCCAACATATCTTGACAACACTTCCTGTTCTTCCGGTGTTGCTAATCTCTGATCCTGTTCCAGTTCTTTCAGCAGCCGGATAGCTTCCATATTTGCTTTAAACTTTGCTTTTGGACCGCCAGAGCCAAGGTCATCGTCCGTAATATGAAAATTATGAGGTTCCTGCTCTACAATCTGTTCTTTTATATCTTCCGGTCCTGTTTCTTCCTCTGTTTTTATTTCCGGTTCTGCTTCTGGTTCACTGATAATTTGCTCCGGTTCCGCATCTTCTATATCTTCTTCTGGTTCGGAAGCACTCACAATATCAAATAAAGACATCTGATATCCATTTAAGCCATCTGCCTGATCTGGTACTTCCTGTGCCGGAAAAATCGTATAGCTACCCTCTACATACTGATGTACTTCCGTCAAAAGCTGTAATTTCTTCTCATAAGTTTCATTTACTGATTCAAAATCCAATGGCAGCATCGCCAGAGCATCATCCATCGCCTGTAATAATTTCTGCGACTGCTCCGAATCATTCAGCATAACAGGAAGTTCTTTTCTTGCTTCTTCATTAAAGAAATCCTGCTTAAACGGACGCTCGATTTCTTCTGGCAGTCTTGCATAAAAGCTGATCACTTTTCCTGCAATCCGTTCCCTCTCATATTCCGGCATACGGGAATAATCTGCGGAACGTAAGAACTGCTGGTTATCAATCAGGTAGCCGATTCTTTTTGCCACTTTTGCCCAGGGCAGCAACACCGAAGTATCTGGATTCCCATAGTCCCCTCTCTCCAGCTTCAACCCTTTCCCGTCATAATCTGCATGTGAATTATCTGCCCCACATAAAGCATGGCTCTGACCGCCTATCCCATATTTTTCCTTGATAAAATCTGTCCTTGCCTTATCATCTTCATTCAGAAGATAAAAAGAATAGGTATAAAGCCTTCCATCCGAATACGGACCTCCACCGGCAAGAAAAGCATCTATTTCATCTTGGGTAATAAACACCTTATGTTCCTGCCATGCGAATTCATCTCTTGCACTGTATGGAATTACTTCTGCAGCAAATTTCTGAAACTGACCGGATATTCTGACCGGATTATAGGTGCGGAACCGCATAATACTTTTATCTTCCTCATAAGCCATTGCCAGTCA
>OHYU01000940.1_pt1 | contig 12626 bp, 12 predicted proteins | sample 1580331 | NCBI WGS metagenome assembly OHYU01 (sample SAMEA3882519, study PRJEB24775) | human gut metagenome | biome: human-associated habitat; feature: intestine environment; material: feces | place: Netherlands | collected 2009/2010
ACACAAGATACTCGATGTTGCCCTCCGGTCCTTTTACCGGCGAGAACGTAAGTCCCAGTACGGAATATCCGTTTTCCACTGCGAAATCGCAGATCATCTGCACCACTTCCTCGTGCACGGCTTTGTCGCGCACAACGCCCTTTTTGCCCACTTTTTCCCTGCCGGCTTCAAACTGCGGTTTAATAAGGCAGACCATCTCGCCATTATCGTTTAACAGCTCCCTTGCAGGTCCTAATACTTTGGTCAGAGAGATAAAGGAAACATCCACTGACGCAAAATCAAGGCGGTCTGCGATATCTTCCGGTTTCACATAACGGATGTTTGTCTTTTCCATACAGACAACCCGTTCATCCTGCCGCAGTTTCCACGCAAACTGACCATATCCCACGTCCACAGCATAAACTTTGACCGCGCCGTTCTGGAGCATACAGTCCGTAAAACCACCTGTGGAGGCTCCGATGTCCATACAGACTTTTCCCTCTAATGTGATACCAAAATGTGTCATGGCTTTTTCCAGTTTCAAACCGCCACGGCTTACATACTTTAAGGTGTTACCTTTTACCTCAATATTGGCATTCACGTCAAACGTAGAACCAGCCTTGTCCTCACGGTTATTGTCGACAAATACATTTCCCTCCATGATCATCGCTTTCGCTTTCTCTCTGGATGGCGCAAGTCCTTTATTTACAAGTAAAATATCTAATCTTTCTTTCATTCTCTCCGCTCTCTCTGCTCATTCTATTCATTATCTTAGAATCTTTTATTCTGTCACGTTCTGATACGCTTCTATCGTGCGCGCTATGATCGTATCCGCATCCAAACCGACTTCTTTCCGCAAAAGTTCCACATTTCCATGTTCCACGTATTCATCCGGAATTGCAATATTTACAATGCGGATGTCTTTGCCGTTCTCATTATTATAAAACTCGGTCACATGCTCTCCAAATCCACCGCTGATCACGTTTTCCTCCATTGTGACGATCACTTTATGGTGCTCTGTAATGTATCGCAATGCGTCTTCATCCAACGGTTTTGCAAAACGCGCATTGATAATGCTGCACGGATATCCTTCTGCTTTCAATGCATCCCGGACTGCAACCGCAGTTTTTACCATTGATCCCAATGCAAATAATGCGATCCCGGATTCCCGGTAAATCCATTCACACTTTCCAATACTGATCGGTGCGCGGTACTCTTTCAGTCCATCATATGCCTCACCTCTCGGGTAGCGTACTGCAACCGGTGTACCAAAATTCACTGCATATTTGATCATATCGGACAGTTCCCACTTATTCTTCGGTGCCATGATCGTCATATTCGGAATGGATGACAGATAGGAAATATCAAAAATACCCTGATGTGTCTCCCCATCACTTCCGACTAATCCGGCTCTGTCAATGGCAAATACCACCGGCAGATTCTGAATGCATACATCATGAAGGATCTGGTCATATGCTCTCTGTAAAAAAGAAGAATATACCGCAACGATCGGCTTCATGCCGCCTGCCGCCAATCCGGCCGCAAACGTAACCGCATGCTCCTCCGCAATACCAACATCGAAAAAACGGTCAGGATACATATTCCGGAAGCGCTTCAGTCCGGTACCGTCCGGCATGGCTGCCGTAATGGCCACCACCCGTTCATCCCGCTGCCCCAGCTTGCACATTACCGTAGAAAATACATCTGTATAATTCGCTACTGTCCGGGGGTGGGACGGGATTCCGGTCTCAATATCAAAAGGTTCTGCCCCATGAAATCTGGCAGGGTGTTTCTCTGCCGGTCCGTACCCCTTGCCCTTCTGGGTCAGTACATGGATCAGCACCGCACCCTTGACTCTTTTGGCTTCCTCAATGACCTTGATCAGTCCCTCGATATCATGTCCATCCACAGGGCCTAAATAAGTCACTCCCATGTCCTCAAAAAACATACCGGGGATCACCAGCTGCTTAAAGCTGCTCTTGGCACGACGCAGGCGATTTACAATACCGTCTCCGCCCGGCTTACTCTTCAGGGCATTATAGATTCCTTCCTTCAGATCGAGATAGCCGGTTGCTGTACGGATATTATTCAGATATTTGGACACACCACCTACATTTTCGGAGATGGACATATTGTTATCATTGAGGATAACGATAAAATTGGTCTCCAGCTTTGCAGCATTATTCAATGCTTCGTATGCCATACCTCCGGTAAGGGATCCGTCACCGATCACAGATACAATGGTCGTCTTCTCCCCTTTGAGATCTCTGGCTTTTACCAGTCCCAGTCCTGCCGATATGGAAGTCGAGCTGTGGCCGGTATCAAATGCATCATAACTGCTTTCTTTTCGTTTTGGGAACCCACTCATGCCATGAAACTGGCGTAAGACATCGAAACCGTCCTTGCGGCCCGTTAATATTTTGTGGGTATAAGACTGATGACCTACATCCCAGATGACTGAATCTTCCGGAAGATTCAGAGCCAGGTGAAGCGCCATGGTCAGTTCCACAGCCCCCAGGTTGGATCCCAGATGTCCTCCGGTCACACTGATCTTCTGAATCAGGAACTGCCGGATCTCCTCCGCCAGTTCCCCGTAGTCCGATTTATCTATCTTTTTAATATCATTTGCTTTTTCGATTTTATCCAGTAACATTCGCTTTTCCTCTGCTATTTTGTTCTGTGGACCAGATGCAGCAACAGTTCCTTCAGGAATTCATGTTCTCCCGAGAAACCATCCAAAACCGCTACCGCTTCCCCGGTAAGCCGTTCCACTTCCCTGCCGGATTCCTCCAGTCCGTGTAATGTCACATAGGTCTGCTTATGATTCTGTGCATCGCTGCCGGTGGCTTTGCCAAGCTCCCTGCTGTCTCCTATCACATCCAGAATATCGTCCTGGATCTGAAATGCGATGCCGACATTGTAGGCACACAGCTCCAGAGCTGCGATCTCCTCGTCCGTGGCTCCTGCCAGTGTGGCACCGATGGTCATTGCTGACTGGATCAGGGCTGCCGTTTTGTTGGCATGAATGAACAGGATCTGCTCTGTAGTCAGGGGTGTGGTCTGTTCCTCAGCCTCAATATCTGCATTCTGTCCGCCGATCATGCCGTAGATCCCCGCCTTACGGGCTAAAATATTCAGTGCCGCAGCTACTCTCGGATAATTCTCATCCACCGTTTTTCCCGCGGCGTATGCCGGAAAAGCGCGGAATGCAGTCTCAAAGGCATAGTTGAGCAGTCCGTCACCCGCTAACACTCCCATACCGTCGCCATATACAGACCAGGTGGTCTTGCGTCCTCTACGATATTCATCATTGTCCATGGCCGGAAGATCATCGTGCACCAGCGAATAAGTATGGATCATCTCAATGGCTGCCATGAAAGGCTCTATGATATCATCCTCACCACCCAACATCCGGTATGTTTCCTGCATCAGCATGGGGCGCAAGCGCTTTCCGCCTGCCATGAGACTGTAATTCATGGCTTCAATGACCGTCTTCTGATATCCTTCCTCTGCCGGAAGATATTGTTTCAAAAGATCCTCTATTGCTGTCGTTCTCTTCTGTAATTCCTGTCTGAATATCGTTTCTTCCATGTCAATGCCGTCCTTCCTCTTCCTGCCGGTATATTTACTGCGGATCCAGAGGTTCCAGTCCGCCTTCTTCATTCAGTTTCATAACCTGTTTTTCCACCCGGTCGATCTGTTCATTGCATTGCTTCAGGACATTCATTCCCTTACTGTATGCCGTAAACGCATCCTCCAGAGAGATATCCTCTGCTTCCAGCTGTTCGATCAGCTCCTCCAGTTCGGAAAAATTTTCTTCCAGGCTGCGTTGTTCCTGTTCTTCTGCTTTCTTTTTTCCTGCCAAAATTAATACCTCCGTCCATGGTCCTCTTCCCTGGATCACACGGTGAATCTGTCTCCCTGCTGCACCTGTTCCACTTTAGTATCGATCACGCCATCACTTACCCGGATCCGCAGGCTGTCGCCTTCATGCACCTGCGTCACGGAACGGATATTTTTCCCATCCGCAGCTTCCACATACGAGAAACCACTGTTCAACTTCTCTAACGGCGAGACTGCCTTCATTCGTTCAATATAAAGTGCCAGGGTGTGTCTGCGGTCCCGCAGGATCGTCTGCATCCGGTTCTCTAACCGTTCTTCCAGCTGTATGCTGTAAGTCCGCTTCTCACGGATGCGGTTGGCCGGGCTTAAATATTTCAAGCGCATCTCCCGCTGTTCTGCCTGCTGTCTCTTACGCTGCAGCACCCTGTCCATCTGCCGGTACAGCCTCTCCTGTCTGCTCAGGATCTCCTGATCGATGTCGTTTGCTGCCGTCACCGCCAGTTCTGCAGCTGCGGACGGTGTCGGTGCCCGCAGATCCGCAACGTAGTCAATGATCGTGGTATCTGTTTCATGTCCCACCGCGGAAATGATGGGAACCGTACAGTCAAATACTGCCTGTGCCACCATTCTCTCATTAAATGCCCACAGATCCTCGATCGATCCGCCGCCGCGTCCCACGATCATGACATCCACGCCCTGTCTCTCCAGTGCACGGATTCCGTTCACGATCGACGGAGCCGCAGAAGCTCCCTGTACCAGTGCCGGATACAGAATGATCTGTACATAAGGATTACGCCTGGTGGCGATCTGTATGATATCCCGCACCGCCGCACCGGTATCCGCCGTCACCACACCAAGGGTGTGAATGTATTTGGGGATCGGCTGCTTATATTCCGGAGCGAACATGCCCTCTTCCGCCAGTTCCCGTTTTAACTGTTCGTATTTTTCATACAGGGCACCGGCACCGTCTAAGGTTACTTCCTTCACATACAGCTGATATCTGCCGTCACGCTCAAATACACTCACACTGCCCTTCGCAATTACCTGCTGCCCTTCCGTCAGCCGGAATCCCAGACCTCTCCGGTCTCCGGCGAACATAATGCAGTTCAGGGCACTGGCAGAATCCTTTAACGTAAAATAAATATGTCCAGAGGGATGGTATTTACAGTTGCTTACCTCACCTTTTACAAACACCGTCTGTAAAAAGTAATCCTGCGTGAACATATTTTTGATATAAGTATTCAGTTGTCGTACGCTGACTACATTTTGTATTCTACTCACCGGACTTCATAATCTTGGCAAGGATCGCATTGACGAATCCGCCGGAGCTCTCCTGACCGTATTTTTTGGCGATCTCCACCGCCTCGTTGATCGCTACCCCGTCCGGGATATCGTCATCATAACGCAGCTCATACGCACCCAGACGTAACACTGCGAGTTCTACCTTTCCCACACGGGTGGTATCCCAGCCTTCGGTATTCTCATTCAACAGTTTATCCAGTTCCGGGATCTTGTCCTTAATCTTCTCGAAACGGGCTGCAATGGCATCCGCATCCTGCCAGGAAGGAACTTCCTCATTATTCTCGCGGAACAATGCAAGCTGTTCCGGCATATCTTCCGGTGAATGAAACTCCACACGGAATAAAAGCTTAAAAACCTGTTCTCTCTGCTCGTGTCTTCCCATAATATCTTCCTGTAATTCCTCTTATTTGTCCTTCTTCATGTTCACACCGGCAATACGGATGTTCACATCAGAGCAGGTCAGTCCCGTCATATTCTCAATGGCGTTTTTCACCTTCTGCTGTACTGCCTGACAGGTTGCGGGAATATTGTATCCGTATTCCATGGTCACTGCCAGATCTACCGTTACGTTCTTGTCCTGAACCTCTACTTTTACGCCCTTGGTCAGATTCTTCACACCGACTTTGCTCATCAGTTCGTTGGTAATGTTGCCGGCCATTGCGCTGACGCCATCCACCTCGGTCGTTGCCAGAGATGCGATCATAGCCACTACATCATCTGCGATCTGTACGGTACCGATGCTTTCATCTTCTTTTAATACCAGGTTCTTTTTATCTATTTCTCTTTCCATGATATATGTTCCTCCTGATTATCTGTAAATCTATGAAAAACTATTTGTATCTATTCTACCAAAGATTCATTCATTTGTCACCCAAAAAGTCAAGGATAATTGTTTCCCGTTCTGTGCATAGGAGATCGTACTGTTGCTGTCCGGAATGTAAGAGAATATCTCCTGTTCATCGATCAACACCCGGCAGATTTCACGGTAACAGGTCTCATCCGCACATTTCAGCGTAATATCCGTTCTGCCCATTTCTCTGGCCGCATCAAAGATCCTCTGCAGCTGTTCCCTGTTATATTCCGTAAAATAATTGCCCTCACGGACATAATAATTGGCCTCCATAGCCGTACATTCCGGCATGGCCACCACGCCCTCGATCCGGTGCGTACGCAGAATATCCTCCGTTGTGACACACAGATAATCATAATTGATCTCCGACAATCCCTCCTGTTCGCTGCCATCCTCCATGCGATAGGAAGCATCTCCCCATGTGGTATCCACATAATAATAATCTCCGTCCACCCTGACCAGATTCCAGGCATGCGCCTCTCCGGTATCCACGGTTCCCTGCACCAGCGTACACATAACTCCCAGATGGTTCAACAGATATTGCGTTGCTTTGGCATATCCCTGGCAGACAGACGCTCCTTCCAGGAATACGGAGCAGATATTCTGGTTGTCCGGGGCATTCAGGTCATAGTCCGTCGCAAAAATGATCTGCTCGTACACTGCCTTTACTTTTTCATACTCGCTTTTGTCCTCACCGATTCCACGTATCCAGTCCGCCGTTATTTTCCGGATCTGTTCCGCCCGGACTATTGCTTCCTCTTCCGTCAGCTCATAGCTTCCTGCGAAATCAATTCCAACCGTTTTTTCTCCTCTGGAATATTTCGTATAGGTATAGCCTGTGGCATAAAAAATCTCCGGATGATCGATCATCACACACTGGAAGATTTTATCGATGTCCTGCTCATCCAGTCCCTGCTCCAGGGGATCCGTGGACAGTTTGACCGTGCCTTCCATCTCTCCCAGTGCCTGTTCGATCTCCAGATACCAGATCTGTTCCGGAGCTTCCAGACTCTCATATGCAAAACGAGAGCCTCCCTCCTCCAGGAGGGAAAAGCTCTCTGTATTTTCGGTTTCTGCGGACGTTGGATCCTCTTCCTGCATGGGCAGACTATCGATCTGTTCCTCGGGCAATACGATGGTCTGCGGCACTTCCGACAAAATCTCCTGTGAAGAGCACCCTGTCAGAAGAACTGTCATGAGAATTCCGGCAAATATTTTTTTCATCTCCCGCATTCTGTTCCCCCTACACACTTTACTGTTTTCCGATCAATTCCTGCCAAACTCTGTCAGTACCAGCCCCTTATTGCGATCCAGGGTCATACCGATACTCCAGGAATTCACAAACAGAAGCAAAGGATTGCCTTTCATATCTTTGACCTTCTTCATATCTGAGGTACCGGACAGCTTGGCCAGATCGATCTCGTCCTTATTCTCGATCCAGCGGATATGCTCATAAGGCAGATTCTCCAGACGGATCTCCACATTATATTCGTTCTCCAGGCGGTATTTCAAGACATCAAACTGCAGCACGCCGACTACACCTACGATGATCTCTTCCAGACCGGTATTGAACTCCTGGAAGATCTGAATGGCACCTTCCTGCGCGATCTGTTCCACACCCTTGACGAACTGTTTTCTCTTCATGGTATCCACCTGACGTACTCTGGCAAAATGCTCCGGTGCGAAAGTGGGAATTCCTTCGTACTGGAACTTTTCCTTGGGCATACACAGAGTATCACCGATGGAGAAGATACCGGGATCGAACACACCGATAATATCTCCGGCATAGGCCTCGTTTAAGATTTTTCGCTCATCTGCCATAATCTGCTGGGGCTGGGACAGACGCATGACTTTATTGCCCTGTACATGACGTACCTCCATGTTGGCATCAAATTTGCCGGAACAGATACGCATGAATGCAATACGGTCTCTGTGAGCCTTGTTCATATTAGCCTGAATCTTGAATACAAAGGCACTGAACTCATGCTCCGTAGGATTGATCAGACCAATGTCTGCCTTTCTGGGCAGTGGAGTGGTGGTCATCTTCAAAAAATGTTTCAGGAATATCTCCACACCGAAATTCGTCAGTGCGGAACCAAAGCATACCGGAGTCAGATTACCTTTCTGTACCTCATCCAGGTCAAACTCCGCGCTGGCACCATCCAACAGTTCCACCTCTCCCAACAGCTTGTCCGCCGCATCTTCTCCGATGAGTTCTTTCAAATGTTCCTCATCCTGTATGGGGATCTCCGTGGAAGTTCCCTCTTTCGTACCCTTCTCCGTATCGGAGTAAGCGATCACACACTTTTTCTCACGGTCGTATACGCCCTGGAATCCCTTGCCGGAACCGATGGGCCAGTTGATCGGACAGGTAGCGATTCCCAACTCCTTCTCAATATCGTCTAACAGCTCAAAGGTATCCCTTGCCTCACGGTCCATCTTGTTGATGAATGTAAAAATAGGAATCTTGCGCATAACGCAGACCTTGAACAGCTTTCTCGTCTGCGCCTCGACGCCCTTGGACGCGTCAATGACCATGACTGCGGAGTCCGCTGCCATAAGAGTACGATAAGTATCCTCCGAGAAATCCTGATGTCCCGGGGTATCCAGAATATTAATACAATAACCGTCATACTCGAACTGTAATACGGAAGAGGTAACAGAGATACCTCTGTCCTTCTCGATCTGCATCCAGTCGGATACAGCATGTCTTGCGGTTGCCTTACCTTTTACACTTCCCGCCAGGTTAATGGCTCCTCCGTAGAGCAGGAACTTTTCTGTCAGGGTCGTCTTTCCGGCATCCGGGTGAGAGATAATGGCAAAGGTCCGGCGACGATTGATCTCTTCTGTATAATTACTCACTATTATAGTCCTCCAAATATATCAAAAATCTATTTTTGCAGATTTGATAATCTGCTTTCTATGACGGATCTGCCTTTAATACAGAGTTTCCTTCAAATTCCGGTTGGATCCCGAAATAGTCCAGTACCGTCGCACCAATATCGGAAAAAGCAGGCCGGGTTCCGCGATTGCCGGGAACCACCGGTGCTCCGTACATGAGAAACGGTGTGTACTCTCTGGTATGATCCGTAGTCTTCGTATAGGCGGGATCGCAGCCGTGATCCGCCGTGATCATCAGAATATCCTCCGGTCTCATATGTGCCTGGATCTCCGGCAGCTTCTCATCAAAATATGCCAGTGCCTTCGCATAACCGTCCACATCTCTTCTATGACCGTAGAGCATGTCATAATCCACCAGGTTAATAAAACACAGTCCTTCAAAATCCTTATCCAGATATTCCAGTGTCTGCTGAATTCCCTCTGCATTGCCGGAAGTATAGACATGCTCGGTAATCCCCTTGCCCACGAAAATATCCTGGATCTTGCCTACTGCAATGACATCCTTTCCTGCAGCCTTCAGCTGATCCAGCATGGTAACTGCGGGCGGCAGCAGAGAGAAATCATGTCTCCTGGGAGTACGGGTGTAATGTCCGCTCTCACCTACAAAAGGTCTGGCAATGACACGACCCACGCCGTGTTCTCCCTGTAATATCTGTCTGGCAATACGACAATAATCGTATAACTGTTCCACAGGAACCACATCCTCATGTGCAGCGATCTGAAATACGCTGTCTGCCGAAGTATATACGATCAGCTTGCCGGTGCGTACGTGTTCATCCCCATAATCCGCAATGACCTGGGTGCCGGAATAAGGTTTATTACACAGAATATCTCTTCCGGTGCGCAGCCGGAACTCTTCCAGAACCTCCTCCGGGAAACCGTTGGGATACGTAGGAAGAGGCTTTGGCGAATAGATACCGGCAATCTCCCAGTGTCCTATGGTCGTATCCTTTCCTCTCGAACGTTCCGTCATACGGGCATAAGCCGCTGTGGGATGTTCGGTTTTCTCTCCCACTCCCACACCATCGATCTGAAATAATCCCATATCCCGCATATGTTCCATATGGAAATACGGACTTTTGGATACACTTCTTAGCGTATTTACATTGATATCGCCGTAAGCTTCGGCATCCGGCATTTCACCGATACCGAAGCTGTCCAGTACAATTAAAAAGACTCTCTTCATCATTTTTCATTTTTCTTTTCCGGGTTATTATGATACCTTCCAGATTGTTCCGTGCTTCGCACTCTCTCAATCTGAACCACATTCACAATCCGCTCATTTTCCTTGAAAATGGCTACTTGCTCATGTGGTACGGGTTCCTAATCCTAAAAGTCTCCTGCAAGCAAGCTTGCGTAGACTTTTGGCTTGTAACCCTTGGTATCATAACATAAATTCTTTCCTATGTACACAAAAATATCACTGTACAATGGTGCTGATAACAATATTTTCCGCCGCAATATCCGTCTTTCTTTTTACAATATCTTCAATCTGCGCTCTCTGTGCATCGGACAGTTCCGCTGCATTGATCACCACATCCACGGCATCCCCGTTGATGCTGACCACGGCTTCCTGAAATCCTTTTGCCTGCAGAAGCACTTCTGCTGCCGCTTCTTTTTCCGCAATATCCGTCATGCGCACCATGCTGTCCACCGCCTCCTGTTTCTGCGCATCACTCAGTTCCGTACTATTAATGATCTCCAGCAGTGTCTCCTTGTTGCGGGCTCTGGTCTGTTCCTTGGAAAGTCTGGCAGCAGACAGCACTTCCACACCACTTGTTCCGGTCAGCACTGCTTCCCCGGGAATCTCTCCTTCCTCCGGTGTTGCTTCCGCCACCTGCATATCTTCCTCCAGATAATCCTCCATTACAATATCCATATCGGAATCCAGACTTTCCATATCGGTAACGATATCCGTGGAGTCCACCGCACTTAATGTATCCGCATCATCCGCCGCCAGATACTCCTTTTCCAGGTTGGTCCCCGCAAACTGCAGATAACCTGCAATGGCTATCATAATGGCAAGTGCGGTAATCATAAGCTGATTTTTCTTGATTAAGTTTTTCACTGCGTTCCCCTTTTCCAAAGGCCTGTATCTGCCTTCTTGATTTTATACTCTATTGTATGTACCCCTTTCGCCGGATATGTTTCCCGCTCTTTATTTTTCCAACACCTTGATCCTGTGCGCTTCCACTCCGAACAGTGCCTGGATGATCTGCGTGATCTCACCGGCCATATTGCCCTTCCCCGCGCCTTCCGCTACGACCAGTACCCCCTCCACTTTCGGTGTAATGGTCTTCACGACAAAAGGATCCCCTCCCGTATCCTCCCGGTATATCGTCCGGTACTCTGTATTAGAGGTATTTACCGTCCTGGCTCCTCCGGCAGCATCCTGTTCCTCGGTATTGGACCGTTCTGCCGTCATATCTTTTTCCACGATCTTCTCCTCCGAAGATTCCAGTGTGACCATGACCTCGACCTCCCCCAGTCCCCGTACCGCTTCCAGCATCTTTTTTAACTTTTCTTCAAGATATGCCGCATATTCTTCCGTGCTGCCGGCGGTCACTTTCTGTGTGGATGCCGTTAGCTCTTCCAGCATCGCCGCTGCATTTTCCTTCTCCTGCCCCTTTCCGCTGTCTTCCTTTTTTACCGGCAGTGCAATGACGAACAACAGGACTCCCAGCAGGACCAGCAGCAACAGATTATCTCTGCTAAACCATTTTTTTTCCAATAATTTTTCCATCATTTCCCGTCCTCTTTCTACCGGATTTTTATTTCTGCTTCCTCTATTTCCGGGATTTCCACCCGGATCTTCACCGGGTCCGAAGCGTCCGGAGGTTCCGTTTCTTCCGTTACTTCCGCCGCAGTATCTGTGACCGCCTGTATCTCATCTTCTGTCTGTTCTGCCTGCACAGCCGCCTGTTCCAATACGGTCCGGATTTCCTCTGCGAACTCCGCCGCCTGCACGTCGGTGCCTGCGATTTCATCCCCTCCCAGCACCGTCAAAAGCGGCTGCAATAACTGGATCAGAAGCATGACCGACAACAAAAGTTTTAAATATTTTTCATAGGACTCTCTGGGTCTGAAATGTATCAATGTCTGCGCACAGATCAGGAAAATCCCCACTTGTCCGATCACATGATATAACCACTGCATTTTCTATATCCCCCTGCTGCCGATCGCCAGAAGCGCCAGTGTGACCATAAACAACAGCAGCGCCGTTCCCACGGTACGGAACAAAAGCATCATGGCATTTCCCATACGATCCGTGCAATTGGTAATTCTTTTATCACTGACGATTCCCATAAATGCCGTGGCACATTTGATAAATCCTGCCGTGAACAAAATCTGTAATAAGGGAACCGCACACCCTGCCACCAGCAGTAACAGTAACAATACTCCTACACTATTCCGGATCACAACTGCCGATCCCAGCGCCAGCTCCAGAACCCCATCCGCAGCATTTCCGATCCCCGGCAATACCGAGACAGCCTTCTCCACTGCGGAATTTTTCAAGGAATCCACCACCGGTGTGATCAGCGACTGGAACAGACTGATTCCTGTGACCACACCCAGGGAAGCCTTCAGGATCCATCCGATCAGCTTTTCCAGTAAATCCGCCAAAAGTGCCAGTTTTTCCTCTACCCAGATTCCGTTGATCATCGTCAGCAGACAATAGCTGTAAATCAGCGGGAGCACCACTCCCAGAAGAATTTTCTCCGTGCCGTAGATCAACAATAGCATAAGCTGG
>OHYU01000941.1_pt1 | contig 12625 bp, 12 predicted proteins | sample 1580331 | NCBI WGS metagenome assembly OHYU01 (sample SAMEA3882519, study PRJEB24775) | human gut metagenome | biome: human-associated habitat; feature: intestine environment; material: feces | place: Netherlands | collected 2009/2010
AGAACTACACGCTCTCAATCTTCCACATCGACAACAACTCTCACGAATGTTTCACTCTATAATTCTTTTAACAATGAAAATCGACACAGCGGCAGCCATCACCGGGTTGCCGCTGTGTGGTGGTTGCCACGATACACGTTCTTCGATAAACTCTCCGCATCGGCGAGTGCGGAGTAATTTCCCTCCACCCGAAGGCGATGATGCAATCTCTCCACGTTCTCCGTTGCGCCCTCCACAGAAGTCTTTTGCCTTTGCACTTAGAACAGTGGCAAGCTGCCCGGTCGGTGCATCGGAACAAGAAAGTGTCGCAATGTGAAGCCTCTACGTTTCCGCGATACCGCACTCGCTGCGCTCCTACGGTATCTGCTCCAACTACGCTGCTGCACACCGCTACCGCTTTGCAACACACTCTTTCAACGGCTATCGCTGTTGTCCGATACCTCCCTTGTACAAAGTGCTTTTAGGCAAAGACTTCTCGCTCCGTTCTCCACTGCGAGCAGGATAGTTACTGTCATCGCCTTCTTTCCCTTTTAGCGGTGCACTCGCATTATTCGCCTTACGGCAAAGCGGATTTGTCGCCAATGGAACACGTCAGCTAACATTCTTCGCTTCGCCCTCCACGGCGGACAACGGCACGGCAGTACGAGCAGTGATCGGTCGGGTTCGGAACAGGAGATTGTGCCAACTCCCTGACCTATACGCCTCCGCGACACCGCACTCGCTGCACTCGACGGTGTCTGCTCCGTCGCCCGGTCATTGAGCCGCTACCGCTTTCTCACACACTCCTTCCGGCAAGCCGCTCCGAAACCGACCTATGCTCCAACTGCCTTTGTGCTGTCGTCCGCTCGTTCCGTTCTCCGCACGAGCATAGCCGACAATAATACTTCCATTGGCTGCTTTGATTATACGCGATGTGCGGTGCGACGTGGCACTAACTCCATTCCGCCTATGACGGCTGCCGCTGCACTTCTTTCGAGTTTTGTTCGGGCAGTCTTAACGTGGCGACACCGCACAGTGACATCGAACTGCAAGCAGCCCGACGACACTTTTTTCGGCGGCATCGCCACTAATTGCCTGAACAACTCCAAATCAGCTCCGCTCTTACCGACATCATCTCCATTTCGCACAGCCTCGTCATCACCGCACATCGCTGTGTTAAACCTTGCCTTTGGCAAGAGATAGGTGTTGCCGTGGAGACCAATATCGGCAAACCGATTTTGGCTCTCACGACAACGATTTTACCGCGCATCGCTCGCATATTCCGCCCGGAGGACAAGGGCGAGGTCGGCAAAACGATTGAGGGCGGTGGGGGCTGGACTGACACCAGGGCAGGTGGAATACTTCCCCTGCACCCCTTAATCAGCTATTACATAGCCTTTTAGCGTTTTCAGTCCTTTACTGGCGTGAAAATTCCGTAATGCCGACTTTGAAAAGATAACATCGCTGATTGTTAGCAGTTCTGGCGATGTTATCTCTTGTTATGACTTCTCGGGACAGTGTTATTCGCTTCGGTGGACTTCTGCAAGTTTCGCTCATTTTTACGAGATATTTTGATAGTTCTATTTTTAGACTATTCGATACCATATTGGCGGCAGTAGTAGAAGAATGTGCCAATGCCGATTTGGCGAGTGGAGCGAAGTAGGTTGTTGAATTTCCGGTCGCACTCAGCGGGATTGTATCCGCTGTTCTGCGAACTGCACAGGTGAAACCATTGCCTTCCGCTTTCGCCAAGCGAGGATAATGCGGCACCTATTTTCACCCAATCTTCATAATTGGCAGTGAGGTCGATATGCCGCATCGCAATCTCTCGGCATAGCCGTGCCACCTTCGCTTCTACATCGCTCTCTGCAGAGCCATATTGACTCCACGCACGAGTCTTTTTCGGCTCACGATAGATACCGCTGAATGGCTTGGCATCAATGTTGATGTAGGGATGTTCGTCACAACTCTGGCACCGCAGTCGGCACACGTCACCGCAAGCGCGGTCGATGTAGATGCCCATATCGGCAAACACTCGCACCAACTGCTCAAACTGTGCCTTGTGCAACTGCGGATAGCGTAGCGGAATGATTACGAAGTAGCCCTTGCCGCTTACGGAATGAGCAGCGTATGCCACTTCTTCTATACGGCTCAACACATCTTCTATGAGCGTATCAAAATTCTCAATATGCTCATTGTCCTTACGGTCGATGTCAATGCAGATTAGTCCGCTATGCCGCACAAGATTTTCGGCAGAACGTGTTGGCGAAAACACACCACTAATCGTTGCTTGCGGCAGCGACATCTTTATCTGCCGTTTTCGCTCGGTATCGGTGCATAAACGCAGTTCAGCGATTGCCGACACATCTACGTTCGTCAGGAAATCGTGAAGCGTTGATAGATGTCCGATGCGGTCTTTCACGCCACGATAAACTGTTATTTCTATTTCTTGAAACGATTTCATTTGTTCGAAAATGAGGTTAAGGTTAATTCTAAATCTTTCCTGTTGATTTTAAGTTGTTTAGGTATTGACTTGGTGTTAACCTGTCGTTAACCTTGCAGAGTGTTCGTTAGGTTAATGCTTGGTTAATACCTTGTCAATACTTATTGCTTTGAATTTAAGTGGGTTACAAGAGAATTAACCTTAACCTGTTTTTCCGCTTTTTATCTTCGAGATATAAGCTGGTGATACACCAATCAGTTTGGCGAGTTGCCCTTGCGGCACATCGGGATAAAGTCTCAAAAACGCAGAAAGAAGTTCGGTCTTGCTCATCTGCTCGGGTTTTACAACCGGCGGCTGTTCGGCAATCCGTGAATACACCAGCAGTGCCATCTGCTCGAAGTATTCCATACAGCGAATGGCATACTCCATCGGCTCTTTCCGCATGATGTTGTAGTCGCAACGCATGCCGCGTTGCTCAGCCAGGTCGAGAACGTGTACTATTCCGGCATAGCGGAGCACCTGTATCTGCAATTTGCTATAGATTGACGCCACATAGTCGCAGTCAGCCATAGCCTTTTTGTCTTGCAGATAGTTGTGGTAGTCGTCATACAATGCATCTGCCTCTTTGCCGAGCGACACCTCGCCGTCGGTGCTGCGAACAAGTGTGTAGTGGTTGCCATCGGGACTGTGATAGATTCCCTCGTAGAGCATACGCACGGTCTGCGCCCATTCGCAAGCGATGCCGTAAGGCAACGTCTCGTGACTGCGATGCGGATATTCAATATCCTCGGCAACGCTGAACAGGAACCGCTGGTTCAAACCATTGGTCATAAAGAGTTCGCTGCCGAAGGTGGAGCGGAGCATACCTGTCTGTAAGTCGCCGATGATGTTGAAGAACGGGTCTTTGATAAGCATCGTAAAACCGTTCTTGCGGTCAACCTTGATGTCTTCGCAATCGAAAAGTCGTAGCAGTTTAGATATGGCGGACGTGCCGCCATTCTGATACTGGTTCTTTGAGTCGAACATACCTTTCAATTCGGGGTAGATACCAATGGCACCTCGTTTGTTGCCTCGTTTGGCAACCTGTTGAATTTGCGACTCGTTGGTATCGTTATTCATGAACAGTATCTCGCTGCGGCGCTCATCAGTACAGTCGTCGAGGACGATTGCCGGGCATTTCGGCTCATCGGCACGGTCTTTGGCTGGGATTGCTTTCCAATCGTCATACTCACGCTTATACTCTGCGTAGAGTTCCTCGTCAATGCGGCGAAGCGGTTGTGTTACGAGTTTCATCGGGTACGACTTGTTGCTGCCGCTCCGCGCCACCGACACAAACCACAGCACTAACGGATTCTTGTAGATACCTTCGTTTACTACCACCTTCTTGCCTATAGCGGTAGATGCGGTGGCGAGTACGGCTGTGGTCACAAACTCACGCGGGCAATGGTAGATGTTGCACACTGCGTTGATGTAGTTCTGTATTGAAGCCGGAAGTCCGTCGATGGGAAGTTCGGGCCGCTGCTTGTTAAGCGATAGTGCCCCCTTGGGTTTAATCGTTATTTTCTCGTCCATTGCTTCTTCTCTTTTCGTTGTTCGATAATAGCTTCAACATCGGCACGGCGATAGCGGCGTTTGCCTCCAATTTCAATCTTGGGCAAGGTGTCGTTCAGGTTCCAACGATAGAGCGTCATCTTTGACACTTTCAGCATGTCCGCCACCTCCTCAATGGTGAGCAGTTCTTTGGAGAGGTTGGCACGTTCTATCTGCAACCGAGCCACGTCGGTAGCAGATTCGATAAGGCGGTTTGCGAAGTCGCATAGGTCGCCTGCGGAGATTTGGAGAATGGCGTTAGGCATCGCAGCCGCCAATTCAGCAATGTTGATAATTGAGTTTTGTGTACTCATATAAAATTTGCCCTCACGCAATAACGGTGCTCTCGCGTCGCTTCGGGCAGTGGCATCCAAAAGCTCCGGCTCTCGGTCATTGAGCAATGCCAGTCCATCACCATCGGATGCACTGCAAAATTATCTCACGAGATGTCGTTTCTAAAAGACACGTATATAGCTTGGAGGTAATTATATGTAATACATTGATAATTAGTATATGTTAAAAGTAATTCAATGTATAACAATAACACTGAGTTTCACGTTATGTAAGTATGAAAAGTTTACACTCATACCTTACCTCCGAACTTGGATTAAAAATGTCTTTCCCAAAGAAGACATCAGACAATCTTATTCAAGCCCAAAATTCTACCTTTGCCAAGAACTATAAGTTCTACGAGATTTCCATTTCGGGCATACCTGTTGTCGTGGCTCAACGAATAAATGGAGATAAATTCAACGGCACCAACATCGCTAAAGACTTTCACGCGATGAAGGAATACTTCCAATTCATTCTGCTTATAGAGTTGCCTGTTATGGATGCTGTATTTCGCCGACTGCTTGTCAGTAGGAAAGTGAACTTCGTTGTGCCGGGACATCAATTCTACTTTCCTGAATTGCTTATTTCTTTTACGGAGAATAACATTACAAAGAAAAGCATGGCAAAAACCTTGACCATATCAGCCCAAGTGCTTTTGCTGTATCATCTTCAGAAGAAGTCGTTGGCAGGAATACCATTCAAGGAGATTGCCGAGCTGATAGGCTACTCGGCAAAGACTGTGACACTTGCAGTGATTGAGTTGTGTAATTTAGGAATAGCAAGGGTGGAAAGCGTAGGGCACAATAAGGTCCTGCAATTTTACAAGCGTGGTGCCGAACTCTTCAACCAAGTTGATAAAATGTTGCAAAGCCCGGTAATTTCATCTGGCTATACTGATTATGATGTGACGAAGTTGGGGCTGACGAACGTCTGCGGGACCTTGATATACAGAAATGATACGGATTCAAATAAGTATTGGGATTATGGTATGACATCGCAGAAAGCAAGAGAACTAGGCATAAAGGTCTATGCCACCCCGAGGGAATATTCAGTTTCCGTATGGCGATACGACCCGGCATTGATGGCAACCAACGGCAAAGCAGACGCTTTGTCAATACTCCTCTCATTAATCGAGATATACAAGGGATACCCAATACCTTACCGAGATGTTTACGAAAGCCATAGAAAGAGTGTGCTTGAAACAATCAAATGGGCGGATTGAGCATACTGATGATGCACTCCGATTATTACTTTGTTATTTTAGCAAATGCCAATGGCAGATTTGTGTACGACTGATTATCGCCACACACTTTTGCGCGTTCCATGGCGGTAGTCATATTCCCAGATTCGCAGAGTTGACGCACCCACTTCTCGCGGCTGAGGTATTCTTCGCGCTTGTCGTATCCATCAAGGAATTTTTCCAATTCTTTGCACACCGATTGCGACGTTGGAAATAATCGGTGGATGTCGGCGAAATGAAGCAAAAACCAATATTCAATAGATGGCAGACTATCGCAAATGATTACATTTTCGTTCTTGCCATATTTCTTGCGGAAAGCGTCAAGTTTTATGCGTTCTTTTTCGTCCCAAGATGCGACATCTGCATCAAAAACAGCAATGGCTACTCCGCCGTCTTGAATCACGGATTCAACCTTTTTGGTCAGTTGAAATATATCCTCTTGACCGAAAAAGCGTGGACGGACCTTAACTCTATACCCGAAGATTCTTTGAAGATGAGTGAAATACCATTGCTCGGTAATTCCGGCGCCGATTATTGTAGGTATCGGCGCATTCTGTTGTCTGGTCTTGACTTTTCGTGCCATACCTCAATTGATTTTTGGAAGTGCACCGAACACACCATTGCGATATGAGCGCTGGAAAGAAGAAATCTTGTTCAGCCCATTGAAGTCCGTGAGCGAATAGAGCGAGGTATTTCCGGTTTCGTCTTTTTCGGTAAACCACACGCAATCTTTGCGAATTAGGTCGTTAATGGTGTTCAATAGCGGGTCATAATGCGTTGTTACCAAAAGCTGACTCTCATTCTTGCTTTTGAGGAATTGCTCTATCACATATTCCACCAAGTCGGGGTGCAGAGAGGCTTCCAGCTCATCAATGCTCAACACGGCATTCTCTTTCTCGGCTTCAAATACGGCAGCCTCAATTCCGAGAGTACGCTTTGTTCCCTCTGATTGCAACGACTGTGGCAAATAGTAGCTTTCTTCGCCGCGAATATTCTTGACTCTGTGCTGAAACTCTGTCCTAAGGGATGGTAATGAACCGGTCTCCTTTATGTGTTCACGCAATGATTCGGGCAGGGACGAATCTTCAAGAAACATCCGAACGGCTTGAGGCGGCAAAGCCTCCTCCGTTTTATTTGAACGGATATCTGATATATTGAAATCCGCATGATGAACGAAGTCCAACAAGTAATCACGCAAAAGTGTATTGTTTGCAATACGTCTTCCTGCGTATTCAAACATGTCGGTATGCGGTCCGATGTAGGGAAGTATTTTCCCCTCCATCCAATTCATCGCTGCATCTATCCACGCCAATGACATATTAACTTTGTTTCTCGCCGCAAAGAATGACATATTCGGGAGACACTTCAAGGTGAGTTCTTCCAATCCTGCAGCGCCGACTTTATTTGCTGCCGGGTTTATTTTTATGACAGACTGACCATTTTCAAGCGTTCTTGAAAATAGCATTGTTGGCTGCACTGATTTGGGCTTGTAGTAATACAGTTTCTCAATATGCACCGCCTTGCTATCCAATGACAGCACATACCAATAACGAACGCCCTCGGCAAAGAATCGCAACTCAAAATGCGAAGGCTCGTCAGGCGTTTGTCGGTCCAAAAGAAACGGAATTACTCCGGTCGGTTCTTTCATCGATTGAGGGTCAGCAAACCAAAAAGTCCGCAGGAACGTAAGTGCTTGAAGGATATTGGACTTACCTGAGGCATTTGCCCCATATATAAGAGCCATCCTAAGCAAACGGACACCCTCGGCAACTTCCACTACCTGATAATCCTCGAACATAGTATCTTTCGTCGCCTCAAAGTTAAGCACTGCTTCTTCTTTGAATGAAAGGAAGTTTTTTATTTTGAGCTCTTGTATCATATTCTGACATGGATTTTTATGCCACAAAGTTACGACAAAAAATTTATAGTGCAAAATAAATCTGCCATTTATGGTAGTTCTATTTGTGAATCTGGTACGTTTTTATCCAAACAAGTGGATAGATTAGTGGTTTGGCATAGTATTTGCTATGCATCTAAATGAGAGCCGTCATCTCGACTTTAACAACAAATGACGGGCTGCAGCAAGGCCGCAAGCTAAATGGGGGCGATTAATAATATGTCAATTGAGACAGTGAAGAACATCAACGGAACTGGGGCAAATGCCGTTCTTCCATCCGGCTACTCCAGTTGGAAAGATTTCTGGGAGCAGAAAACTGGTTGCAAAGCAAATACTTGCAATAGAGTCGGGTGTACCTCAACTGCAAATATTGTCGGAGCACATGTTCAGATTGAGGGCTATGGCAATTCATGGTACATTGTGCCATTATGCCAAGCTGACAATATGCGCTCTGGTACATTCAGGGCTTTTGGCCCATTTGTTCCTGTCAACAGCACCAATCCCATAATATGGTGATTGGCTCTTTACTATCACGAAACCTTGAGATAGGTTTCATAAAATCAGAAAGGAGGTAATATGGCGAAAAAAGTTACTTCGAAGAAAGTTGCTACTCAAGCATCGAAGGCTCTTAGGGATGGTCGCTCTAGTGATAGGACTAAGAGTATTGCCGGAAGTGCATTGTCGCAACGTGAAAAGAAAACAAAATAAGAGTTTTCTATGTTAGCATTAGGCTGTGTCATTCTAATTATGGCATAGCCTATTTACATACTAATCAGATTATGATTTTATAAAATTAAACATACTCAATCAATCGCATCTACCATCTCTTTTCTCATTTCTTCGTCAATCTCACGATAGCGTGCGAATGCTTGACTACCCGGTGCGTGTCCGCTCAAGGCGCTCACCATTCCCTGATCCTTGAATTTCTTGTAAAGATTGCCGATAAACGTGCGTCGGGCGATGTGCGTACTCGCTACTTCATAAAGATGTCTGTTTTCCGGAAGCCTTGTCTTTGGATTAAGCACCACGACAATTCTGTCTATGCCTGCTCGTTTCAGTATTCGTTTAATGGCGCGATTGTAAATGTATTTTGAATCCATATATGGAAACAGTGCATCTCCCTCATGATTTCTGTACTTCTCAACAATCTTGCTTGCCGTGGTGTTTAGCGGCACTTTTATTGTTTTTGGTCGTCCCTCTTTTGTCTTTCGTGCCACATAGTGAAGTTCGCCGTTGATGATGTGGCTCTTTGTGAACGTAAATAAATCTGACTGCCGACAGCCAACGCAGCAGTGGAACACGAATATGTCGCGGAATATCTCATCTCTCGGTGTATCACTGAAATCAAACTCTTCCAATCGCTTGCGTTCGTCAATCGTAAGATAATATGGCGTGCCATAAGTACGTTGTCCCATCTTGAATTTGACAAAAGGATTATATGACACACGACGATTGTTGAACGCCCAATTGAATATGGTCTTAATAAGACGGAAATTGCCAATGATTGTGTTTAGGCTTTTCTCGCCAACACGAGCGTTTGTATCCTCCGTTGCACTCAGTTGAGGAAACTCCTCTACCAACTTATGCTCGTTGATTTGAAAGTTCTCAAAGTCTTTGAGTAAGTTCTCATCAACAGCCTCAATCGTCAATAAGAAACGAGGATTGGTGATTTGTCTATAAATCTCGTAACGAAGCAGAGAACGGCGGATTGTAAGATACCCTTGTTTACGAGTATGCGACTGAAATGGAGTGGAAGTTTCTTTCAAAAAATCGTCAATCAGTATAATAAATGTGGATTGGGGAATTTCGGGTGCTAATGTTTTGTGAAATGCCTTTATCGTTTCCGGCAACCAAGTTTTGTCAATTTCGGCACCATTCATACGAATATACTCACTCTCAATGTAGGTGAGTAGCCGACTCCATAACTCTTTCACTTCATCGGCATTGACAGCTTCTTCGGTCTTTGTTCTTGAAGAAGTAAGGACGAGACGAGTAGATGGCTTACCTTTAGAGCTGACATACTTCTCCGTTTTTACAAAAGCCGGAGAAATCCACAAATTAGTCTTGGCTTGATAATCAATCTTGCCAAGGCGAAAACGAACAGAAAGCTCAACTCGACCTTGTCGGTTCTGCTTTTTTCCTACACCTAATTCAAATGACATATCGGATAAAATTGGAGGGTTATTTCTTGACCACAAAGTTATGAAATCCTCCCCATATCACCAAATATTATCCCCATATAATTCCCCACAAACACTGTTATTTTATGATATTTTCTGCTACTCTTTATCACTACCACAAAATGCCAAAATAGAGCCTAATAACCTGTATATTAATTATATAATTAAATTCACTTGTTATTTTCCTATAACATATAATCACATCAAATATCATACGCAACTAACCAGTTGATATTGGCGTTGTAGTCCATACCGATGCAAATCGGGGCGAGTGGATTGACATCCGCATCCGATTTGCAAGTGGAGAGCGGAGAGGGCTGCCGAGCCGTGGTTGGCGAAAGCCGAAGCAATGGAGAGTGCGGTGGCGAGATTGCCGCCGAGCGAATCGATAAGTACGTTCACGTCCTTGCCGGCATTCTTGGCAAGGACGAAGTCCACGAAGTCGCGGTCGAAATCTGCCCCTCAGACAAAGCCTTTCAAGTGGAGATTATAGTTGATTTGTGGCATAATCTTATCAGTTGTTTGCCACGAAATTACCTATTATATATAGCGGAGCAAAAGACAAGAAAACTCGTCAAAAAGTAGTATCTTTGCAAAAAGAATTTATAAAAGTGGTAAATCATAAGAATAAATACTATCTGTTCATTGATGAATGTGGAGACCATAATTTGGATAATTACGATCCGAACTTTCCTGTATTTACATTGTGTGGCATACTTGTCTCTCAGAAAAACCTTAATTCATTGACACACGCTTTCAATGAACTTAAAAATGAAATATTTGGCACAGACTCTATTGTTATACATATCGTCAGATATGCGCAAATGGCGCAAAGACTTCGATGTGTTGCAAGACGAAAATTTAAGGGTGAGATTTTTTGATGGAATTGAACGAATATTGAAGCAGCACGATGTTTATGTAATTGTCAGTTGCACAATTCTCAAGGCTCAGTTGAATAAGTTTTGCGTAAGAGGCGAGGAAGACGATGTATATGGATTATCTCTTTCTTATCTGATAGAACGAGGCATATTCTGTGTTGACAATTTGGAGAATGGGAATGGAGCTATTTCGATAGTCGTTGAAAGGCGAGGTAAAAAAGAGGATAAAAAGCTACTTAATTACTATAACGGACTGCGGAATAGAGGCACGAAATGGGTGAAGCCGGAGAGATTGAGAGACAGAATTTCCAGTTTCAGTTTTTCGTTTAAAAAAGATAACGTGTTAGGTTTGCAGATAGCCGATTTGGTTGCATATCCTGTGACAACTCATATTCTGTACCCAGAAAGATTAAATCGTTCATACGAGGCAATTAAGCATAATGTTTTCTCTGACGGTGGCATTCTGCTTGGGCAAAAGGTCATACCGCATTAAAACAAAGAGAGTGGATTTCTCCACTCTCCCAACCGGCATACTGCCGATCCCTAAAATCGTTGCTCGCGCAAGCGAAGTATTTCTTAAAAAGGGAAACTACCTTTTCTGTTGCAAATTTACGAATATTTTTTGCTTCAGTCAAAATATTTAGCAAAGAATGTGCCAACATGTTTGCTAAAAAATATTAAAGAGCCACCTTGCGGCGACTCTTGGAGAGGGCGAAGGGCGAAGCCAACAGGCGTGTGATTGACCTGCTGAAATAGATGCAATGAGGCTGTTTTTTGTCAGCCTCATTCTGATTATAAATTTAAAAGCATTTTCTCGATGCCGTCCGACTGGCTGCACCCATTGGTGGCGCAGAAAGCGTCGAGCTTTGCTTTCGCTTCCTCGCTCACTCTCACCGACAGCGTTATCCTTTTGCCGTGCGTGGGCTTCCGCCCTGCATTCTCACGTTTTCCTCCCCTTGGAGTTTTTTCGTTCACCATATTTTTTATAATTTTGTAGAAGAAAAAAAACAAACCCCCAAATCGGGGAAGCTTCCGCTTCCCCTTTGGAATTTTTAGATTGATATTTCAAAGTTAATCCTTACTTCCCAAACTTTAAGATAAATTCGCGCTTTCATCTTTTCAAGTTTTTGGGGGGTTATTTTTAACCACTTGCAGGCAGGTTAATTCTCCTTTGCAATCTCTCATTGATTACATTACAAAGTTATTGCCTTTACTTGAATTGCTCAAGCATTTTAATATGGTCATCCGAAAAAGTAAATAGTTTCGCCAAAATATTGTATATTTGCTTTGTATTAAATAGACAACTGAAACTATATAAGCACATTAATCAAAAAATTAGAGAGATTTATCCTGACTTTAATATAGGTATCAGTACGCCTATCAAATTGGAAAGCGATCGGTGGTTTCAAGTTTATAGACATTGGAGCTTCAAGCCGAAGCATCATGTTCGCAATTTGACACGAACCAAAAGGGCAAAAAAATAGTCCTGCGCAACCTACACTTGTGAGCTACGCACTTTTCACGTAGCCGTTCAGTTACGACAGGATATTTTTCTATTGCAAAATTAGTGATTATTTCGGATTAATCATAAGAAAAACAAGGGATAACGGAGAAATATTAGTTAAAAAAATCAAAACTGATTCTTTTGAGAAATGGGACAGGGATATATACATGTTTATACCGGGAATGGTAAGGGGAAGACTACTGCTGCCTTTGGGCTGGCGGTCCGTGCGTTGTGCGCTGGCAAGAATGTGGCGATTGGGCAGTTTGTGAAATCGATGAAATACAACGAGACTAAGGCGGAAGCACTGTTCAACGGCGCAAACCCCGACTTCGGGCGGCTACATATCGAGCAGTTGGGCTATGGTTGCTGCCTCGACAGAATGCCCGATGAAAGGGATAGGCAATCGGCAAAAGACGGACTTGCCGTTTGCCGTCAATGGTTGCGCAGTGGCGAGTGGGACGTGGTGATTCTTGACGAACTCACCATCGCTACCAGCATGGAACTGCTGTCGGTGGACGAAGTGCTTGATTTGCTTTCGGAGAGGAATCCCGAAAGCAAATCAAGCACTTCGTCCACCGACA
>OHYU01000944.1_pt1 | contig 12585 bp, 15 predicted proteins | sample 1580331 | NCBI WGS metagenome assembly OHYU01 (sample SAMEA3882519, study PRJEB24775) | human gut metagenome | biome: human-associated habitat; feature: intestine environment; material: feces | place: Netherlands | collected 2009/2010
CGGGATTTTTTCAATCATTACTAAATTATCACAGGGACAACTTGTATATCATTTCTTTTGCGTAAGCAATATGGGTTACCAGTTGATTGGCGTTTTGCCGTGCTGCGCAAGGTATGCGTTGGCTTGGGAGAAGTGGTGGTTGCCGAAAAATCCACGATATGCCGAAAGTGGTGATGGGTGGGGCGAAGTGAGCACAAGATGCTTCATGCGGTTGATTTTCGCGCCCTTTTTAATGGCAAACGAACCCCATAAAATGAACACAAGATGCTCGCCGTGTTCGCTCAGGTGGGCAATCACCGCATCGGTGAACTCTTCCCAACCCCGGCCTTGATGCGAACCGGCCTTGTGCGCCTGCACAGTGAGGGTGGCGTTGAGCATCAGCACGCCCTGCTGTGCCCAGCGAGTAAGGTTACCGCTTGTGGGAATGGGTGCTCCTGTATCGGCGTTGATTTCCTTGAAAATGTTTTGCAGCGATGGTGGAAAAGGCACTCCGTCGTTCACCGAGAAACAAAGCCCATGCGCCTGCCCCGGCTCGTGATAAGGGTCTTGACCGATAATCACTACTTTCACCTTGTCGAAAGGCGTGGCATCAAATGCCGCAAATATTTGAGAGCCAGGAGGGAAAACCTGTTTGGTGGCATATTCCTGCTTTACAAATTCGGTGAGATTGGCAAAGTATGGCTTATTCCATTCCTCTGCAAGCTCCTTATTCCATGATGGGTCGATTTTCACTGTCATAGCAAAATAATGTTAGGGGGTGAAATTTCTTTACTTGCAAAGTTACAAGATTATAATTAAATTTGCATTGTAAAAAATCATTTTTCGCAGTAGCCATTCTGTAAAAGCCTGGTCCTATAGTTCAATGGATAGAATAAAGGATTCCGGTTCCTTCGATTGGGGTTCGACTCCCCATAGGATCACATTTCAGGTATTGGGAGATTTGCAAATCGCAGTGCTAAACGGTTAGCATATAAGATTCTACGCAATCTCCCTTTTTCAGTATTACGCGTTTCACTTTCCTTGCAGCTATATGCAGGGATAAAACTAATACAATTATGGCTCGATTTTTTATTTCGGTATTTCTCGCAATGATGCTGTCGGTTGCATCATTGGCGCAGCCCACCATCTGGGCGTACCGCAGTTATCAACCTTACGAACAAACCGGCGTTACAGGTCCAATCACTTTCCGTGCCAATTCGCCAGAAGCGGTCACCCTACTTGCCGACCAAAGCAATATGGGGCGCGTGTATGCCGGCACGTATTTCAACTACAAGTGGTATGGTCAAGTCACCCATATTGGCACGCAAACGTCAATTGACGGTCTGTTCACTATCGACATGACCGATGGACACCGCACATTTGTTGCCCCAAGTAATCGTGCGTTGAGCGATATGACGCACGACTACAGCACCGGCATCACCTACGGCATCAGCAATAGTGCCCAGAAGTTGGCTACCATCGACTTGAAAACAGGTACCGTGGTGACAGGTGGCACATTCACCGATACAGAAGGCGCACAATGCTACATGGTGGCTCTCGCTGCCGACCTCGACGGCACGCTCTACGGTGTGGCAACAAACGACAATTTCTATTCCATCAACAAGGAAACCGCCGTTTGCACATTGATTGGCAGCACAGGCGTAGATGCGGCTTTCACACAGACGATGGCTTTCGACCACAACACCCACACGCTCTATTGGGTGAACAATGCTGAATACAAGCTCTACACCATCGACGTGAAAACAGGCAAGGCTACCGCTGTGGGCAACACCGACAGCCTCAACGCTTTCGCCATTCCATATATCCACGCTCCAAAAGGCGCGCCCGACCGTGTGACTGCACGAAAAATCGCCACACAAGGTAGCGAAGTGACAATTGAATGGACCAATCCTGTAATCGATGCGCAAGGCGAACCACTCGCCTCGCTCGATGGCGTGAAAATCTACCGCGACGGCTCGCTCCTGACCACCGTGGCAAAAACTGGTGCAACAGGCAAATACACCGACACGAATGTGACCGACGGGCTGCACACCTATAAACTGGTGCCATACAACGCCGCTGGCGAAGGCGGTGCCGACACCGACGACCTTGAAATTCAAGTGGGTCAGAATCCTCCTGGAGCAGTGGAAAATTTCACTGTCACTCCTGGCAACTTCACAGCCGAACTATCATGGCAAGCTCCCACGAAGGGCAAGTTCGGAGGCAGCTTCGACCCTGCAAGCATCACCATGTATAATATCACCCGTGTGAAGGGCGCTGCTCGCAGCAACTTTAGCGTGAAAGCACCTGCCACCAGCTACACCGACCGTCCGGGCTTTGGCACCTACACCTATATCATTAAGGCGGTGAACGAGCAAGGCGAGGGCGTAGAGGTGGAAGGCGGCCCTGTGATGGTAAAATACGACAGCTGGATTGTGATGACCGATGGCGAATTTGTGGTGAAGAAGGACACGAAGTATAAGTTCTACGACAACGGCGCAACAGGATATTACACCAACGATGCCGACGAAACGCTCACTCTCCGCCCTGCCGATGCAGGCAGCATCATTGATGCCAAATTCTCACAATTCAGCATGGACAGCTATGGCGACACGCTGTATGTGTACGATGGCATCAACACCAGTGCTCCGCTTATCGGTGGCTTTACTGGCGAATCGGTGCCTAAACAGCTGGTTCACCTGCGCGCTTCCAACGAGCAAGGTGCGCTCACTTTCCATTTTGTGAGCGATATTATGGAATCTGGTCCAGGTTGGCTGGCAGAGGTCACATCAGTTGAACTGAAGACCAACGATTTGGAGGCTGGCGAACTGTCGGGCAACCCTCGCCCATCGCTCAATGCGAAAGAGCCTTACACGTTTGAGGTTCGCAACCTCTCGTTGCGTGATGTGAAGGCAAGCGAATATACGGTCGACATCGTTGATGCCGATGGGCAAGTGCTCACCACAGCACAAGGCGTTGATGTGAAAGCGCTGAAGACTGCCATCATGAGCATCGATGTCACTCCAAAGACCGATGGCAACCTTACCATCAAGGCGATTATCCGCTTTGCCGCCGATGAGGATGCCACCAACAACACATCTAATTCGATCACCCTTGCCGTGAATCCGGAGGGCAGCAAATATGTACAAATCAGCACTCCTGGCAGCCTTGTGTATATCTATCCTGCCTCGTTCTTCACCAACGAGTCGGTTTGGGAAACAATTTACAGCAGCGAACGCATTGGCGTGAGCAGCGGCACACTCACTTTGCTCACTTTCCCAGTGAAAGAATGTACGAAGAATTACCCCAACATTCCTGTCACCATCTATGTGGGCGAAACTGGCCTCAACTCGCTGAAAGAGCACGCCATCTATGCAAGCGCGCTCACAAAGGTGTATGAAGGCAATGCACCATTGCTCACCACCTCAAAGGAATGGGCGTTCCCACTCTCCACTCCTTATGAATATGCTGGCGGCAACTTGGTGGTGATGTTGCACAAGGTGGCGCCTGGCACAAGCGATCAAGGCGTGGTGTTTGGCGGCACCTACGGCAAAATGGGCGACCCAATTATAACCCGCGAGGCATCTTCCTACAGCGACGACCAGCACCTCGACCTCGAATCTGATTTCGGTTGGCCAGGCACAGCACTCCCCGACATCAACATGCTGTTCATGGGCAAACCATCAGGTTTGGCTGGCATCGAAGCGAATGATGTGAAGATTATGGTAAGCAACGGAAAAATCATCGTGGCTGGAGCAGAAAATCAGGCAATCACAGCCTACACCATCGACGGACGCATTGCCGCCACCATAAAGGCAGCCTCAGCCCTACAAGAAATCGCCCTCCCCTCCCCAGGCATCTATATCATCAAAACCGCCACCACCGCCCAAAAAGTAGTCCTATAACCAACAGCCTCACTTATGAGGCTCCCAATCCACAATACACCCCGAAAGTCCCTCAACTTCCGGGGTGATTTTCTTCTTCCCCCCAAAAAACCACAAAAATTAATTTGTGAAAATTTGTGGGTGATTTATTGGAAACACGAATTGCACGAATCTAACGAATTTGATTTTTTTGTGTGTGGGGAAGTGGATTTTATGATTTTTCGGTTTGCTTTGTGCTTCGTTCTATGATTTTCACCACTTTTATACTTACCTCATAGAGCAAATAGAGCGGAATGGTGACAAGGATAAGCGATAGCAAATCGGGGGGCGTGATAATAGCTGCCACGAGCATAATGCCAATCAACGCGTGCTTGCGGTATTTGCTGAGCATTTCTGCTGTCACCAATCCCATTTTGCTAAGGAAAAAAGCAATGATTGGGAGCTGAAACACTACGCCCATCACCAGTGTGAGAGTAATAAATGTGTCAATATACGAATCAAGTGTGATATTGCTCGTCACGCGTGCATCAACGCTGTAGGTGCCTAAAAAGCGGAATGCGATAGGGAAAATGATGAAATAACTCATCAGTAGTCCAATCACGAAAAGCAAATACACCATCACCACCACGCGCACCGAATATTTCTTTTCGTTTTCGTATAGCGCTGGCGATACGAAGCGGAACAGCTCAAACAAAATGTAAGGAGATGTGCAGAGCAATGCCAAATAGCACGATGTGGTGATGTGCGTCATAAACTGGCTGCTCAAATCCGTGGCAATCAAATCAACGTGGTATTTGTCGAAGTGAAAATCCATGCCAAACACCCTCACCGAATCTTCAATCCAGCGATAAGTGCAGAAATTCCACTCACTTGGAGCCAGCAGAAAGGTGAATACTTCGGTTTTGAAGCAGAAAATCACCACCGCCAGCACGCCTGCCACGACAAGTATGCGAATAAACATCTTTCGGAGGACTTCGAGATGTCCTCCGAAAGTGAGCATGTTGTTGTCTTCTGCCATTACTTCTGTTCTGGTGTGTCGGTGTTCTTGAGCTGATTTTCTATTTCTGCGTCCTCTTTGCTTTCGCCGTCTTGGGCTTCAGCGTCTTTAGGTTGTTCTGATGGGGCGTTAAGTCCTTCCTTAAATTCTTTAACGCCTTTTCCCAATCCACGCATCATTTCGGGCAGTTTTTTACCGCCAAACAGAAGCAATGCCAAACCACCAATGAGCAGCAGTTCCGAAGTGCCAATAAATAATAGAGTGTTCATAGTCGTTTATGGTGTTACGAGGAAAATTTCACAAGTTTCGAAATTGATTTCCCAATTTCCGTTTTCTGTCATTTCCCAGTTATATTTCTGTGAAGTGGTGTTCCACCATTGTTGGAATCGGACACCGGTTTCACCCATATCCTTCACGAGTTTTTCGTAAAGTTCTTCCTTGTCGGGCGTGAGAATCATCGCCAACTCGTTTAAACCGTTGCGGCGTTCAAAAAGGCGTTGTATTTCGTCTTTTTCTTCAGGAGTTACCTGTCCTACAAGTTTCTTTGTCATTGTATTTTTCGTTATTAATTAGTATTCGTCTTCCATATCAAAGGGGTCGAGATAGACAATCGCTTTGATTTCTCGTTCGGGGATAAACTTGCCGTGCTTGCGAATGTTTGCCAATAGGTCACGACTTGCATTACGCTCCAAATGTGCCACCACGCATTGCTCATGGCTTGGCGTATTCACCTCAAGAGTGGTTTTGCGGTTGAGCCAAATGCAACGGCGGCACTGGTAGGCGTCACACTTCCTGCATATTGGTGCATGGTCAAGTTTGTAGAGTTGCGGATTCTTGATGTCTAAACCCTCCACAAGTGAACCAATATTGTAGCTTTTACTGATAATGGTGTCGCTATTTGCTTGGTAAAACGCCGGGCAAACGTAAAATTTGCCGTCGGTGGCAAGCGTCACGTTGCTGTCGGCCGCACCGCAGTTGTTCATCTTGTCGAGTATCATTCGGTCGGTGAGCAGATTCAGTTGTGGCGATTTGCCGTCAGCATACAGTTTTTCAATCTCATTAGCCCAGTATTGAAGCACATTTTTGTAAGTGGCGAAATCTTCATCAGTGAAACTTTCCACATCAGTAATCACCACATTCAATTTTGCCACTTTCGGAACTATCTCTTTCACCAATTCCTTAAGGTCAAATAAATCGGCTTTACTGATTCGAAGCACGTATGCAGTGTTGGCATCAAAGCTGAAGCCATTAGTTTGCTTCCAGTGGTTAAACACCACCACATCGGCTTTCGCCACATCTAGGTTGTCGGCTGGCATAATCTTGCTGTGGTCGATACTTTCAAGCACTTCACTGTATTCAGCAGGTAACTCGTGCGATGGATACACATACTGAATCATCAAATTCTCCTTCATACCGAAAAAGATGCCAGCCTTCAAATCCTCCAGAGAAATGAGTTTGCGCTCTGTTCTCTCATTATTGTAATGGCAATACGATGTGCTCGCATCGTCCAATAAAATGATTAAATATTGCAACATTACTGTTCTTTTTAGCAGGGTTCTTGATAATTTGATTTCTTCACATGCTTTTCAGCTTCCTCTCGTGCAATACCTTGCAGTTCAAGTTTGCGGTAGAGCTTATTCCAGTAATAGTTGTTGGCGCGCACACGTGCCTTATGCATCTTGCAGATAGCGGTGCTACGCTGAAAAGCTGTTGGCGTTTCTGCCGCATCATAATTCTCACCTTGGCACCAAGCACAACCTTCAGCCACTTCGCAGTCAATACATTCTTGATTACTCTGAGTACATCGGTCAAGGGTGAGGAACGGACGCAATTTGTTTTTGTCGATACCATCGTGCACATTGCCAATAATCCATGCCTTCTTATCGCGAAGCGAATACTGTGCAAATCGGGTGCAAGGATAGAAATTACCAGCGGCATCCACGGCAAGCATACGCCCAGCGCCACACCAGTTGTTGTTCTGAAGCTTCTTATCAAGAGGCTTTCCCAAATTCTCGCTGAAAAAAGAGCAGGTGTAGTCGGTGTAATACTCTCCATCAATGATGGCATCTGCAAGTTGAATCAACTGTTCCTCAAACCGCTTATCATCACCTTCTTCCCAAACATCTTCAAATACCACATTGATATGTACTTCATGAATCCCCAAAGAATAGAGGTGAAGCACACTATCCTTGATGTATTTGATGTCCGCACTTGAGATGGTCACCTTTGTACTAGCATCAGGAAACTGCTTTAGCCAAAGTGGAATATTGCGTACCACATCATCGTATGAACCCTTTTCCTCTTCAGACTTTGGCGAGAACCCATCTTTAGTTTTCCAAATACGATTCAAATCGTGTTTCTCACGCGTGCCGTCTATAGTGATACCGATGCTTAGATGGTTACGGTTCTTTTGGATGAACCGTTGCACTTTTTCAGAATCATAGTTGATACCGTTTGTGGAAAAACTGAATCTGAAAGAGTTAAACCAATGATGATTCAAACGAAACATTTCCGCCTTGATATAATCACAAATTCTGTCAATCAAATCAATTTCCAAAAATGGCTCACCACCAATAAAGTCCCATACGACAGATTCTTGTGGGAAATCAGTCTCATGTTCAAGAATATAATCAATGGCATTCTTTGCCACCTCCCAGGGAAGACGCTCCTTCGAGTTCTTCCCTACGAGATAGCAATACTTGCAAGCCAATTGACAATCTTTGGTAACAATAAATGTGATATTTTTTGCCATGCCAGATTGCCAACTTGAAGCATCCTTTGTTATTTGGACCATACAATTTTAATGTTAAAAAACTCACATTAATAATAACTACTAGACCCACAATTGCCAGAACAAGAGCCGTCACAAGTGTTTTTACAACTACCCAAGCAATCGCCTTTGCAATTTCCGCTACAACTTCCCCAGCAATCACCTTCACAAGAGCTAAGGCATCCATTATTACATGAATTATAACACCCTCCATTACAATCTGAAGGAGTTTCAATTGCCTTTGCAATTACGGGAGTATTAGCTAACACTGTCGCTGCTAAAAATGGAAGTGCACTCTTGGCTGCTTCTTTGAAGAATTCTCTGCGACTTTGCAGTCCTTCGTTGTTCTTTTTATTTTTCATTTTTCAATGTTTTTTAGATAAATAAAATAAAGGAATAGAACAATATGGTATCAATATTTCACTTATTGTTATTAATTTTTAACACCATTTTCACAAGTTGTGTGACACGATTCACTGCATGAATAGGCGCAATGATCTGTACAAGCACCTGCACAACCACCTGTACAACCAGTGTAGCAAGTTGAAACACAAGCAGACTCGCAAGATGAAGTACACCCCATGGTTGGTTCTGCGGCATACATGATTGCTGGTGCGCTTGCGAATACTGTAGCTGCGATAATAGGAAGAGCTCCTTTTGCTGCTTGTTTGAAGAACTGGCGGCGACTTTGCAGTTCTTCGTTGTTCTTTTTGTTTTTCATTTTTCAATGTTTTTTAGATAAATAAAATAAAGGAATAGAACAATAAGGCATCAATATTTACCTATTGTTATTAGTATTTAATACCATTTTTACAAGTTGTGTAACACGACTCGCTACATGAACGGGCGCAATGATCTGCACAACCACCTTCACAACCAGTGTAGCAATCTGAAGCACAAGCCAACTTGCAGGTTGAAGTACACCCCATGGTTGGTTCTGCGGCATTCATGATGGCTGGTGCGCTTGCCATTACTGTGGCAGCGATAATGGGGAGTGCGCCTTTTGCTGCTTGTTTGAAGAACTGGCGGCGATTTTGCAGTTCTTCGTTGTTCTTTTTGTTTTTCATTTTAATGATAAACTATTTTTTGCCTATGGGCCCCCGGATTCGGCGGTTTTTCTGTGAATTGTTATATTGCTCCAGGGCATAAAAAAAGCGCAGGACCTGTATTTACCCGTCCCGCACTCCAAGGCCCTGAGATTGCCCATTACAGTGAAACGAGCAACTCAGACCCCACGCGGATATGATATAGCACAAATCTGCCCAATATTTCGGCACCTCATTATTGGGTGCCAAAATAAGGGCGTGCTAAATAGCATACCGATGGACATCTATTGTTGCTAAGTTTCTTGACTGTAATAAAAGTTTCTCAGGCTTTCGGAGTGCCAAGAACAAAGCGAAATAAACGCCTTTCCTAATACTGGAATCCCCACACCATTGCGCACCTCTGTGCGCACCTTCCCGACGGCCAAAATCGCCATCCGCATGGAGACACCACAAATTTATAAAATTTTCCTCTATCCACCAACAAATCCTCACCACAAAAATTAATTTGTGAAAATTTGTGCTAATTCGTGGCTGATTCAGTGGAACCACTAATTGCACGAATCTAATGAATTTGATTTTTGTGGGTTTATATTTCCGTGATTTACTGGATTTATGGTTAGATATTTTATTGATTTCGTTTTATAAAGCATTTAATTCTGCTTTAAATTTGCAAAATGGGATAATTGTTTGTAATTTTGCGAGTGTTTAGAAGAATGATATGGGTAACGTTTTTATATATGATAAGGAGTTTGCGCTGGAGTGTGGGGAAATTTTGCCTTCGTTGAAGGTGGCTTACTATACTTTCGGCAGGCTGAACCACGACCGCAGCAATGTGGCGTGGGTGTGTCATGCGCTTACTGCCAACAGCGATGTGGCTGACTGGTGGCCCGGAACAGTGGAGGCTGGGCGTTTTCTCGACCCCGACAAATACTTTGTGGTGTGCGCCAACATATTAGGCTCGTGCTACGGCACTACTGGCCCCACCGAAATCAACCCTGCCACTGGCGAGCCATGGTATGGCGATTTTCCGATGGTGACGATTCGCGACATGGTGCGTGCGCACCAACTGCTCGCCGAGCATTTGGGCATCAGCCATGCGAAACTGTTGATTGGCAGCAGTATGGGTGGCTTTCAATGCCTTGAATGGAGCGTGATGCAGCCAGACTTTGCCGAAAATTGCGTGTTTATCGCCACTGGTGCGCAAGCTTATCCCTGGGGCGTGGCGTTTAACGAGAGCCAGCGCATGGCAATTGAAGACGACCCTACTTTCGGTGAGCGCAACGCATCGGCAGGACTAAGGGGCATGGCTACGGCGCGAAGTATCGCTCTGCTCAGCTATCGTGGCGGAAAGGCCTACGACAAGACGCAAGCCGACACCACCTACGATTCGCCATTTCAGCACCGAGTGCTCTCATATCAGCGCTACCAAGGCGAAAAACTGCGCCGTCGGTTCAACGCCTACTCCTATTACCGATTGCTGCAAGCCTACGACTCGCACAACTTGGGGCGTGGCAGAGGCTGCGTGGAAAAGGCATTGCAAAGTATCAAAGCGCACACGTTGGTGGTGAGCATCACGAGCGACTTGCTTTTTCCGCCTGCCGACCATCAAGTGATAGTTGAAAACATTCCAAATTGCCAATACCACGTGATTGACTCCGATTTTGGGCATGATGGATTTTTGGTGGAAAGCGAGAAGTTGAACAATATTATTCAAGATTTTTTAGTTGACTAAAATTGACAAAAACATATATGGACAAGAAGCAAATCAATATAGGTCTATTTGGCTTTGGCACCGTGGGCAAAGGGCTCTACGACGTGCTGAAAAAAATTCAGCCAGAGAATGTGAGTATCGTGAAAGTGTGCGTGCGCAATGTAGCGAAGCATAGCGCCGAGGCTCTGGAACTGGAGTTTACAAGCAATGCCGATGATATTTTCACCGACTCTCGCATCAATTTCATCGTGGAATTAATCGACGACGCTGAGGCTGCTTACGGCATTGTGAAGCGTGCGCTCCAAGCAAAAATTCCGGTGGTGAGCGGCAACAAGAAGATGCTTGCCCGGCACATTCAGGAAATGATTCAACTTCAGCGCGACAACGACACGGCACTCCTCTACGACGCATCGGCATGTGGCAGCATTCCTGTGATTCGCAATTTGGAGGAATACTACGACAACGATTTGCTTATCAGCGTGAAAGGTATTCTGAACGGATCGTCAAACTTCATTCTATCGAAAATTTTCAACGAGGGCATGAACTATGCCGAAGCACTCAAACTTGCTCAAGATTTGGGCTTTGCCGAGAGCGACCCCACGCTCGACATTGGCGGTTGGGATTCGCTGTTTAAGCTGATTATCATCACTATTCACGCATTTGGCGTGTATGTGGAGCCTGAGCAGATTTTCACTTTCGGCATCGGCAACATGAACGAGCACGACATTCAGTTTGCACACGAAAAGCGCCGCCGCGTGAAACTCGTGGGCTGGGCTGAGAAGGTGGACGAGGATAAGCTGGTGCTGTCGGTGATGCCACACTTGCTCTCGAAGCAGAAGTACATCTACAGCGTGGAAGATGAGTTCAACGGCGTGGTCATCAAAGGTTTGTTCTATTACAAGCAGTTTATGTTCGGTCAGGGCGCAGGAGGCTTCCCCACTGGTTCTGCCGTGTTGAGCGACATCACTGCCCAACTCTACGACTATCGCTACCAATACAAGAAACTGCAAAGTCCACATCAGCTGCATTTCACCAACGACTATAAGGTGCGCATCTACTATCGCTACGATAGCCCTGCCACCCTAAATTTGCTTGAATTTTCCACAATTCACGAAAGCTATTACAGCGACACATACAAATACGTGGTGGGCGACATCGAACTCTCACAACTCCAAGCGCAAGCCCAAAGCCTCCGCGAAAGCAACGTATTCGTCTGCCTCTACCCCGAAGATTAACCACCCACCCATCATAAAAGGCGAACTGCAAGAAACGGTTCAGTGGAAAAATACTGGGGGACTGAAACAAAAACATAAAAAACAGCCTTTTAGCGATGCCAGTGCTTCGCACTTGTCGTTAGTGCTGTGGCATGTCTGATTTCAAGCAAACCACATAAATCACAAACCAAAGGGACGGTTCTTTTGGTTTGTATATGCCAAAGGCAAACCAAAAGAACCGTCCCTTTGGTTTGTGTCCTCCCTAATCTTTTTAAAGCAATTTATATGAGCCGAAACGAATCAAGGCTATACTCGTTTACTGTCTTAATAACAAATGTCACCAAAGAGTATTTATAATTCTCTGGACTTAGAGTTACGAAATAACGCTGTGTTAGCCAAATAAATTATAATTTGTCAATAATATGAAGTGTATGCAAATTATTAATAGCAAACAGCAGTCTTCTTTAATTTATAGGCCAAATAAAGTGTTATTAGATGTTAAAATGCTCTGTGCTGGTGATTTTTTGAGCTTTTAGATAACAAACGTAATGTAATTTTTATTACCTTGCACCGAGAATTAGGTTAAAGCAGGTTGGCAAGCAATAATCATCCTGCCAAAATACATCTCGAACTTTGCAAACATCTAATAGAGCATACGTAATGAAAAAATTAGCTACAATTGTTTTGATTGCATCTTTGGGAATATCTGAATTATCCGCCCAAAACCAGCAATCAATTACCGTAAGAGCCGGAAGTCAGATGGAAGTTAACTCCGCTACACCGGTGAGCCATAAGAAGATTGGTGATGCGGTAATGGAGTTCATGTTTGATTACTCTTATCTTCGTGACACAACCGATGTCACATCGCGCGTTGAAGACCGTATGATACTTCAGGTGGGTTATGGGCTGTCGAAATTCACGAGTTACCGTGGCATGCAGATAGACTCCCTGCTTCAGATATCTACTACTGATCAAATAAAAGCC
>OHYU01000950.1_pt1 | contig 12518 bp, 10 predicted proteins | sample 1580331 | NCBI WGS metagenome assembly OHYU01 (sample SAMEA3882519, study PRJEB24775) | human gut metagenome | biome: human-associated habitat; feature: intestine environment; material: feces | place: Netherlands | collected 2009/2010
TTAGTTCCAAAGAAACAAGGTTAATGAGCATACGAATATCCACAAAAAAGTGGACAGATAGAAAAGGAGAGATGACTTATGTTGATGCCTAGTATTTTTGGAGAGAGTTTATTTGATGATTTTGACAATTTAATGAATTTTTCATTCCCGGATGTTGATAAAACATTGTATGGCAAACATGCAAAGAATATGATGAAGACAGATGTTAAGGAGAAAGATAATGGCTATGAAGTAGCAATTGATCTTCCGGGATTCAAGAAAGATGAGCTTCATCTTGAGTTGAATGATGGATACCTGACTATCAGTGCCGAGAAGGGACTCGATAAGGATGAGAAGGATAAGAATGACAAATACATCAGACGTGAACGTTATGCAGGCAGCATGAGCCGAAGCTTTTATGTTGGTGAGAACATGAAAGAGGAAGATATCCATGCGAAATACGAAAACGGTATCCTGACCTTGGACGTTCCGAAAGAACAGAAGAAAGCTGTTCCGGAAAAACGTTACATTGCAATTGAAGGATAAATAGAATGCCCGGTATCAATGGTGTAAAACCATTGGTATCGGGCGTTTTTTCTATCTCGATGCGATCAATTTACAGATCGGATTTCCCTTGAAAGAAAACTTTTCTTCATATTCCGTCATGACGTTTCCTTCGCTTAAGACAGGATCATGGTGTAAGTCTCTGGTGGAAGCGTCTAATTTCCAGCCGGCTTCCGGAACTTCCTCTAATGAAAATGTGAAAAGATCCTGATTGTCAGTCTTAAATTCCAGATGTCCTTCTTTTTTCAAAATCTGGTCATAACGGGCAAAAAATTGTCTGGAAGTGAGACGTCTCTTGGCGTGGCGGTCTTTCGGCCAGGGATCGGAGAAGTTCAGATAGATCCGGTCGACCTCTTCCTTCCCGAATACCTTGTCGATATCTTCGGCATCCATGCGGATGAATTTCAGATTGGGAAGTTCATCTTCCTCCATTTTCTGGATCGCACGGAGCAGGACACTGGAATATTTTTCAATGCCCACATAGTTGATCTGCGGATTTGATTTGGCGAGGGTATGCAGGAAACGTCCCTTTCCCATACCGATCTCGATATGAATGGGGTGATCGTTACCAAAGATCTCATGCCAGGTTCCGGGGCAGCTTTCCAAAGTATCTTCCGGTACCACGTAAGGACTTTCTGCGATCACTTCACGGGAGCCGGTAATGTTGCGTAATCTCATATATTTGATAACCTTTCTTTATTTAATGATTTTTCTTGTTTAATGATTTTTCTTATTTGATGACTCTTCTTGATGAATGCTGCAGATTCGTGTAGAATCTGTATTGTCAATGTACTTTATCTTGGAAAGCTTGTCAAGTGACCCTGTTGGAATGGATGACTATGCATGCCCCTGACGGAACAGGTGGTTGTGCACGACCCTGTTGCATCGGGCGGTCGTGGCTGGTTTCATATAAAACCCGGAGGAAAGAGGATGAAATGGATGATCGCGTCGGACATTCACGGTTCGGCATACTATTGCAGAAAATTATTAGAGGCATATGAAAAAGAGGAAGCGGAGAGACTTCTGTTGTTGGGGGATATCTTATATCACGGTCCCCGCAATGACCTTCCGGAAGGATATGCACCGAAGGAAGTCATTGAACTTTTGAATGCCCGTAAAAATGACATCTATTGCGTCCGGGGCAATTGTGATACTGAGGTGGACCAGATGGTGTTGGAATTCCCTGTGTTAGCGGATTACTGTGTGATTGCGGAAGGTGAGACGGCAGTCTATGCCACACATGGACATATCTATAACGAACAGAAGCTTCCGCCGCTGCATCCCGGGGACATATTGCTGCACGGACACACTCATGTGCCGAAGTGCGCTGTACACGAAGAGGAATCTTACATTTATATGAATCCCGGATCGGTGTCACTGCCCAAGGAAGACAGCTGGCATGGATACATGATCTGGGAAGGCAGCGAGTTTGTCTGGAAAGATTTTGACGGACAGGAACATATGCGAAAAAAATTAAGTTAGCACTTTGGTTTTTAAGTAAAATGGTGTATGATAGAGAATGTGCATTATCATACACCATTTTTATAAAGGTTTATAAAGATATATCAGGAAGGATTTATACATGCGTTTTTTTAAGCATTTATCATATAGAACACTTTTTACGAAGGCAGTCATGGGAATCAGCGTTATCTGCCTTTTTGCGTCTGATGGACTTACAGTTTCGGCTACCACCATCAAAGAGGAGAACATTGCCTACAATCAGTCACTGGCAGTGCAGTCCAATGCAGTGGCGAACTGGCCTACAGGACCGGTGATCAGTGCGGAATCTGCAATTTTGATGGATGCGGATACCGGCGCTATCTTATATGCGAAAAATATTCATCAAAAGGAATATCCCGCCAGTACCACGAAAATATTAACGACCCTGATTGCTTCAGAACGCTGCAGCATGGATGAGATCGTGGATTTCTCCTATGATGCGGTACATGATATCGACCCCGGAAGCAACCATATCGCCATCGAGCCGGGAGAGCAGCTGACCATGGAGGAATGTCTGAATGCGATTCTGATCCGTTCAGCGAATGAGGTCTCTTTTGCGGTGGCGGAACATATCTCGGGGACGACCTGGCAGGATTTCGGTGATATCATGAACGAGCGTGCGAAGGAACTGGGATGTGTGGATTCTCATTTTGTCAATCCCAACGGTCTTCCCAATGAGGAGCATTACACCAGCGCCTATGATCTGGCGATGATCGGCAGAGCTTTTTTTGCCAATGAAGCATTATGCAAGATGACCATGACGCACATGCTGCACATTCTGCCGTCGGAGAGACAGCCGGATGACATCATGGAAGTCAATAAGATGGAACTGATCCCGGGCGGAAAATACGCATATCCCTACCTGGTAGGATGTAAGACCGGTTATACCGATGTGGCGAGAAGCACCCTGGTCTCCTGTGCGGAGAAGGACGGCATGAAGCTGATCTGCGTGGTGATGAAGGATGAGAACCCTAATTATTATGAAGATACGATTGCTCTGTTCGACTATGGATTCAGTAATTTCCAGAGAATGAACATCTCTCAGACGGAGACGAAATATAATATCGACAATGTGGGAGCTTTTTACAGCGGCAACGATATCTTCGGAAATTCCAAACCGATTCTGCAATTGAACCAAAACGACAGTATTACCCTGCCCAACACGATTACGTTCCGGGATGCTGTGTCCGCAATCTCCTACGACAATACCGCGCCGGGGCAGGCTGCCGTGATCACCTATACCTACAATGATGTGGTACTGGGAACGGCATCCATAGATTTCACGGCTTCGGAAAAAGGAAGCAGTGTGTTTGGGGACGAGACCACAGGAACAACGGATGGGGCAGAAGCTACCGAAGCGACGCAGGAGCCGGACAGCACCGGGGCTACGCAGCCGACAGCTTCCGGGGAAGAAGATACGGCCTCCGGCGGTCCGGCAGTGATATTTATCAATGTGATCAAGGTATTTTTCTGGATACTGGGGATCGCTGTAGTGATCTTCCTGATACTTTTGATCCGGGCGTTTATTAAGAACTACCAATTCGCACATCGCAGTACCAGGCTGACGTGGCGGTTTGGCCGCAGGAGAAAGCGCTCCAGATCCCGGTACCGCTCGGTGAACCAGGACCTGCAAAGCAGGCGGAGAGAAGCTATCAGACAGGCGAAAAAGCGGCGCAAGCCCAAGAAACCAAACCGCTTCCGCGATCTGGATTTTTAGAAAAATAATTAAGGCATGTCCCATCACAACGGGGCATGCCTTTTAAGTTCAGTGTTGCAAATTTCTATTTGCTCAATAAATATTCCGCCAGATCCACTGCGGTATCCGCATGTTCCGCATTGGCGTAGATGCCCATGACGATACCGTCTCCGCGGAAGTAATAGTTGTCGGTCAGATCCTTACAGTCGGTCAGGCAGATGCCCACCGGGACGGGATCCTGCATCTCTTCCGGGTGAAGAGGATCGGGATATTCCGGAGTATAATCGGTATTCAGATCATCGTTTGCTGCCTCGATCGCCAACACCACTTCTCTGTCCACGTAATAGAAATAAGGTTCCAGTGCCTGGAGCTGTTCTTCTGTGAGGATATCCCGCAGATCATAGAACAGGCTGCTGTTGGCATATTTTTGGAAAGAATCGAAATCCGTGATCATGCTGTCAAGCTCATTTGCTGCCACATATGCCATCAGCTTCTGGGTAGAAGTGACGGAGACCTCGTCCATGCTGTCTTCCACGATACGAATAGAAGTATCAAAGGTGATATCGCTGGTATTCAGATCGATGCCCTCTTTTTCGGCGAAATCCGTAAGGAAATCTGGCTGCTCGGAAGACATCTGGTCTAAGAGGCTTGCATTTAATAAAACAGCGTTAAAAGCTGTATCCTTTCGGTTTACGAACTGGTAAATAAAGCTTACGAGCATACCGATGATGATCACGGAAATGATCACATGCCATTTATAATAATACCAGAAATACGCCAGCTTCTGTTTAGGAGTGCCGCGTTTCAGTGCTTCCCGTTCTTCTTTAAATTCATCCATTACCGCCATGGAAAAACCGCCTTTCTGCGCTTGATATAGATTTATGATAAAGGTTCCATATCCGAAAGTCAATGAAGGAAGTGCAAGAGGATTCTAAAAAAAGAATTAAATCGCCCCAAAAATTCGGGCATATCTTGCAAGTTTTCCACGGATGATATATCATAATAGAAAGCGATTGTCAGGAGAAACAGAATCCGGACAGACGTAAACAGAGATTTCCCGAAGGAACGGAAGAACGGCGCGGAAAATCCCTGCTACAAAATAAAGGAAGAGAAAAGGAAACGAAAAATGAGTGATTCTTACGTAGAATGTCTGGTAAAAGCAAAACAGCCCGCGTGGGCTAAAATCTTAAAAGTATTACTTGTCACCCTGACAGTGTTAAGCTGCCTGGTAATGTTTGTGTTTATCATTTTCCTGCCGATCGCTCTTGTCGCAGGTGTGGGAGCATATTTCCTGAATATGTTCACCGATCTGGAGTATGAGTATCTCTATCTGGATAAGGAGCTGTCTGTGGACAAGATCATGGCAAAGAGTAAGAGAAAGCGTGTAGCTACTTACAGCCTGGACCGCATGGAAGTATTTGCACCGGTCTATTCGTATCATCTGGACAACTTCAAGAACCGTCAGGTGAAGGAGAAGGATTACAGCATCGGCGAGGTTCTGCAGCCGGATGGTCGTTATGCCATGTATTATGAAGGTGGCGAGAAGATCATCTTAAGCCCCAACGAGGAACTGGTGAAAGTGCTCAAGAGCGTGGCACCCCGTAAGGTATTCAGTGAATAATGATCAGTGAGTGATTCATGAACAGAAGGATTCCGGTGAACAGAATGCATCGGAATCTTTTTTTGATACAAAATTAAAAAAATATTGAGAAAAAATCTATAATATCCGGTTGACAGCCATAGAAAACTTTGCTAAACTCATGGAAATGTTATAAGCACAGCAAATAGTTCTTATAAGTATGACTTATATTACTAAAACAAATCATTCACAAATCTTATCAAATGAACACAGGAGGAGAGAAAATGGGACAGATTATTGGTGAAGGCATTACCTTTGACGACGTACTTCTGGTACCGTCTTATTCTCAGGTAGTCCCCAATCAGGTGGATTTGACCACATGGCTGACAAAAAAGATCAAGCTGAACATTCCTATGATGAGCGCAGGAATGGACACCGTTACCGAGCACCGCATGGCGATCGCTATGGCAAGACAGGGTGGTATCGGTATCATCCATAAGAACATGTCTATCGAAGCACAGGCAGAAGAGGTAGATAAGGTAAAGCGTTCCGAGAATGGTGTCATCACCGATCCTTTCTCTCTGTCTCCCGAGCATACTCTGGCAGACGCAGATGCATTGATGGCGAAATTCAGGATCTCCGGTGTGCCTATCACCGAGGGCAGAAAATTAGTCGGCATCATCACCAACCGTGATCTGAAGTTTGAGACTGATTTTACCAAGAAGATCAAGGAGTCCATGACCAGCGAAGGACTGATCACCGCTCCTGAAGGTATCACTCTGGAAGAAGCGAAGAAGATCCTGGCAAAAGCAAGAAAGGAAAAACTTCCTATTGTAGATAAGGACTTCAACCTCAAAGGTCTGATCACCATCAAAGATATTGAGAAGACCATCAAATATCCTCTGGCAGCCAAGGATTCCCAGGGCAGACTGCTCTGCGGTGCCGGCGTAGGTATCACCGCAAATGTACTGGATCGTGTAGCAGCTTTAGTAGCAGCCAAAGTTGATGTCATCGTACTGGATTCCGCACACGGCCATTCCCAGAACGTACTGAACTGTCTGAAGATGATCAAGGAAAAATATCCCGATCTGCAGGTGATCGCAGGTAACGTAGCTACCGGCGACGCAACCCGTGCACTGATCGAGGCTGGTGCAGATGCCGTTAAGGTAGGTATCGGACCCGGTTCCATCTGTACTACCCGTGTGGTTGCAGGTATCGGTGTTCCCCAGGTATCCGCTATCATGGACTGCTATAGCGTGGCAAAAGAATACGGTATTCCCATCATTGCTGATGGCGGTATCAAGTATTCCGGAGATATTACCAAGGCAATCGCAGCCGGCGGTAACGTATGTATGATGGGTTCCATGTTCGCAGGATGCGAGGAGAGCCCGGGAGAATACGAACTGTTCCAGGGCAGAAAATACAAGGTATACCGTGGCATGGGTTCCATCGCGGCTATGGAGAACGGCAGTAAGGATCGTTACTTCCAGGAGAATGCAAAGAAACTGGTACCCGAAGGTGTCGAGGGCCGTGTGGCTTACAAGGGCAGCGTAGAAGATACCGTATTCCAGTTACTCGGCGGTCTTCGTTCCGGTATGGGTTACTGCGGTGCACAGGATATCGAAACCCTGAAAGAGACCGGCAGATTCGTGAAGATCTCCGCAGCATCTCTGAAAGAGAGCCATCCTCATGATATCCACATCACCAAGGAAGCTCCGAACTACAGCGTGGATGATAAATAAGTTTTACAAAAAAGAGATGAGAAAGGTGATCGTAGGTCAGACTTATGATCGCCTTTTTCTGCATGCAAAGTATTTGCAATAATTGACAAAATGATCCGAATTTTTCAAGCAATTTAATAAATATAGCAAAAAATGTAAAATAATAGCTTGTATCAATTTCGGGATGCATGGTAGAATATAAATATTCGGGAAGGAATTTCTGAATATTTTACAGAGAAACAGGGGAGCAAAAAAGTGGCTGAGTTTGCATTACGTGAATTGATAGACGAAAAGCGCCTGCAGCATCTGCAGAACGAGTTCTGCAAGGTGACGGGAGTCACAGCGGTTTGTGTGGACAAGGAAGGCAGAGCCATAACAGAGCCGTACATCGATAAGTCCCTGATAAGACCGGATGGGGAAGATCCGATCTTAGGAGAATATCGGAAGAAAGCAGCGCAGGCATTAGACAGAGTACAGGAAGGATCCCTGGAGGAACAGGTGGTGGAAGAGCTGCCGGATGGCGGACATGTGGCAGCAGTTGCCGTCAGTGTGGAGAATCAGATCATTCTGTACTGGCAGGTATATGATCTGAAGAAGCTCGATGCCATATCTTTTTACCAGATTCTGGATCTGTTGCGGGATACCAGTGCAGATATCTACAGAGACCGTATGTCCTGTTTCAGCGCGGAAGCCGAGAGCAGAAGGAGCAGATATGCAGAGGAAGAGATGAGCCGCAATCTCCATACGATAGAGGCTACTACGGAGATCGTCCAGCTCCTGGACAGCGATGAACAGATTGAACTGACCATGAGCCGATGGCTGAAGATTTTGGCACAGCACATTCAGGTAGACAGCGCAGAGATTTTTCAGTTGCAGGCAGACACGGATACGATGAATGTCGTCTGTGAATGGCTGGCACCGGGACTGATCTCTTATTTTGACAAGACTAGCGGGATTCCCGAGAAATCTTTTCTCCATACAGAGAAGCCGCTGGTGGTATCTACGGACAGTGTGGGTAAGCCTGACTCTGAGGAAATTGAAAAGATAGGCATGAAAGCCGTGATGATATTTCCTATCCTGAAACAGGAGAGCGGCAATATGGTGCTGTCTCTGAACCACAGAAGACAGGGGCATGTCTGGAGCATGGCGGAGATTAAATTCACTTCCGACGCGGTGAAGATCTTACAGAGTATCCTGACCAGACGGATCCAGAAAAATTCACTGGCAGGTTCTTACGCCGCACTGGAGGAGATCCTGGACAATGTGGGATGTGCCATCTACGTAACGGATCAGAATACGGGCAGAATGCTGTTCGCCAACCAGATATTGAAGAATACCTTTGCCAAGGAACTGATGGATCATAATTTTGATGCCCTGCTGCAGTCCAGTATCCACAAGGACAAAACCAGAACTGTCAGCGTGGTATATCATGCGGAGAAGGAGACCTGGTACGATCTGTTGTGCAAGGAGATCGCCTGGGTGGATGGGAAAAAAGCCAACCTGTACTCTCTGTATGACATTACAGATAAAAAGCTGTACCAGCGCCGGATCGAGCAGCAGGCATACACAGATTTTCTGACGGGACTGTATAACCGTATGTGTTGTGAGAGGGATCTGGCGAGACAGATCGATCAGGCGAAGAAGACCGGAGGAAAAGGAGCGTTATTGTATCTGGATCTGGACGATTTCAAGCATATCAATGACGGACTGGGACACCAGTACGGTGATGTGCTGTTAAAATCCATCTCCCATGCACTGAAACGGATCAATGGCATCGAGAATACCTGTTACCGTATGGGTGGAGACGAATTCGTCATTATCATTCCGCCGGACAGCTATCCCCGGTTTGAAAATATTGTGGAAGATATTAAGAAGATCTTCAGCAAACCCTGGTTTTTGAAGGATGCAGATTATTACTGTACCATGAGTATGGGCATCGTCACCTTCCCGGATGCCGGAGATTCCGTGACAGATCTGATCAAAAAAGCGGATATTGCCATGTATGAGGCGAAGAAGACCGGTAAAAACCGTGTGGAAACGTATCGGGAAGGCAATGATTCCGTATCGGGACGCCGTCTGGATATGGAGAAGAACATGCGTGATGCCACGGTGGAGGGCTATCGGGAGTTCGAGGTCTATTACCAGCCTATCATCGATATTCAGGGCGGAAAGGATGTCTGCGCCGGTGCGGAGGCACTGATCCGTTGGAACAGCGCGAAGCTGGGCTTCATCTCACCGGCGGAATTCATCCCGCTGGCGGAGTACCTCGGTCTGATCAATCCCATCGGCAATTATGTACTGACGGAGGCCTGCAGCCGCTGCAAGCGCTGGAACGATACCGGATATCCGGATTATAAAGTAAATGTCAACCTCTCTGTGGTACAGCTCTTACAGCCGGATATCGTAGAGACGGTGGAAAAAGCGCTTGCGGATACCGGATTGTCACCGAAAAATCTGACATTGGAGGTAACAGAGAGTCTTGCGATCAACGATATGGATCGTATGAAAGAGATATTGAACCGGATCAAGGCACTGGGAGTCTCTCTGGCACTGGATGATTTCGGTACCGGTTATTCTTCCCTGAACCATATCCGGGAGATCCCCATTGATGTCATCAAGGTGGATCAGAGCTTCGTCAAGGATCTGGCGGGGGATGCCTATTCCCAGTCCTTTATCAAGATGGTGGCAGAGCTGGCACAGACCATTGGAGTCAGTGTCTGCGTGGAAGGTATTGAGACTCCGGAACAGTTCAAAGTGCTGCAGGGCATGAAGGTCAAATATATTCAGGGATACTATTTTGACCGTCCTATGGAGAGGCATGCGTTCGAGGCAAAATATGTGAAGTAACAGTTCAGCCATAGAATAGCAAATGCGACGATCGGGTGCTTGCACACGGAGCGGCACTTTTGCTATTCTATGAGCGGAGCGCCCAAAACATGAATAAAAGATGAGCTGCATAGCAGCGACGGCTGCGCAGCAGACGCTTTTATGAAGACTTTGGGGCAGAACTGTTACGGAAGTAACAAAATTATCAAAATCCCTCTTGTCAAGTATCGGGCAACCATGCTACTATTGATATAGCTACACGACTGGCGGAACGCAGCCTGCTGCAGTGGAGATTACCCACAGGGAGTGTAGAATAGTGAAAGCCGACCGCCTGGGCACCGTCTATTTTTGGTGCTTAGGCGGATTTTTATTTTAAAGGATAAACGGAGGAAAAACTATGTTACAACTGGAACAGGAACTGAAAAGCAATGCTTATCCCGGCAGAGGTATCGTGATCGGACGCTCTGCGAACGGTAAATATGCTGTAACCGCTTATTTTATCATGGGAAGAAGTGCCAACAGCCGCAATCGTGTGTTCGTGACAGAGCGAGAGGGTATCCGCACCCAGGCTTTCGACCCTTCCAAACTGGAAGATCCCAGTCTGATCATCTATGCGCCGGTACGTGTCCTGGGCAACAAGACCATCGTGACCAACGGTGACCAGACAGACACTATTTACGAGGGGATGGACAAACAGCTGACCTTTGAACAGTCCCTGCGCACCAGAGAATTCGAGCCGGACGGACCGAATTATACACCGAGAATCTCCGGTATCATGCATATCGAGAACGGCAAGTATAATTACGCCATGTCCATTTTGAAGAGTGACAACGGTAACCCTGATTCCTGCCTGCGTTTTACCTATGCTTACGAGAATCCCCTTCCCGGAGAGGGACGTTTCATTCATACTTACATGCACGATGGCAATCCCCTGCCCAGCTTCCAGGGTGAGCCTAAGCTGGTAGAGATCTCCGATGATATGGATGCATTTACCGATATGCTGTGGAACAGCTTAAATGAGGATAACAAAGTCTCCCTGTTTGTACGTTTCATTGATATCGAGACCGGCAAATATGAGACCAGGATTATCAACAAGAATGTGTAACTATTCAGAACCGTTAAACAATGGAAGAATATGGAAACCTGAAAATATTTATTTTGTGAATGCAGATTCTGAATAGTGAATATCGTAGAATAGGAGAAAAATAAGATGAACGAGATTCAGTTAAAATACGGATGTAACCCGAACCAGAAGCCTTCCAGGATCTTCATGGAAGACGGCAGTGACCTGCCTGTTACCGTCCTGAACGGCAAGCCCGGATATATCAACTTCCTGGATGCTTTCAACGGCTGGCAGCTGGTCAAGGAGCTGAAGGAAGCTACGGGACTTCCCGCAGCCACTTCTTTTAAGCATGTATCTCCTGCCGGTGCTGCGGTAGGACTGCCCTTAAATGACACCCTGGCGAAGATCTACTGGGTGGATGATCTGGGAGAGCTGTCTCCCCTGGCATGTGCTTATGCAAGAGCACGTGGTGCAGATAGAATGTCCTCCTTCGGTGATTTCATCGCATTATCCGATGTCTGCGACGCAGATACCGCACGCCTGATCAAGAGAGAGGTATCCGACGGTGTCATCGCACCCGGATATACCGACGAGGCACTGGAGCTGTTAAAGCAGAAGAAAAAGGGCGCTTACAATATCATCCAGATCGATCCTTCCTACCGGCCCGCTCCCATCGAGCACAAGCAGGTATACGGCATCACCTTTGAGCAGGGTCGTAACGAACTGGACATCAACGGTGATCTGCTGTCCAATATCGTGACTGTGAACAAGGAGATCCCGGAGAGTGCCCTGATCGATATGAAGATCGCACTGATCACTCTGAAGTATACCCAGTCCAATTCCGTATGCTATGTAAAAGACGGACAGGCAATCGGTATTGGAGCGGGACAGCAGTCAAGAATCCACTGTACACGTCTTGCAGGCCAGAAGGCAGACAACTGGTGGCTTAGACAGTCTCCACAGGTAATGGGACTTCAGTTCAAAGATGAAATCCGTCGTGCAGACAGAGATAATGCTATCGACATCTATATGGGAGATGAGTACATGGATGTACTTGCAGATGGTGTATGGGAGAATACTTTCAAGGTAAAACCAGAAGTCTTTACAAGAGAAGAAAAGAGAGCATGGCTTGATAAACTTACAGACGTGGCATTAGGTTCTGATGCGTTCTTCCCATTCGGAGATAATATAGAAAGAGCTTATAAGTCTGGTGTTAAGTATGTAGCACAGCCTGGTGGTTCTGTAAGAGATCACAATGTTATTGATACATGTAACAAATATAACATGGTGATGTCATTCACAGGTATTCGTCTGTTCCATCACTAAGAAAAAAGAATATAGAATAATTAAGAAGAACACTTTCTGAAATCAATAGCACAGAAAAATCTGCTCCGGAACATATGAGAACATAGTCCCGGGGCAGATTTTTTGTGTGCTTATCTGGAAAATCCAAAAGCGGGAAGATCCGTGTTGATGGTACTGAGAATGCATGGATCATGTGTGCTTTTTTCAGGCGGATTCCGATGTCACAAGTTCTTCTAATGTTCCGAAGGTATATCCCATCTCTTCCCATTTCGTCAGCAGCTCATC
>OHYU01000954.1_pt1 | contig 12468 bp, 13 predicted proteins | sample 1580331 | NCBI WGS metagenome assembly OHYU01 (sample SAMEA3882519, study PRJEB24775) | human gut metagenome | biome: human-associated habitat; feature: intestine environment; material: feces | place: Netherlands | collected 2009/2010
TGATGCAAAACTTCAAAGCGCTTATCAGGAAGATCCAACCAAAGAAAATCAGGCAGCGATCACATTGAAGAGGAAGACAAAATTTGCCAATACTGCATATCAGATGGATGGAACTTCCGGGGATGTGATCATTGAAGCAATTTATGAGAACCATCCAGTTAAGGGAGAACTGACTATCGTGAAAAAGGGCGAAGTTCTGGACGGATTCAAGGATGATTTTACATATCAGACAGAAAATCTGAAAGGAGCAGAGTTTGCCATTTATGCTGCGGAGGATATTTATACCGCTGATTTCCAGAAAGATGACAATGGAAACCGTATTCTGGAATATGCAGCCGGAACACTTGTAAAAACTGTTACAACCGATAAAGAGGGAAAAGCGGTCCTGAAGAATCTTCCACTTGGAAGTTATAAGATTGTGGAAACGTCTGCGCCAACAGGATTTGTTTTAAACAGCGAAGCACAGACAGTCACTTTTACTTACAAAGATCAGGAAACACCTGTCATTGAGCAGACAGCTACTTTTGAGAATGAACGCCAGAAGGTAGAAATTTCGGTGGAAAAACAGGATGCTGATACAGAAAAAGCAGTTGCAGGGGCAGAATTTGGACTTTATGCGAAGAATGATATGGAAGCTCATGGAACTGTGATTGTGAAAGCAGACACACTTCTTGGAAAAGCTGTTTCTGGAGAAGATGGAAAGGCTGTATTTACACAGGATCTGCCATTTGGAGAGTATTATATCAAAGAACTGGCAGCACCGAATGGCTATGTATCTTCTGATGAAGTTCTGGAAGTGAAAGCAGAGTACCAGGGACAGGATGTTAAGGTCGTGCAGTTATCGTCTGTATTTAAGAATCAGCCTACAAAAGTTGTGGTTTCCAAGTCTGACCTGACTACAGGAGTAGAGTTATCGGGTGCTACACTTACTGTTCTGGATAAGGGCGGAAACGTGGTTGATACCTGGAAATCCGTAAAAGGAGAACAGCATCTGATTGAACGGCTTACCGTAGGGGAAACCTATACGCTCAGGGAAGAGATGGCTCCTTATGGATATCTCAAAGCAGAAGAGATTACCTTTACGATTGAAGATACCGGGGAAATTCAGAAAGTGGAAATGAAAGATGATGTGCCGACAGGAACGATTATCATCAATAAACAGGGAGAATTTCTGGATAAAGTAACTGCACTGGATTCTGTTGGAGGATGGATCAGTCATTTATTCCAGTATGTAACAGGCAGCCTGAAAGATGTTACCTTTGAAGTATTCGCTTTGGAGGACGTGAAATCTGCTGACGGGGAAAGTGAAGATTATTATAAAAAAGACGAGCTGGTGGCAACCATTACAACGGATGATACCGGCATTGCAAAGGTGTCCGGACTTCCTCTTGGCAAATATTATGTTAAAGAAAAAGCTACAGTGAATGGTTTTGTACTGGATAATGAGGCAAGAGAGATCGACCTGACATATCGTGACCAGGATACTGCAGAAGTCACTTATTCTGCTGACTGGCAGAATAACCGCCAGAAAGCGGAAGTGGAAGTTGTGAAAAAAGAAAAAGATTCTGATTGTGTACTGGAAGGTGCAGTATTTGCCCTTTGTGCCAAGAATGATATTACAGGAGCAGACGGAAATGTAATTCTGGAAGCTGATACTGTGATTGAAGAACTGGCAACGGATAAAGAAGGCAAACTGACTTTTACAGCAGATTTACCGATTGGTTTTGAGTATTATATCAAGGAAACTTCCCCAGCACCTGGATTTGCGACGACAGATGAAACACAGGAGTTTACATTTGAGTACGAAGGTGCAGAAAAGGAAAAAGTATCTTATGTCTTTACTTTTGAGGATGAACCGACTGTAATTGAGATCACCAAGACTTCCCTGACAGACGGAAAAGAGCTGGAAGGTGCCAAGTTGCAGGTAACTGATGAAAGCGGTAAGGTTGTAGATTCCTGGACTTCTGGCAAAGAAGCTCACATCATTAAAGAACTGGTAGTCGGACAGAAGTATACCCTGACAGAAACAAAACCGGCAGACGGTTTTGTGACAGCGGAAAGTATTACATTTACCGTTGAAGATACTGCAGAAGCACAGAAAATCGAGATGAAAGACGATGTGACCAAGGTGGAAATTTCTAAGACGGATATTTCTGGTAAGGAACTGCCGGGTGCAAAACTGACAATTCTCGACAAAGACGGTAAAACGGTAGAGAGCTGGACTTCTGAGGAGAAACCGCATTACATTGAAATGCTTCCGATCGGGGAGTATACACTTCGGGAGGAGTCTGCCCCTGAGGGCTATCTGGTAGCTGAGGACGTGAAGTTCACAGTAGAGGATACCGGGGAGATTCAGAAAGTTGTGATGAAAGATGAGGTAAAACCGGAAGAAACACCAACACCGGAAACACCATCTACACAGGTAACAGATACACCGAAAACCGGAGATGATACGAACCTCTGGCTTCCGCTTCTTCTCATGGTTCTGTCCGCAGCCGGATTGACTGGCCTTGCGGTGAGCAGAAGAAGGAAGAAACGCAAAAATGGTTAAGAGCCATGTATGGGAAGGAGCCTGCCAAAGCGCGGGCTCCCGTTTTTGGAAAAATTTTAGAAGGAAGGTGATAGGTTGGGGCAAACGCTGTATTTTGCCTATGGCAGTAACATGAACTTAGACCAGATGGAATATCGCTGTCCGTCCGCACAGGTGGTCGGGAACGTCCGTCTGGAGGATTACCGTTTGACATTTTGCAGCCATAATCCAGACAGAGGGGTGGCAACGATCCTGCCGGAAACGGGCAGCCATGTGGATGGTGTCTTATGGAAGATCACGCAGGACTGCGAGATAAGCCTGGACCATTATGAGGGTTATCCCTATTTGTACGGAAAAGAGGCCATTCTTGTGAAAGCGGGAGATGGCAGAACCTATGAACCTATGGCCTATGTCATGAACGCACCGCACAAAGACTGCCCGGCCAGACCATCGGATTTTTATCTGCGTGGGATTTTGGAGGGCTGTGAGCAGAATGGGATTCCAACTGAGCCGATCATGGACGCTGTATGCCGGACAGAAAAGGAAGTGAAAGCCAAGGATGCAAAAAACAGGAAAAAGGGATGGGAACGATAATTCAAGCAGGCATCCGGCTGGCGCCCACTGGATTTTGCAGTTGCTCCTGCTCTTGATTTTTTGTATCAGTGCGGGATTCCTGTATTATCACATGGTAGCCATACCGAAAGAGAACCGGGAACTGGCAGAGACACTGAAGGAAGATTTTCCGGGGGAACAACTCCCGGAGGATCCCTCCAAAGAAGAACAGCCGGCTGGAGAAAAAAATACCATGCAGCCCCTTGTTGATCTGGCAGCCCTACAGGACCAGTATCCGGATATCCGTGGGTGGCTTACGATCCCGGATACAGGCATAGATTATCCTGTCCTGCAAGGGAGCGCGGATGATCCGGAATATTATCTGCACCGGAATTATAAAGGGGAACAGGACATCAATGGGAGCCTGTTCCTGCAATGGAACTGCGATGTCCGGGAAGGGGAGAATCTCATCATCTATGGGCATAACATGAACAGCGGCGTGATGTTCGGGAATCTCGATAAGTATGCATCTTCCGATTATTGTGAAGCCCACCCGACTGTTCTTTTCCAGACTGTGGACGGCGTATCTTCTTATACTGTCGTGGCAGTCCTGAAAGCAGATGTGTCCATGTTCCCGTTCCAGCAAGCCTCTTTTCAGGAGCCGGATGGTCTCTTATCCTATCTCACGCAGGCGAAAAGGCTGCAACTGTTCGACAATGGGAAGATTCTTGCGGCAGATGATGTAAAGCAGGTACTTACTCTGGTAACGTGTTCCTATGAATGGAATGGCGCCAGGAACATTGTGGTGGCTGTTCGGGATGAGCCGTAATATGAAAAGATCCGGCTGCTGTCGAAAACAGTTGAATGTGCGGACGGAAAGTTTTATAATATTCACATTACTGGACAGGGAGGCGGAACATGAACCCGGAAGCACAGGAATACTATAATATAGCCGGATGGCTGAAGGATAAGGTCAATTATAACCGGATTTCAAAATTCAATACCAATAAACGCAGGCAGGTTCTGCATGGGCAGATCTGGTACTGCGATATGGGATACAATATCGGCACGGAAAAAAATAAGCTCCGTCCGGTGCTTGTGATGTCCAATAACCGCATCAATAATTCGGAAAAAGTGGTTATAATCTGCATTACAGACGCAAAGGGTAAAGTAAATGCCAACAATCTGCCTGCGCAGGATTCCTGGTTCCTGCTTTATTCTGGTACGTCTGACGAGGATAAAATGATCTCTCCGGGAAGGCAGGTGCCTGCTTCCATGCATGTTTATGATTTCCTTGATAAAGACAGTATGGTGCAATGTGAAGAAATCCGTGCAGTCAGCAAATCCAGGCTTGATGCAGCCAGAGGGTGTATAGGGACACTTACGCCGGAGGATTTTGAAATGGTGAAATGAAAGTTCAGAAGGGCATACGGTTTGTAAAAAACGGTGTTGACAGGAGGAAGCTGTTTGCATATAATGAAAGCAAGCAGGAGATATTATGATTAAGTCCCATACCTGAGAGATCAGGGTACAGTGGGTACTATATAAATGTTTAAAAGAAGCCGTAGGACCGAAAGGTATAGCTTCTGGAGGCTCCCCAGATTATCTGGGGAGTTTTTCTTTACAATCTGAATGATAATAGTTAAATGAGGTGCGGGATATATCCGGGAAATGGATGTATCCCGCATTTTTTAGTTTAAAGGAAGGGTGGTATTTATATTATGAAACGATTATATACAGCAGAATCTGTCACAGAAGGGCATCCGGATAAACTTTGCGACCTGATCGCAGACAGTATCCTGGACGAGTGTTTGAAATTTGATCCGGACTCACGGGTAGCCTGCGAGGTGCTTGCAACAAAAGGAATGCTTTTGGCAGCCGGGGAGATCACCAGTACCCATGAGCCGTATGTGTTTGAGGTTATGGAAAAGGTACTTTCTGATGTGGGGTATTCTACAGATAACATCCAAATGGATGCACTGATCCATCAGCAGAGTCCGGACATTGCAAAAGCAGTAGACTGTTCCAGGGAGAAACGCTGCGGCCTTCCGCCGAATCAGACAGGATGGGAGAACGGAGCCGGGGATCAGGGCGTTATGATCGGATATGCCTGTGATGAGACACCGCAGTTTTTGCCGATGCCCGTGGTGCTGGCGAACCGGATTGTCCGGGAACTGACTGCCAGCAGGCGGAGCCATTTTATTGAAGGGATCCTGCCGGATGGAAAGGCACAGGTAACGGTGGAATATGAAGCCAGTCCGTCTGGACAGTGTGGTTGTGTCCTGCCAGCATACAGAGGATAAGAATTTAAAGAAGCTGGAACAGGAAATCAAAAATAAGGTGCTGGCTCCGGCTCTGCGCCTGCTCCCTGCGGATGAGGATACGCTGATCTATATTAATCCATCGGGGCGTTTTGTCTGCGGAGGATTGGATGCAGATACCGGGCTTACTGGCCGTAAGCTGATGGTAGATACTTACGGTAGCATTGTTCCGCATGGCGGTGGTGCTTTTTCTGGAAAAGACTGTTCGAAAGTGGACCGCTCCGGGGCGTATATGGCCAGGTACATTGCGAAAAATATGGTGGCTGCCGGTCTCGCCAGCCGATGCCAGGTATCCCTTGCTTACGCTATCGGCGTGGCACAGCCAGTCATGGTGCAGGTGGATACCTTTGGAACGGGAAAAATCTGTGCGGATGACTGCCTTGCGGCGGCGATCCCATTGGTGTTCGCACTGACACCGAATCAGATCATGGATACGCTGCGCTTAAAGCGTCCGATTTTTAAACAGACGTCCGTCTATGGACATTTTGGAAGAAAGGAATTTCCGTGGGAGCGGACAGATAAGGTGGAAGCACTGCGGAACACCGTCATGTAATGCCATGGGTTAGTGAGGAACAGATTCAGGAACTAAAGCAGATCCGGGCTTATGAATATCTGAGGAAGAACCAGCCGAACCGTCTTAAGAAAACCAGGACAGTCAATGAATGGGAGCTGACGGACCATGACAGTTTCAAGATCAACGAGGTCACCAGTAAATGGCACTGGAAATCGAGAGATATCGGTGGGATCAGCGCCCTGCGGTTTCTGACTCAGGTGGATGGTTTCAGCTTTATGGAAGCGGTCAATCTGCTGCAGGAGGGGAATTTTGTCTATATCCCGCAGGATATTCCGGCAGCGGAGAAAAAACCGTTTGTGCTGCCAGAGAAGAATATGAATAACCGCAGGATCCTGCAATACCTCTCCGGGAGGGGTATCAGCGAGGATGTCATCCGATACTGTCTGAGATTGGGGATCCTCTATGAGAGCAGTCCTTATCATAATGCCGTGTTCGTTGGCCGGGATGAAAATGGGAAAGCCCGGTACGCTTTTCTTCGTGGGATTTATGATACCGGAAAAAAATCTTTTAAAATCGAGCAGGCAGGAAGTGAAAAAGCGTATTCGTTTTGTGTGCCTCCCCAAAAGGAATCAAAGCGGGTTGCGGTTTACGAAGCCTGCATTGACGCACTGGCCCATCTGACACTGGAGCTTCTTATAAAATTACGCCAGAAGGGTGTGAAAGTTCCATTTTTACTTATGTCTGGCGATGATGATACTCGTCTAAGAAATGAGGCACAAGCCTGTGGAGCGGTGTTTTGCTGTAAAACGGACTATGACCTGATTGCCAGAATTAACGAAATGGTAGGTTGATCTGGCATCTTACAGCAGTAAACTGTTAGTGAAGGAGTTGAAAATGAACAATCTTATAATTGAAACAAGTAATTTGTGTAAATGTTATGGAGTGAACATGGTAGTAAGTCATGTAAATATTCATGTTCAAAAAGGGAGCATTTATGGATTGCTTGGACGAAATGGTGCAGGCAAAACATCAATAATGAAAATGATGTTGGGGTTGACTCCAATAACAGATGGAAACATTACGATGTTTGGAATGCAATTTCCTGCAAATAAGGCAGAAATTTTGCGAAGGGTTGGAGTAATGATTGAAACACCGGGATTTTATCCTAACCTGACAGCTACGGAAAATTTGCAGATTCTTTCAAGTTTGCGTGATGTCACAGACAAGAATGCCATTCAGAAAAGTTTGGAATTGGTTGGTTTGCCATACAAGGATAAGAAAATGTTCTCCGAATATTCGCTTGGTATGAAGCAACGGCTTGGCATTGCAGCGTCTATAGTACATGATCCTGAACTTTTAATACTCGATGAACCCACAAACGGCCTTGACCCTATCGGAATTGCAGAAATGCGTTCTTTCATTCGGGAACTGTGCAGTACCAAAGGAAAAACAGTTTTGATTTCCAGTCATATTCTTTCTGAAATTGCTATGCTGGCCGATGATGTTGGCATCATAGACCGCGGTGTACTGCTGGAAGAAGAAAGTTTGAAAGAACTGGAAAAAAAGAATACAAAGTATGTTCAGTTTTTCGTGGATATATCCAATCAGCTCCAGGCAACACAGGCCTTACTGCGAAGCGCCAATCAACAGATTTTACAGGCTCATATATCTGATGCACAAGAAACGGTCGAGGATATCACCGAATACGATCCGGAGAAGTGCATTTGCCCTATCCTATTATCTGAATTATATGGATGAAAACCAACTGCATCTGGACGATGTATACCAAATGAAATATGCTGAACAGCATGAACACTTTACAGACTTTCTGATATGGTTAAAAGCAGGTGAGCATAGCCGGGAGGAATATTCAAAACTCCCCAATAATGAGACTTGCAATGCATATCTGAAAGAAGTGTTCCGGTTCTATACTTTTATGGAACGGGAAAACGGCCAGTCAGAAAGCCTGAAAGTGTTATCGGACGCACAGACGATTGTGCGAAACTCGGTAGGTGTCAGAAGGGTGCTGAACCGGAAAAGTTTTCACGGCTATCTGAAAGAAAAAGGACATCAGGGAAAAACCATTGAGCAGGACAAGATCGTAAGTTTGCTGCAGGAATGCGCAAACTGCCGCGATCAGGTTCTGCTTTTATTATTGGCCGAGACAGGGTTCCGTATCGGGGAACTCTTAGGTGTCCGGTATGGAGAGGACATAGATTACAAAAACCATGTGATCTATGTAAACTTTCGGGAGGATAATGAGAATAATGCAAGGGCTAAGAATGCAGAATTCCGCAGAGCAAAGATCAGCGATGCGACATTTGATATCTTGACATTTTATATTGAAGAATATAAGGAACTGATTTTGAAACAGGAATACCTGTTTATCAATGTCTCCGGTGATTACGCAGGAAAACCATTTAAAGTAAGCGGAGTTTATGCGATGTTACGCAGGCTGGAGGAAAAGACTGGTATTAAAGCATCTCCACATATGCTAAGACATTACTTCGCAAATGAAAGACGGAAGGACGGCTGGAAGCTGGAGCTTATCAGTCAGGCACTCGGACATCGGAATATCGAAACGACCATGAAATATCTGAATATAACGGATGAGGAACTGATACAAGTCAGTGATGAATTTTACAGTAAGCATCAGGCTATGTACGGTATTCAGGATCTGTTATAGGAAGGGGGCGGTCAAGTGTCTGCAATCAGATTACTGCAAGCTGAACGGCATGAGGATATACAGCATCTTCACAAACAGCTAGTGACAGGCGGGATATTGCAGAAGGAATTGTTGGAAGAAGCGGAAAGTTATTTGATACAAAAGGATATTTATGATGTCACGCTGATAGAAGAATGCGATTTCCGGGAATATAAAAAACTTCTGATAGACAGCGGACGATATACGAGGCAGAGTGCTGTTGAACGCTCATCCGCACTCCGGAAGATCCAGCGGTATTGGGTGGAACAGGAATACGGTGAGCTGATCGCAGAGGTTAAGGAGTGTCAGGTGTCGGACGCGCCGCTTAAAGGAAACATTCAGAGGTTTCTCATCCGGCAGGGAATCCACCATATCAAAGATATCGATTATACCGTGCGGAGCCGATATGAAGCAGAACTGCAAAAGACCGGGAATGAGCAGCGTGTGATGAAATACCTGAAGGTGTTCGACCATATCAAACAGTACAGTGTCCAAAGCGAAATAAGCAGTCTGCCGGGAATGGCAAGAAACCGGATGCAGTATAAAGCGCAGATTATTTTCCTGCCTTACCTGCCGGATCCGAAACTGGTCAAGGACTTTGAATACATTCAGGATAAGCAGGAACTGGTATGGGATTTTGCAAGGATAGCGCCAGAGAAATTAAAAAAGCAGGTGTTTCTACTATTAAATTACATACTGGAAAACCTATACCGGGACGATCCCAAGGAAAGAAGGGTGCGCTTCTTATTGCCCCTGCACTGGCTGTATGATTTCTGTGTGGATGAGGACATCGAAGATCTGGAGCGCCTGGAATTGAGCCAAATCGACCAGTTTGAAAAGATCGTAGAGAAGAAAGTGGTCAATGTGAAAAATTCCATGCAGATCATAGACAACAGCCGGAAAATTTTATTTTTGACTGCACCGGAGATTCACTGGCATGCTAATGTGTGGTATATGGAACGGTTTCATTTATCAGAGGACAGACTGAATCCGAGCAGTCCAGTGCAGAGACTGAGCTTTATAGAAGTTACCAATCAAAAGAACCGGGAGCTTCTACAGGAATATGCCCAATATCATGTCGGAATCGGAGGGCTTATACAATAAAAGGACAATATGGCTATGGGCAGCCGTAGAAAAGAAGGTATTTAAGGATGTTCTTTCGGAGAATTTCCCGTATGAAACGCAGAGAGAAAGAACATAAAAATTTAAAAATGAAAGGAGGCGTGCTCTCTGTCTGGTTCAAAATTAAAAATATTAAATCATTTAACAGACATCCCCCTGGCTGTTATCAAAAAATCCGGGAGAACATCCTTAAGTGCCAGTCTTACAGTGGAAACTGCACTTGTGCTTCCGATTTTTCTGTATCTGATGCTTGGTGTACTCTTTTTTGTTCAGTTTATGGAAACAGCCGGAGCTACGGAACAGAAAATCCATGATCGGGCAAAACAGATGGCAGTCTATGCTTATGATTCACGGCAGATAACAGATCAGGACTTTCATCTTGGATATTCCACTTTTTCAGGAAAAGAAGATGAAATTGATCTGGTGGTGGCGTATCGAATCAGCAGTCAGATGCCGGTATTTTCTTTTGGAAAACCACAGATTATCCAGAGAGGATTTGTAAGGGCATGGACCGGAAGGGATTTTCGCAAAGAACTGCTGAAAGAAGGAAATGAAGAAAGCAAAGAGAAGGTTTTTGTGACCGCACATGGTACCGTTTACCATAAAAGTCTGAAGTGTACCCACCTGCGGCTGTCTGTGGAGCAGACAACGGTTACACAGGCAGAAGCCAGAAGAAATCGCTATGGAGCGAAATATTATGCCTGTTCATGCTGTAAATCCGGAGTTGGTGCAGCAGTTTATATTACAGATACCGGCAATCGTTATCATGCCAGACTGTCCTGCAGCGGATTAAAGAGAACGATCCGGGAGATACCGCTGTCAGAGGCAGGGAAACGTAAAGCCTGTTCAAAATGTGGAGGGTGATCATAAAAATGAAGAATCAGATTGTTTATATTCTGCCGGGAATATTTCTGCTGATAAACGCCTGGTATGATATAAGAAAACGAAAAATATTATTGCACAGTATATGGATATTTACAGTTTTGTGGATTCTTTTTCTGATGTTTGTGGATAAAGAGAAAATCTGGCAGGCATTTGGTGGAATACTTCCGGGAATGTTTCTGCTTGCCAGTGCTTATGCGACAAGGCAGGCCATTGGCTATGGAGATGGACTGGCAGTTTGTGTGTGCGGTCTGTATCTTGGAATGGGACAGACCTTTGCGATGTTGTTTTATGCATTGCTGTTCTGTTCCGTGGTTTCAGCTGTTATGCTGGTGTGTAAAAAGAGGACTTACAAGACAGGCGTGCCATTTGTGCCGTATCTGATAGCGGGATATTTATGCACGTTTTTGTAATGACTGGGACGGAGATGAAAATTATGCAAAAAATCAAAAGAGATTTGAATGGAAGTTTTACGGTGGAGGCTGCACTGCTTATGACAGTGCTGATTCCGTTGCTTACCGCCCTTATTTATCTTGGATTTTATCAGCATGATAAGGTCTGGATCGCAAATAAGACGAGAACAGAGGCGATGGAAGCAGCCCTGGACCAAGACAGAAAAAACCAGACGGACTGGAGCGGAGTACTTGCCTGCGGCAACGTTTCCGGTGGTGTAAAACGTGGAAAAAATAAAGTGACAGCGACAGGAAAGGCAACGTTCAGAATTCCGGGATTTGTGGCACGCTTCTTTATGGGCGGGCAAATGGAAATAAACAGTAAAGCGGAAGTATCCGTTAAAAATGCAAAAAAACAGATTCAAAAATATCGAAATTTGCAACGGGCAGGGGAGGGATAACTTTATGGATGTTTCTTATCGCAGAGATAAAGATCATAATTATATGATACTGGATGCTCCGGGGGAACTGACCGGCGAGGAATATCAGGTACGGATGCTGGTTGGAAATCATATTCCTCATTTATTAAAATGCAATCGCCGGATGATGGACGGAAAAGCGGTCTTTTTTTATGAGGTTACCGGAATGCAGCCGATGTTCCGTGTGTTTGAAAAAAGGCAGATCAATCAGGAAGAAATGGTTGAACTTTTGCAGGATATTAAAGAGGCACTGGAAAACACCCAGAGATATCTTTTAGATGGAAATCAACTGCTCTTTGAACCGGAATTTCTCTTTTTTCATACGCAGACACGGGAATGGAATCTGTGCTATCTTCCGACGTATGATGGAAATATGACAGAGAGTTTTCGAAAGCTCTCAGAATACCTGTTAAAAAGACTGGATCACAGTGACGAACAGGCAGTGATGCTTGGATACGAAGTATACAGCAAAGCATCCGAAGAAAATTATCGGATATCGGAAGTGCTGCAGATGATTTATCAGGTTGGACGGAAAAATTGTGCTCAGGAGGAAGGATTGCCGGAAGACCCGGAACAGTCAGAGAAAGTGAAAATTTCAAAAGAGTCGGAAGTTTCTGAACAGGAAAACTTTGAAGATCTTTGTTCCGAGGATTCGTTTTTCGAGCAGGAAGAATCAGAATACACGATTCCGGAAAATATTGAGAACATCAAGACTGCGAAGCAGAGAGAAAAAGGCATTTCTAAAAATGAGAATGATATGCAGAGAAGGACGGATAAATATAGAGGTCAGGCGGAACAAAAAAAACAAATTCAGAATAAAAAAACAACCGGCTTAAAAAAATCAATGAAACAGAAAAAAACAGCCGGGCGTAAAAAAGCAGCCAAATATAAAAAATATGCAGGTTATGTAGTAATTTTTATTCTATTGGCAGCAGTGGCAGCAGAATAAAAATTACTACATAACCTGCATAT
>OHYU01000975.1_pt1 | contig 12225 bp, 9 predicted proteins | sample 1580331 | NCBI WGS metagenome assembly OHYU01 (sample SAMEA3882519, study PRJEB24775) | human gut metagenome | biome: human-associated habitat; feature: intestine environment; material: feces | place: Netherlands | collected 2009/2010
TCTGATTGATCTTAATCACATGGGAGCCATGTCCAGGTTTATTTTCCGCATATTCTGCCAGTGCTTCCACAATATTGATCTTCTGGTTATTTCCAAGTACAAGGTCAATGGCTTCGTCTTTTTCCAGCTTATCACCACCGGTCTGTACATAACATCCCGTTGCTACCACGATTGCTTCCGGATTCATTTTTTTTGCTTTGTGAAGCATCTGTCTTGATTTTCTGTCTGCAATATTCGTTACCGTACAGGTATTGATTACATAAATATCCGCTCCCGGCTCAAAAGGCACAATCTCATATCCTGCCTCCTCCAGAAGCTGCTGCATGGCCTCGATCTCATAGGCATTTACTTTGCAGCCCAGGTTGTGTAATGCAACTTTATTTCCCATTTTTCCTCACTTTTTTTACACTTTAACTAATTATTAAAACAATTTTTATCTCTTTTTACCTTGACTTTTCTGGGGCCGACAGGTAAGATGAAAGCTGTAAATACAAAAATCTATCAAGGGAGGTTATTATAATGAAAACAGCTAAAATCTCACTGAACTCCATCGATAAGGTGAAGGCATTCGTAAACGAGATCAGCAAATTTGACTGCGATTTTGATTTAGTATCCGGAAGATATGTGATCGATGCAAAATCCATCATGGGTATCTTCAGCCTGGATCTTTCCAAGCCGATCGACCTCAACATCCACGCAGACGGCGCTGCTCTGGATAACGTAATGCAGATTATTTCCAAATATACAATCGACTAATCTATGATGTATATTTGAGAGGAACTGTATTGGATACAGTTCCTCTTTTTTCATGTTTTCAGAATTTTTCTGATCTCAATGATCTCCCTTTTTCTGATACCGTTTGATAATCCCAGGGAACCTCCAAAGCGGGGTTCCCTGATTGTTTTTTCTTACAGAAAAACAATCACTGAATTTCAATGATCTCTGTGGTATTCAGAGCCGTTTCCATAAGCTCATCGATCTTCTCAGAAAGCTTCTGCTCGGAACGGCGGATCACCTTAAGATTCGGCTTGGTTACCGGATGTTTTGCAACAAAGATGGTGCAGCAGTCTTCAAACGGCTGGATAGATGTCTCAAAGGTATCGATCTTTCTGGAAATCCGAACGATCTCCTCTTTATCAAAGCCAATCACCGGACGATATACCGGAAGTGTGCAGACCTCGTTTGTGGAAGCAAGACTCTGTAATGTCTGGCTTGCAACCTGACCGATACTCTCACCTGTGATCAGTCCGAGACAGCGGTCTTTTTTTGCAAAATGCTCGGCAATACGCATCATGTATCTTCTCATAATGATGGTGAGCTCATCATGTGGGCACTGATCGTAAATATAAAGCTGGATATCTGTAAAATTAACTACATGGAGACGGATCGGTCCGCTGTATTTGGCTACCAGGCGGGCAAGATCCACTACCTTCTGTTTTGCGCGCTCACTGGTGTAGGGCGGTGCATGGAAATATACCGCATCGATCTTGACGCCTCTCTTGGCGATCATATAACCGGCCACGGGAGAATCAATACCTCCGGAGAGAAGCAGCATTCCCTTGCCGCCGGTACCTACGGGCATTCCACCGGGACCGGGCAGGATCACGGAATAGATATAGATTTCTTCACGGATCTCAATGTTCAGCATGATATCGGGATGATGTACATCCACCTTCATATTGGGATAAGCCTTCAGGATAGCTTCTCCCATATCCATGTTGATAGTCATGGAATCCTTGGGGTAATTTTTCCGGGCACGTCTCGCTGCCACCTTGAACGTCTGATTGCAATCCGGATATACCTTTGCAATGTAATCGATCACGGTCTCACACAGCTTCTCGAAGCCCTCATCCTGTACGTGCACCACCGGACAGATCCCGGAAATGCCGAAGACTCTCTGCAGGTGCGCTACCACTTCATCATAGTCGAATTCCGACTCTGCATCCACGAAGATACGTCCCTGCGTCTTGTGCACCAGGAATTCTCCTTCACATTTTTTCAGTGCATATTTGATCTGGCGTACCAGAGCATCCTCGAACAGATAACGGTTTTTTCCCTTAATGCCGATCTCGGCATATTTTATCAAAAATGATGTAAACACGTTCTTTTCCTTTCTTGTTTTATCTACGGCTGTATCTGCGTAACATAGGTACTATATTGTACAATGCCCGTAAGCATACGTCAATCTCTTCTTCCGTGGTAAATACGGAAAAGCTGAATCTTATGGTGGAATCCAGCAGGGATTTGTCGACACCGATGGCTTTCAGTGTAGCGGAAGGCTGCGGTTTGTGTGCGGAGCAGGCACTTCCCGCCGATACATAGATTCCCTTGTCCTCCAGTGCATGCAGGAGCACTTCACTTCTGACGCCGGCAAAAGATACGCTGACAATGTGTGCCGCCGTTCCCTCACCGTACGGTGCATCCGGCAGAAGTCCGTTGACCGTCACCTGATCCAGTTCTCTTACGCCCTCGATAAATCGTCTCTTGCAGGCACAGAGTCTCGCATGATCTTCATCGAAACGACTGTACAGCATTTCCGCTGCTTTTGCCAGTCCTGCAATCCCCGGTACATTTTCCGTACCGGAACGAAGATTCTGCTGCTGTCCGCCCCCGAATACAATGGGTTGGATCTTGACCTTGTCTCCCACATATAAAAGTCCGACACCCTTCGGTCCATGGATCTTGTGTCCGCTGACCGACAATAGGTCGATGTGCATCTTTTTCGGATAGATCCTGGATTTGCCGAATCCCTGTACCGCATCCACATGGAACAGCGTATCCGGGTTCATCTGTTTGATCAGAGCTCCGGCTTCCTCAATGGGCTGCAGGGCCCCGACCTCGTTATTCGTGTGCATGATAGATACCAGGATAGTCTCCGGTGTCATAGCTTTCCTTAAGTCTTCCAGCCGGATACGTCCGCAGGGATCCACCGGCAGATAAGTGACGCGATACCCCTGGCTCTCCAGATAACGCATGGTCTGCAGAATAGCGGGATGTTCGATCTGCGTCGTGATCAGATGATTGCCTCTACGGCAATTCGCCAGAGCGCAGCCGATCAACGCCATATTATCGGATTCTGTTCCCCCGGAAGTAAATAAAAGTTCTCTCTCCTCCACCTTCAGTATCCGCGCCAGAGTCTCCTTGGCATAACGGAGGTATTTCTCTGCCTCCACTCCCTTCATATGCAGGCTGGAGGGATTTCCGTAATCTTCACACATGATCTTTGTCATCAATTCGGCTACTTCCGGAAAAGTTCTGGTCGTAGCGGAATTGTCCAAATAGACTTCCATTCTCTTCTTCTCCTTGCTATCTATCTGTGCAGCAGCTACTCAAAGTCCATTCGTCAGATCGCTCTTTCAAGACTTTCCGTTTACTCTGAATAGTTACTATATTCTTCTTATGTTTAAAATATGCCAAAGGCAGATACTCTGTGCCGCCCATCCGCTAATTTTCCAACTGATACATCAGCCATGCGATAGTCGTAAATCCGGCGGTCTCTGTACGAAGGATCCTCTTTCCCAGCGTAATCGGCTGTATTGCGGCCTCTGTGGCGGTCCGGATCTCCTCCGGATCGAAGCCGCCCTCCGGACCGATGAAAATAGCGATCCGCTGACCCGGCTTTACACTTTCGATCAGCTGTTTCGTCTGTTCCATCCCCTCTGCCAGTTCGTAGGGCACCAGCTTCAGATCCATTTCTGATGCCATTTTCACTGCCTGTGCATAGCTCATTACAGGTGCCACCGTCGGGATCACACCTCGTTTGCTCTGCTTGGCGGCTGCTTCCGCAATTCCCTGCCAGCGCTTTATTTTGCTGTCCGCTTTTTTCTCATCCAATTTCACCACACAGCGTTTCATTGCTACAGGAATCACCTGAAAAGCTCCCAGTTCCACAGCTTTTTGGATAATGAGTTCCATCTTGTCTGCCTTAGGCAGTCCCTGGAACAGGTAGATCTTTGCGGGAAGCTCCACACCATCTTCCTTGATAAAACGTAGTTCCAGACGAACACAGTCTTCCTCCAACGCCAGGATCCCGCAACGGTATTCCCTGCCGTCGATTCCGTTGCTGACCGCCACTTCCTCACCGGGACGCATCCGCAGTACATTTTTAATATGATTGACATCGGCTCCCCGGATGATGACACTTTTTCCTGCCACATCAATCTGATCCGGCTCTACAAAAAACTGATACATTGTTAAAAATCCTCTAATTTTTTCTTGCGGTCACACTGACCCATTCGCCCTGATAAGTGACCTCCAGTACTTCCAGGCCTGCTGCCTTCACTGCCTCTACCACAGTCTGCTCCTTGTCATCAATAATTCCGGAGGTAATGTAGATACCGCCCTTTTTCAATTGATGTACGATCACGGGAGTCAGTGGCACCAGCACATCTGCCAGGATATTGGCTACCACGATATCATAGCACTCATAACCCACTTTGTCCTGTACTTCTTTATCGGTAATGATGTTGCCGATCATCATGTCAAATTGTGCCGGATCAATGCCGTTCACTTCACAGTTCTGTGCCACAGCTTCCACTGCACAGATATCCAGGTCGGTTCCCACAGCATGTTTTGCGCCGAACATCAGAGATAAAATTGCCAGAATACCACTGCCGGTTCCTACGTCCAGAAGCTCCGTCTCTGGGGTAATGAACTTGCACAGCTGACGGATACACAGCTGTGTAGTCTCATGCATCCCGGTACCGAACGCCGTGCCGGGATCGATATGGAGCACCATTTTATCGGTATCCTCAGGCTTGATATTTTCCCAGGAAGGGATGACCAGGATGTCATCAATATAGAACTGATGGAAATACTGCTTCCAGTTATTGATCCAGTCAATGTCCTCCGTCTCATCCACGACGACGGAACCTTCTCCAATATCCATAAACTGACGTAAATCTTCCAATTCCTGCTTCACATCGGCAAGCACTGCTTCGGTGGTAGTCTTCTCACCAGCTACTTCCAGACTGCCGTCTTCTTTTTCCTCTACGAAAAAGCTTAAGTATGCAATGCCATCATCCTCCGGTCCGTCCGGCAGGATATCCACGAACATCTGCTCCTTCTCCATCGCAGTCAGAGGCACCTTGTCCTCGATCTGTGCACCCTCCAGTCCCAGATCATACAGGGTACTGATAATAATATCTTCCGCGTCTGTCACGGTCTTTATTCTGAATTTCACCCACTTCATATTGTGATTCCTTTCTCGCACTCATTATATCATGATTCGCACCTACGGTGCTTACCGTTGCTTCGCAACGATCATGATCAAATTCGCCGTTCGCCAATTATGCAAGCATATTGGCTCACTTGCGCTCATTATATCATAAGCTCACGAATTCGTGCTTTCGCACTCTACATCCTGCTTCGCAGGATTATTCGTTCGCTAATGAGCCCAGAAAACCAAATGTCTGCTTCGCAGCCGCTTGGTTTTCCTTGAGGCTCATTATATCATCAGCCCTGTCTTTTCCTTGCTCTTCTCGATCCTGTGGTTCAATTTGCGGAATGGCGGTTCCAGTGCCAGACCCAGTAATAATGCGATGATCAGGAACAATACCATTTTGCCCACATTGATCCAGTAATCCACACCGTACATTCCTGCAATACATTCTTTAAACGCTTTCATGCCAAACTGGAACGGCAGGAAAGGATAGATCCACTGAAACACCTTCGGCAGCGCCTCAATGGGGAAGGTTCCTCCGCTTCCCGCTACCTGAATGACCATGATCACGATGGCCAGTGCTTCTCCCACATTGCCGAAAGCAAACGTCACAGAATACATGAAACAGCTGAACGCCGCACTTGCCACAGCTGCTGCCAGCCAGTATAGAAATTTATGCTGGCACTGGATCTCAATGTAGTAGAGATTGCCCAGGATCGTCAGCAGTGTCTGTGCCTGTCCGATAAGGAAAAACAGCAGATATCTGCCAAAGTATCTTTCATACTCTTTGTAATGATCTCCGGGATCAATGGGTTTTACACCCACATGGATGATAGCCACTAAAAACAGCGCTCCCACCCAGATCGCCAGGATCGTGTAAAACGGCGATGCCGCGGAGCCGTAGTGCTCCACCGGATAGACCGGTACCGTCTGAAGCTTCACCGGTGATGATACGAATTCCGCCACGGAAGTCGGATCGCTGGCCATGGCTTTCAGAATATCTTCATAAGAATCCGCTCCGGTGATCCGTTTTATATTATCCGCTATTTTACTTACCTTGTCCAGCAGTTCCTGTGCAATTGTCAGGGAATCCTGCAGGCTTAAATTGCCTTCCCGGATGGTCTGCTCATATTCTCCCAGAATATCCGAGATCTCATCCATATTCACATTCGTTCCGTTCATCATAGCCGCGGCATTTAAAAATGCCTGCTGCATGGATTTCCCGGTATTCCGGAAAGAAGGTCTGACATTATTATTGTAATCATTCATCAGGTTGTTCAGCTGCTTATTGCAGATCTGAATCTGTTCCCGGATCTGTGCCCGCAGCGTATTCACATCCGTGTCGACCTGACCCTTGCTGTTCTGCAGCTGTTTTAAATCCGCCTCGATATTTTTCAGAGACTGGTTGATCGACTGAATCTGCGCATCCTGTCCGGTGACCAGGCTTCCCAGCACATCCATGTTGGCCTGCATTCCCTGTACCAGACCGATCGCCATTCCCAGTCCGGTATCGGTAGTACTTCCGATATTGTTACTGCCCATCTGATCCAGCAACCCATCCGAGAACACAGACAGATATTGCAACGCTTCCGTCACCATATCCATACTGCTGCTCACCATATCGCCCATAACATCCACTGCATCTACGCTGGAATTGATCATGGTCTGCATACCGATCATGGTATTTCGTCCGTTCTCCAGTATATTGTCCATATCCGGAAGCATATTCCGGCTGGTGGCCATGATCATCTCCGCAGAACTCATAATACTCTGGAAGGACTGCAGCATTACCACATAATCCTGCAGCTGTGCCTGTACGGCATCCAGTGAACCTGTCACACTGACCTGTCCGCTTGCATTCGCCATGGACAGTGCATTTCCGGCTTTCATGACAGCTTCTGCCACGGTGCTGACAAATGTGGCGTTCACCTGCTCCTGCACGGCATTTTTCGCTTTTCCGGTAATCTTGGGTGCGATACCGTTCTTTTTCTCGTTTTCATAATAGTAAATGGTAGGATGATCCACTTCTCCGTCCAGGAATCCCAACATCTCCTGTGTGAAGTTCTCCGGAATGATCAATGCCGCATAGTAATCACTGTTCTTAACTCCTTCCAGGGCTTCTTCGGTAGTCCCCGGGAATACCCACCCGATGGTGGTATTGGCCCCCAAAGCCTCCAGCACACTGTCTCCTACATTCAGGGAAAGTCCCATGATCTCCGCTCCGGCATCATCGGAAGCCACCGCCACCTTCAGCTGGCTGGTAGCCGCAGGTTCATAGGGATCCCAGTTGGAGAAAATATTGAACCATGCATACAGTGCCGGGAGAATACTCAGTCCCATAATAATAACAACTGCCACCACATTATTGCTGATCCGACGGATGTCGGTGGTAAATATTTTCCAGATGTTACGCATATTACTCGCCTTCCTCCCCGTCTTCTGTTTCTTTTATTTCTTCTGCTTTGTCTTTTTTCTCTGTCACTTCTGCCTGTGTCTCCGCCGGGGAGTTCAGTCCCTCACCGATCATTTCCCGGGTCTTGCGGATGATCTGTGCCGCTCTGTCAAAATCCGCAGGGGTTACTGCTTCGATCGTTCCCTCTTCCCCCTTTAGTTCCATGATCTTTTCCTGCAAGTTATGATCCGTATATTCCACAACGATCAGATAGATCGACAGGGCGAACAGTGACACGATCCACAGGATCAGGAAGATCACTTTATTGCTGCCGGTCAGGAACAACAATGCCAGGAAAAACAGGGGCACGATCCAGATGCACTTCAGACCGATCTTGATTCTTTTTCTGTTTTTTTCATGAAGGGTCTGCTCATAGTCCAACACCTTCTGAAAAATCTCTTCGTAGTCTCTTTCCATGAAATTTCCTTTCTGTCCTACTTTCTGTCTTATTTTCTGCCTTACTTTCTGCCTATTCGGTACTTCATTCGCAAAACCGCTCCTGCGGAGCTTTCCTTTTGCTCATGAAGTTACCTCGCCCTATAAACATTGCAAAATCTTCTTACGAATGCTAGCATTCGACGAATATTATGCAATGTTTACATAGCTCCGAATAGGCATCACATGAGTTCCGTGTCTTCCATTCTCTCTTCCACAAAGTGATTCAGTTTGACGAAAGGGATCCGGATCACCAGGCCGATCAGCAGGCCCTCCAGCATAAACAGGATCAGCTTTGCCAATGCTTCCATATAGGCCGTTCCGTACATTCCCGCCAACGCCTCACGCATTGCCGTAATGGCATAGGGGAATGGGAAAAAGATATATATTTTCTGATAAGTATCCGGCAGCAGTTCAATCGGGAACGTGCCGCTGGATCCCGCGATCTGTAATACCATGACAATGACGCAGACAGCCTTGCCCACATCTCCGAATGCCAGTGTCAGCGAATAGATCAACAGGGAAAATGCAGTTGCCGTAAAGCTTGCCGCCAGGAAAAACAATGCCGGCTCCACAATATTGACCTTCAGCAGCCACAGATCTCCCGCTACGATAATAGCTGCCTGAATCTGTGCCAGCAGGAAAAACAGCAGATATCTGCCGAAATACAACTGATAACTCTGTGCATTTTCCAATCCTTTCGGAGAGGCTTTTACTTTTACCAGTGCCACCAGTATCGTAGACCCTACCCAGATGGCCAGTGTAGAATAAAACGGAGTCATAGCGGATCCGTAGGTGGCCACAGGATACATGGCAACAGTCTCCATGGTCACCGGAGATGCAAAATAAGCTCCCAGGCTATCCGGGTCACCGCCCAGGAAACGCACCAGAATATCCATCATTTCTTCTTCGGAAGCACCCTCCAGCTGTTCCATCAGGTCTGTCAGTTTGTCGCTGATGCTGTCTACCACGCTCTGAATCTGGCCAAGGCTTTCACTGGTGCCGTCCACTGCGTCACCTACGCCTTCCATGACCACCCCCACATTTTTCACCGTGTTACTCAGAGTATTTACCAGTCCGGTCACCTGATTCAGGGAATCTGTCATATTGGTCAGCACTCTCTGCATCTGCGGTACCAGGTTATTTTTATAAATGCCCTGCATATTGCTTACATTATTTTCGCAGCTGTCGATAACGCTCTTCAGGTTATTCATGGCATTGTTGACATTGACTTTTGCCTTCTCCGCCGCCTGCTCATCCGTAGCTTCCAGCACACTGCCCACCACAGTGTTCATCATATCCAGTTCCTTCTGCATTGCCTTCAGTGCCTCAATGGCCGCGTCGGAAGCCGCACTTCCTCCATTGCCGCCGGCACCTGCGTTACCTCCTGAGACAGATGCATCCCCTCCGGAGACGCTGCCCTGTAATTTCTGCTGCAACAGTACTGCCAGCAGATCATTCACCTGTCCGTTCAGGGTATTGGTATCCCTCGCCACTTTGGTCAGATCTTTGGTCATCTGCGCCGTATCATCCGCCAGTTTACTGGCATCCAGCGTCTTTTTCATATTTTCCAGGGAATTGTTGATATTTGCCATGGAAGTATCAATATTATTGCTGAAATCAGCCAGCGTGTCCCGGGTCGAAGACAGATTCTGACTGCTCTGGTTCAGGCTGGCAGTCGTCGCATCCAGTTTCTTCTGCATTGCCGGGATTTCATAATTTACATGGGTGATCGCAGCTTCCAGTCGGGTATTTCCCGCGCGGAAGGAATCGATCATCGCGCTGTATTCTTTCAGATTGTCGTTTAGTTCCGCGAGATCCGCACGAAATTCATCCACGTAACTGCCGCCCTGCACCTGCGCCGATACGGAATTGCTCTCTTCAAAAATGGTAGTGGCTGCCACTTTAATAAATGTCTCGTTAATGGTGTTCTGCAGCGTTCCCGCTACCGTATCCGTGATCTTCGTAGCAATGGCATTGCTCTTTTGATTCTGATAATAGATCAGCGCCGGATTCTCGAAATCATCCGAAAATGCATTATACATACTGTATGTAAACTTATCGGTGATCACAATAGCAGCATAATATTTTCCTGACTCCACACCCTCTTCTGCTTCTTCCTCTGTGTCCGGGAAAATCCATTTTACGCTGGTATTAGAATGCAGACTCTCCAGAACGGATTCTCCCATATTTACCACGGAACCGTCCTTTAACGTATAGTCCTGATCCAATGACACCACTGCTACGGGAATCCCGCCGGTATTGGCATAAGGATCCCAGTTGGCAAAAATATTAAACCAGGCATACAGTGATGGGATCACGCACAACCCAATAATTATGATCAGTGCAAAAGGCTGCTTCACTAATTGTTTGACATCTTTTGTGAAAATTTTCCAAATATTTTTCATCCGACTTCTATAGACTCCTCATGTGTATCTGTATTATATTGCTGATTCATGCGCTGTTCAGCTTCGCATACCCCCAGCAACAGAAAAAAGAACGGGGTATTCAATACCTGCTGAAAGCTGATCAGGGAATACATTCCATAAGTAAAAAGCAGCATGATCGCCATGGAATTTCTGCGGTATTTCCGCAATGCGGTAAGAAATACGGCTGCATAAGCAGCAGTTCCCAGCGCCCCCAGGTTGATCAACGTGGTAAGCCATTCATTGTGTGCATTCGTAAAAATCGAATCGGCAAAATAGCCTTTGTCAAATAGTACCGTGCCTCCCGGTAACACCTGTTCCAAATAACCTGCAAAGCAATCCGGTCCGGCCCCCAGCAGCTTCTGTTTAAGATCTCCACGGCAGAAACCCTGCCATGCCATCTGCCATAACATCCCCCGGCGATTGCCCCATTCCACAAAATCGCTGCCCTGCAGTTTCAAAATATACCATATTATCACACCCACAGCCAACAACAGACTGCCGCACAGTGCTCCGATCTGTAGCGCCCTCTTTTTCTTTTCCGGAAGAGCATAATGTATCCCACAGAATAACAGGCACACTACTGCAAGCAGAAACCATCCCTGCCATACTGCCATTTTTCTTGCAATACCATCCTGCAATAAAATATCATAGGTTCCCAGGGATTGCATCATCTTTCCCCACAGTAACATTCCAACGCAGACTCCGGACAGTAGGACAAGCAGCGGCTCCCAAAGTCCGTTTTTTTTACGGCTGCTCCAAAAGCATATCCACAGTGTTACACATGCCACCATCACACCGCCGTCACTTCCCTGTAAAAACAACATCATCACCACAAGGACATTACCGCCTCCAAGCAAAATGGAAGCAGCTCTTCTCCCCTCTTCCGCAGCCTTACAAAAAAGTGACAGTGACAGAGGAAGCATCACACTGTAATACCCGCTGAGCCAGTTATTATTTCCCAAAGTACTGAGCATATGTGTATATTCCCAGTCCCCTACCACATAGCCCTTCAGCAGTCCCAGAGGATCATAACCCAGTTTTTGGAGTAATCCTATGAGTGCCACTATGACAGACGCTGCTCCTCCCAGATATAAAATCCGGGTGCATTGTCCTCTGTAATCCGCTGCCATCAGAAATCCGCCTACCATCAGGCAGATGGTGACAGCGCCCATGTACCATTCCCGTTCTCCGGCCCAGGCGGTCCTTCCGTAAGAACTACAGATGGCAGACAATAATGCGCAAACTCCATATAAGCAGACGGCCGTCACAACACTATGCTCTCTGCACCATCTGATTATTTTTCCCCCGGTTTTTCTCATATACATACCGGAACTACTGCTGTTTTCCATCCGGCAGCTTCTTACCACAGCGATGATCTGTACCGCCAGACAAATCCCCATACAGATCAGAGAGATATTGCGATATAAATAATATTTGCTATCGCCCAATTTGTCATATCCATTTCCGGGAATATAGTACAGCGGCAACACGACCAGAACGGCAGCCATATAGATCTGACATACTGTTTTCAGAAATTCCTCTCGCCGATTCTCCATTCCTGCCCGTCTCCTTTGTGCCACAGCCTGTATAACTACTTGAATTGTAAGCGTTTCTCCCCCTTCTGTCAAACCGTTTACTCTTTACAAAATTGTAAAATTGTATATTAAATTGAGAGTTAGTGAAATACATTGGTAAAATCCACGAACTCCCGGAGCATGCGATACACATGTCTCGATGTAAGGTCTCCG
>OHYU01000982.1_pt1 | contig 12169 bp, 11 predicted proteins | sample 1580331 | NCBI WGS metagenome assembly OHYU01 (sample SAMEA3882519, study PRJEB24775) | human gut metagenome | biome: human-associated habitat; feature: intestine environment; material: feces | place: Netherlands | collected 2009/2010
TTTTACACACGAAAATACAGCCGGTGGATGCTTCTAATCACATCATCATGGACTATTCCATCCATGATGCAATCGAAGCTGGATTCAATTATGTAGTATTTATCATCCGCAAGGATATCGAGAAAGAGTTCAAAGAGGTCATCGGTGATCGCATTGCCTCCATTTGCTCTTCTCATAATGTAACTGTAGACTACGCTTTCCAGGATATTAACGATATCCCGGGAACTCTGCCGGCAGGTCGTACAAAGCCGTGGGGACCGGTCAGGCCGTGCTTGCAGCGAAGGACGTAATTAAAACTTCGTTCATTGTAATTAATGCAGACGATTACTATGGCAAGGAAGGCTTTAAAGCTGTTCATGAGTATCTAGTGAATGACGGAAAGTCATGTATGGCTGGCTTTGTGCTGAAGAACACGCTGTCTGATAACGGTGGCGTGACCCGTGGCATTTGCAAGATGCGGTATTTCACCTTGCCATTTTTATCCAGTACATCTTTGTAGTCATTTTGAAGCAGCACCCAGGTTTTCTCTGTTTCAGGAAGCTGTTTTACGGATTTTGAAAATATGTAGCCATAACCAGCCCTAAGCGCATTGGCTATATTTTCTGCGCAGTTGAGTCCTTTGTCAGCAATCTGGATGGTTCTGCCGGTTACGGAACTTCTGTGCTTAAGGTCATCAATGACCTTGCGGATCACCGGCTTTTCACTTTCGTTTCCCGGAAAAAGTTTCATGCCTATCGGAATCTGATCTGCATCCAAAAGAAGACCTAATCCTACAATCGGAACCTTACGGTTTTCCTTGATAGTTATATCAAATAAAATTACAATATTGTTAGAGTTAATAGTTTTGAAATTCTATTGATGAATTAATTTGTCTATGTTACCATCAACTTATAGAAACTTAAGGAATGTAGAATGTTAGGGTGGTAATTATGAGTTTATTTGATAATATTCCAGAAGGTACAGATATTATAGAAGTTAGAAAAAAAGTGAATAAAATGCTTTCTGAAGCACGAAAAAAAGCAAAACCCCCAAAATGTATATTGTGTGGAAAAGAACAAAGTAGTTTTTGTAATTCTCATTCTGTTCCACAAATGTGTTTACGTCCGATTGCAGATAGGGGAAAAGTTTTACATGCATCATTGGCAATGGGATTTGATATAGGGGTAGTAGATTTGGATGGAGGTGTAAATAAATCTGGCACATTTAATTATATTTGTAGGGAATGCGATGCGAAATTCTTTCAGGATTATGAAAATCCAGATAATATAATACAACCGCCAACAGATAAAATTCTTGCAGAAATTGCAGTAAAAAATATGCTGTTACAGTTAAATAAACGTGCGAATGAACAAGAATTAATTCAGGTGGTACAGCGAGAATTTGGAACATATGAGAATCCAGATGAATTGTCTAAAATAAAAAATTTGGATCAAAAAGAATATAAAGAGGAAGTCTTATTTCATCAAGATATAGCGAAGAATAATAAAGCAGGTGGATACCAGATTTTGTTTTGGAAAGTCTTACCATATAAAGTGCCAATAGCAACTCAAAGTGCTATTGTATTACCATATGATATGGAGGGAAATATACTCAATGAGATATATAATTTTGATGAATCTGTCAGAATGCAATATATGCATATAGCAGTGTTTCCATTAGAAGATGAGAGTGTTGTATTGGCATTTTATCATAAAAGAGATAAGCTTTATAGGCAGTTACGACACCAAATAAATTCTTCTTCACAAGAAAAGGTATTACAGTACATAAATTATTTGATTTTTGAGCATACAGAAAATGTCTATTTTTCTAAGAAAATAGAAGAGAAAATAAAGAATAATAAGATGATTGAAAAATTAAGTCAGGAAGCAAATGGACTTCCTAGATTTGGTCATTTAAGTGCTGATAATATGTTTGGAATAGGATATAAAGCTGTAAAACCAGAAGATATACCTAATTTCTTAGATGAAAGCTGGGCTATTAAAGAAGAGGAAAGCACGGATGGGGAAGAATAACAGCGTAAAGAAAATAGATGAAGAACAGATTTTGAAGAGATTTGAATATACTGTACAAGAATATATCAGATTTTATGATTTTTATAAGAATCAGGAAGTGAGTGAAGAAAATACAGAAGCTTTTTATGTTATGTTACAGACTAAATTAATGATTCTTAGGAAATATGATTATAACAGGGAAGATGTATATTTGAGTAATGTATTTGATGCCATTGATAAGATGTATCCAGAAGTGGGAGAAAATATTAATATTCTTAGAGAAAAGTTTGAGAAGCTTAATAATTATTATATGGAAGTAATTCTGTCTGACGGGACGAGTCTTAATCTTTATAAAGCTATAGAGGATGTGATGTATGGTTTATATCTACATGCGGATCCAGATAAAATAGAAAGATTGCTCAAAACAAATAAAAATGTGTATCTTATGGCTGTAAAGGAATATATTGCTGTTTTGGAAGGAATAGTTATTGATACATATAATTCAATAGTTGATAAAATGCAAAATAAGTATATCCAGCAAGAGGAAACAAGTGCATCTGTAATTTTTATGGGAGATCCAACGAATGAAAAACATGATATAAAAAATTCACCGTATTGGAAGAACCTATATGGAAGAGATTTGGAAGATACAGAAATAAAAGGTATATTTCAGGATATGTCTGATGAAGATATAGAGATTTATCTGAAAGGCACTATATTTCTCCAAGAGATAAGCAAGGCAAGTTATTCAATCAAGTTGTTAGAACAATTAGTATTTCCGCCAACAAGAGATGATTGGGAAAATTTTTCGAGTTTGCATGATTTTGTTGCAAATAAGAAGCATATTGGGTTAGGCAGTAGGATTAAATATAATGATGAACATAATATTGCGTATTTGAAGATATGTCAAAATGTTGAAAATGCTTTTCTTGTGAATCAACCACACCAAGTACCTGATATTTGTATATTAAGTTTTGTGAAAGAAAATGAAAAATATGGATGGAGAATATTTCAAATTGGAGAACCTGCGATTAAATACAAAGAATCAGGAAGTATATTAGATTGGATAAAATATATCAAAGAAAATAAATGTAAGAGAAAATAAAATATGTGTGAATGATTTTACATATAGAAGTATTACGAGAGGACATCGGGATTAGATTCTGATGAAGGTAACACATGTGAAAACATATTTGCTGGAACATAATGGTGAAATTTATACTCCAGATTTGAAAATAAATCAAAGGGGGTTTTATCAAGAAGAATTAGAAAAAGTACTTAAGGAGGATAACTCTAAAAATTATAATATTATATGCGTTGAGGAAGAAGTAGCAAAGTATAATTTATGTGATTCGGTGTGTAATTGCTATGGATTAGACGAAGAAGTATTTCAATATAAGCTATGGAAAGAGGCGTATTTAGATAATAATTTAAATGGTTTTTCATTGCCAATTATTGTTAATACGAATAATGAATATCGAAAAGAAGTCGAACAAAAACTATTGGAATATGTGAAATATTTAGAAAGACCAGCATTTGTTTATGAAAGATCAACTTTGGAGTGCATAAAAACTGAGTGTAGATTAATTTTAAAAGCGATAGACCATTTGATTCATGGAAATGAAAATAATGCAGAAAAAATAATTGAACAACTGTTGTCTCTATTTATTGAAGATCCATTTTTGATTAGCGATTTGGATAAATCGTATTCATTCAGAGGTATCGCACCATTTATTGATTTGCGAAGCGTAGGATATGATGAAGATTACGATAAAATGATGGAAATGAATCTTACATTTTATAGAGTAAGGACAAGGAAAGTAGATGACAATGAAAATATTACAGATATAGAACATATTCTACATCTACCATACAATTTAAAAGATAAAGCAAGTAGTATGAGATTTAGTTCGGCTGCTTTACCGGGGTTATATCTAGGAACTACAACATATGTATGTAGTGAAGAATGTAAGTGGAATGGCGAAGATGAATTGTATGCGTCAGTGTTTATACCAAATTCTGAAGGTAAAAAATTGAAAATATTAAACATGACGATTTCACAAGCACTTATAAATGGTATATATAATAGAACTCATGATGGAAATAATATAGTAAGACGAAAATTAAAAAATGCTATGTTAAAAATGTTTCCACTTGTGATAGCTACCTCTTTTTCTGTAAAAATTGAAGAAAAGGTGAAATATCAATATTTGTTATCACAGGCATTAATGAGATGTGTCAGTAGAATTGGAATAGATGGAATTGCGTATTTGTCGATGAAAGGTAAGGATGAATTTCAATATCCACAAGGAGTAAACTTGGCAATTCCGGCAACTGATATTTCAGAAAAAAATTTGTATAGTGAAAAATGTAAAGGATTTATGATTTCAAAACCCGTTATGTATTGTAGACAAGAAGGCAAGGAGAGAAGAAGTTATATTAATGAAGTATACAAAAAACAGGATAAAACAGGATTTGAATCATATATTTCCAAATTGAATATGGGGGGGGGAGAACTGAAATTTTATGGTGATACATCATTTGGAAAATTTGATAATTATTTAGTTTCAGAAGTCGTAAGGAATGAATAGAGGAGACTATGAAGAAAAGTCTATAAATAATAATCTTCTATGATAATGATTGAGCTGGAAGAACTAAATTGGAGCTTCCAGCTCTTGTTTTATATATACGACATGATTTCAGGCATGTCAAGAGCAGATTACTGTCGGTGGTTCGTGTTATATTGTAAAATCATAAAAAGTATGTCCTGAATATTTATATTTATATTTGCAGAGTGAAACTTCAGATAAATATATTTTTTATAATTCTCCATTTATTTAGGTGACTCCATCAACAATAAATGAAATTCCTGTATCGATTACATCAGATAGGATGCAGGAATTAGCACGTTTAACTTTTCAAGCTGGACACAATACGAGTCAGCCCATTCAAATCGATAGAATGAACGAGTTTCTACGAGAGGATAAGTCTATTAATAGCTAAGAACATCCATTTCAGAGTTTAATGATCGAAGAACTTCTTGGTAACATAAAGATGGAAAAAAAGGACTTGATACAGAAGCTACTAAGTGACGACGCAAAAGAACTTATTAGTTGTTTGGAAGTTGGAGCATATAAAGCATGTATATAAGTGCAGAGCAGCTTCAAGATAACGATTATGTGTTAAGTATGAATCGATATATTGTCCATGATGTAGCAGATGGAATGGCATTTGGCGATGTGATTAAAAGAATTACTCGTGGAGCCCAGCTTAATGCTAAGGCATTAGATGAAATTACTACTACTGTGCCTACAGATATGCAGTATTTGATGCTGGCTAACATCAAAAATGGACTTATTGATAAGGAATTACCTTATTTGAAGTCTATTGATAAGAAAAATGATAAGTATTGTTTGTCAAATCACTGCCTTATTCTCTCTAAGAATGGATATCCTTACAAGATTGCTGTTGCAGAAGTAAAGGAAGGACAAAGAATATTAGGTAACGGAAATCTTTATATTATAGAGCTCGATGAAGAAAAGGCAGATCCGTATTATCTTGCAGCATTCTTTGGAAGTGAGCAAGGTACAGCGGCACTAAGGAGTATAACGGTTGGTGCAACGATTCCAAATATCGGAGTTGAGCAGTTGACGAAGCTTGTTATTCCAATTCCACCAATTGAAAAACAGAAAGAGATTGCTGACAAATATAAGACTGTAAAAGATGAAATTATAATGCTTCAGCTAAAGCTTGAAAAAGCAAAGAACAGAATGGCACATATCATTGAGGAAGGGGGCGCAAATAATGCTTGAACTTAATGAATTATTGGAATTAGAAGAGGTTATCAGAGATGTTCTCAATGATGATTTAGAAAGAATACTCATAGAGTTAAATAGAACAGGAGAACTTGAGACTTTTCTCCGGCTACTTGGAATGCATGACTACCTTGGTACTGAAGCCGAGGGAAAATGTAATCGTGACGGTAAAATAATAGTAATTGGTCAGTCAGAAGTGGGAAAAGACAAACTTGCTGCAGTTGCAAAGAAGATGGGAATAGCAAAAGATAGATTTGAGTTTCTCTTGGACTATAAGGATGCTAAAACATTTGATTTCAGAAAGACTCAATGGTCATCAAAATATAGTTACATTTTGGTAGGCCCGATGCCACATAGTGGTGTGGCAAATGGCGAGTATGGTAGCATAATCTCAGCAATTGAAAGTGAAGCTGGTTATCCACTGGTAGTGAAAATGGGTACTGATGGCTTAAAGATTACGAAGACGTCATTCCGTTATACTCTTAAATATTTATTGACAGAGAAAAAGATTGCTTGATGATAGTAATACAGATTGACTAAATATATAGCCATATCGAAGTAGTCAGGAACTTTTAAATTGTATTTTACATGAGTATATGATGTATGTGTGAAAAAATCTCTTGAAGTATACCTGAAAATAGTATATTCTTAATATAAATGAATATAAATAAAGGTAAGAAGAGAAAAAACGGGAGGTGAGTGCGTATGTTAATGAAATTTAGGGTTTCTAATTTTACGTCATTTGGATATAAAGAAGATAATGAAGGAAATGTTATACCTACAGAATATCATCTATATGCAGGGTTGACAGAGAAACATAAGGAAAGAGTATTCAATTATGGAAAGAGAAGGATCCTAAACTTTTCAGCAATATATGGAGCGAATGCATCAGGAAAAACAAATTTGACAAGAGCAATAGACGTTGGAAAAAATATCGTTGTTAAGACTATAAAGAATTTAGGACTTAGAAATTATTATTGTAGAAATAGTGAATTTAACTCTGGTAAACCAACTATGTTTGAGTATGAGTTTACTATTGGAGATAAATGTTATGCATATGGATTTACAGTTAATCTTAAACAAGAGAAAATATTATCTGAATGGTTATATAAATTAAATGATGCATCACAGGATGTTGTTTTTGAAAGAGTTATTGAAGGAAATAAGTATTTTTTTGATGAGAGTATTTTTAAAGAAGAAAATATTCAACAGTTCAAATATTATATTGAAGATGCAAATAGAATTGATTCTACACTTCTTGTGTATGAAATAAATAGAAGAAGAATAGAAGATGAAGACTTTAAAATTTTTAATTGTGTATACAACTGGTTTAGATCAAAACTTATAGTATTATATCCTGAAACAAGAGTAGCAAATAGTTTTAGGCAGTTTTCGGTGAATAATAAGAGATTATTAGATCTACTTTCGTATTTTGATACTGGAATAACTAAGTATAATATGAGAAAATTGAAAGAAAGCGCATGGAGGCAGTATTTTGCGGATGAAAATATAGAAGATTTTCTTCCGGATAACTTCAAACATGGTATTTTGAAATATGATAAGACACTTTTTGAAGTTAAAAGAACAAAAGAAAGTACGGAAGTAAAAAAATTAATGTTTCAACATGGTACTGATGACACTGCATATGAGTTCGGGGAAGAGTCAGATGGAACACAGAGACTTATTGAATTATTAGATGTTATACTGAATGAATCAAAAGATATGGTATTTATTATTGATGAACTGGATAGAAGTTTTCATCCACAAATGACAATAAAATTTGTAGAGACATTTCTAAAGTGGACTATGCAAAAAAATACTCAGCTTATTATTACTACGCATGAGTCAAATCTAATGGATCTTAATATCTTACGTAGAGATGAAATTTGGTTTGCAGAGAAGGAGAATGATAATACTACGAAGCTGTATACTCTTGAAAAATTTAAGATACGTTATGATAAAGTAATCAATAAAGACTATTTAGCAGGTAGATATGGGGCAGTTCCTGTATTCAAGGATTTTGATTATTTATGGGGAGAGGATAAAGTTAATGGAGAGATTGAATCTAAGGCCGCTTTCTAAATATGACTATTCTGATGAGGCAGATAGCTGTGAACAGAATATAAATTTCTATTGTGTTTCAGAAGGAGCAACGGAGGAGTCATATCTTAGGGGAATAAATAATAATAAGAGAGCATTGGATATCCGTAATAATGTAATCATTAAGGTGGTTGAAAAAGTAGAAGAAAATGAGACCTATAGTTATGCTTTGCAGTTGGTAGATGCATGCTTGTTTAATATGGGATGCAGAGATAAAGACGGTAATGATATTTCCAAAGATAAATGGGATGAAAATTGTCAATGGGATGGATATAACAGGGATATTGATAAAGTATGTGTATTATTTGATAGAGACTTTAGAGGGATTGAAAGTGTATTAGATAATCTGTTAGAGGTTTGTAATAAGTTCGGAATAGAAGTGATTATGTCTAATCCTAACTTTGAATTATGGCTTTTAATGCACTTCTCGGATATTCAGAAATATGATAAACTGGATATTAAAGCTAATAAGAAAAATCTTCGTCATCAAATAGATGAAAAGGCATCTACTAAGAAAAAATTTTTAGAAATAGAAGTAGCAAAACATGCAAGTGGTTATACTAAAGGTAGTAAAATAAAATTTGAAAGATTTATAAATGGAATTGATCTTGCAATAGAAAACGCAAAATTATTTGAAGAAGATCCACAGAAGCTTACAACTGAGATTGGTACAGCAATGGGAAATTTGGTTGAACAGATGAAAATATAGGTGATAGATGTGAGTATAACAGAGTATGACGAGCAGGCGTTTGTAATTGTGCAGACAATGCAATGATTTAAATTGTATTTTACATGGCATTCCGCTATACTAGTATTAAGTATAGCGGATTATTTTTTGGAGGCTTTTATGGCAAATACTTTGAAGTTACCGGTTGGAATTGAAAATTTTGAGGAAATTCGTAAACTGGGTTTCTATTATATTGACAAGACAAGGCTTATTGAGCAGCTCTTACAGGGATGGGGGAAGGTTACTCTTTTTACCCGCCCTCGCCGTTTTGGTAAGACTCTCAATATGAGCATGCTAAAAAGCTTCTTTGAGATAGGCACAGATAAGACCTTGTTTGATGGCTTATATATTTCAGGCAATAAAGAGCTTTGTGATGAGCATATGGGGAAGTATCCTGTCATCTTTCTTTCATTCAAGGGTGTGGATGGTTTAGACTTTATTACGGCAAGACGTATGCTGTGTGCTATTTTAAAGGATGAGCTTGACAGACATTACTATTTGAAGACCAGTGATGTATTGACTGATGAGGATAGAACACTGTTTACAAAGATGCTTCATGGGCAGGATGACAATATTGAGGATAGTATACGAATGCTTTCAAAGCTGTTGTATAAGCACTATGGTCAGAAAGTAGTTATTCTCATAGATGAGTATGATGTTCCACTCGACAAGGCTTTTCAGAATGGCTACTACAAGGAGATGGTTTCTCTCATCAGGGGGCTTTTCGGGCAGGCGCTCAAGACCAATGAGTTTTTACAGTTTGCTGTGCTTACAGGCTGCCTTAGGGTGTCAAAGGAGAGTATTTTTACAGGTCTCAATAATTTTGAAATCAATTCTATTGTGGATATCGACCATGATGAGCAGTTTGGCTTCACTGATGATGAAGTTATGAAACTGCTTTTAGACTATGACAGGAGCGAGAGGTACCCGGATGCAAAGGAATGGTATGATGGCTATCACTTTGGAAATGCGGATGTGTACTGTCCATGGGATGTTGTGAATTACTGCAATGATCATATCCATAATCCAGAGGCCGAGCCGGAAAATTACTGGATGAATACAAGCGGGAACAGTGTGATTCATCATTTTATCGACAGCATCAATGAACCGGATATGCTCACAAAAACAGAACTGGAATGGCTGGTAAATGGAAAAACAGTGATCAAACAAATCGACGAAATGGTTACCTACAATGACCTGTATTCGACCATGGATCACCTGTGGAGTACACTTTTCATGACTGGATACCTGACACAGCGCGGAAGAGAAAGCGATGGCCGCTATTGCCTTGCAATTCCAAACCGGGAAATTCGAAATATCATAACAGAACGGATTCTTACACTGTTTCAGCAGGAAGTGAAAAAAGACGGGAAAATGGCAGAACAGTTCTGCCAGGCACTGCTTGGGGGAAAATCAGCAGAGGTGGAAAGCCTTTTGAATTTGTATTTGCAGAAGACAGTTAGCGTACGCGATACCTTTGTGCGGAAATCACTGAAAGAAAATTTCTATCATGGAATTCTGCTTGGAATCTTAAGCTATAAAAATGACTGGCGTGTGTCTTCCAATCAAGAATCGGTAGAAGGATTCAGCGATATTGTGATTGAAACGGGAAATGCAAAAACAGGAATTGTGATAGAAGTGAAGTATACAGATGAGAAAAAAGATCTGGAAAGAGATTGCCGGAAGGAATTGGAGCAGATTCGAGATAAAGATTATACGCAGACAATGTGGCAGGAGGGCTATAAAAAAATGGTGCAGTATGGGATTGCATTTCATTAAAAACAGTGTTGTGTGATGGAAGAAGAAATGCAGCGTAAGCGGAATCGAGATGGGGCTCTGAATCGTTACAATTTGTTATAAGATTCAGGGCAGAGATATTGCCCTGAATTTTATATGCGGACAAGTTTCTGTCAACATTTTCCATTTGATATGAGATAAAATGGTAATATTCAAAAGAAAAAGCCTATCATGAGGAGAAAAAAGATGGAAGAAAAGACAGCAAACATGGCAGAGAATATTCGCGTTACATTCACCGGGTTCCACTACATAAAGGATGGCGATTATCCAAATGACTTCGAGGTATGCTTACTGATCCTGAAAGACAACAGCTTATCAGCAGGCTGCGGGGATACAGGATTATATGCCACGGAAGGCGGCAAGCAGCCAGGTGCATTCCGACAGGCAAGGGGCTACTTTATCGATGCGGACTATGTAAAAGCCTGGACGAAGCTGGAGGATAAGGTGTATAATTTTCAGCAGAACAGCATTGTGTGACTGGGATACGAGAGGAGAATTGCAATGGACAGAAGAAGTAATAATATCGCGATCTTTCAGGACTCCATGGATTTGATAAAAGCAAACCAGAAGCTCCAGCAGGCAGTTCAGTTTTCGATTCAGAACCAAAAGCTGTATGTTCCATCGCAGGCAATTGCGCTTCCAAAACCTGGAAAATCACCTTGCAAAACGATTGTTTCATCTAAAAGAAGCTTCGAAGCTGCCTCTGCATACGCAAAAGCCGGAAAACGAGTCTGTGTCCTGAATTTCGCCTCTGCAACCAACCCAGGCGGCGGTGTAACACGGGGAAGTACGGCGCAGGAAGAATGCCTTTGCCGATGCAGCACACTGTATCCATGCCTGGACACAGAAACGATGTGGCATCAGTTCTATCAACCGCATCGGAAAGCAGGTGATCCACTCTATAATGATGATCTGCTGTATACACCAGGAATTGTCGTATTTAAGACCGATACCTCTGCGCCGGAACGAATGGAAGAAAAAGACTGGTATCAGGTAGACATCATTACCTGCGCAGCCCCGAATCTCCCGCCTGCAGGAAATGCGCCGGTTAAGATTAGTGAGAAAGCACTGTACGAACTTCAGATGCAAAGGATGGAACGTGTTTTTCAGGCGGCAGCATCGAACGGAGCGGAAGTTCTGATTTTAGGCGCGTTTGGCTGTGGCGCTTTCTGTAACCCGCCGAGAATTGTAGCACGTGCATTTCGGAGCGTACAGGAAAAATATGCATCCTATTTTGAAACGATAGAATATGCGGTGTTCTGCGGCAAAAATGATACGTTAAATTATGATACATTCAATCAGGCGCTTGGAGGTAGAAAATAAAATTTATAGCAACCCCGAAAAGAATGCAAAAATTCAGTACCACAGAGTGTGAATTATTGTGTCACAGATTTTCGTCGTACCCTGGTACGCTTTAAAATTTGTTCCTTGCGATTCGCATTTTGCAGCATTGTCTTTTTTTCATTATTTTCGGGCTTTTCTATAAGCTGGGCTCTGAAAGAACGTAAAAGCGAACCAAAAATATGACTTCATGAAAGGCAGACAAGATTAATTTTTTTAGAATAAAAAACGTTGTACAAATGTCGCCTATAATAAGTAGAATAGGCTATGACAAACAGGAGAGGGGAAGAGGATAAATGAAGGTTCTGAACTTTGAAGACAGCGTTTACAAAGCAAATGCAATCCGCAAGGTATTGAACCAATGTGGCGTGGCTAAAATTGAACTGGTGTCAAATGTC
>OHYU01000985.1_pt1 | contig 12153 bp, 7 predicted proteins | sample 1580331 | NCBI WGS metagenome assembly OHYU01 (sample SAMEA3882519, study PRJEB24775) | human gut metagenome | biome: human-associated habitat; feature: intestine environment; material: feces | place: Netherlands | collected 2009/2010
TTAGCACTTCAAAAAGCACTTTATTATATCCAGGGATTTTACAATGCCTTTTATCATACGTTTCTCTTCTCCGAAGATTGTGAGGCATGGGTTCATGGTCCGGTATATCGCGACATCTATTACCGGTATCGCGATTATCATTTCGATCCGATTGCTTCTGCTTCTGACTTTGACGACACGATATTAACCACTCAGGAAAAGACAGTTTTTGATAGCGTTATTAAGTACTTTTGCTGCTATAGCGGTAAAGTATTAGAACATTTTACACACAATGAAACCCCTTGGCTATCTGCCAGAAAAGATTTATCCGCATCAGCACCTTCCGAGCGTATTATTACGCAGGAATCTATTCACGAATATTTTTCTGCCGTAAAAGATAAATACCATATGGTCACCCCAAATGACATTCGTGTATACGCACAGGATATGTTTACGAATTTGTAGTATCCCCACCTTGACTTTTCAAAACGGATATGCTATATATGTTACGAATATACAATCTAAATACAAATTGCCGCCGGGTAATCACGCTTTACCTCATTCCATTAGGCCTTAGAAGGAATGAGCGTAAGGCGTTTTTTTTGCTCTATAGGATTAGAGTGTTAAAAGACGATTTCAAGTTTTTTGATTGGCAACTTGCACAAAACCGAGTCTATTTTGTTCCGTTGTACGAAAATAAGAAAATCTAAGTCTGCCTGAGTCAGGTTGTGATGGAGTGACGTGTACGTCTTAAACGCCCCGTCCATGTGGCGTTAAGACTTTTGCCGCCTCACTACAGGCATCCACAAACCATCCCAACCAGATGTCCCTGAAACTCCCCAAATAAACTTTCCTCCTGCTTCCTCATAAACACCGTTACATCCGCATCTCCAAACACCACCTCAAAATGCACACTCCCCACGAACGCATCGATCACATGTGCCCGCACATATAAAGTGTCCTCCGAAACCCACACTCCACTGGCAGCATACCTCTGGTCATAGACGGGAAACTGTCCGCAGACAAGTTTTCCAAAACCGAAATGAATGGAACACGGTCTGCCGTGCAGTGTAAACGTAAAACATCCCTCATCATTTGTAAAATCCGCTGTAAAATTTGTAAACTCACTACTGTTTGGTTTGAACATATATCGTTTCCCCGAAACTTGTGAAGTGACCGCTGCCGTCATTGCACTATCACCCAGAGGTGCAATCGCAAGTGAAGAGAGCACAGAAAGAAGCTCTGTATGCGTTTTTTGATCTTCCGGGAGTGGATCTGCCTGTATGAAAGGAAGAATCTCATCATACAGAGCATCATAAATCAGTTGATTTCCACCCGCAAGTCCCTGTGTGTCTGCGGTAGTGACAAAGAGCAGATCATAATCCGGAAGGTAATGGATGAACTGACCACCCATGCCGTAGCAGACAAAACCATTTTTTTCACTGCGCCAGATCTGATAACCATAGCCGCAGGCTTCACTTGGAAGAGGTGCCGTGATGCGTGTGTCAGAGAGATGGGAGGTTGCTGTTTTGATGTAGGAGGCAGAAACGAGCTGTGTTCCATCAATATTTCCATCGTGAGATAGAAGATAACCGAATTTTAACAGGTCGGATGGAAGAGCGACAAGTCCGCTTCCGCCCATGGAGACACCAAAAGGATCTGTCAGCATGTAGGATTCATCGGAAAATTCCAAAACAGACAGTTTTTCTTTGAGATAATCGAGCATTGGCATGCCGGAAAGACGTTCTACAAGCGCACTGAGTGTATGTGCGGAGGACGTATCATAATGAAAGAGCTTTCCTGCAGGATGGGTTGGTGGTACGGTAAAGAAACTTTCTACCCAGTCACTTTTCATATCGACCTTGTAGGTCGTCGCGGCATGACAGGTGCGCATCATGAGCATATCCCGGATCGTCATGGCTGCAATCCACGGATGTACATTCGCTGGAATCTTGTCTGGAAAATATGAGACGATCGGATCATCCAGTGATAATTTTCCTTCCGCTTCCAAAAGACCGATCGCAATGGATGTAAAACTTTTACTGATCGAAAACATGCGATGCAGCGTGTCTTTCTGATATGGTGCATAGTAGCCCTCGGCAATGAGTGTGTCATGCCGCATTAAAAGAAAACTGTGCATTGGAACCTGTTTTTTTTGTAAACGATCCAGAAAGTGAAGAAGGCATCCGGATGGGATGCCAGCACTTTCTGGAGAACCTTTTTTGAAATTCATTGTAATATCCTCCATTTCTTATTAAGACTGAACGCCAAAGCTGCTTGGTGTAACGCCATATTTTTTCTTAAATGCACGTCGGAAAGACGTCTGGTTGTTATAACCAACTTCCAAAGCGATTTCATTGATACCGGATTCGCCTTTTTCAATCAGATGTGCCGCCTCTGTGAGCCGCAGATCTTCCAGATAGACAGAGAAGTTCACATTCATATTTTCTTTAAACATATGAGAAAAATAACTTTCTGATATGTGGAACTCGTCGGAGATCTTGCTTAAGCAGAGCGCCGGATTTTTGTAATTTTCACGGATATAAGTCACAATGCTGTCAATCAGATTATTCTTTTCGGATTTTGATGCAAAGAAATCACACAGTTTAATGCTGATATCTTCACAGAGACGGAAAGTTAACTCGTCCTGTGAAAGCATAGTATCAATTTCCACTATCTGCGGAGTACTTTCTCCCGTATATGTAAAACGTGCTTTCAACAGAGTGTTGCGGATATCGGTAAGTAAAAACCGTAATAACTGGAACGGAAGCGAACGTTCTTCAATGTTCTCCTGGTGGATCAGATTGAAAATTTCAATCACCTGGGATTTATTTCCGCCAGTGATGGAACGAATCAGACGGGTTGAAAATTCAGCCGGATAGTAGTAAACATGGGAGTCTTTTTTCAACATTTCATATGGAAGGAAAATATAGTTTTTACTGGTATACCCTGCAGCATCTTTCGCCTGTTGGTAAGATTCCCATATGTTGGTGAAGGAGCAGGAGAGACCGATTCCTGCAAAAAACCAGATCGAATACTCTTCTAGCAGTTCACTATGAAATTTTAATGCTTTTTCCTGAAGTGTGATCAGTATCTCATCGGCAGTTCCACTAAAAGGGATTAACACAGCATAAATATGTTTCTTTGGGGAACACAGATATAAGTTATTTTCATAAGAAAAATATCTGGCCAAAAGACCGGCGATAATATCTTTCATACTTTCAGAACTTTCAGTGGAAGTATTTTCATTTGGAAAAGTATCTGCAGCAGGATCATTTTCGTAAGTTACACCGTACAATACATAATAATGAAGCGATGGATCTTCTAAATGCAGATAATTCTGGATAAATGAAAGCTCATCCGGGGTTGTGATAACTCCACTCATCAGCTGTCTCAAATAATTGTCATATAAAACAGGACGGATTGCAGCAGCTTCTTCGATTAACTGCGTATTTGCATGCAGTGTTTCCTGGAGCTGGTCATCTAAATGAAGAATCGGGCGCATATTGTTGCGGACTAAAATAAATATCATGATAAGTCCACCGATGATTGCTGCAAAAAGGATCAGCAGAAAAATAAACTGATAATCGGATGGATAAATGGATTCCGGCTGTACCAGATAGAAAGTCCAGTCATTTGTTTTTGATGCGATCCGCATAATATGTGTGTCATTGTGAACACAGGTATTATTGTCATCATAGGATAAGGATAATACGGATTCGGTAAGCGTATTTAAATCTTTTTCAGATGATGTATTCTTATCTTCGGACAGGGAAAACACTGGCTGATCCTGTGCGTCGACTGCAATAATGTAACCGGTATCACCTAAAGAAACACCGCTGAAAATTTTGCGTAAGGTCTGCTCATTGATATGGAAAGCAACGGTAGCAGGAATATCTTTGTAGGTCAGTACGTCCATATTTAACACATAAAGATATGCGTTACCGCTTTCGGGAAGCATAAAATCCGAAAGTGGATAAAGGGCAGAATCTTTTGTCAGATTGTTGTTGAGCAGATCATGCCATTCATTAAAATTCGCCCCGGAAGATAAATAGTTTCTTATATAATAAAGCTGTTCGGAATTGAAAGTGTTTACACTGATAATATAGCCGCTATTTCTCAGATAAACAAAATAGGTACTGAAAGGAAGCTCATTGTAGGAATACATATAAGAGGCAAGGGACTGCTTCATGGTGAGACCTGACAGATAAAAATCATTATCGTCTGTGGACTTCATCGTTGCAAGATGGTATAGTTTGGTATTCATGCTGAGCTGTCTTGTGATAGAATCCATGGTTGTGAAATTATTATCTAAAAGTGAAACGGCACTTTCAAAGGTAGACTGATCCTGATTCCAGAAATCCTCTTCAGAGCGTGTTGTTGAGACACGGTGGAGGTGTACCATCAGAAGTAAAATGATAAGTAAAAAGACACTGTATGTAATAGCAAAGCGAATCATGAGAAACGTAGTGGATTCATTTTTTGCTGTGGCATCCGCCGGTGGATTCAAATTTATTCTCATAGGTATTAAATGTCCTTTTTTCATGTTTTTTAATCGTACGTTTTCTATTTTATCATAATATGAAAAAAATACAACAAAAACTCAAAAACCCAGTAAAATCAATGGTTTGCGTAGTGTTAAAACAAATTTTGTACCCCCTGTCAAATATTGTTTCTTGCTGAAAATCCCATAAGATGGTAATGTATGAGCAAGACATGAAAGCACTTACATCAGAGCAGTGTCGAAACAAATTTTTTCCTAATAAGGAGGTTCTTATGAAAAAGAAGGTAGTATCAGTCCTTATGGCTGCCGCTATGGTAGCTGGTATGGCAGGATGCGGTTCCAGCAACACTGGTAACGCAGGAACAACAAATTCAAATGCTTCTACAAATAATGAAGCAACCACAGAGAGCGGTGATGCTTCCGCAAGCACAGCAACAGATTCTGATGTTGAGAAACCAGAAGAGATCACCATTATGGTAGATGGAACTGTTTTCACACAGGAAAACGGACAGGCAGAGTTCATTGCTAAATTGGAAGATCTTCTTGGAATGAAGATCAATGTGATCCAGCCGGATCATGATGCTTACTATGATGTAGTAGGACAGACAGTTGCAAGTGGTGACTGGCCAGACGTTATGATCTTATCTTCTACCTATTATGCAGGTTATGCAGAGCAGGGAGTTCTGTGGGATATGACAGACGCTTATGCATCTTCTGATTTAAAAACAAGACAGGATGCATACGGCAGCACAGGAGTTATCGATGGTGTAAGACTTGATGGTAAGTTATACGGTATGCCGGCAGCTCGTGGTAACGGATGTGTTACATATGTTAAGAAAGCATGGTTAGACAACTGCGGACTTGATGTACCGACAAACTATGATGAGTATCTTGCAATGCTCGAAGCATTTACAACCGGTGACCCGGATGGAAATGGTGTAAACGGAGATACCTACGGTGTATCTGCTGCTGGTTTCATCGGAACAGAGGCTCCATATACAAACTACTTACCAGAGTTCTATCAGGATGCAAATCCAAGCTTCTATAAAGCAGAAGACGGAACATGGAAAGATGGATTCACAGAGGACTCTATGAAGAGCGCACTTGAGAGAATGGCAGCTGCTTACAAAGAGGGCGTGATTGATCCTACCACATTAACAAATGGTACATCTGACTGCCGTAACAAATTCTATGATGACAGCTTTGGTGTATTTACTTACTGGGCAGGTACATGGGCAACCAACTTAAAGACAAACCTTGAGGCAAACGGTAAAGACGGTGAGTTAGTAGCATTACCTCCGATCGCTGAAGTAGGTCAGTACCTTGACCGTGTTCCACCAGTATGGTGCATCACATCTGCATGCGAGAACCCGGAAGGCGTATTCAAATATTTCATCGAGCCGATGCAGGATGGCGGAGACGTTCAGTTCTTATGGACATACGGTGTAGAAGGCATTCACTGGTCAACAGCAGCAGAGACATTATTTGCTGGAACAGAGAACGAGAAAACATATGCGGATGGTGAGTTCCATATGTTAGAGAACCGTGAGAAAGAGGGTACACAGTACACCAAAGCTCACATCGATCCAATGCTTGCTTTAGTTGAGCTTGCAAACGATCCTCAGGAAGAATCTGTAGCAGCAGAAGCAAAAGAGTCTGCACAGTTATTCAATGATAACTGCAAAGCTGCTGATCTTGTTCCTACCACAGATGAGATGAGCGAGTACAATGGTGATTTAACAACATTAAAGAACGAGCTGATCGCAAAAGTTGTTATGGGCGAGTTAACTGTTGATGATGCATATGCACAGTTTGAGTCAAATCACGGTGCAGAGTGGTCACAGGCAATCGTTGATTCTTTAAACAAATAATAAAACTTTCCGGTAAACGGAACTAAGAACTATGATTGGTGTCCTGGCTGCGGATATCCGCAGCCGGCATCGATCATGGATCACAAATTCATGTTTGATTGAAAAGGAAGAACAGATATGAGAAAAAGTAATGAAAAATCAGCCATAACGGCTACAACCGGTGGAAAGAAGAACCACCTGGCAGCAAAAATCTATAAATACAGAGGATTCTATCTGATGTTTCTTCCTGTATTAATTTTTGCATTAATATTCTTTTATTTGCCAATGCTTGGAATCCGTTTTGCATTTACCGATTATAACGGAATCAAAGAGGCAAGTTTTGTTGGTCTCAAAAATTTTCAGAAAATGTTTTCCATGCCAAATTTCTGGACGGCATTCTGGAATACCTTACAGATTAGTATTATCAAATTATTTTTGACAACAGCAGCTGCTGTTATTGTTTCTATCTTTTTAAATGAGATTGCGAACATTCATTTTAAAAAGATCGTGCAGACAATTATTTATCTGCCACACTTTATGTCATGGGTAGTTACTGCATCCGTCTTTACTTTGATCCTGGCACCGACAGCAGAAGGTCTTGTAAATACATTCCTGATCAACGCTGGTGTACTTGATTCCGGAATTTATTTCCTGGGGGATTCAAAATGGTGGAGACTTGCGTACTATATCATTAATATTTGGAAAGAAACCGGTTGGCAGACCGTTATCTTTATGGCAACGCTTGCCGGAATAAATACAGAGCTTTATGAAGCTGCAGCAATGGATGGTGCAGGACGCTGGGGCAAGATGAGATATATTACTTTCCCGGCTTTACAGAATACGATCCTTACTGTTTTGATCTTAAACCTTGCAAAGGTTATGAACCTGTTCGAGTCCGCATTCGTAATGCAGAACGATGCTGTTTTAGGTACTGCAAACGTACTTGAAACCTATATTTACTATCAGACCTTCAACAGTGGTGCGATTCCAAATTACGGTTATACGACAGCCGTTGGTCTGTTCAAATCTCTGGTTGGTTGTGTACTGGTACTGTTCTGCAATCACTTAAGCAAGAAAGTACGTGATGGACGCGGAATCGTCTAGGAAGGAGCAGCAGATATGAAAAGCAAGAAAAAAATAGAAGTTTTCCCGATCGTAAACGGGTTAATATTTATCATCTTAAGTTTACTGATTATCATCCCGATGTGGAAAGTATTAGTTGACTCATTCGATTTAAAAACCGCATATGGTATGAAATTATGGCCGGAGGAATTTGGTCTTGCAGGATACATTTCCGTATTCAAAAACCCTACGCTGTCCCATCCGTTAATGATTTCTGTAATCACAACGATTGCAGGTACGATCATCGCCTTGATTTTATCTACATTTGGTGCATATGTACTGATCCAGTGGGATATGCCGGGACGTAACTTATTTGCAAACTTATTACTTTTTACCATGATTTTTCAGGGTGGTATGATCCCTACCTACATCGTATTAAAGTCATTACATTTAACCAATACCATCTGGGTCGTTATCTTATTCCCGGCACTGAACGTGTATAACCTGGTATTGATGAGGAACTTCTTCGAAGGTATTCCTGCCAGCCTGTTTGAGTCGGCAACACTTGACGGATGTACTCCGATGCAGACATTTATCCGTATCGTACTTCCGATGTCAAAAGCAGCATTAGCATCCATCGGTCTTATGTTTGCCGTTACATACTGGAACGACTATACACATTACAAACTTTATATTACAGATTCAAACCTTTATAACTTCCAGATGAAGTTAAGAAGTATCATCATGGGTAGTGATCTTCCGCAGGCAAACGGTGGTGCAACTGAGAACACCGTAAAGAATGCAGCAATCATTGTTATCATCATTCCATTCATGATCGTATATCCGTTCTTACAGAAATACTTTGTAAAAGGTGTAAATATCGGAGCTGTAAAAGAATAAGGAGGAAGGTTTGTATGGCGACTATTTTCTGGGCTGGAGATTCTACCGTACAATACAATGACATTCTTACATTTCCGCAGACCGGCATAGGACAGGTGATGAACCTGTTCCTAAAGCCGGAGGTGCGGGTGGAGAACCATGCCAAAAACGGCAGAAGCACAAAGAGCTTTATCGATGAGTCGAGACTGACACCGATTTATGACAAAATTACCGCAGGAGATTTTCTATTTATCCAGTTTGGACATAACGATGAGAAAAAAAATGATCCGGAGCGGTATACAGATCCACATTCCGATTACATGGTGAATCTGGAAAAATTTGTAAATGCAGCAAGAAACAAAGGAGCATGGCCGGTTTTTATTACGCCATTAGAGCGCAGATGTTTTATTGATGAGGAACATTTAGATATCGGAGAACATACCGATTATGTGGCAGCAATGAAACAGACGGCTGAAAATTTAAATGTTCCGCTGATCGATCTTTACAGCATGAGCCGCGCGGAAATGCGAAAGGCTGGAGCTGAGAAAACCAAAGAATGGTATATGCATCTGCCGGCAGGTGTTTATCCGTCCCATATGGACGGGCTGACCGACAATACGCATCTGAAATATATGGGTGCCGTTGTCTATGCAGGATGTATTGCGAGAGGTTTAAAAGAACTTGGCGGTATCTATAGTGATTTATTAGTGGCTTGGGAGTGATCCCTTGCCATTTTTGTATCAGGAAATAAAACCAGTGTTTAGGAGGATTTGAGGGTTATGTCATTATTATGGAAATCAGATCAGGAAGATGGAACTTATAAAAACCCGATACTTTTTGCAGATTATTCCGATCCGGATGTGATACGCGCAGGGGATACCTATTATATGACGGCGTCCAGCTTTAACTATGTGCCGGGACTGCCGATCTTAACATCCAAAGATCTGGTAAACTGGGAACTGAAAAATTATGCGATCGAAAAGATCGATGAGCCGGGCTATGATCTGCCGCAGCATGCAAAGGGTGTCTGGGCGCCTGCGATCCGTTACCATGAAGGATATTTTTACATTTACTATGGAATGCCGGATGAGGGTATTTACATGGTGCGCGCAAAAGATGCACTTGGGACCTGGGAAAAACCGGTACTTGTGTTAGCCGGAAAAGGTCTGATCGATTCCTGCCCATTCTGGGATGAAGATGGAAATGCATATATCATCCATGGCTATGCGAAGAGCCGTATTGGATTTAAGAGTCATCTTGGTATTTTCCCGATGTCATGGGATGGAACAAAGGCGACGGGGGAGGACCATATCCTCTACTGTGGACTTAAGACACAGCCGACGATCGAGGGACCAAAGGTATATAAGAGAAACGGATATTATTACATTTTTGCTCCGGCAGGCGGTGTAAAGACCGGATGGCAGGTGATTCTGCGCTCCAAAAACATTTACGGACCGTATGAGGAGAAAAATGTGCTTCATCAGGGGAACAGTATCGTAAACGGACCGCACCAGGGAGCACTGGTAGATACGGTAAACGGCGATGAATGGTTCCTTCATTTTCAGGATCGCGGACTTTACGGACGTATTGTCCATATGCAGCCGGTCGTATGGGAAAATGACTGGCCGGTCATGGGGATCAATGCAGTGGATGGCTGTGGGGAACCATGTATCATCCATAAAAAACCAAATACCGGAATCACAGAGAAACCTTGTTACCTTGCGGCGGGAGATGACTTTTCATCGGAAAAACTCGGCTTGCAGTGGCAGTGGATTGGCAATCCGAAGGATGATTTTTATTCTTTGAAAGAGAGAAAGGGATTTTTGAGATTATACTGTAAAAATCCATCCGGAAAAGCGGAGCCGATCCTCTGGGAGTGTTCGAATGTGCTGACGGAAAAACTGGTCTGCCCATATTTTAGAGCGTCTGTCTGTGTTGACATTTCAGCATTGTCTGAACAGGAGCAGGCGGGAATGGTCATGATGGGCGGTCACTATGCATATCTTGCAGTCCGCATGATCAGAGGTCAGAAACGTCTGATCCTTGGAAAATCTTATGACGGTGAGGATGGAATGCGCGAGAAAGCAGAGCAGCTTTTGGTACTGCCGGAGGGACAGGAAAAAGTTTATCTGATCTTTGCGATGCGCGAGGAAGATAACGGTAGTGTATTTCATTGTTATTATTCACTGACCGATGATACGGATCCAGCTTCCTGGACGGAGGTGCGGGCAGAGTTCACACCGTCTGACCATACCTGGGTCGGCGCAAAGATCGGTCTGTTTGCGAATATTGTTGGCGATAAAGAAGCCGGCGGTTATGGGGATTTTGAATATCTGCACGTAGAGGCATTAGAAGATTAATATGGGGCTTTTGAGAGAATTAGAACAGAAAAATTTAGATGGTGTGATCCGGGAACTGACGGAAAATCCAACCTGTATTGATGATACGACGGAAAAAGGTGTGCCGCTTGCGTTATATGCTGCAGAACTTGGAGATTTTGGCATTGTAAAATATATTGTCGAGTATTCGAGGGCGAGCATGAACACAGTGGATGAAGACCACCGGACGATTCTGCACTATGCGGCGAGATCCGGGAATCTGGAGATGAACCGGTATCTGGTGGAGAAGGTCGGAATGGATATTACTGCCGGTGACAGATGGTGTGTGACACCATATCAGATTGCATATGAAAGAAAAGATGAGAAACTTCTTTCTTATTACAAAGAGCGCATAGGTGCATCTTATGAGGAGATGTATCACAATCCGATACGCCGTGGCATGTTCCCGGATCCATCAATTGTGAGAGTCGGGGAAGACTACTATATGGTGAATTCCTCGTTTATCTTTTTCCCGTGTATCCCAATCTCACATTCGAAAGATCTGATCCACTGGGAGATCATCGGCCATGCGGTTACAGAGCCGGAGTGGGCATCACTGGATGAGCTGGAGGGTGGCAGAGGTTACTGGGCACCGGATATTTCCTATGATAATGGGAAATTTTATATCACGGCAACTTATAGACTGAATGACACAGGAACCGTATACCGCAAACAGATCGTGGTGAGCTCAGAGAAACCGGAGGGACCGTACAGTAAGCCGGCAATTATTGATGAAGATGGAATCGATCCGTCCATCTTTCATGAGGATGGAAGACATTATATGCTGTTAAACCGCGGGGCGAGAATCTTAGAATTAAACGAGGACTGTACAAAGCAGATCTCGGAGGCAGAACTGTTATATTATGGGGATCAGAAACGTGCGCCGGAGGGACCGCATCTGTTAAAAAAAGACGGCTATTACTATCTGTTTCTGGCGGAGGGCGGAACCGGAGCCGGGCACAGGATCTCTGTTGCAAGAAGCAAGACTTTAATGGGCAATTATGAACCGTGTCCGTATAACCCGATCATGCGTCAGATGGATGAGGGAGCGGCGATCCAGCGCTGCGGTCATGGAAAACCGGTCTGCACCCAGAACGGGGAGTGGTATATGGTGTATCTCTGTGGCAGGATGATCGGAGATGGTTACAGCATGCTCGGAAGGGAGACGGCGCTTGATCCGATCAGCTGGACGGCGGATGGCTGGCCGGTCGTAAACGGTTTAAAGGGACCTTCGGTTCTGCAGAAAAAACCGGATCTTCCGGTGTGGATGCCGGAAGAAGAGCCGGATATTGGCTGGAACCCAAAATGGATGACACCACGTGCACCGGAGCCGGAAGGAATCCGTTTTCTCTCATCAGGAATCCGTATCAAAGGGAGCCGTTTTCCACTCAGAGATGTGGCTGCTAAAAATATTTTATTGCAGAGACAGACTTCGTTTTGTTTTACTGCGGAAACGGAACTTGTGATACCGGGACTTACAGGTAGTCAGGAAGCAGGTTTA
>OHYU01000987.1_pt1 | contig 12140 bp, 9 predicted proteins | sample 1580331 | NCBI WGS metagenome assembly OHYU01 (sample SAMEA3882519, study PRJEB24775) | human gut metagenome | biome: human-associated habitat; feature: intestine environment; material: feces | place: Netherlands | collected 2009/2010
ATAAAGTCCAATAATAACATCACAGCCGGAATCTTTCAGGTTCAGTGCATGAGCATGTCCCTGGCTTCCGTAGCCGATAATTGCGATTTTTTTGCCTTCCAGTAAAGAGAGATTACAATCTTCCTGATAAAAAAGTCTTGCTGCCATTTTATTTTCCTCCATATATATAGAATGTCTTGACCGGCGGCAGGTCGGTCAATTTATACAGCGAAAAGCATTTCTGCCTTTTGCTGTTTGTCAGGGAAATGAACTTTTCTATACAAAAATTTCATTCCTCTAGCAAACGTATGTAATGTGATCTGCGTTAATCGAGGTAACGCACATCGTGGACTCCTCTGGAGAGTCCTGTCACTCCTGTTCTGGCCAGTTCCAGGATTTCGTATCCCTGTACCAGATTCAGGAACCCTTCGAGCTTTGACTGGTTTCCGGTCAGCTCTACAATCAGGCTTTCCTGTCCCACATCCACGATTCTTCCACGGAAGACATCGGAGATGGCGATGACATTGCGGCGTTCATTTTCATTCACACGGATTTTGACCAGCATCAGCTCTCGTCTGACACTCTCGTCCGGCTTCAGCTCTTTGATATCCCGCACATCGACAAGTTTTGCCAGCTGTTTTTTGATCTGCTCCAGAATCATTTCATCACTGCAGTACAGAACAACAGTCATTCTTGTGTATCGCGGGTCTGCTGTCACACCGGCGGTGATCGTCTCGATATTGTATCCGCGTCGGCTGAAAAGACCAGCTACTCTGCTTAAAAGTCCCGGCGTATTATCCACCAGCAGGGATAATGTTCTTTTCTGTTCCATAAACACCAACTTTCCTCCATCCGCAGGCGCCGCGGATTTTCAGCAATTTCTTACAACTTCCAACGCCTTATCCAATATATTAGCAACTTATCCTCGCTTTGTCAACAAAAATTTTACCAAATTATTCTTTTGGGCAAAAATCTTTTGCCTCCTGTGGTTCCCATTTACACACCTTCCGGTCATACGTAAGGATGCCGTTCGACTCCTCCTCGACATCGGTAAGCTGTGTGTAGACTGCTGCGGCAAGTCCCTGTTCTGTGAGTTCTCTTATCTTTTCTGCCAGTGCATCCATCGCTTTCTGGTACTGTGCCTGGTTCTGGTATGTGCGGTAGCCGAACGATTTTTCGGAGTAGAGATGCTCCTGTACCGGATACGTATAGCCGCCGTATTCAGAAAAAGCAAACGCGCGCTCCTCCGGTTTTACTTTTAACGGACGAAAGTAATTGTGAAGGCTCTTGATGTCCCCCGCTCCCTGATCGTACCAGCCGCTCGCGTGGTCGATCTGCCGCGTCAGATCGAGAGCGCGCACCATTTCTGTCATCTCCCTGGCATCAAACTGTCCCCATCCCTCGTTGAACAGAACCCAGAGCGACACGCACGGTGCATTGTAAAGCTGATGAACCGTCTCGCGGCACTCCCGCTTCCACCACTCTCTTCCCGTTTTTGAGGTCCGCGAAAAGAGCGGATAACAGTTATCCCTGAATTCCGTTGTCACAAACGGCAGTACGGTCGGAAGGTACAAAAGGAACGTCTGAATCGACCGGCCGCCGCCGTTGATCATATCCTGCCACACCAGCATACCGATATGGTCGCAGTGGGAATACCATCTTGCGCACTCAACTTTCAGGTGTTTCCGGATCATATTGAAACCGAGGCGTTTGGCCGTCTTAATGTCATAAACCATCGCCTCATCGGACGGCGGCGTGTAGAGGCTTTCCGGCCAATAACCCTGGTCGAGGACACCGTTCTGGAAATACGGCTTTCCGTTTAAGAGAAGACGCGTGATTCCTTTCTCATCTTTTCCAATGCCGAATTTGCGCATGCCGAAATAACTCTCGATGCGGTCTTCTCCCGCTTCAATGGAAACCCCATAGAGATGCGGATGTTCCGGGCTCCAGCCTGCAAAATTACCGAGAATCAGCTCCGCCTCGTTTTCTCTCGTCTCCCGGACGCAGATCACCTTCGCATCCGGCGCTTCGCTCTCCCGCACCGTAATTTTTTTCGTCAGTCCCGCATCCGGTCCGTTGAGGAAAACCCGTACTTTTACGCTCGCCGTATCATATTCCGGCGTGATCACGATGCGTTCCAGATACGTCTCCGGCACCCATTCCATCCAGACGCTCTGCCAGATGCCGCTCTGCGCGGTGTAAAACATGCCGCCCGGGGTAAGGCTCTGCTTTCCGCGGTCCTTCCAGTCCGTGTCCGTCTCATCGCGCACCTTGACGGCAAGCTCGTTCTCTCCCGTTTTGAGATACGGCGTAAGATCCACTGAAAAAGAAAGATACCCGCCGAGATGGCCTCCGGCACGCTTTCCGTTGCAGTAAATTACCGCATCCTGATCCACGGCGCCGAACTGCAGCAGCAGCCGTTTTCCGGCAGGAATTTTTGGAAGCTGAATCGTGCGGAAGTACCACAGATATTCTTTTGGAAGCAGCTGCCGCTTCACGCCGGACGCATCGCACTCCGGGGAAAACGGAACGAGAATTTTTCCGTCCCGCTGTTTTGGCATTTTCTGCGTTTCCGTGAACGCATACTCCCACCATCCGTTCAGATTTGTCCAGTTTTCCCGGCGCATCTGCGGACGCGGATATTCCGGAAACGGGAGCTCTTCTTCCGGATTTTTCCCAAATTCCGTAGAAAGGCGGAATTTTTTTCCTTCCTTTTTTCCACTCTGTAATGCTTTGACCGCATTTTTGAAGTCCATTCTTTTCCCTCTTTTTCTGATTTTTATGATTGATAAAAGCGTGCCCGTACAAAATCCCGGACACGCTTTTGGTGTACTGAAAATCAAAGCGGATATTCACAATCCGGTTAGATAAACGCCAGCGTTTTCATCAGATACAGCCAGAACGTCAGCGTAAAGGCACTGCCGCACGTTGTGAGCATAACGGTGTTTGCCGTCAGACTTCCCTCATGACCCATATTTTTCGCCATGATAAAACTGCTCACCGTCGTTGCGGAACCCAGCATCACAAGGATTGCCACCAATTTTTCCTGACGGAAGCCAAGTATCACGGCGATCGGCAGAAAGACAGCTGCAAGACCGACCAGCTTAATCGCAGCTGCAGCAATCGACGGCCGGATATTCTTTGCCGCGCTCTTTGCCTCAAACGACGCCCCCATCGCAATCAGGCCGAGCGGCGTTGCAAGTACCGCAATATTCTGCACCGTTTTCTGCAGAATCACCGGCTTTGGAATGCGAAGCACCGACCAGAGAAGTCCTGCAGCGATCCCGAGGATAATCGGGTTTGTCACGATATTTTTCGCCGTCTTTTTCACAAAATCTGCCGTGATCTCCTCCCGTTCCGGACGGAATACTGCAAGAACGACAACCGCCATGATATTATACAGCGGCACACTGCTGATGATCATCAGCGGCGCCATGCCGGAATTTCCGTAGATATTCTGGATAAAGGCAATACCAAGGATCGCCGCACTGCTCCGGTACGCCGCCTGGATAAATTCGCCTCTTGCACTTCTCTCTTTTAAGAGATGGGAAAGTCCCCATACCGCAAGAATTGAGAGCAGTGTTGCAAAGAAGCAGAACAGAACGAATTTGATATCCCACACAGCGGAGAAATCAGAATCCGACAGGTCCTGGAACAGCAGCACCGGGAGTGCGATTTTAAACACAAATTTGTTCATTTTGCTTGTGAACGATTCGTCCAGAATACCAACCTTTCGAAAGAAAAGTCCCAAAATCATTGTCAGGAAGATCGGCATCGTCGCGTTCAGGCTGAAGATCAGATTACTCATACCAGTGTTTTTCCTGCCAGTACATTTTTATAATCTTCGTAGTTCTCTTCGAGAAGCTTCGGCGTATTCAGACCGTAGGGACATTTCTTCATGCAGGCGCCGCAGTGGAGACAACCTTCGATTTTCTTCATCATCGCCTGGCCGCGCTCGGTGAGCTGGTTGGCGGACGGGGAACGGCGCAGAAGCAGGCTCATGCGCGCGCAGGTGTTAATCTCAATGCCTGCCGGACATGGCATACAGTAACCGCAGCCGCGGCAGAAGTTGCCGGAGAGCTCTTTCTGGTCTTTCTCGATGATCGTCTTGATTTCATCCGTCATGGCAGGCGGACAGGCAATGTAGCTTAAGAACTCGTCCAGCTCTTTTTCTCTCTGGACGCCCCAGATCGGAAGCACGTTGTCGTACTGGTCTTCAAAAGCATATGCAGCCGCGGAGTTTGTGATCAGCCCGCCCGAGAGCGCTTTCATTGCGATAAAGCCGATATTTTTCTCTTTGCATCCCTGTACCAGTGCTTTCTCACGGTCCGTTGCCAGATAGCAGAACGGGAACTGCAGCGTCTCGTAAAGACCGGACTCGATGATCTCCTCTGCCACGCTCATGCGGTGGTTCGTGATACCGATGTGGCGGATTTTTCCCTGTGCTTTTGCTTCCAGCATCGCCTCATACAGGCCGGTTCCATCTCCCGGCTTAGGACAGAAGGACGGATTGTGGAACTGATAGATATCGATGTAATCCGTCTTCAAAAGGGAAAGGCTTGTCTCCAGATCCTTCCAGAAGCCCTCCACATCCTTTGCCATCGTCTTCGTAGAGATAAAGACCTTCTCACGCATTCCCTCAAACGCTGCGCCTAATTTTTCCTCGCTGTCGCTGTATGCACGCGCGGTATCAAAAAAGCGGATGCCTCCGTCATACGCTTTGCGCAGCAGATAAACAGCGTCTTCTTTCGTGACACGCTGTACCGGCAGCGCGCCGAAGCCGTTCTTGTTTACACAGATTCCTGTACTTCCCAGTGTTACCATGGACATACTTGTGTTCCTCCTTTTTCGCTTTCATTGTTTCAACTCATAGTCGGTATTTCACGGAGTCTGACATGTCGAAAATAGTTCGACTGTGACTTGCCTCATGTCAGTGGAGGATACCGATTTCTCTCCGCCCGCCACTGCCGTTATGTTTCTTTTAGCAATTCATCCCACCGCTTCAGAAACGGGGGACTTCTTGTCTACTGGTGTTAAAATCCGTTATTTCTATAGTATCACACTTTCTATCAGACGGCAAACGCGATTTAAAGAGGCAGGCACAAAGGGAAATACTTTCCTTTTATGTCTGCCTCTGAATATCATTTTTTATTTTACTTCTTTATAAAAGTTTACGCAGTCCGACGGATCATAATAGATTTTATTATCCGCAAGCAGCGTGGAAACACCGTTCTGTACTTCGATGATGCTGACCGCACAGTTGTACGGCACGCCGCCGTGCCAGAAGTCGTTCTTGTCTTCATAGACATTGCGCAGCAGCGCACGCATGCAGCAGCCGTGGGTGGCGATCAGGATCGTCTTGTCCTGGAGCTCCGGTTTTGCAGTCAGCTCATGATAGAACGCTTCTGCCCGGTCGCAGACCTCCTGGATCGTCTCTCCGTCTCCCGCCGGGCAGAAGTGGAACGGATCTCTGTAAAAATCGTCGAAGTGTTCAGACGGAATCTCAAAATTGTTTGCCCGGCATCCAAGCCCTTCCCAGGAGCCAAAGGAAAGCTCCATCAGGCGGTCGTCGGTCGTAAGCGGCACATTTCTGCCCGCAAGGACGAGCTCTGCCGTGTGCTTTGCGCGGCGCAGTGGACTGGAAATTCCAAGGTCAAACGGGATATTTTTCAGTCCTTCCGCCGTCACTTTCGCCAGACGGACACCATTCTCATTCAGCTCGGTGTCCGTCTGGCCCTGCAGTCTGCCTTCTACGTTCCACGCAGTTTCACCGTGGCGTATGATATAAAGTTTCATAAAAATCAGCCTCTCAGTTCGATGTTGAACTCATTCTGCAGTTTCTTGCAGATCTTCTCGACAAATTTCTGTACTTTTTCGAAGTCAAATGCTTCTTCCTTCGGTGCAAAGGTGACGGTGAACGCCATGCTCTTCTTGCCTTCCGGAATCTGGCCGCCCTCGTAAACATCGAACAGACGGATCTCTTTTACGTATTTGTTTGCCTCGCGGATACAGTTCTCTACATCGCCGCAGCTGATGTTTTTGTCCATGACAAATGCCAGGTCACGTTTCTCCTCCTGGAATTTGGAGATCGGCTGGAAGGTGCGTTTTTTGCCGTACCATCTGGAGAGCTCTTTTAAGTCAAGCTCCATGATGTAAGAGGAAGTACGCATGCTCAGCTCGTTCTGGATATCGTATGCTGCTTTTCCGAAGTATCCGATTTCTGTACCCTCGCAGAGTACTTTCACTGCCTGATACGGATGCAGGAAGGATTTCTGAACCGGCTCGTAGGTGAACTCAATGTCCATGCTCTCGGCGATGGTGTTGGCGATGCCCTTCATAGTGAAGAAGCTCTCGTTGTTTCCGAAGGTTCCGACGCAGAGAACTTTTCTCTCATCCGGGTAGGATGTCAGCGGCAGGGACTCCGGAATGTAGATGCTTGCTACCTCGAACAGTCTTCCTTCAAGGGTGCCCTGTTTCTCATTTCTGGAAATGGCATTCAGCATGGAAGCTGCCAGTGTGGTACGCATCAGGGACAGATCCTGGTTGATCGGGTTGATGATCTCGATGGCATTTCTCTCTTTTGCATCTGCCGGCAGTTTCAAAAGATCCAGATCTGCAGGGGAGAAGAAGGAGTAATGCATGCACTCGTAGATACCCATGGTGCATAAGGTATTCTTCAGTGCCAGCTCGCCTTTCTGCTCTTCATTGTAGCCGCCCATCGTTACCTGTGCAGCGGAAAGGAAGGTATCGGTTACGTGATCGTAGCCGTACATACGGATGACTTCCTCTGCCACGTCCGGATAGCGCTCGACATCGTTCTCTCCCTCCGGCAGCATATCCTCACGGTAAGCCGGAACCTGGATGGTCAGCTCATCGCCGTTGATTTCCGGTGCAAAGTTCAGGTTTTTCATAATGCGGAGAATCTCTGCTTCCGGAACTTCGATACCGAGTACGCCGTTTACTTTGCTGACACTGACGGTCATCGGAGTCGGATCGATGGAGTTTCCGGTGTTCACATCGAAATGGGTACGGGAAACTTTACCGCAGCCAAGCTCTTCCATCAGATGCAGCGCACGTTTCATACCAAGTACGGTTGAATACTCGTCCACGCCTTTCTCATATCTTGCACTGGCATCCGTCGCTTTTCCAAGCGCACGGGCTGTCTTTCTGACGTTGTCGCGTGCGAATTTTGCGGACTCAAACATAACAGCCTCTGTCGTGTCGCGGATCTCGGAGTTTAAGCCTCCCATGACACCGGCAAGTGCAACCGGTTTTACGCCGTCGCAGATCACGAGGTTGTTCTCATTCATTGTGTATTCCTGCTCATCGAGGGTCACAATCTTTTCATTTTCTTTTGCTCTTCTGACACAGATTTCATTGCCTTCCAGATAAGAGCAGTCAAAAGCATGCATCGGCTGGCCGATCTCTTTTAAGACGTAGTTTGTGATATCAACCACGTTGGAGATCGCGGACATGCCGACGAGTGCCAGACGGCGTTTCATCCATGCCGGGGACTCTCCGATTTTTACGTCATATACGTAATGAGCGCTGTAACGCGGGCAGAGTTCCGGAGCTTCCACGCGGACAGAGAAGCCTTCTTTTTCCACATCCGTCTCGGTGTAATCGGTTGCCGGCATTTTTAAAGGTTTTTCCAGCATCGCCGATACTTCTCTTGCGATACCGAGGATACTCTGGCAGTCCGGTCTGTTTGCAGTCAGGGAGATATCAAAGATCCAGTCGTCAAGACCTGTCAGCTCTTTGACATCTGCGCCAAGCTCGGCATCTTCCGGCAGAACAAGCAGTCCGTTGTAGCCTGCGCCCGGGTACAGATCCTCAGTAAGGCCGAGCTCCACGCCGGAGCAGAGCATTCCGCAGGACTCATATCCTCTTAATTTTCCTTTTTTGATGGTCATAACACCCTCGATGGTCTTATGATCTTTTGCTGTTGCATAAACAGAAGCGCCAGGAAGGGCAACCGGGAATTTTCCGCCGGTGTGCACGTTGTCTGCGCCGCAGCAGATCTGCATGGTGCCGTGTTCTCCTGCATTTACCTGGCACACATGAAGATGGGTCTCCGGGATCGGCTCGCAGCCCTCCACCAGACCGACAACAACGTTGCTGATGTCTTTTCCCACCTGATAACGCTCTTCTACTTCAAAACCGCCGTCGAACAGTTTTTTCTCCAGTTCTTCCGGGGTAACATCGATATCTACATATTCTTTCAGCCAACTTAACGGTACTAACATATTAAACCTCCAAATTCAAACTGTTTCGTCTTTATTTCTCGTTAATCTGATTTAAAACCCGCAGATCGGAACCGAATAACAGTTTGATGTTGTTGATTCCGTATTTCAGCATGGCGATACGCTCCAGGCCGATGCCAAAAGCGAAGCCGCTGTACTCTTCTGAATCAATGCCGCAGTTCTCCAGCACGCGTTTGTTTACGATACCTGCTCCAAGGACCTCGATCCAGCCGGTTCCCTTGCAGAGGCTGCATCCTTTTCCGCCGCAGGCGAAGCAGCTGCAGTCTACCTCAACGGACGGCTCCGTGAACGGGAAGTAAGATGGACGAAGACGTGTTGTCGTTCCCTCGCCGTAGATCTTCTGTACGAGTACGTCGAGCATTCCTTTCAGGTCGCAGAGGGTGATGTTTTTGTCGACAACGAGTCCCTCCATCTGATGGAACATCGGAGAATGGGTTGCGTCGTCATCAGACCGAAAAACACGTCCCGGGGAAAGGATCTTGATCGGCGGCTTTTTGTTTTCCATGACATGAATCTGGCCTGCCGATGTCTGGGTACGAAGCAGGAATTCCGGGGAGAGATAGAAGGTATCCTGCATATCTCTTGCCGGGTGATCCTGTGGTGTATTCAGTGCAGTAAAGTTGTAGTAATCGGTCTCGATTTCTCTTCCCTCGTATACCTCAAAGCCCATGCCTGCAAAGATGTCGATGAGCTGTTTGCGGATCAAGGTAACCGGATGAAGGTTTCCGATCGCTGTCTCTTCTGCCGGAAGGGTCAGGTCGATTTTCTCGGACTCATATTTCTTCTGCAGCTCGCGCTCTTTCATCTCCTCTTCCACTTTCTGGAAGCGGCCAAGCGCCCACTCTTTTAACTCATTGACGGATTTACCGTAGTTTGCGCGCTCTTCCGGGGCAATGTTTTTCATTTCTTTCATCAGCCCGCTGATCTTACTTTTCTTTCCTTCCAGATACTCGCTCTTAAATTCATACAGTTCTTTGGAGCTTTTCAGCTCTTCCAGTCCATTTTCAATCTTCTGTTTTAATTCAGACAGATGGCCGGTTAATACACTTTTTTCCTGCATTTGACTCTCCTACTTTCTTTTTCTTGCTTGTTTGATGGTAAATGTGAAAAACAGTCAGATACCCCGCTGCAAACAGCGGAGCATCTGATTTTCGTGGCAGTCGCCAAATATCCATGCAAGCATGGCTGTCTGGCTCGTTGCTCACAAAAAAAGACCCCGCCCCACAAAGGGACGAGATCTGAAATTTCGCGGTACCACCCTGATTTCTGCAGATACTTCCTGCAGACACTCATAACCGGTGCTGTAACGTACACCAAACGTCTGTCCCTACTTGCATTTCCAGTATCCTGCTATACGTTCCGGACATCTGCTCCAATGCGAAATTTGAAATATTCCTGAACCTGAAGGAGCTTGCAGCCGATGACTCCCTCTCTCTGGCGGAAAAAATATTTCTCTGAACATCTTCACAGCATTTTTCCTGTTAGATTATTTATAAAACTTTCATAAACAATATTTATTGTACCGTCTTGACCCCCGGATGTCAAGCCATTATTTTCCCGCTTCTTTATTCGTCTCTTTATTTTCCATAAAATGCTCGATCGCCGCGTTCTGCAGTTTCCGCAGTTTATCCTCAAAATACGCGTTGATCTCCGCGCCGATCAGAAGGATCCACATGCAGAAATACATCCAGATCATGATAAACACGATCATCGTCAGACTGCCGTACATATTGGACGCCGCAAGCGCGATGTCGAGGTACATGGAAAATGCAAGGGAAAAAATAGACCAGGCAAGGGATGAGATCAGTGCGCCCGGGCACTGGCTCTTAAAGCTCGCCTTCCGGTTTGGAATACATTTATACAGTACAAGAAACAGAAGAGCCAGCACGCCTGTCGTGATCAGGGTACGCATTCCCATGATAGAGGATGTCACACGCGCCACCATCGGCAGATGTTCCGTCAGCTTATTCTGAATGCGGGTTCCGAAGACCAGAAGCACCAGACTGGTGAGGAATGCAACGACAAATATCAAGGTATATGCCATGCCCCGCAGCCGGTTGATGATGTAATTACGTGTCTCTGTTACGTGATAAATGCTGTTCAGCCCATTTGTCAGCGCCGCAATGCCCTTTCCCGCCGACCACAGCGTTGTGATGATCGTAATCGGCATATAAGCAACGGACTGATAAAAGATCTCATTTACAATACCGCCCACGTAGCTCTGAAACTCCGTGGGCAGCATATTGATCAGAACGCTGTAAACATCGTCGCGCGTCAGCGGCGTATATTTTACAAGCGTAACAACCAGAAGAACAAACGGAATAAAGGAAAGAAGAATGAAATACGCGCTCTGCGCTGCATAAGCACCGACATGGTCCTCATTCAGGCGCTTCATAAAACCGCGGATTGTTTTTATCATCTGGCAAAACCGCCTTTTCTTTGTTTTCGTGAATCTATCCCATTCTTGCACATATATCGTACTTCAGGATAGCCTACAAAGCATATCATACTTTTCTTTCCTTCGCAAGGGATTTAATTCCATTTCCGGTAATACCATGCGTAACCGCGTGCCGGAACCGGAACGCCGCGCAGAACACGTTTCTCGCCGGTAAACAGATCCTTCCAGGTGAACTCACCCATATCGATCCAGGCCGTGCGGTCTTCATTGCTGAAGTTAAAGAGACCCGTTACCATCTCATTGCCGGATTTTCTGCAGACACAGAGAAGCGCCGTATCATACGTTTCCTCGGTCCAGACATCCGCCTCACCCTCAAACGGACGGTATTTGAATTTCAGCTCCTCCATCTTTTTCATCGAAGCAAAAATCTGATTCTGAACCGTTCCTTTTTTCTCCTTCTGGGGCTCCAGATCCCAGCGGAAGTGGCCGCGGTGCAGATAACGGCTGTCGGCTGCGCGGTCAGAATCTTCACTCTCTTTGTAGGAATAATCGTTGACCTGGCCGATCTCATCGCCGCTGTAGATAACCGGAATACCAGACTGGATGAAAAGGTATGCGTTCAGCATCTCAATTCTCTGGATCGCCTGTTCGGTCTTCGCCTCATTCTGCTCAAAGCCTGCCGCCTCAAGTCCACACAGGGAAGCGGTTGTTCCGCAGAGACGCGCATCCTGCAGCACCGGATCGTCGTTATAGAGCTCTCCTCTTGCGTCGCTTCCCTCCACATAACCGCGGAAATAGTCATTCAGATATTTCTTATGCGGTGCCTCGGCGATGCCGAACTGTTTCAGCCATTCGTAATCGAGGCCCCAGCCGATATCATCGTGGCATCTCAGATAGTTCAGGAAGACATAGTCCTTCGGCAGTCTCGTCACAATATCCATCTGATGTTTCAGCAGGCGGGTATCTGCCGTTGCAATGGTGTGCCAGGTGGATGCCATCGTCGTTACGTTGTACAGCATATGGCATTCCGGTTTCTCGAGTGTTCCGAAGTACGGAACAACCTTTTCCGGCTCCATGACAACCTCGCCGAGCAGCAGAACGCCCTCGCCGTAGATCTCAATGAGAACGCCGTGGAGCGTGACGCGCGGCGCAAGCTGCACGCGCAGGGATGCAACGAGGGCATTGATGGTCGTGGAGGTGAAGTCGTTCGTGCGCAGGATGGGCACGCCGTACTGCTGCGCCGCCGCGACGCACTCCGGGAACAGCTCGATGTTGCGCGTGATGAGCAGCACCGGGATGCGCGTTTCAAACAGCCGGTCGAAGCAGGCGCGCCGCTCCTCCGACTCCATCTGTTCAACATAGCTCGATTCGACCTTGCCCATCACCTGAATGCGGTTGGGGTCAAAATAATCAAAAAAGCCGGCAAGCTGAAGACCGGGACGGTTTACGTCGTCCTTTGTGATCTCGATCTTTTCAAAGCCCAGCACTTAGATCGGAAG
>OHYU01000991.1_pt1 | contig 12089 bp, 10 predicted proteins | sample 1580331 | NCBI WGS metagenome assembly OHYU01 (sample SAMEA3882519, study PRJEB24775) | human gut metagenome | biome: human-associated habitat; feature: intestine environment; material: feces | place: Netherlands | collected 2009/2010
AGTGGGATATGTGGCAGCCGGGACTTGCCATTGTGGACTTTACTAACCCTGCAGCCTGCGAGTGGTACAGCAAAAAGTTAGAGGCACTGCTCGATATGGGTGTTGACTGCTTCAAAACAGATTTTGGTGAGAGAATCCCGACGGATGCGGTATATTACGACGGTTCTGATCCGGTCAAGATGCACAACTACTATACATACCTTTACAATAAGGTGGTATTTAACATATTAAAGAAGAAAAAAGGTGAAAAAGAGGCTGTTCTTTTTGCACGTTCTGCAACTGCAGGCGGACAGAAGTTCCCGGTTCACTGGGGCGGTGACTGCTGGTCTGATTATGAATCCATGGAGGAGAGCCTTCGCGGAGGCCTGTCACTGACAAGTTCCGGTTTTGGATACTGGAGCCATGATATCGGAGGATTTGAGAGCACTTCCACACCGGATGTCTATAAGAGATGGTGTGCGTTCGGTCTGCTTTCTTCCCATTCAAGACTGCACGGATCTACTTCTTACCGTGTGCCGTGGGCATATGATGAGGAAGCAGTAGATGTGGTACGTTATTTCGCACAGCTTAAGGCATCCTTAATGCCGTATCTGTACCGCAATGCGATCGAAACATCAAAGACCGGTATCCCGATGATGCGGAGCATGGTGCTTGAATTTACCGAGGACAAGAACTGTGCTTACCTGGCAACCCAGTATATGTTAGGTGATTCCTTACTGGCTGCACCAATCTTCCGTGATGACAGCATCGCAGAGTACTATCTGCCGGAGGGAACCTGGACATCCTTACTGACCGGAGAAGTCAAAGAGGGCGGTAAATGGTATACAGAAAAACATGGTTATTTAAGCATTCCTCTCTATGTCAAAGAGGGCAGCATCGTGGCTATGGGTGCAAGAAATGACAATGCGGTTTATGATTATGCGGACGGAGTGACATTCCGTGCTTATGCATTGAAGGATGGCATTAAAGCGGAGACTGTTGTCTATGGAACAGAAAATGAAAAAGAAGCATCTGCAGACGTTGTAAAGAATGGAACTTCCTATGAAATCACAGTGGAGAGCAAAAAGGCATCCAAAGTGGCATTGATGAATGTCGGTGCTCCAAAGCAGGTAAACGGTGCATCCTATACACAGGATGGAGAAAATGTCATCGTAGAGTTTCACGGGGACGGCAAGGCTGAGGTTGTATTTTAATGCAGGAAACATACATTGAAGAAATTTTAAAAGAGCTGACTTTAGAAGAAAAAATCGGTATGATCCACGGTGCGGGTTTATTCCGCACCGAAGGAGTGGAGCGGCTTTCCATCCCACCGCTCTATATGTCGGATGGACCGATGGGAGTGCGCGCAGAATTTGCGGACAATGAATGGCGGAATGTCGGGACGACGGAAGATTATGTGACTTATCTTCCGTGCAACAGCGCCATTGCATCCACCTGGAACCGTGATCTGGCAAAGAAAGCCGGAAAAGTGCTGGGTGAGGAGGCAAGAGGCAGGGGCAAAGATGTGATCTTAGCTCCGGGCATCAACATCAAACGGAGTCCGCTCTGTGGCAGGAATTTTGAATATATGAGCGAAGATCCAGGACTCATCGAAGAACTGGTTGTACCGATGATCGAGGGAATCCAGGAAAACGATGTTGCGGCATGCGTGAAGCATTTTGCGGCAAATTCACAGGAAACTGAAAGACTCTGGGTGGATACAATCATCGATGAGACGGCACTGGAAGAAATTTATTTTCCGGGATTTCAAGCGGCGGTAGAAAAGGGACACACCCTTGCTCTGATGGGAGCCTATAATCTGTTAAACGGTGAGCACTGCTGTATGAGTAAATCCCTGCTCAATGAAAAACTGCGGAAAGACTGGGCATTTGACGGCGTGGTAATCTCCGACTGGGGTGCTGTGCACGATACGAAACTGGCTGCAGAGTCCGGGCTGGATCTTGAGATGGATGTCAAGTATCAGTTCGACGAACAGTACATGGCAGAGCCTCTGTTAAAAGCAGTGAAGGATGGAGAAATCGAAGAATCGCTGGTGGATGAGAAAGTGCGCAATATCCTCCGCATGATGCTGCGTTTAAAAATGATCGGACCGGAGAGAAAACATCGTAAGACAGGCGCATACAATACGGAGGAACACCGCAGGGCAGTGCTCGATGTGGCGCGCGAGTCCATGATTTTACTGAAAAATGAAGATCAGGTATTGCCGCTTCAGGCAGAATCCGGCTGTAAGGTTGCCGTGATCGGCGCAAATGCCGCTGCAATCCATTCAAACGGAGGAGGAAGTGCAGAAATCAAGGCACTGTATGAGATTTCACCGCTTATGGGAATCAAAAAGTTACTTGGTGGAAATGTGAAAGTTTCTTACGCACCGGGCTATGTGATTCCGGATAAGAAAGAGACATCTGAGATCAACTGGCAGGCGGCGAGCACGGAGACTGCAGAAAATACCGAAAAGGAAAGCACTGTAAGTGGAAGAGCACTGGATGAAAAACAGCAGGAAGCTTTAGCGGAAGCAGTTGCACTGGCAAAAGCAAGTGACATTGTTATTTTCGTGGGCGGACTGAACCACGATTTTGATGTGGAGGGACTTGACCGTGTGAACATGAAACTGCCATATGGGCAGGATGAAGTAATCGATGCTTTGCTAAAGGCAGTCCCGGATACGGTGGTCTGCATGTATGCAGGTGCACCGGTTGAGATGCCGTGGGCAGAAAAGGCAAAAGCAATCCTCTGGAGCTACTATGCCGGTATGGAAGGGGGAACAGCCCTGGCAGAGATCTTGTCTGGAAAAGTAAATCCATCCGGAAAGCTGGCAGAAACATTTATCCGTGATACGTCACAGTGCCCGGCACATACGATCGGAACATTTGGAAAGAAAGACCGTGTGGAGTACAGGGAAGGTGTGATGGTCGGTTACCGTTATTATGACACAAAAAAAACAGATGTCCTGTTCCCGTTTGGTCATGGACTTTCCTATACGGCATTTACCTATAATGATCTTGAAATTATACGGCAGCAGGAAAATGGCAGACAGACCGTGAAAGTTTCCTGTTCGGTAACCAATACAGGAGAACATGCAGGGAAAGAAACCGTTCAGATTTATGTGGCACCGGAACAGAAAAAAGACAGACCGGTTCATGAACTGAAAGCGTTTGAAAAAGTCGGGCTTGATGCCGGGGAAACAAAGAGGATCTGTGTTATTTTGGAAGAAAGAGATTTTTCCCATTATGACACAGACAAAAAGATGCCGGTTCCGGTAAATGGAACGTATGAAATTCAGGTTGGCGCATCTTCGACAGATATCTGCCTTTGTGGAAAAATCGACCTTTTTTTGCAGAAGGTTAAATGATGACTATTGAAAAGAAACTCTGACTTTGCTATGATAAAGTCAGGTTTTTTTTATGAGATTTTTTGGGGCGGATAGGTGAGAATATGTCTGAAAAGAGCAAGGCATTAGTCGTAGATGATAAACAGGTCGAACGTGTCATGATGAAAAGAATTTTGAGCGGTACGTACGAGGTGATAGAGGCAGAAAATGGCAAGGAAGCATTTGAGATTCTTTATGAACGAAGCACGGAGATAACGGCGGTACTTTTAGATATCGTTATGCCGGAGTATGACGGGTATTATTTTCTGGAACGGTATCATAAAGCGCAGATGTATCAGGCGATACCTGTCATTGTACTTACGATGGAGGTTGACATTGAGACAGAGATTAAATGCCTGGGCATGGGAGCATGGGATTTTATCCGGAAACCGTATGATGCGGATGTTGTCCGGTTCCGGCTGAAGAATGTGATTGGCAGCAGCAGTCAGAATATCAGCAAAGCGTTAAAGTACCGTGCAGAATATGATATCCTTACCGGAATCTATAATAAGACCCATATGTTTCAGGCAACATCTTCTATGTTAGAGCGATATCCGGACCGGCATTTTGCTTTTGTGCGGATGGATATTGAAAAGTTCCAGCTGATCAATTCTTTCTTTGGAATGAGTGCAGGGGACATGCTGCTGAAATATATTGCAGACCTTTTGATATGTGCAGTCAGAAACCGCAGTGACGTTACCTTTGGCAGGATGGATGCGGATATATTCTGCTTCTGCGTATCCTATGAAAATACAAAAGAACTGGTCGAAAGTTTTGATAAAATGCGTGATATCTTAAGCAGATACCCGCTTGATTTTGATATCGTACCGATATTTGGTGTTTACCTGATCGCTGGAAAGAAAATAACACCGGATCACATGTACGATCGTGCCAACCTTGCGGCAAAGCACTGCAAAGGCAATTATATCCGTAACTATGCATTTTATACACGGCAGATGAGCCAGGAGATCGAGAAGGAACAGCGGATCGTAAACAGCATGAAAAGTGCACTGGAAAATCATGAATTTGTTGTATTCTATCAGCCCAAATACGGGCTCAGCGATAATCAGATCGCAGGAGCGGAGGCGCTGGTTCGCTGGAAACATCCGGAACGGGGAATGATTTCACCGGGAGAGTTTATACCGGTATTTGAACGGAATGGATTTATCACAAAGCTGGATTATTATGTGTGGGAGCAGACCTGCATCCAGCTTAGAAAGTGGATGGATGAAGGAAAGAATCCGCTTCCGATATCCGTCAATCTTTCGAGGGTCAGCCTTTACAACAAAGATATCGTGAATGTGATCTGCAATCTGGTGGACAGTTACCGGATTCCACGCAGACTGTTTCAGGTAGAACTGACAGAGAGCGCATACAATACAAATCCCAAAGCAGTGCAGGATATGATGCAGCGTTTGCGCGAAGAGGGATTTTACATTCTGATGGACGATTTTGGAAGTGGTTATTCTTCTTTAAATGTTTTAAAGGATATTGTGGTTGATGTTTTAAAGATGGACATGAAGTTTTTTGCCGGTGATGACAGGGAAGGACGCGGAGAAAATATCATGGCGGCAGTGATCCGTATGGCAAAATGGCTCAATATGCCGGTTGTTGCGGAAGGCGTGGAACGGATCGAACAGGTGGAATTTTTGCGGAGTATTGGCTGTGAATATGTACAGGGATATTATTTTGCAAAGCCGATGCCTGTGGAAGAATACGAGAAACTGCAGTTTGACAGACCACATGCGGAGAGAAAGAAAGAGACAGAACGCTTAGTTGACATAGATAGTCTGTGGACACCGGCCTCCCAGCTGGAGTCACTCTTTTTAAATGCGAAACAGGGTGTGGCTGTCTATGAGTACGGCAAAGAACAGATTGAGATAATACGCGTAAATAATGCGTATTATGAGGTGTTTGGATATCAGGATATCAGTCAGAAAAAAGATATTTTTCAGGGAATTCCAAAACGATATCATAAGCGTATTCTGGATGCCTTTTTTTATACAGCAGATAAAGGACGTGAAACACAATGTGAATTTTCCAGGAAGAATGAAGCAGGAGAAGAAATTTTTATATCATTAAAGCTGTATGATGTAGGAATTGTAGGAAATAAACATATCATATATGGTGTTTTCTTAAATGTGACAGAACCAAAACAACTGGAATGGGAATTAGAAAAATACAGGCTGTTATTATCCGGAAAAACGAAAGACAGGGAGATGGAACAGGAAAAAGAACAATCGGAGGAATGATAGAAAAATGTGTGAGGTATTGGAAAAATTAAGAGCATGGGGATGCGATTTAGATGGAGCTTTAGAGCGTTTTTTAGGAGATGAGGAATTATATAAAAGCTGCCTTCCGATGGTGGCGGAGGACGAGTCTTTTGATGGATTAAAAGAGGCACTTGCAGAAGATGAGAGAAAAAAGGCCTTTGACTGTGCACATACTTTAAAAGGTGTCTTTGCCAATATGGGAATCACACCGATGTTTGATACGGTCGAAAAAATTGTAGAGCCGCTTCGTGCCGGAATAAATGATGGACTGATGCCGGTATATGAGGAATTGTCCAGGGAAAGAGAACATCTTAGAAGCATTATCCGGATCGAGGGAGAATAAGACGCGTGAAGATTTATATGACGGATATTGTTCCATTTGGGGATGAAAAGATATTTGCACAGATGCTGCCTTTTATCACGGAAGACCGGAAAAATAAAATAATGCAATTGAAAAAAAAAGAAGACCGGTGCAGATCTTTAGCAGCAGGATTATTGTTAGAGTATGCCCTGAGGGAATATGGAATCAGTCTGTTACCAGGGAAAATGCAGCAGATGTATCTTAGATTCGGAGAGAAAGGAAAACCGGTATTAAATGGAAAAACCGGTATACATTTTAACCTGTCACATTCGGGAAGATATGTGGCAGGTGTTTTTTCAGATGAAGAAGTTGGAATTGATGTGGAACAGATCCGGAAAGGACAGATGAAAGTGGCAGAACGTTTTTTCTGTCCGGAGGAATATCTGGCATTACAAAAGGGAAAAATGAAAAAAGCAGACTGTTATTTTACAGAGTTATGGACAAGAAAAGAAAGTTATATCAAAGCGGTTGGAAAAGGGATGGCATTGGATCTTGCATCGTTTTGTGTACTGCAGGATCAGGTTAAATTTTTAAAAGCGGGGCAGACGGGAGAATGGTATCTGCAAAGCTATGATCCCGCAAGTGGATATATATTGTCAGTATGTGCGAAAAAATGTACAAAATGCGAAATTCAATGGATCAGTAAAGAGATGTTTACACAGAAATTTATTTGACGGAAAACTGGAAAGAATTTATAATAATCGCTGAAATGACAAGTAAGGAGGAAGATTCATGTACGACGAATTGACCGAACAGGATATAAAAAAGATGGAAGAGGAGATTGAGTACCGGAAACTTGTGGTGCGCAAAGAGGCCTTAGAGGCAGTGAAGGAGGCAAGAGCGCAGGGAGACTTAAGTGAGAATTTCGAGTACCATGCGGCAAAGAAAGATAAGAACCAGAATGAGAGCCGTATCCGCTATTTAGAGAGAATGATCAAAACCGCAAAAGTGATTTCAACGGATTCTGCGGAGGATGAAGTTGGTATGAATAATACGGTGACGGTTTATTTTGAGGAGGACGATGAGGAAGAAGTTTATAAACTTGTGACCACCGTCCGCGGTAATTCTTTAAAGAATCTGATCAGCAATGAGTCACCGCTTGGAAAGGCATTGCTTGGACATAAGGTCGGTGACCGCGTGGAAGTGGCTGTCAATGAGAATTATTCCTATTATGTTGTGATACGAAAGATCGAGAATACCGTGGATGACGGTTCCGATAAATTACGAAGCTTTTAGCAGAAAGAGGGATTTATGAGACTTACAGAATTATTAAATACAGAGAATGTAACGATTTCCTGTGAATTGTTCCCGCCGAAACAGGGTGCACAGTTAGACAACTACAAAAAGATTGTCGGAGATATGGCAGCATTGAAACCGGCATATATGAGTGTTACTTATGGTGCAACCGGCGGAACTTCTGATTATACGGTAGAACTTGCAAATGAAGTGAGAAATGTGAATCATATTCCGGCACTGGCACATCTCACCTGTGCATCTTCGACTAAGGAGAAAGTTGCCTCTGTGATTCAGGAGTTAAAAGAAAAGCAGATTGAAAATGTACTTGCACTGCGCGGAGATATCCCGCAGAATGCGGATTTCCCGCTGCCAAATCAGTATAAACATGCAAGTGAGCTGATCTATGATATCAAATCACAGGGAGATTTCTGTATCGGCGGAGCCTGCTATCCGGAAGGACATCCTGAGTCACAGACATTAGAGGAAGATCTGATCCATCTGAAAGAAAAAGTGGATGCCGGATGTGAGTTCCTCACAACACAGATGTTCTTTGACAATAATATTCTTTATAACTTTATGTACAAAGCACTAAAACATGGAATCGATGTTCCTGTCGTAGCAGGAATTATGCCGATCACCAACGCAAACCAGGTAAAACGGAGCATTGCCCTGTCCGGAAGTTTGGTACCGCGCCGTTTCCTTGCAATCGTTGACCGTTTTGGAAGTGACCCGGCTGCCATGAAACAGGCAGGTATCGCCTACGCGACAGACCAGATCATCGATCTGATCGCAAACGGTGTCAATCATGTGCATATTTATACGATGAACAAACCGGATGTCGCAGGAGCGATCCTTGAGAATCTTTCGGATATTTATGTGAGGGATTAGTACGGCTATTTGTTTCCGGGCAAAATATATAGCTTTTATGAAAAAAATAATATCATTAGCTGCTTAGAAATGGAGATTAGTGTGAAAAATAAGATTTTTCACACGCAAGATTTGTGCTTACGCACAAACTTGAGATGCGCAAAAGACAGCGCAAGAATGGAGATTAATGTGAAAAAACAGGAAGAAATTTTTCGTGAGATCCAGGAGATGATGGGAGAGACAAAAGAAGGAAGAATCCGCTGGAGTGTAGAGGTTATGACTACCGAGGCAAATCCGGCAGAAGAAAAACCCGTTGAGCATGAGGACGGATTAGACTGGACGATTGATGAGTGCTATGTTTCTTACTATTGTAAATATAAAGGAAAAGATTTTTGTCTGATCACTTATGAAATGTTAAAAACTGCAAACAGAAGCATAGGAGAGCAGAAAGTAAAATCAAGCAATATGGTATTTTTACCACCACTTGGCATGCGTTTTTTTGATATTCATGCACTGCTGCCATACAGCATAGAGGTATCGAATGTATTACTTGACGCAATACACCGTCTCTGGGTAATGCTGCTTGATATGTATAAAGTGGACAAGGGCAGTATCTATTTGAATGTAAGACCTGGAACACTCACGATCGAGGATGAAAAGAATTGACAGGAACGATTTTTACGTCATGATCATTTAGGGGAGAAGAGGTAATATCTGTTGAAAAAACAAACCAAAACAGCCATGAAGCTGTCTGTTATTGCTATGATTGTGTCTGCATTTATGATGCTGGCGGCCTGCACAGAAACAGTGCAGAAACAAAAGATACCTGGTGCAACATATATGGGAGGGAACAATACGATTACTGAGATCTGTAAAGAACTTGACTCTGCGGGAGCTGCGCATGTAGACATATTTCGGGAATGGGCGGTTGATTTTGCAGATTCCGCAGGAAAAAATGCGAAGCTGGAAGATACATGGTCAGATCCTGGGAAAATGAAAGCGGATATCGGTAAATGTATGGATGGCTGGGAACAGAATCATGATTATTCAGATGCGGACTGTAGAATGACAGCTTTTCTTCTGTTAGATGGGGTGATCCGCTCGGAATTAACGGAAGATCATTATGAGGGAACCTATCTGATGTTTGACACAGAAGCGATAGATAATGTGGACAGATATGAAATCCTAAAAGAGAACAAAGACATGTTTACCACACTTTATGGTGAAAAGAGTGTTACGGATGACAGACATCCGGAATCTGCATTTTGCGACAGCTGGAAAGAATATGGATTTCAAATAGACAATGACAGAATATCACTTCTTAGTATCGTAATATATGATCCATATTCGGATGCTGTTTTTGTAGGTCATACAGGTATCCTGATAAAGTATAGTGATTATTATTTGTTTGTAGAAAAGATTGCATTTGAACAGCCATATCAGGCAACCAGGGTGCAGACAATTGATGAACTGCTCGATATCTTGTCCTTAAGACCGGAATATTTTGGAGAAGAGGGAGAACCCGGACCATTTGTTTATCATAATGGAGATTATATTGGAACGTTAAAGAGGACGACTTAAGAAAGCATAAGGAGAATGCAGATAAAAGAAAGTTATACCGGTAATGGGAGAGACTTTCAGATACCTGCCGGGAGGTATCTGAAAGTCCGGGAGTGAATGCAAATAGAACCGTTGGGTATGATGTGCCGGTTATGTACAAAAGAGTATCATAAAAGGGTTATTTATTTGAGCTGTCTGCATCGATTACAGATTGGATCTGTTTCATCAGAGTATCATAGTTATCCTGATTATCGATTCCACCGAGCATCGGATCACCCACGATGTTACCATTTCTGTCGACGAGTATTGTGGTAGGAAATGCCATGATATTGGAGGCATATTTGCCTGCATCTGAAGATGAATCAATAGAAAGATTGCGGTATTTAGCACCCTGGCTTTCAAGAACAGCGGCAGCTTCTTTGATAGCCGATTCATTTCCATCGAAGGTTTCTGTGTTGATGCCGACTACTTCTCCTCCCATTGCCCTGACTGCATCATTTAATTCATTCAGTTTGGATAACTCAGCAACACAAGGTTTGCAGCCGGTAAACCAGAAATTGATGACAGTTACTGCATTTTCGGAAAAAAGACTTTCGTCAACAGAATTACCATCGAAATCCTGACCTGAGAAATTTTTGAATGGTGATGCATCTTCAGAATTAGTATTCTGCCCATTTTTATCGGATTCTGTAGTTTCTTTTTCAATTTCTGCGATCTGTTCTTCGATTTTTCGTATGGTTTCAATATCATCAGTAAGTGTTTTGAATTCGTCATCAGTAAAAGAATCTTTGTTTGATTCAGCGGTATCAGCCAGATAATCAGCATAATTTCCGTTTGAATCTGCAGTGTTTTTATTCATCAGACCAAATAATTTGTCCCATATATCTTTATGCTCTGCAAAGATCCGGTTCTCCTGCTGATATAAATCATCCAGCTTTGTGTTGGAATTGTCCGCAGATGCCGTGCTGTCTTCAGCCGTGGTATTCTGTGGTTCTGTGGTGCTTACAGTTCCTTTTCCGCTGCAGGATGTAAGCAGCAGTGCGATGCTGAGTGTGACAACTGAAATAAATGTAATTTTTGTTTTCATGGATAATTGCTCCTTTTTTAAATTGTAATAAGATTGATAGTTACTGGTTTATGACTGCTGGTTACTGTTGTTCTTTTTTTTACATGATTTCCCCATAAACTGGTAGTGGATCGCATCTTTAGGACAGGCTTTTATACAGGCCCCGCATCGTATGCATTCCGGATGATCTGGAGTTTTACACACATCCACATCCATTTTACATGCCTTTTGGCATTGCCCGCATCCGATGCAGCTGCTGTTCTCAATTTTAATAGAAAGAAAGCTGACTTTATTAAATAATGAGTAGATTGCTCCAAGAGGACAGATCCATTTACAGAATGGTCTGTAAAACAAAATACTTAACACAATAACTGTGATTAAAATAAGGCATTTAAAAGAAAAAAGTTTTCCCAGTGCAGAACGTATAGCGGCATTTCCAAATGCGAGAGGGATAGCTCCTTCCAGGACACCCTGAGGACAAATATATTTACAGAAGAAAGGATCTCCCATTCCGATAGAGTTCGTTACCAGCATCGGAAGAAGTATAACAAAAATGATCAGGATGATGTATTTTAAATAGCGCAGCGGTTTGAGCCGGGCTGTAGAAAATTTTTTCCCGGGTATTTTATGAAGTAAATCCTGAAACCATCCAAACGGACACAGAAAACCACATATAAATCTTCCGAGTGTTACACCGAGTAAAATAAAAAATCCTGTTATGTAGTATGAAAATTTAAATCCTGATGAACCGACAACTGCCTGAAAAGCTCCAATTGGGCATGCTCCGGTTGCCGCAGGACAGGAGTAACAATTTAATCCTGGTACACATACGTTTTTTACGCTGCCCTGATATATTTTACCTTTCCATAAATTAGGAATATGGATATTCGTAAGCAGCGTGGCAGCTGCCTGTATCCATCCGCGTAGTACAGCTATATTTTTTGATAGAAAAGTCTTTTTTTTATCCAATTCCGACACACTCCAGACATAATTTTATTGCTTTACCGAGCACGACAGCTGCTTCTCCTCTGACCGCACCGTAGCTTATCATGGTGATACCTGAGATGAGCAGGATCGACTGATAGATTTTTTTGCACTTCAAGATATTTTACTCCTTTCATTTGTTGTATTTATTGACCAGCTGATGTTAGTATTATACAATAGCTGTTGTAAAATTTGTGTTAAGAAGCGGGTGAATGAATTTTGAGATTATTGATTGTTGAAGATGAGAAACAAATGTGTGACATGGTTGCAAAACGGCTGTATGATGCAGGGTACGAGGTGGATACCTGTTATGATGGGGAAGAGGCTTTTGAAAGTGTCCTGACGGAAAATTATGATCTGATTGTTCTGGATCTG
>OHYU01001009.1_pt1 | contig 11924 bp, 8 predicted proteins | sample 1580331 | NCBI WGS metagenome assembly OHYU01 (sample SAMEA3882519, study PRJEB24775) | human gut metagenome | biome: human-associated habitat; feature: intestine environment; material: feces | place: Netherlands | collected 2009/2010
CCGCCTTGAAATCAAAGTCTTGCGACACGAAAAGGGCATTGCGCGCCGTGAAATGCTTTGAATTGTGAAGTGTTATGCGATTGCGTCGTCACCTGCTGGTTTCGGCGGCACGGTTGAGTACGATAGGTCACGGAAATATCGTTTGCAGATAGCGAGGATTTGAGACTCATGCCACGTATGTTCGGAACCGACGGCGTTCGAGGATTGGCGAATAGGGATTTGACGGCACAGCTGGCGCTTGATTTGGGTGACGCCGCGGTGCGTGTGCTGGGCGATGACGAGCGGAGCGAATTCGAAAGCCGTCGCCGTGCGCTGGTCGGTCGTGATACACGAGTTTCCGGCGATTTCCTCGCCGCCGCATTGTCCGCTGGCATGTCCGCCGGCGGCTTCGACGTGATCGACGCCGGCATCATCCCGACGCCGGGCGTCGCATACCTGACGTCCGTGCTCAACGTGGAAATGGGCGCGGTGATCTCCGCATCCCACAATCCGATGCCCGACAACGGCATCAAGTTCTTCGCCCGCGGCGGCTTCAAGCTTCCCGACACCAAGGAGGATGAGATCGAAGCGGTGCTCGGCCAGGATTGGGATCGTCCTACCGGCGCCGGCGTGGGTCGTGTCAGCCATGACACCGCCACCGCCACCAACCTGTACATCGACCATCTGGTTTCCGCCATCGCGCCGGTCGGTCCGGAAAAGTCGCAGCCGACGCCGCTGAAGGGCCTGAAGATCGTGGCCGATTGCGCGAACGGCGCCACGTCCGTGGTCGCTCCGGAAGCCTTGCGCCGCGCCGGCGCCGACGTGACCGTCATCAACGCGTCGCCGGACGGCTACAACATCAACAAGAACGCCGGCTCCACCCATCCTGAGCAGCTGCAGGCCATGGTCAAGGCCTCCGGCGCCGTCATGGGCGTTGCCTTCGATGGCGATGCCGACCGTTGCCTTGCCGTGGATGAGGACGGCAACATGGTCAACGGCGATCAGATCATGGGCATTCTGGCGCGCGCCAAGAAGAACGCGGGCAAGCTCAACCATGACACCCTCGTCGTGACGGTGATGAGCAACCTCGGTCTGAAGTTGGCCCTGCGTTCCATGGGCATCAAGACCGTGCAGACCAACGTGGGCGACCGTTACGTGCTCGAAGAGATGCTGCGAGGCGATTATTCGCTCGGCGGCGAGCAGTCCGGCCACGTGATCAACCGCGAATTCGCCACCACCGGCGACGGCACCCTGACCGCGCTCACCCTGTGCAACGAGGTCGTCAAATCCGGTAAGAGCCTGAAGGAACTGGCCGCCGACTTCCCGCAGCTGCCGCAGACGCTCATCAACGTGCCGAACGTCGACAAGATGGCCGCCAAGACCAACGCCAAGGTGCAGGCCGCGGTGGAACGCGAAGAGAAGCTGCTGGGCGACACCGGCCGCGTGCTGCTGCGTCCGTCCGGCACCGAGCCGCTCGTGCGCGTCATGGCCGAAGCCGAAACCCAGCAGCAGGCAGACGAAGTGTGCGATCGCCTCGCCAAGGTCGTCGCCGACGAACTCACCCTGTAAGAGCCCGCAAGGAGATATGCCCCATGTTCGGACACAACTCGAAAGTGGACCTCGAACTCAACCGCGAGGTCGAAAAGCTCATCAAAACCGGCGGCAAAGAGAAAATCATGCCGATCGTGCAGGCCGGCGAACCGGTATTACGCCAGCAGACCATCGCCTACGACGGCCAGTTGAGCCGCAAAACGCTTGACAAGCTCATCGACACCATGCGCACCACCATGCTGGAAGCGCCGGGCGTGGGCCTCGCAGCCACCCAGATCGGTCTCGGTCTGGCTTTGGCCGTCGTCGAAGACCACGTATGCGAAGGCGACGATGGCGATCCGCGCGAAGCCGCGGAATTCCCCTTCCACGCCATCATCAACCCCAGCTACGAGCCGATCGGCACCGAAACCCGCAGCTTCTACGAAGGCTGCCTGAGCTTCGACGGTTACCAGGCCGTACGCAAGCGTTGGCTTGACATCACCGCCCGTTGGCAGGATGAGGACGGCAACAAGCATGAGGAACATCTGCACGGCTGGCCGGCCCGCATCTTCCAGCATGAAACCGACCATTTGAGCGGTGAACTGTACATCGACCAGGCCGAAATCCGAAGCCTGACCACCAATGAGAACCTTGAGGATTTCTGGTGCGAGGATCCGGTACCGACCGAAGCGGCGGCCGAACTCGGCTTCGAACTGTAACCGCGTAAACGAACGAGACAAGAACGATGAATGCCTCCCAGGCGAACACTTGGGAGGCATTCATCATATTCGGGATTATTGGAATGTTCGAAACATGAGTATTCCAAATATTCCAATATTTCAGTATTCCGGATTCACTAGCACATCGTACGTATCCGTGTTCCGCTCGGCATCCGAACGCAGATCCCAGCCAGGCTTGCGCATTCCATACAACACCAGCGGCGGTAAACCGAGCACAAGCACGACTACAGCCACAAGAATCGCATATGAAACGCTATCCAAACCGGTGAAACCAGCCGGTCTCACGAAAGTCAACACGAATGCCGCGGCGGAAGCGACGAAACCGACGCCCGCGACCAACCGAATCGCAGGAACTCGATACGTGCGGCGGACTTCTGGATGGGTGTCGCGCAGACGAATCGCGGCGGCAAACATCAACATGTACATCACCAGATACAGCGCGGTCGCCATATCCACCAGCGTCGCGAAAGCCGTGTTGCCATTGGGGATCAACACGAACAGCAACGCCAGCACGGTCACGATAATGCCTTGCGGAATCAGAATGCCTTCCTGCACGTCGTGGGCATTGCGCTTCTGCAGCGCGGGAGGCATCAGTCCCGTGCGGGCGGCCGCTAGCAAACCGCGAGAAGGACCAGCTATCCAAGCCACCACGGAAGCGAACGCGCCTAGCGCGATGAGCAGCGAAATCACCGGGGTGCCCCAACCCATGCCAAAATGGTCGAAGAACTCCCTGAACGCCAGATTGATGCCGTCGATGAGCCCCAGCTCACGATGCGGCACAGCAAAGGCGATTGCCAAAGTCGGCAGCACAAGTACCAGCAGAATCAGCGCGGTCGCTAGTGCAATGGCGCGTGGGAATTGACGTCCCGGATGCTCCAAGTCGTTGGCATGCACGGCATTGACCTCCATACCCGCGTAGGCGAGCACATTGGATACGATTAGCACAATCGACGCGATGCCCGTCCACGGCGGAAGCAGCGCGGATGCGTGCAGGGAGGTCTGCACTGGCTTACCGATCGCCAGCCAGATAATGCCGAAGACGATAAGCAGCAACGCAGGAAACAGCGTGCCGATAAGTCCCGAAATCGACCCGACCTTGGCGAACAGATTGCCGCCGCGCAACGCCACCATCGTGCTTGCCCAATACAACACGATGATCACCGCGGCCACATATACGCCATTATTGCCCAAGCCACCCATGCCGAACACATACGACAGGCTGACGGCGATGAACGCAATCTGTATCGGATACCACACCACATTCTGAATCCACTGCAGCCAAATGGCGAGAAATCCGATGCGATTGCCGAACGCCTCACGCACCCACACGTACACGCCACCTTTCCAGCCGGTGGCCAGTTCGGCAGCCACCAGCGCGGTCGGCACCAGGAAAACGACCGCCGGAATGAGATACAGCAGAATGGAAGCGAGACCATAATCGGCCATGGCCGGCAGAGAGCGTAGCGAGGCCACCGCCACCACGGTCAACATCGCCAGTTGGCTGACTGTCATCATGGTTTTGCCGGTTTTATTGGCAACGGTTGCCGTGCTTGCGATTGCGCCGTGCCCGTCAGCGCCGTTCCCTCTATTCGCCCCGGCATGCGCAGGTATGCCCGTACGATTGCGGTTTCCTGCGACGGCAGACGGATTGCGTGGCGTTGTTGTCGGTGCCGTCGCAGCGTTCGTCGTGGAACGTGCGGACCCGGGATGTGCAGCTGCGCTTGCATCGTGCGCTACCACAGCAAGCGGCTTTTTCATATGAACTGTCATTGCAGCCAGCTTTCGTAAACATAATCGTTGTGGGAATGAACATGAATTTCCTTAATGCGGGAAACGATGGAATTCGTGGAATGACCGCGAAATATCAGTGGTGGAATTCGGATGCACGAGCCTCGCTTGGCATTGGTGAGCGCAGTCCGTCCAGATACTTCACACACGACTTCAAATCCTTGATGAACGCTTCGGCCATATCGTGGCTGAAACCGTTACGCACCACAATGCGCTGCACGGTCACCTGCGTCAGATCCACCGGCATCGGATAAGCCGGCACCAGCCATCCCTTCATGCGCAGCCGATCCTGCAGATCGTACAGATTCCACTTGCGATCCGGCTTGTCGTTGAGCATCCATGCGAACACCGGAATGTCGGAACCGTCGTTCCACAGCGTAAAATCATCCATCTGCTCGATCTCGCCCGACAGATATTTCGCCACATCATGCGAAGTCTGCTGCACCCTTCGATACCCGTCGAATCCCAAACGCAGGAACATGTAGTACTGCAGCAGTACCTGTGCGCCCGGACGGGAGAAGTTCAGTGCGAAAGTCGGCATTTCGCCGCCGAGATAACTCACCTTGAAAATAAGGCTTTCCGGCAGGTCAGCGGTTTCGCGCCATACGACCCATCCCAAACCGGGGTAGACCAGACCGTACTTGTGACCGGAGGTGCTGATGGAGTAAACGCGCTTGACGCGGAAGTCCCATGCGAGGTCCGGCTGGATGAATGGTGCGATCATACCTCCCGAAGCGCCGTCCACATGGATGCGCACATCAAGTCCGGTGCGCTCCTCGATGCGGTCCAGTGCTTCGCTGATCTGTTCGACCGGCTCATACATACCCGTATAGGTCACGCCCATGATGGCCACCACGCCGATGGTGTTCTCATCGACATACTTGTCGAGATCATGGCCGTCGAGCACTTTGTGGTCCTCGGAAATCGGCACATAGCGTGGTTCCACGTCGAAATAGTTGCAGAACTTCTCCCAGCACACCTGCACGGCGCTGCTCATCACCAGATTCGGACGATCGGTCGGCAGGTCGGCCTTTTCGCGGGCTTCCTTCTGAGCCTGGAGCTCTTCGCGTGATGGCACCCACAATCCCTTGTCGAACTGGCGCAAACGGCGTTCGATGCTGTCTTGCGCGTGCTTGTATGCCTTATCGTCGGGGAATTGCATACGCAAGGTTTGGTTGCGCAGGTTCTTCACCTTATAGATGTCGCCCTTATACATATTGAGTTTGAAGAAGTCGTCGAGGTTGTAGCGGAGCAAGTTGTTGTCGTTGTCGGTAAACACAAATTGCTGTGCGATGTAGGGGCGAATGTCGTTGAGCTTCACCCAGAACATAGGCCACTTTTGCACCACGCCAAACTCGTCTTCACGGTGCAGCACAGGGCAGATGGCATCCACACGGCTACGCATTTTATTGCTGCGGGTGTCGAACTCCCATTTTTCAATAATGTAGTAACTCAGCACCTCACTGCCTGGAATGTCGGCATTCTCAATCACGTATTTAGGCGCCTTTTCGGTGCTGCCCTTGGCGTGAGCGTAGAGAATGTGGAAGCGGTCGAGCATGTTGCTAACCTTATACTTGTAAGTGTCGGTAAACATTTCGCGACCGTCGAGCCACTCATACACAGAGATGTCGCCGTTAGCCACATGGCGCATGATGATGTAGAACAAACTTTCGCCATCTTCATTTGGCTCTTCGGGATAATAGAGTGCCGCGTTCTTGCCCTTGGTGAGGTCAATCTCACGATACACGATTTTCATCCACTGCAAGTCGGCATCGCTTGGCTCCGGCACCTCGTAGAACGATTGCTGACGCGTTGAAACTTGCGATTGAGCCTTCTTCGCAGCGGTGACTGCGGCCTTTTTCACCACCTGTGCTTGTGCAACAGAGGCAGTGCAAGCGATAGCCGCCACGGCAATGATTACTTTGAGAAACTTCATATCTAAAGTTTATATATAAATATTATCTGATTAAAAAATTATCAATTCACAATCACTTCCATTGGTGCGATGTCGCGAGTCACGCCGTCGGGGCCGGTGGCCTTCACGCGCGAGATGTAGAAGCGCTTGCCGTGTCGCATCTGCTTCATAGCCTCACGCTGGCGTGGTGAGAAGTTTGAGCCCGACGAGCGTTCGCTCATGGCGTTGCCCATCTGGTCAAAAAGCACCATATCGAAACTTACCACACGGAAGTCGATTTTCAGCAAGTCGTCGTCGATAGCCGCATCCAGTCCCTTGGCTGCCAGGAGTGTGCCTTTAGAGAAAGGCTTGCCACCCTTATAACTGGCGCGATGCCCGTTGCCGTCGGTATAGGTGATAAATGGCATTGGGTCGGGCAACTTACGCACACGGAAACTGGTGGTGCCCACATTGGTGCGCTGACCGTCGATTTCGGCAGTCACGCTAATCGTACACTCGCTGCCTATTGCCGATGAGCGAGCCACCCAGCCATTAGCGGTCTTGGTGAGCGAGCCATTGGTCATTGTGGCTTGAATCGACTGCTGAGGCACGCCTGCCACAGCAATTGACACAGGGTTGTCGATACCGGCGTAGAACACGTTCATCATAGTGGCAGAAACGGTAGCCAATGGCTCAATCACGGTGTACGACGATTTGAAGTCGCGCTTGGTGACGCTACCATCACGCGCCGTAACCTCGATAAAGCCGGAGAACTCGAATTTGCCGGTGCTGCCGGTCGCCACCTCGTAGTGGCTGCCCTTGATTTGGCTGCCGTTCACAAACACGCGTGGGCGCGCTGTGGTGTCGATGGCTGCCATCACAATCTCGGCAGAATATTTGCTGCCACGCATCACCATCTTCGATTCAGGCACCACAAACGCGTCGAAATGATTCACGCGCAGTTCGCCAGTGTCGAGGTTGGAAATCATGGAGCCGAGCGCCACGCCTTCGGCGAAGCGGATATCGTTTTGCAACTTCGAGAGCAGTGTGATAGCGGCAATGGCTGGCATACCCTCAAAGAGGCTTTCCTCCCATCGTTTCGTTCCCTCGCTTGTTTTCACATTTGCAGTAGAGAGCGCTTCCTCCACATTCTTCTGTGCATCGGGATTGTCGAGCACTCCCAAGATGAATGTGCGGTATTGCTCAATGCGGGTGCGCAGTTGTGCGCCCTTCTTACCTGTTGGAGGCAGCATCACCTGGGCGGCAGCGTCGAGGTTGTCTTCGGCTTCAATGTGGTTCACATCGCCTTGCGGACCATCGCACTGCTTCACAATCTCTACCTTCAACGATTCGATATAATCATACAGACTGTCGGTGGTGTTGCGCACCTGCATACCCAAATCCAGCCACTGACGGCCCTGCTTTGGATATTTGTTGTAGAATGCTTGAATTTGCTCAAACATCATCTGGCTGCGCGCGGTGAGTGTGCGATTGGTGCGCGAGAGCCCCTGTTGCACTTGGCGGAACCCACTGAGCACATCACTCGACACATTCAAGGCAAGCATGGCGGTCAGAACGATGTACATCAAGTTAATCATCTTCTGACGTGGCGACATGCGGCCCACCGTCTGGTTTTTAGCGTTTGCCATGCTTATTCGTTAGAGTTATCATTATCATCATTAAGGTCAACGCCAGGCATACCACCCATTGGGCGATACATGTTCACGGTCATTGCCTTAATCATTTTTTCATACACGCTGTTGAGTTGCTTCATGTAGCGAGCCATCTTTTCGGTCTCGTCGCAGTAGTGTGCGCTTTCGGCTGCCGATTTCTCGTACATGTCGCGAATATCCTTCAAACCACGGTTCACGCGGTCGATGCTGTCGAGCTGTGAGGAAATGCTCTTGAGCTGAATTTCGTAGATGGTGTTCAGACCGCCAATGTTGCGGTTGAGGTTTTCCATCTGCTCCACATAGCCGGTGCTGCTTTGGGTGATGCTCTCGCTGTTTTCGGTAATGGCGCGATAGCTGCCCAGCAGCGTTTCCGACACTTGGTTGAGCGCGGTGGTGGTTTCGTTCAGTCGCCGCATCTGCTCTGAAATGCCAGCCATTTGGCTCAAATATTGCTGAGTGGCGTCGGTGAGTTCAGCCATACGGCTCAACTGGTCGCTTGCGGCTGCCATTTTAGCGATGCTTTCACTCAGCGAGCGAGAATCCTCCTCGGTGAGGTCAATGCCCTGTGGCAATCCCACAGCAGCCTTAGCCTCGGCTTCGGTCACGCCTTGCTGTGCAGGAACCTGCGCCGCTGCGCCACCGCCAATCACGATGTTGCCGCCACCTGCGAAGTCGGGACGGTCGTCGGGGTCGCCAGAAGCGAGAACGGGGAACACCTGCTCCCATTTATAATCGTGCTCGGGACGGTCGAAAGCGGTGAGGATAAACATCAATACTTCCGTACCCATACCGATGGTGAGCATTTCGTTACCACCTTCGAGGTGAAGAATCTTGAACAACGCACCCAAGATTACGACTGCCGCACCAATACTGTAGGCAAAGTTGAAGAAACGCTGACCGGTTTCACCCGAAAGGAAGCGTTCAATCACATTTTTATATTTCTTAATTTTTCCCATAATCCCTTATGTGTAATTGATTGGAAAATCTGTATTTGCTTTGATTTTTTTGATTAGTTTTTCTTTCTTTTCACCTTGGTGTAGCCCACCTTTGAGCGCACGCAGCGGAAACCGATGTAAGAGCGTTGCTCGTTTTGGTATTCCCACATGCGGAGGTCGGCGCGAATGTTGTGTGCCACGTCTTTCCACGAGCCACCACGCACAATCTTGCGCGACATCTTGTAAGGGTCGTCCTTCGCCACATTGTAGCGGTATTCGGGGTTGAGGTCGCTGGTCATGCGGTCGATGCTCTCGGTGTAGGCGGTAGAGGTCCATTCGCTCACGTTGCCAGCCATGTCGAAGAGCCCGAAGTCGTTGGGCTCGTAGGTGCCCACGGGCGCGCACACTATGCTGCCGTCTTTCACATAGTTGCCCTCCTGTGGCTTGAAGTTGGCATAGAAGCACCCTTCATCTTCGGTGAGCGGCAAATCGCCCTCCCAAGGGTATTTGTTCTTGTTCACACCTGCGCGTGCCGCAAATTCCCATTCAGCCTCGGTGGGCAAGCGGTATGGCTCCACATACACGCCTTCCTTGCCGAGCGACTTGCGGAGGAACTCGGTGCGCCAGTTGCAAAATGCGTTGGCTTGCTCCCAGCTCACACCCACCACAGGGTAGTTGTTGTAGTTGCCGTTGGCGAAGTACATGCGCACATACGGCTCGTTGTAGGCGTTGTCGAAGTCGTTCACCCAGCAAGTGGTGTCGGGGAACACGTTCACGATATAGGTGTTCACGAAATCCCATTGACCGGAGAGCGGACGGTTGACGGTCTGGCGCACGATGCGGCCATCATCGTCGATGTAGGCAGTGTCTTTGCTGATGACAGGCACATCGGTGGGCACTGCGTGGTCGGTGTTGTAGTCGCGAGTGGCAGGGTCGAGACGGTGCTTGCGCTTCACAGCCTCGGTCATATTATAGATTTCGTAGCGATAGTTCATCTGAGTGGGGTCGAGTTCCTTCACGCCAGTGATGGGGTTGATGCGATACACGCTCTCGATAGCGCGTTCCTCGTCTTCGCTCGGATTGCGCCATGGAATGTTTTTCGACCAGTCGAGATGAGGCTTCACAGGGTCGCCGTACTTGTCTTCGGTGATTTTAAACTCGTCGTTGCCACCGTAGGCAGGGTCGGCAAGGCGCTCACGGATAATGGAGTCGCGCACCCAGTAAAGGAATTGCTTGTACTTTGAGTTGGTGATTTCGGTCTGGTCCATCCAGAATGCGTCAACCGACACACCGCGCGCCGTGGAGTCGATGCCCCAAAGCGAGTCGGCCTCCGATGGTCCTTCCTTCATTGAACCACAATCCACGAGCACCATGCCGTAAGGCGTAGGCTCCACAAACACGGAGCCACTCACGCCAGTCACTTCGCCTCCGTAGGCCGACACTGAGCGCCGTCCCGAGAAGCAAGAAGTGAGCACTGTTGCAAACACGAATGTGGTGAGAGAAATTAATAGTACCTTTTTCATATTCTACATTAATCGAATACTCTTATGTTTATTTTTATTTTTTTCGCCTAAGTTCAATTTCACGTTATAGTTCACAAACACCTCATGGCTACCCGAAGTGGCCTTTGAAATGTCGGAAATTGGATAATCGTAGGAGTAGCCCACTACGAAATTCTTTATCTCAACCCCTGCCACAAGGCTCACCGCATCTTTATGACGGTATGCCACGCCACCGGTGATAAACTTGTTGTAGCGCACTCGCATTGTGGCCTCTGCCTGGTAAAGATTGAAATCGGTCTTCACAAACACAGAGGGTTGTAATTCAAATAACGTATTATTTATGGGAATATTGCCACCTGCCATAAAATAACATGTGCGGCCGGCCTCAAATATGTAGAGGTCTTCCTCGTTGCCCTCCGATTTCATCTCCACCGAGGGTTGTGTGAGGTGCGTGGCTGAGAAACCTGCCCACCAGTGCTTATGCTGGTAGAAAATGCCCGCACCGAAGTCGAACGCATTGCCCGAAACGTCGGTCTTGGGAATGGCGTCGTCGGCCTCGTCACCCTCCACCTCGATAATTCGGGAGCCGCGGAACTTTTCGTTGACCAAGCCCACCTGAATACCGCCGCTTAGCGTGCCGCCAAACAGTTTTTGCTTATACGCCAACTGTGCCGACGCATTCAAGCCCGAATACAAGCCCATGCTGGTTTGGTTGATGGCCACGCCGGTGGCAAATCGCTTGTTGAGGAACTTGAATGGCATATCCGCCAGCCCCACAAACGAGAGCGGTGCGTGCTTGATGCCCACCCATTGCGCGCGGCTGCCCACGGTCACGTGAATGTAGTCGGTGTTGCCTATGGCTGAAGGGTTGTAATAGCCTGGCACCATATAATATTGGGTGTACTGATTATCCACCTGCGCCCTCAGTGTGGTCACACACAGGAAAGCGGCAAGCGTCAGCATCAAATATTTACGAATGTAGGTCATTATCCCTTCTTATGATTGTTCGTTGTTTGTTATTCAAAATAAAATGTGAGCACCACCATGTTGTTGGTCACCTTGTCCACGCTTTGTGTGAAGCGCATCATTTCGGGGTTGTCCTCCAAGTCGGGGCGATTTTTCTGAAGCACGTTCTTCAAGCCGAAACAGAATTTCAGTTCGGGGCAAAGTTTGAAGAATGGCAAATAGATGTCGCAGCCCATGCCCACGGTGAGCATAGCGTCGCCATTTGCCAGGCGGAGCTGCTCGGTGCGGTCTTTAGCCACGTCGAACACGCCCATCACGCCACCAGTGAAATAGGGGCGCACATTGTGGTAGCGGTTCGCCGAAATCTTCAGATCGAGCGGCAGCACAATATAGGTGGATTTGATGTTTTGGCTCTGATTGCGGCGCAGCGGGTCGGTCACCTCGTCGGGGGCGGAGGAGTTGATATATTTCACCACCTTGTTGCCAAAATACATACCCGGCGAGAAGCGCAGGTTGAAATTCTTGGCAAGGCGCAGGTCGGCGAGCACATTCACGCAGAAGCCCGGTGAATGTTGCGGCACATCGGCAAACCAAGTTTCGCCGTCTTCGGTCTGAAAGCCATTGTTCACGATGTGAATATCCTGAAAATTGGTACCCACCGAAAACCCGAAGTGAATCTTCTTCTGGTCGACATACTGGCGATTCAGAATCTTGTCGTTGTCTTGCGCAAAGGCTGTTAAAGCGCACAAAACCAACGCAAAAAGCATTATATGTGATTTAAAATCAATTTTCATCTCGTCATTAATAACGCAAATTTATCCCCTCTTATTGCCATCCCCACCACTTTTTTCCACTGTCAGGCCACGGCTCTTTCATTTAAAAAAAACGTGATTTCTCAAAAAATTGTTCTATTTTAT
>OHYU01001014.1_pt1 | contig 11892 bp, 9 predicted proteins | sample 1580331 | NCBI WGS metagenome assembly OHYU01 (sample SAMEA3882519, study PRJEB24775) | human gut metagenome | biome: human-associated habitat; feature: intestine environment; material: feces | place: Netherlands | collected 2009/2010
TAATTCACGTTCTGCAGTGCTGAATTTTTTGCATTATTTTCTGGAATTGCTATAAACCCATGGAACCACAGCAGGATGAGTCCGGGATTGATACATATGGGGCCGATGAAGGCGATGAGTTCAGTGGAACGGAGTATGAATTGTATACGGTTCTGGAGAATCGTGTGAAAGAAGCAATGCTGGCTGGAAATGAATGGGTATCCATTAAAGATTTAAAAATAAGAAGGGATACCTATGACTTAAGCTTTTATTATGGCTATTCGCCGTATTTTCCGAGTGATACATATAATAGAATCATTGCCTGGTATGGTGATGCATATTATACAGGTTTGCGAATTTCATCCTAGTACCAGACACCGTTTTCATCTCTGTAACTTACATTACCGTCATCATCGGTATTCCAGCCTGGAGTAAAATCGTCCTGGGTTGAAACATCAGATGCATCGGAAATGTCGTCAGAAGCAGTTTCTGCAGAAGCATTTTCAATCTCTGTGCTTTCCGAAAAAGCAGTTTCTGCAGTGTCTGTGTCAGAAGATTAAAGTATAAAATTTTATGCACAGAAAGTCAGAGAAAGGATAGCCTTTCAGCACAGAAAGTAGTATAATGAAGATACCATATTATAAGGAAAAGGGGTGAATGGAGATGGAGGTGAATAAAATATTTTTAATGAAAATTCGACCCTTTTAAAACAAGCACAAAAAATGAGGTAAGGGATATGCAGAAAATAAAAAAATATTTTCAAACGACTATCATTGCATTGATGGCACTTGTAATGATGGTGATTTTGACACCGCTTCAGGCGAAAGCAGGAACGGCGGGACACTCCGCAGATGATGCCATCAACTGGGTCAAATCCAAAGTGGGAACAGGACTGGATTATGACGGCGCCTATGGAAATCAGTGTGTTGATCTGATTTGTTATTACTATCAGTATCTTGGTCAGAGATCCCCTGGCGGAAACGGATGCGATTACGCATGGAATGCCCTGCCGTCCGGATGGCAGAGAATTCAGGGTGCACAGCCGCAGAAAGGCGATATTCTGGTGTACTCCGGAAACTCGTCTAATCGTTACGGTCATGTAGCGATTTATGCAGCGGACAGAGAAACATATCATCAGAATTTTAACTCTCATCCATATGTAGAAAAAGTTACTTATAAATACAATGGATTAAGCAATCCCTACTGGGGGGTTATTCGACCGGATTTCAGTACACAGCCGTCAAATAATTTCACTTCGGTTAATGCGTCCGAGATCACTACATCCAGTGCAAAATTAACAGCAACAACAAGCCTGACATATGTTAGCGAGTGCGGATATTATATTGGAACAAATCCAAATGCGATGAACCTTGGGGAAAAAGAAAATCCAAATGCGAATACCTTAAATATCTGGTACACAGCAGGGAATTTAAAAGCAGGAACGACGTATTATTATCAGTTTTATTATATTTCCGGTGGAAATGTTCTCTGGAGTGAGAAAAAGTCATTTACTACACAGGGGATTAACTTAACAGGCTTAAATCTTAGTGCTACAGCCTTAGATCTGAAAGTGGGAGATACGGCAAAATTGACAGTAAGTTATAATCCTGCAAATGCAACAAATGTAAAGAGTGTGACTTTTAAATCAGAGAATGAGAAAGTAGCAACCGTAGATGCGACCGGTATGATTAAAGCAGTGGCAACTGGTAAAACCAGGATTTCTGTAACAGAGACAGCGACTGGTATTAGTGCAAGCTGTACGGTGAATGTAACAGCAAAAGAAGGCTGGAAGAAGAACAGCAAAGGCTGGTGGTATCAGAACGCGGATGGAAGTTATCCAAAGAATCAGTGGAAAACAATCGGAAACAAATGGTACCATTTTGATGCAAATGGCTATATGCAGACTGGCTGGCTGCAGCTTGGAAATACCTGGTATTATCTGAAATCCAGCGGAGAGATGGCAACTGGCTGGCTGCAGCTTGGAAACACCTGGTATTATTTAAAATCCTCCGGTGCAATGGCTGTCAATGAATGGGTTGACAATGGAAAGAGCTATGTAGATGCCAATGGAAAATATGTACCGGGTCAGAAGAAGTATACAGAAGGCTGGAAGAAAGACGGCAAAGGCTGGTGGTATCAGAATGCAGATGGAAGTTATCCAAAGAACCAGTGGAAAAAGATCGCAGGAAGCTGGTATCATTTTGATGCAAAAGGCTATATGCAGACCGGCTGGTATAGAGAAGGATCGAATGTCTACTATCTGAAAGCTGATGGAAAAATGGCAGCAAATGAATGGGTAGAAAATGGTAAATATTACATTGATGCGAATGGACATTGGGTATAAAAGATAAAAAACAGTGAAGATCCCCCGCGATGGAACGGAAGCGTTCCACCGTGGGGGTTTTTAATGGATCTTTCTCTTGCACTCCATCCCCTTTTGTGTTACCATAAAACACGCAAATAACCCAAACAGCAAGGAGAATGTTTACATGAACATTACCTCAAAATACCGTTCTCTCTCCGTTCAGGCGAAGGCGGCGCTCTGGTTTACGATCTGCAGTTTCTTACAGAAGGGCATTTCGTTCATCACAGTTCCGATTTTCACGCGTCTGATGAGCACCGAGGAGTACGGAACCTATACGGTTTATCTGTCCTGGCTGCAGATTTTGACGATTATGACATCGCTGTACCTGTTTAATGGTGTTTACGACAATGCGATGGCAAAGTATGAGAAGCAGCGGGATGAATATACATCTACAATGCAGGGACTGACGCTTGCGATTACGGGTGCAGTTTTTGCATTGTATTGTTTTACATCGGGTTTCTGGGAGAAGATTTTAAATCTGCCGAAATCCATGATTTTGCTGATGTTTCTGGAAGCGCTGCTGAGTCCGGCGCTTTCTTACTGGTCGGGGCGGCAGCGGTTTGAGTATCGGTACCGGATTCTGGTCTGTGTGACGATTCTGCAGGCGCTGATGAACCCGATCGCGAGCCTGGTGCTGATCCGCATCAACGGCGGTACGGCCATGATGCGTATCCTGGGTATCGTCGGGGTGCAGGTCTGCATCTGTGTGCCGATTATTGTGTTCCAGTTCTGCAAAGGAAAAGAGTTCTTTTCGAAGGAATACTGGGGCTACGCACTGCGGATCGGAATTCCGATTGTGCCGCATTATCTGTCCGGCATTATTCTGAACCAGGGCGACCGGATCATGATCGACAAGATGGTCGGAAAGACGGAAGTTGCGCTGTACGGACTGGCGTACAGTATCGGTATGCTGGTGCAGCTTTTCATCAGTGGTATGAACAGTGCGCTGACGCCGTGGATGTACAGCAAGATCAAAAAGGGCGACATCCGCTCGATGCGGAAGGTGCTGCAGCTGCTTGGCATTGTAGTGGTCGGCATAGCCGTGGCACTGATGCTGATCAGCCCGGAGCTGGTGCTGATTTTCGGATCACCGAAGTACCGCGAGGCGGTGTACGTCATTCCGCCGGTGGCAGCGAGTGTGTTCTTTATCTTTATTTATAATATTCTCTCGATGCCGCAGTTCTATTATGAAAAAACACAGTTTCTGATGGCAGCGTCCATGGCGGCGGCGGGAGCGAATGTGGTGCTGAACTTTATTTTCATCCGCCTGTTCGGCTATATTGCGGCCGGTTACACGACGCTGGCATGCTATATGCTGTATTCGGTCGGTCATTATATTGTGAGCAAACGGATTCTGGTAAAAGAAGGAATCCAGGAAAATCTGATGAATCCAGGATTTCTTGTGGCGTGCGCCGTTTTTCTGATTGGAGCAAGCATCATCTGCAATCTGATTTTCCCGTACAGGATCCTGCGTTACGCGATTATGCTCGCAAGTGCAGGGCTGGTCTTTTGGAAGAAAGAACTGCTGCTGAAGACGATGGCGGATATCCGGAAAAAATAAAAAGTGGGGGAGGATTTGAAACGGATGTTCAGAGACTCCCCGTTTTTATGCGTTTTTTCTTGACAGTCACAGAAAAAACGATACAATGAAAGAATGAAGAAAAGTAAGGCATTTTAATTAGAAAAGGAAAAATTACATGAGTACCAGTATTTCAATAAAAGAACTAAAAGAGCTCGATCCGTCAAGCTATCAGATCGTCGATATCCGCGATGCGGTAGAGATCTCCCACGGCGCGATTCCGGGAGCGCTTGTGATGAAGACAGAAGAAATCGAGACAAGTGATGCGATTGACCGGAGCAAAAAGACGATTATCTGCTGCAGCCGCGGCCGGTTCAGTGTCGCAGCGGCGGAAGAATTACAGGAAAAGGGCTGGGACGCTGTGAGCCTGGAGGGCGGTTACATCGCCTGGCTGATGGACGTGATGAGCGCGCCGGAGGAGCAGGACAAGGCGGCAGACGTGGAGAAGAGTCTCCGCAAAAAATTCAAAAAGTCGATCTGGTCCAAATTTACGAAAGCGATCAACACATACGAGCTGGTAAAACCGGGCGACAAAATTGCTGTCTGTATTTCCGGCGGAAAAGATTCGATGCTGATGGCGAAATGCTTTCAGGAGTTAAAGCTTCACAATAAATTTGATTTCGAAGTAAAATTCGTTGTCATGGACCCGGGATACAGCCCGGAGAACCGCAAGGTGATCGAAGACAACGCAAAGAGCCTCCATATTCCGATCACCATTTTCGAGACAGACATTTTCGATTCGGTCTACCATGTGGAAAATTCTCCGTGTTATCTCTGCGCGAGAATGCGCCGCGGCCATCTGTATCATTTTGCACAGCAGCTCGGCTGCAACAAGATTGCACTCGGCCATCATTACGATGATGTCATTGAGACGATCCTCATGGGAATGCTCTACGGTGCGCAGGTGCAGACAATGATGCCGAAGCTTCACAGCATCCACTTCGAGGGCATGGAGCTGATCCGCCCGCTGTATCTGGTGCGCGAGGATGATATCAAGGCGTGGAGAGATTATAACGGTCTGCATTTCATCCAGTGTGCCTGCAAGTTTACCGATACCTGCACGACCTGCAATAACGAGGAGAACCGTTCGAAACGCGTGGAGATCAAGGAACTGATCAAAAACCTGAAAAAGGTGAATCCGTTTGTGGAGAGCAATATCTTCCGCAGTGTCGAAAATGTCAACATTGACACCGTGGTCGGTTACAAACAGCACGGCATCCGCCACAATTTCCTGGAAGGATACGACGACAATCCGGGCTATGTGCCGGAGGCAGAAAAAGCGGCGGCGGAGACGGAATAAAAAGAAGGAACTCTATGCACAGAAAAATAGAAGAAACGCCGGAGCGGGAGAAAATGCTGATCCGGCTGAAAGAGCTCCGTCTGGAACGCGGTTACTCGATGACACAGGCGGCGCGGAAGATTTTCAGTCACCCGGACACCTACAACCGGTATGAAAAAGGCATCTGTGAGATTCCGTTGGATTCGTTGATGCTGCTGGCGAAGACGTACGACTGCAGTCTTGACTATCTGGCAGGTGTTTCAGACCGGCCGCGAAAATATGGAAGGTGATGCAGATGGCAATTCCTCTTTATCTGACAACGATTGAACAGGATATTTTTGATACATTCCGGTATCTGCCGCATGCCGTTGCGGTTGGTGTCGGCTTTGTGACGGTTGCGGCGGCGTGGAAGAATCAGCAGACCCAGAAGAAACGAAAACGGCTGGAACAGTACCACGCCATTCATGGTGCCCAGCTTCTGCTGTGGTTTCTGGTAGCAGTTTATTTTGCGATGATGCTTTCGATTACACTGCTTTCCAGAGAGCCGGGTTCAAGAACGGGCGTGGATCTGAAACTGTTTGAAACCTGGGGAAGCCAGAGACTGCCGGACCGGTATTTTGTGGAAAATATTCTGCTGTTTCTGCCATTCGGTGCATTGCTGCCGGCGGCAGTGCCGTTTCTTCGGAGATGGTGGTGCTGCGTGTACGCAGCATTTGCCACAAGTATGATGCTGGAAACCGTGCAGCTTTTAACAGAACGCGGTTTCTGCCAGCTGGATGACGTTGTGACGAATACGCTCGGAGCGGCCATGGGATATCTGGTGTTTGCGCTGGTGTGCAGATGGTGGAGAAACAGAGAAAACGGAAAAAAGATTTTATAAATGGATAGTAAAAAGGCTCTGCCCATTTTGGACAGAGCTTTTTCGTTTCCTGTTTTTTGCATAGAAATGCAAGAGGGTTAATCCACCCGTTCTTTCCCCCAGAAAAACAGCGCGACTGTTCCAGGCCCGGTGTGGCTGCCGATGGTGGTTCCGATATTGTTGATCTCGACTTTTCCGTTCAGATGCGGGAAGCGTTCCTCGACAAGATCCGCAACGGCCCGCGCATCGTCATAGCAGGCGGACTGGGAAATGTAGCATTTGCCGGAGTAGGAGAGGCCGCCCTCGGCGTTTTCTTCCATCTGGTCGACGATTTTTTTGATGACTTTTTTCTTCGTACGGATTTTGAACCGCGGAATCAGCCGTCCTTCGTTGTCCATGTTGAGCAGCGGGCAGATACCGAGGAGGCCGCCGATTGCGCCGGAGGCTTTTGAGATGCGGCCGCCGCGCACGTAAAAGGTGAGGTCCGTGGAGAAGAACCAGTGATGGACTTTGAGGCGGTTTTTCATCGCAAAATCGTAAACCTCTTCCAGCGGTTTTCCTTCATCGCGCAGGTCGGCAAGGCGGTCCATCAGAAGACCATAGCCGGAGGAAGCGCCGAGGGAATCCACGATGAAGATTTTCCGTTCCGGGTAGCGATCTTCAAGGTCGGCTTTGGCGATCATCGCAGAATTCAGGACACCGGAAATGCCGGAGGAGAGGCAGACGTGGAGAATGTCTTTGCCGTCCTGCAGGAATGTTTCAAAATAGGCTTCAAATTCATCGGCATTCACCTGGGATGTTTTCGTGGAAGCGCCGGCGGCCATGGCGGCATAGAACTGATCGAACGGCATGGACTTGCCGAGATCGTCCGCGTACTCGGTGTCATTTAATTTGTAATGGAAACAGATGTATGAGATTTCCCGTTTGGAGAAATGTTCTTCGGTAAGGTCTGCCGTAGAGCAGCAGCTGATGACATAGGAACTCATAAAATAATCCCTCCTCGTAAAAATGAAAGTAAGAACTCTGGTTTCTGTGCTTATTGTAGCATCCCGAATGGGAAAAGGCAACTGCGGAACGTGATTATATCCGTAATGAAAGGGAAAGCGAAATGGTGTCAAGCCTTGTATTTGCGGTGCGGCCTGTGGTAGAATAGAACTATGAGAATACGAAAATACGAAGGAGGTTTTTGCATATGCAGAATTATTCAGGAGAAGAAGGGCTGCAGTATCATCTGCAGATCCGAAAAGGCGATGTGGGACGGTATGTGATTCTGCCGGGAGATCCCAAACGGTGTAAAAAAATTGCAGCTTACTTTGAGAACCCGGTGCTCGTCGCAGACAGCCGGGAATTTGTGACTTATACGGGTACTTTGGACGGTGTAAAGGTTTCCGTTACATCTACCGGCATCGGCGGTCCGTCGGCTTCCATCGCGATGGAAGAGCTGATCCAGTGCGGCGCCGATACGTTTATCCGCGTCGGAACATGCGGCGGTATGGCACTCGATGTAGAGGGCGGCGATATCGTGGTGGCAACGGGAGCGATCCGTGCGGAGGGAACGTCAAAGGAATACGCACCGATCGAGTTCCCGGCAGTCGCAGACCTTACCGTGACGAATGCGCTGGTGCAGGCGGCAAAGAATCTTGGGAAAAAATGGCATGCGGGCGTGGTACAGTGCAAGGATTCCTTCTACGGCCAGCACGACCCGGAGCAGATGCCGGTCGGCGATGAGCTGCTGAAAAAATGGGATGCATGGATGAAGCTTGGATGCAAAGCGTCAGAGATGGAATCGGCGGCACTCTTTATCGTGGCAAGTGCCCGCGGCGTCCGTGCCGGATCGGATTTTCTTGTGATGGGAAATCAGGAGAGAGTGAAACGCGGCATGGAGAACCACATTACGCACGATACGGAAGGTGCGATCCAGGTAGCGATTGAGGCGCTGCGGATTCTGATCCGGGAAGACCAGAAATAAGAAAGAAAAAATAGGGGGATACTGGAAAGGAGATGCTGGATATGAAACAGGAAATCAGTACAGAAATAAAACAGGAGCTGGTAAAACAGGCTCTGGCAGCGCGGAAATTTGCGTATGTGCCGTATTCGAAATTCCGCGTAGGCGCGGCGGTTCTGGCAAAGAATGGAGCGATTTATACCGGTTGCAACATTGAAAATGCGGCGTATACACCGACAAGCTGCGCGGAGCGCACCGCGGTCTTCAAAGCCGTATCCGAGGGCATAACGGAATTTGACGCGATCGCCGTCTGCGGCGGCCCTGGAGAGGCAGAGCCGGAGGATTTCTGCACACCGTGCGGTGTCTGCCGCCAGGTCCTGCGGGAATTCGTTGATCCGAACGAATTTCTCGTCCTTCTCTGCAAGGGCGACGGTTCCTGGAAAGAAATGACACTCGAGGAGCTGCTGCCGATGGGATTCGGAAAAGAAAATTTATAAACAGAAGCCGGAAAAGAAAAAATCCAGGGCAGGTACGGAAAGTACCGTATGCCCTGGATTTTTTATGTCCAAGATATAAAAATTATTTACTGAAATTTCGGCTCACAGGTCAGATCGCATCCCAGACGCTGGAACATTTTGCGGTCCACATCTGAGAGCATAACGCTGGAGTGCACCTGGCAGCCCTTTAACTGCGGCAGGCAGGAGAGTGCTTTCTGTGCATCCTCGCTCTGTGCAGCAGTAGCAGACAGCGCAATCAGAACCTCGTCGGTATGAAGACGCGGGTTCTTGCTTCCGAGGTACTTGGTTTTCAGGGTCTGGATCGGAGCGATGGATTCCGGTGAGAGAACATGTACGTCATGGTCGATGCCGGAGAGTTCTTTTAACGCATTCAGTAGAAGCGCTGCACTCGATCCAAGCAGATCGCCGGTCTTTCCGGTGATGACGCGTCCGTCCGGCAGTTCCATGGCAGCAGCCGGTGCGCCGGTCGCCTCGGCACGGACGAGAGCCGGGGAAACGGTGGTGCGGTCTGCGGCAACGATGTTTTCCTGTTTCATCAGAAGCTCGATCTTGTAAGCCTCGGTCTCGGAACGGGAACCGTCTGCGATGCCGTCGACAGCGGTGTAGTAGCGGCGGATGATCTCCTGACGGGAAGCCTCGCGGCATGCCTCATCATCAATGATACAGTTTCCGGCCATGTTGACGCCCATGTCAGTCGGAGACTGATAAGGGCTTTCGCCGTAGATCTTTTCAAACATTGCTTTTAAAACCGGGAAGATTTCCACATCGCGGTTGTAGTTTACCGTGGTAAATCCATAAGCTTCCAGATGGAACGGATCGATCATGTTGACATCATTCAGATCTGCAGTGGCAGCTTCGTAGGCAAGGTTTACCGGATGTTTCAGAGGAAGGTTCCAGATCGGGAAGGTCTCGAATTTTGCATAGCCGGCTTTTACGCCACGTTTATATTCATGATAGAGCTGAGAAAGGCAGGTTGCCATCTTTCCGCTTCCAGGTCCTGGTGCTGTGATGACAACGAGAGGTCTGGTAGTTTCGATATAATCATTCTTTCCGTAGCCTTCATCACTTACAATAAAGGAGGTATTGCTTGGATATCCCGGGATCAGGTAAAGCTTGTAAACACGGATTCCCAGCTTCTCCAGACGTTTCTTGAAGAGATCGGCACTTTCCTGGCCGGAGTACTGCGTGATGCATACACTTCCTACATACAGGCCACGGCTTGTAAACTCATCCATAAGACGGAGCACGTCTTCGTCATAGGTAATGCCAAGGTCGCCGCGCACTTTATTCTTGTCAATGTCATTGGCACTGATAACAATAACGATCTCCGCCTGATCAGAAAGCTGCATCAGCATGCGGAGTTTGCTGTCCGGTTCAAAACCCGGAAGAACACGGGATGCATGGTAGTCGTCAAACAGTTTGCCGCCGAATTCAAGATAAAGCTTGTTGCCGAACTGACCGATTCTTTCACGGATGTGTTCTGACTGCATTTTCAGATATTTGTCATTATCAAAACCTATTTTCATTTGTCTGATTTCCTCTCCTCTTTAATTTTCCAATTCACTGGGAACAGTATACTACAACTTTACGTTCACTGGCAATATCCAATGCGGTGTTTTTTCGATGGTATTTTTGTAATCTCGCAGTTGATTTATATGGTTTTTCTCTTTATAATAAAGAAATGACAAGAGGAGGAAAAAAATGAATAATCAACTGAATAATGATCAGGACGGGAAGCGACCTGATAACAAAGATCCCAGGCAGGGGTCAGGTAAGAATCATCAGTCGATTCTGGCTTTTCTGATATGCCTCCTGGTCACACTGGTGTGTTTTGCGTTGTTTACCAACATGCTGAAGGATAACAGCAGTGAGATCTCCTATGATAAATTTATCGATATGGTGGATAAGGACCAGGTTAAGGAAGTAACGATCCAGTCCAATACATTGACGATCGTACCCAAGAAGCAGAATTCCAAGTACGAGGATATGAGCTATTACACCACGAAGACCGAAGACAGTACAGCACTTACCAAGAGACTGGAAGGAAAGGGAATCAAGTTTGAGACCGATCCGCCGGATGTTTTTGGTGAATTTGTTGCAATGATCCTGAGCGTGGTTCTGCCGACACTGCTTCTGTTCGGACTTCTGATGTTCTCCATGCGCCGCATGAACAAAGGCGGCGGGATCATGGGCATGGGCGTAGGCAAGAGCAAAGCCAAGGCATATGTGCAGCAGGAAACGGGCGTTTCCTTTAAGGATGTGGCAGGTCAGGATGAAGACAAGGAATCTCTCCAGGAAGTTGTGGATTTTCTTCACAACCCAGGAAAATACACAGCTATCGGAGCCAAGCTGCCTAAGGGCGCACTTCTTGTAGGCCCTCCGGGAACCGGTAAGACATTACTTGCCAAGGCAGTTGCAGGTGAAGCACAGGTGCCGTTCTTCTCTCTTTCCGGCTCGGAATTTGTGGAGATGTTTGTGGGCGTGGGTGCCTCACGTGTCCGTGACCTTTTCGAGGAAGCCAAGAAGAATGCTCCGTGTATCGTATTTATCGATGAGATCGATGCCATTGGTAAAAGCCGTGATTCCCGCTATGGCGGCGGAAATGATGAGCGTGAGCAGACATTGAACCAGCTGCTTGCGGAGATGGATGGCTTTGATACATCCAAGGGACTTCTGATCCTTGCTGCGACAAACAGACCGGAGGTTCTTGATCCGGCTCTTCTCCGTCCGGGACGTTTTGACAGACGTGTGATCATTGACAGACCGGATCTTAAAGGAAGGGTGGATATCCTGAAGGTACATGCCAAGAACGTGCTTCTGGATGACACCGTTGATTTTGAAGCTATTGCACTTGCAACTTCCGGTGCGGTAGGCTCTGATCTTGCCAATATGATCAATGAGGCTGCGATCAATGCGGTAAAGAATGGCAGACAGGTCGTCAGTCAGAAAGATCTTTTTGAGGCAGTGGAAGTGGTTCTCGTCGGTAAAGAGAAGAAAAACAAGATTCTGAGCCAGAAGGAACGGGAGATCGTTTCTTATCATGAAGTGGGTCATGCACTTGTGGCTGCCCTTCAGAAGAACACGGAGCCGGTGCAGAAGATTACGATTATTCCTCGTACGATGGGTGCACTGGGATACGTTATGCAGGTGCCGGAGGAAGAAAAATATCTGATGTCTGAGAAGCAGATCCGTGAGGAACTGGTGACAATGCTGGCCGGTCGTGCGGCAGAGAGTATTGTATTTGACAGTGTGACAACAGGCGCTTCCAATGATATTGAGCAGGCAACCAAACTGGCGCGTGCCATGATCACTCAATATGGTATGTCTGAGAAGTTTGGACTGATTGGTCTGACAACCGTCGAAGACCA
>OHYU01001023.1_pt1 | contig 11850 bp, 8 predicted proteins | sample 1580331 | NCBI WGS metagenome assembly OHYU01 (sample SAMEA3882519, study PRJEB24775) | human gut metagenome | biome: human-associated habitat; feature: intestine environment; material: feces | place: Netherlands | collected 2009/2010
AAACTAGATTTTTTTTCAAACACGCTCTAAAACAGGGAGATAATGAGAATATTTCTCGATAAGCAAAATAGCACTGGGAATTTCAGAAAAACTGATATATAATACCAAAATATTGAAAAACAACTAACAACAATAACGTTTCACTATAAGGAGGAATTTAATCATGGCAAGTTTTAAATGGGACAAGACAGGACTTTTTGCAGCAGGTGTTTTATTCGGAACTGCAGGTATCAAGTTTCTTTCCAGTAAAGATGCGAAAAAAGTTTACACAGAGTGCACAGCAGCTGTTTTAAGAGCAAAGGACTGTGTAATGAAGACGGTTACAACTGTTCAGGAAAATGCTGGTGACATTTACGAGGAAGCTAAGAACATCAACGAGGAGCGCGCTGCAGCAGCAGAGGCGGCAGCATTCGCAGATGAGGCAGCGGAAGCAGAGGACAGCACAGCAGAGAACGAAGCAGCAGAAGAAGCATAAAACAATAGATTACACGTTTCGCGGTCTTGATATCGCCATGATAAAGAATGTGGCGATATCAAGACCGCGACAGGAAGCACCGGGAAAAATACCCTGGTGCTTTCCTTTACTATTGATTGGAGTGAGAAAAATGAAGTTTGTCATCAAACATGAGATCAAAGGGCGTATGCGTATCCATGTGTCTCAGTACCGGATGAGCTATGAGCAGGCAGATACGCTCCTTTATTTTTTACATAGCAATAAATATGTGACATTTGCGAAAGTATATGAGCGCACCGGGGACGCTGTGATCTCCTATGTCGGAGACCGTACAGAGATGATCCGCACATTACAGCAGTTTTCCTATGAAAAAGTGGATGTTCCGGCAGGAGTGATTGAAAATTCCGGCCGTGAGTTAAATGCAAAATATCAGGAAAAACTGATCGGAAAGATCGTCTGTCGTTATGCGGGCAGGATGTTTTTACCGTACCCATTCCGGGCATGTGTCACGACCGTCAAATCCGTGAAATATCTCTGGAAAGGTTTACAGTGCTTATGGCGGCGGAAGATTGAAGTGCCGGTACTGGATGCAACTGCGATTGGGGTATCCATTTTCAGAAATGATATCGAGACAGCCGGTTCTGTCATGTTCTTACTTGGCATCGGTGAACTCTTAGAGGAGTGGACACACAAGAAATCTGTGGACGATCTGGCGCGCACGATGTCTTTAAATGTAGGAAAAGTATGGTTAAAACGCGAAGATCAGGAAGTACTTGTACAAACCTCTGAAATCCGTCCGGGAGATGAGGTTGTTGTCCATATGGGCAATGTCATCCCATTTGACGGTATAGTCAGCGACGGTGAGGCAATGGTCAATCAGGCATCCTTAACCGGAGAATCTGTTCCTGTCAGAAGAATTGTGGAAAATTCTGTTTATGCCGGCACCGTGGTAGAAGAGGGAGAGCTTACCGTTCTTGTCAAAGAAGTCGGCGGTTCAAGCCGCTTTGAGAAGATCGTTACTATGATTGAGGAGTCCGAGAAATTAAAATCGGCACTGGAAGGAAAAGCAGAGCATTTAGCAGACAAATTAGTACCGTATTCATTAGGCGGTACAGCATTGACTTATCTGCTGACCAGAAATGTAAATAAAGCGATATCCGTACTGATGGTCGATTTTTCCTGTGCATTAAAACTTGCAATGCCGATCTCGGTACTTTCCGCAATCCGTGAGGCGAGTCTTTACCATGTGACCGTCAAGGGTGGAAAATACTTAGAGGCTGTTGCAGATGCAGACACGATCGTGTTTGATAAGACGGGAACACTCACAAAAGCGAAACCGACTGTTGTGGATGTTGTATCATTTAACGGTGCAGAACCGGATGAGTTACTGCGTATTGCAGCATGTTTAGAAGAGCATTTCCCGCATTCGATGGCAAAAGCAGTCGTGGATGCTGCACAGCAGAAAAATCTTGCACACGAGGAAATGCATACCAAAGTGGAATATATCGTAGCACATGGTATTTCCACGACGATCGATGGAAAACGTGCAGTCATCGGAAGCAGCCACTTTGTGTTTGAAGATGAAAACTGTACGATCCCGGAAGGAAAACAGGAATTGTTTGATTCTCTCCCGAAAGAATATTCACACCTGTATCTTGCAATCGAAGGAAAGTTAGCAGGCGTAATCTGTATCGAAGATCCTCTTCGTGAGGAAGCAGAGGCAGTCGTCAATTCATTAAAGCGTGCCGGGATCACGAAAGTTGTTATGATGACGGGCGACAGTGAGCGTACCGCAGCAGCAATCGCAAAGCGTGTTGGCGTGGATGAGTATTACTCGGAAGTATTGCCGGAGGATAAAGCCGGATTTATTGAGAAAGAAAAGGCGGCCGGAAGAAAAGTTATCATGATCGGTGACGGAATCAATGATTCACCGGCACTTTCTGCAGCGAATGTCGGTATTGCGATCAGTGATGGTGCTGAGATCGCAAGAGAGATCGCTGATATTACAGTTGGTTCGGATGATCTTTATCAGATCGTAACATTAAAGCTGTTATCGGACAGCCTGATGAAACGGATCCGCGGCAATTACCGCTTTATCGTAAGTTTCAATTTGGGATTAATATTATGTGGTGTTGCAGGAATTTTACAGCCGACCACATCGGCGTTACTGCATAATACATCAACACTTTTGATCAGTTTAAAGAGTATGCAGAATCTGTTGGATTAGAAAACAGAACAGACAGGCAGGAGAGCGCTCCGGTGTTACTTGGATGTAATACCGGGGCGTTTTTATTGTATAGAGGCTTATTGTACGGATGAAAACATTGTATTAGAAAGCAGCACAAATGGAAATAAAAATAGTTGAAAACAGGTTTACAAGGCATGAAAAAAAGAATAAAATAAACCGGATAAAAAGAAAACGGGAAAAATGAATTTGATATTTCAGGATCTAAATGGAGGCTTACAATGGAAAAGCAAAATGATCATAAAAAATTTTCAAAGAAAATATGGGTGCTGTCTGCGGGAATTATTGTAATCCTGGCAATCGTACTGTTTGCAGGGATAAAGAATGGTTTCTTTTTAAGAAAAGGTGATAAGATTTTATATGCAGCATATCATACGATCAAGGATCAGCCGGAAACCGCAGATGTTTCAAAGGATGAGGATTACACCGTTTCGATGGACGGACAATGGAAAGAGCAGAAAATCCAGGCAGAATATGCATCCGTTTCCGATCAGAAACAGTTAAAGGGAACGATAGATTTAGATAAGCTGCCGGATCTGGAATTTGTAATGACACTGGATGAAAAAGAGCTGAAAACACAGCTTCCGTCACTGAGCTCGAAAGTATTTACATACGATTATAAGAATGGTGGAAAAAGTGGATATCTTGCGAAAAAGATCGGTTCGGAAAAGCTGGAACGTTTCGATACCATTTTGGAAGAACTATATGGTGGAAATGAGCAGAAAACGATCGGAACAGATATATTAAAAGAGGCGCGGAAAGAATTTAACAAACTGAAAATAAAGAAAACAGAAAAAAAAGAATTTAAAATTGATGGTCAGAAAAGAAACTGTGCGGGGTATCAGTTTACAATCAGCAAGGATAATGCCCAAAATGTATTAGATGCAGCGGAGAAGGCTGTGAAGAAAAAGTACGGGGACGGGACAAAAATATCTGCGGATCCGGTGGGAAAAGTTTTTATGGTATTTTATGATAAAATATCTGCGGCCGGGGAGATGGAATGCAGTGTATATTTGTATCAGAATAAGCTGGCATCTGTTTCTGTCAATTATGAGGATGATGAAAATGCACAGAATATAGATGTTCTGTTCCTGGGAGGTGATTTCCGGACACAGAATATGAAAATCGCATTTTTGACGGGGGAGAAAACGACAACGATTCAGACAAATATTAGCGGAAACCTTGCAGCAAAGGACGGAACAATTACGTTTGAATCGGATGATACGGACAGTCTGAGTGGCAGGATCTCTGTGCAAAAAGGCTGCCAGATATCTGAACTGACGGGAGAGGAATGTAATCTTATGAAGCTAAACGGCTTTGAGCTGTTAGAATTATTTGGAGAGTTTGCCGGTTTTGGGTTTTAAATCTTTATTCCGGATTCTTTGAGAAAATTCATGATCTCCCGTTCATAGGAATCAAAATCAGCCATTGCGTTGACAGCGTGCTGGGAGCCTGTAATGATCAGTTTTTTCTTTCTGGATGCACAGGCATCATAAAGTTCGTCGCACATTTTTGGTGGAACGATGGAATCATGATCCCCATGGATAAAGAGAATGGGCAGTTTTGTCTGTTTTACGGCAGATAATGCGGTTGATTCACTGAGATTGAAGTGCCCGAAAATGCGTGCGCCAAAGTGCAGCAGGGCATAACAGAAAGAAACCGGCAGATGAAAAGACCGTATGGTTTCTTTGATAATTTCGGCAGGGGCAGTGTATCCGCAGTCGCAGATCAGGGCTTTCACAGAAGACGGCAGGGAGAGAACAGATGCCATCATGACAGAAGCAGAACCCATAGATACACCGGATAAGATCAGGGATTTTTCCGGAAAGCGTTTTGCAGCGTAATCTGCCCAGCATTTTACATCCTTGCATTCCCGGATACCAAAGGTAATGATCTGGTCGGCACTTTTCCCGTGGCTGCGCTCATCGACTACAAGAAGGTTGATATGATTTTTCCTGCAGAAGCGAAAAGATCCCAGACCATCCCAGAGAAAAGTTCCATGATATCCATGAAAAAAGAGCATAAGCGGTGCATCCGGACGAAACAGATAAAGTCTGCCGCACAGAGACAGACCATCCTGTGACCGGATAGAAACTTCTTCATAGGGAGTCTGCTCCATTTCATGGAGAAGATGGAGCATAGCATTTTTATAAGGGGCATAGAGCATGTCATCCGGTATCTGGTACGGGTCGACATGCTTTTTTTGCGGATAATAAAAGACACCGCGATATAGCAGATAGGAAGTGAAAAACAAAAGAAATACCAAAACTAAACATGCTGTAAGAATATAGATCATGATCTGCCCTCCTTGCTCTTTGCCTTGTCTGAATACATGGCGGCATCTGCTTTTTTTACAAGTGAACGGATATCGGCTCCACATCCTTCTGCCGAACCGACTGCAGCAAGGATACGGAGACCGGTAGTGCCAGTGCCGGAAGAGAGTTCCGTTTTTACCTGTTGTATGATCCGGTTTATTTCACCAGGTGCCGGATCATCAAGGATCAGCAGAAATTCATCACCGCCGACACGGTAAGTACGGCATCTTTCATTGGAAACGGCAAGCAATTTCTCTGACATGGTCTGGATCAGGGAATCGCCAACAGCATGTCCAAAGTTATCATTGATCATTTTTAAATTGTTCAGATCCCAGAATGCAACGGCAATATATCCGACGGATGGATAATAATTTACAGCCATATCTTCGTATTTATTCTTATTATAAAGTTTTGTGCGGGCATCCATATCCTTGCGATAGGTAAGCTCTGCAATCCTAAGGGCATCATTGTGACTCCTGATGATAGTATACTGAAGCATGATCGTAAAAATAAGCAGGATCAGTGTACGCGGCAAAACTTCAAAGACGGCAATGATAAACATAGGATTTTCATTAAAAGGAATCTGCAGAAAAGAACCGGTCATAGTCTGCAGGTACCAGTTTCTTGTATGGGTGCTCTCTAAGAGCAGATTCAGGTCACACAGTCCGTAATAAAATCCCACATAGGAACTGATAAACATGGTAATCGTGTTAAAAATAAAGGAAAACCAGAGCGCCTGACGTTTCCGGTACTGGATCGCAAATAACAGTGGCATAACGAAAATCAAAACTGCATGATAGGTAAGCAGTGCGGTAATGATCGAGCAGATGATACTGATCAATGCCAGAAATAAATATTTGATCCATGGACTTGAGAGATCGGTCTTTTTATAGATAATGACAGGAGGAATGAGTAAGAGTACCGTAAATCCCAGTGAAAGACTGATTAAAAATTTACTGATCAGAAAGAAATTGATCATGGTTAAAACCCAGACAAGCAGCAGTGTCAGGAAAAACCAGCAAAACCCCATTAAAGTCCGTTTATTTGATTTGATCTCCTGATTGTGCAATTCTGTATCGTAAAGTTTGGAAAATGTATTCATAAAAATCTCCGGTTTTGTACAGGTAGTACCTTCTTAGTCCTTTGTAAAATGTATGATCGTCAGGCAGACGAACAGCTTAATTATAGCATGAAAGGCGCTTTTTCTCAATAAGAGGTGAAAAACTTACTGTGTTTCTCAATAAAAACATGCGAAGTACTTGAATTTCCATACAGATAATATATAATGTCTAAGATGGTTAAAAAGTTAACAAAGATAAGATGAGCGAGGTAAAACACGATGTATGCAGATGAAAATGTGATTAAAATCAAACACGATGTACTCTACACAGTCGCAAAGCTTGCATTTGAAGGCAGACTTGAAGAAGAGAGAGACCACATCGCAACAGAACTCATTCCAGGTCCGACACCGCAGTTTCGCTGTTGTATTTATAAAGAGAGGGAGATCATCCGTCAGAGAGTCCGTTTAGCAGAGGGCAAGGCACCGGGTGCAGAGGATGATGGAAATGTGATCCAGGTTATCAGTTCCGCATGTGAGGATTGCCCGATTTCCAGTTATACAGTAACAGAAAACTGTCAGAATTGTCTTGGAAAAGCATGTGTCAATGCATGTAAATTTGGCGCAATTGAGCCGGGAAGAGACCGCTCCCATATTGATCCTTCCAAATGTAAAGAGTGTGGAAGATGTGCACAGGCATGTCCTTACAATGCAATCGCACATTTAAAGAGACCATGTAAATTCAGCTGTCCGGTTAATGCGATTACATACAATGAGTATGGCATTTCCGTGATCGACAAAGAAAAATGTATCCGCTGCGGTAAATGTATCCACAGCTGTCCGTTTGGAGCAATCGCATCCAAAACATTTATTGTACCGGTTATCGAGGCTTTAAAAGCAGGTAAGCATATATATGCAATGGCAGCTCCGGCAACAGAAGGTCAGTTTGGTGTTGATATCACCATGGCAAGCTGGAAGAAAGCCATGAAAGAGATGGGATTTACAGATTTCTATGATGTAGGTCTTGGCGGAGATATGACGGCAGCTTATGAGGCAGAAGAGTGGGCTGAGGCATATAAAGAGGGAAATAAGAAAGTTACTTCCTGTTGTCCGGCATTCGTAAATATGGTGCGTTTACATTATCCGGAATTAGCAGAGTGCGTGTCCACAACAGTGTCTCCGATGTGTGCAGTTTCACGTCTGATCAAAGCAAAAGATCCGGAAGCAATCACTGTATTTATCGGACCTTGTGTTGCCAAGAAGTCTGAAGTGGCAGATCAGAAGATCGAGGGAAATGCAGATTATGTATTAACATACAGCGAGATCCGTGCGATGATGAAAGCAAAAGGTGTTGAATTACAGCCATGTGCAAATGATGACCAGACAGCATCTACATTTGGTAAACGTTTCGCAAACTCAGGCGGTGTAACAGCAGCCGTGCTTGAAAGTTTAAAAGAGTCTAACGATGAGATCGCAGCAACCGTATGCAAGGCAAACGGTGCGGCAGAGTGTAAGAAAGCATTACTTCTGTTAAAAGCAGCAAGACTGCCGGAAGACTTTATCGAAGGTATGGCATGTGAAGGCGGATGCGTCGGTGGTCCAAGTGCATTCAATGATCAGGTTTCTTCCAAGAAGAACCGTGATACACTGATCGGACAGGCAGACGACCGTACGATCCATGATAACTTAAAGAATTATGACATGGAAAGCTTCTCCATGCACCGCGAGTAAAACGAGCGGAGCATTGCATCGCGAGTAAAACGAGCGGAGCATTGCATCGCGAGTAAAACGAGCGGAGTATTGCATCGCGAATAATATGAGCGGGGCATTGCATCGCGAGTAGAATTATGTGTTATTTATGCCGCGTGACCTGTAATAGGGTTGCGCGGCATTTTTGTGTCTGAACGGCAGCCGTCCATTTCAGGTTTCGTGTTTCAGACAGGAAAAGACTTTGCTTAAGGAATGAATTCTGTTAGAATAAAAAACAACACAGCAGAAAGGAAAAAGATAATCGACAATGAAAAAAGCAGTATTTTTTGATATAGACGGTACTTTGTGGGATTTTAAAATGAATATTCCGGAAAGTACAAAAAAAGCATTAAAAGAGCTCAGAAAAAATGGTTATTATGCATTTCTATGCAGTGGAAGAAGCCGGTCAAATATTAAAAGTCCCAAATTACTTGCACTTGGATTTGACGGAATCGTGGCAGCGTGCGGCACACATATCGAGTTTGAGGGGGAAAAGCTGTTTGAACTGCTGCTGACGAAAGAACAGATCGGGCATATCCTTGCAGTGCTGCGGAAACATCAGATCCCGATGGTCTTAGAGGGACCGAACTATATTTATGTGGATGAAAAAGATTTTGCCGACGATCCATATGTCATTTATCTGAGAAATGAGCTTGGGGAAAACTTAAAAAGTATTACCGGGACTGCACAATATGAGGTAAATAAGCTGAGTGCGGAACTTGGAAATGCAGATGTAGAACTTGTCAGAAAAGAACTGGGAACGGAGTTTGATATGATCGTCCATGAGCCGGATGGAATATTAGAGATCGGGCAGGCGGGGCATTCAAAGGCAAGCGGCATTGAGCGCCTCTGTGCGTCTCTTGGAATCGCAAAGGAAGATACCTATGCATTCGGGGATAGCGCTAATGATGTGGAAATGCTTGAATTTGTGGCACATGGGATTGCCATGGGAAATGGTACGGATGTGGCAAAGAATGCGGCAGAATTTGTTACCACAGATATCCATAAAGATGGGATCTGGAACGGACTGAAACATTATGGGCTGATTTAAATAAAAGACAGGGGGAAAACAATGGCAAATATCATGGATTATATGGACTGGCGTGGTGATTTATCGTTTGAGGCAGATGAATTTAATGAAGTTGATAATCTGATTTTAGCGCAGCTTGCATATGTTGATTTTGAGGGGATCGTTACTGCAGAGGAAAATGCGCCGGCAGTACCGCTTAAGGAGGCATCCGGACAATTTTGGGAAAAGAATGATAAAGACGAAATCTTAGCGCGGGTATCCATGACGAAATCGGCTCCGTTTGTTATGGAGAAAATGGCAGAAACAAAACGTTTTTCGGATGTAAAACTACGCTGCTATGTCAACGAGATCCGGGATGAGGAACAGTTTCAGTTTTCGGCGGTCTGTGTGGAACTGCCGGATGACAGCCTGTATGTGGCATTTCGTGGAACGGACAACACGATCACGGGCTGGCGGGAAGATTTTAATATGGGTTATCTGTCAGAAACGCCGGGACAGCTCCGGGCAGTGGAATATTTGAACCGTGCAGTGACAGACAAAAAGCAGAGGGTGCGTGTCGGCGGCCATTCAAAGGGTGGAAATTTTGCCGTGTATGCCTCCGTAAAATGTGATCCGCAGATCCAGAACCAGATTTTAAATGTGTACAGCAATGATGGTCCGGGATTCCGGAGCGATATGGTGGAAAGCACAGAGTACCAGCGCATGCTGCCAAAGCTGCACACGATCCTGCCGGAATCTTCCATTGTCGGAATGCTCTTAGAGCATCAGGAGTCGTTTGAAGTTGTCAAGAGCTCAAACAGCGGGATCCAGCAGCACGATGCCATGTCATGGGAGGTACTCGGAAGATCTTTTGTACATGTAGATCAGGTTGCGGCGCAGAGCCTGTTGCTGGATGAAACGATGAAATCATGGATTTACCAGTTAGACGAGGAAGAGAGAGCACAGATCGTAGAGACAGCATTTGATATGATCGAAAAAGTCGGGATCCGTACGGTAGATGATTTTTACCACAGTAAATGGAAGAAAATACAGGAACTGATGAAGGAAACCAGTAAACTTTCACCGGAGCGGCAGAAACTGTTTTCAAGAGCCTTAAAACTGCTTTGGACGGAAGGAAATAAAGCAATGAAGGAGACGGTAAAACAGACCGTAAAACGCACGGTAAAACAGTCTCCGTTGAAAAAATAAAAAAAGTATAAAATCACAGAAAATGAGTGAACTTATAAAAAAACGAGAAAAAGAGAGAAAAAATAAGAAAATATTGGAATAAATAATTATAAATAGAAATATATTTGGTTGCAGATTCAAATATAAAAATCTATTATATGAACCATAAGTTAGCACTCAAAAGAAATGAGTGCTAATAACTACTCAAAAGAAATAAAACAGATGATCATAAGCAGGAGGTAAGCAACATGAAATTAGTTCCATTAAGCGACAGAGTCGTATTAAAACAGTGTGAGGCAGAGGAGACTACAAAATCAGGTATCATCCTTACAAGCAGTGCACAGGAAAAACCACAGGAGGCAGAGGTTATAGCAGTTGGTCCTGGCGGAATGGTTGATGGAAAAGAAGTTACCATGCAGGTAAAAGCAGGTCAGAAGGTAATTTATTCGAAATACGCAGGAACAGAAGTAAAATTAGACGGAGAAGAATACATCATTGTAAAACAGAATGATATTCTCGCAGTTGTAGAGTAAAACATATTTTTATCATTAATAAATTCAGAAAGAGGTAGACAGATATGGCAAAGGAAATTAAATATGGCACAGAAGCAAGAGCAGCATTAGGTGCAGGTGTAGATAAACTGGCAAATACCGTAAGAGTAACATTAGGACCGAAAGGAAGAAACGTAGTACTTGACAAATCCTACGGTGCTCCACTGATCACAAACGATGGTGTTACGATCGCAAAAGAGATCGAGTTAGAAGATGCATTCGAGAACATGGGTGCACAGCTTGTAAAAGAAGTTGCAACAAAGACAAACGATGTTGCAGGTGATGGTACCACAACAGCAACTGTTTTAGCACAGGCAATGGTACAGGAAGGTATGAAGAACCTTGAAGCAGGTGCAAACCCGATCATCCTTCGCCGTGGTATGAAGAAAGCAACAGATAAAGCTGTAGAAGCAATCCTTGCAATGTCTTCCAAAGTAAACGGAAAAGACCAGATCGCAAAAGTAGCTGCAATCTCTGCAGGAGATGAGAACGTAGGTAACATGGTAGCCGACGCGATGGAAAAAGTTTCCAACGATGGTGTTATCACAATCGAGGAATCTAAGACAATGCAGACAGAGCTTGACTTAGTAGAAGGTATGCAGTTTGACCGTGGTTATGTAAGTGCTTACATGGCAACGGATATGGAGAAGATGGTTGCAGAGCTGGATAACCCATATATCCTGATCACAGATAAGAAGATTTCAAACATTCAGGATATCCTTCCACTTCTGGAGCAGATCGTACAGGGTGGACAGAAGCTTTTGATCATCGCTGAGGATATCGAGGGCGAGGCTCTTACAACATTGATCGTAAATAAGCTGCGTGGTACATTCTCAGTCGTAGGTGTAAAGGCACCTGGCTATGGTGACAGAAGAAAAGAGATGCTGCAGGATATCGCAATCCTGACAGGTGGTACAGTGATCTCTGAGGAGCTTGGCTATGATTTGAAGGAGACAACTCTGGATCAGCTTGGACGTGCAAAGAGCGTCAAGGTTGCCAAGGAGAATACAGTTATCGTTGATGGTTGTGGTGCAAAGGCAGATATCGAGGCAAGAGTCAATGTGATTAAGGCACAGCTTGCTGAGACAACATCTGAGTTCGATAAGGAGAAGCTGCAGGAGAGACTGGCAAAGCTTGCTGGTGGTGTCGCAGTTATCCGTGTTGGTGCTGCAACTGAGACAGAGATGAAGGAAGCAAAGCTTCGTCTGGAAGATGCTTTGAACGCTACAAGAGCAGCCGTAGAAGAGGGTATCATCGCAGGTGGTGGATCTGCATATATCCA
>OHYU01001032.1_pt1 | contig 11752 bp, 10 predicted proteins | sample 1580331 | NCBI WGS metagenome assembly OHYU01 (sample SAMEA3882519, study PRJEB24775) | human gut metagenome | biome: human-associated habitat; feature: intestine environment; material: feces | place: Netherlands | collected 2009/2010
ATTGTTTTTCTCAATCACAGCGCGCAATTCTTCCACGCGTTTTTTTGCCTGTTCCAACTCCAAAAGTTCCACTCTCCCGCTATCCGGTTTCTCCCGCGCTGCCGTCCGGCACTACCGCCTGAAAATGCATCGCAGAAAACTATTTTGATTATAACACATCCAGCCGCGCTCTGCAAAGAGAAAGCGGATACAATTTGTATAAGTGCTTTGAAATCTGCATGTGTAATCGTTTTCAATCGCCGCTGCAGATTGATTTAAAATCAACATGCGAAGATACTCTTTGTTTATTCTTTTGATAAAGAAACGTTTTATCGTTTGATTTCTCCACATCCATAACGAGTGAATCGTCCTGTGGTATCGTTAAGCCGCCAGCCAAAACACACACAGAAAGGGCAACGCATTCGTCGTGAATGCTTTAGGCCTTGGCCCCCGGCATCGTCCTCATGATGGTCGTTTTCAGTTCGTCACCACGGCAAAGAAAGCCGGTGTGGATGAGCATGTCATTAAAAAGATTGTCGGCCACTGTATTGATGATGTTGCCGAAAAGTCGTATACTAAAAGAGGCATGGAGTGGATTCGTCATTTCATGCAATGCATCGTACCATCCTAGATTTTGTACTATTATTTTAGGAGAAAAGCTGTTCCGATTTGTGAATTAAGTATCATACCGTTTCAAGAGGAGATCAAGCTGCCATGGATTGGGAAACATTAAGATCAAGCTGTCTTGCCTGCACCCGCTGCGAGCTGTGCAAGACCCGCACCAATGTGGTGTTCGGTCAGGGTGTGGAAGATGCCGAAGTTCTGTTTGTGGGCGAAGGCCCCGGCCAGAATGAGGATGAGCAGGGTCTGCCCTTTGTGGGGCGCAGCGGCCAGCTGCTGGACAAATACCTGTTTGCCATCGATCTGGACCGGAGCAAAAACTGCTACATTGCCAACATCGTCAAGTGCCGCCCGCCCCAGAACCGTGACCCGCTGCCCACCGAGAGCGAGGCCTGTATGCCATGGCTCCGGGAACAGTTCAAGCTGCTGCAGCCAAAGATCGTGGTCTGCCTGGGCCGCATCGCCTCCCAGCGGATGATCCGCACCGATTTCTCCGTGACCAAGGAGCACGGCACCTTTGTGCAAAAGAACGGCGTATGGTTTATGGGCACCTTCCACCCCGCCGCCCTGCTCCGGCAGGCACAGAACAAACCCGCCGCCTTTGCGGATTTTGTGGCCCTGCGAGAGAAGATCCACGAGGTGTGCGGGCACACATATTAACAAGCTCACCCTCTCCGTCATTGCTGTCGCAATGCCACCTCTCCCGAAGGGAGAGGCCTTGGCAGAAAGATGAAGCTCACAAAAACTGCCAAGGGCTCCCACTTTGGGGGAGCTGGCGAGCGGAGCGAGACTGAGAGGGCAAGGCCGTTTCCAAGTATCATCTCCCTTCATTTTTGCATACCCTAAAGCAAAAGTGAGGTGTTCTGATATGAAAACGATCCAAAGCCGTTCCCCCGATTTCTTTCTGGGGGCCACCACACCGGCGGGCTTCAAGGGTTATTTTGAGCCTCTGCGCCGGGAGCCCGGGATGCAGATGCTTCTCATCAAAAGCGGGCCGGGATGCGGCAAATCCACCTTGATGAAGCATCTGGCCCAGGCCGCCGAGCAGCAGGGCCAGCGCATCGAAAAGATCCACTGCGCCAGCGACCCGGACAGTCTGGACGGGGTCATCTTCCTCGACCAGAAACGCGCCATCATCGATGCCACCGCGCCCCATGTGGTGGAGCCGGACGCGCCCGGGGCTGACGAGCTGGTGGTGAGCCTATACCACACCATCGATGCCGGAAAGCTGGCTCCCCACCGGGACGAGGTCAAGGCCCTGTTTGCCCGGAATGCCGCTCTGCGGGGCCGGGCAGCCCGGTATATCGCATCGGCGGGCAGCCTGATGCTGGACAGCCGCCGGGCCGAGGCCTGCAGCGCCAACTTTGAAAAGGTGCGCCGCTACGTCAAGCGACTCTGCACCCGGCTGCTTCCCCGCACCGAGGGCACCGCCGGCGAGGAGCTGCGGCTGCTCTCAGCCATCACCCCCAAGGGGATGGTATTCTACCGGGGCACGGTAGAAGCGCTGGCCGACCGGTATGTGGTATTCCGGGATGATTACGGGGCGGTCTCCCGCCTGCTGCTGGAACTCATCCGGGCCGAAGCGCTGGCCCGGGGCTACCACATCATCACCTGCCCCTGTGCCATGCACCCTGAAGATCAGATCGACCACATCTTCATCCCGGCCCTGCGGCTGGCTTTTTTGACCGACAACCTCTGGCATCCCATCCAGCTGCCCGGCGTGCAGGCCGTGCGCTGCACCCGCTTTGTGGACCGGGAGAACCTGTCCGGCTTCCGCGCCCGCCTGCGCTTCAACGACCGTGCCGCCTCCGAGCTCATCGACCAGGCTGTCGCCCTGATGGCTCAGGCCAAGAACTGCCATGATGAACTGGAGACTTATTACCGGGCCGCCGTGGATTTTGACCAGGTGAATGCTGTTGCAGCAAATTGTCAAAAGATCCTGGGTCTCGGGTAGGCCCTGTTCTGTACAACCTGACTGAAGCGCAGAATTTCAAGAGAAAGGAAGTGAACCCCATGCCAACCATCCGTCTCTCTGTCCGGGAGCTGGTGGAGTTCCTGCTCCGCACCGGCAGTATCGACAGCCGCTTTACCGGCTTTGACCGGGCCAACGAGGGCGCACGCATCCACCGCAGGCTCCAGAAGGCGGCGGGTGAAGGCTACGCCGCTGAGGTGTTCCTCACGGCAGAGCGGACGATGGAGGGAATCGGGTTCACCATCGAGGGCCGTGCCGACGGCATTTTTACCGATGAGGACGGCACGGTGGTCATCGACGAGATCAAGACCACCGCCGTGCCCACCGATGCCATCACGGAGGACATGAACCCCTGCCACTGGGCGCAGGGCATGGTCTACGGGGCCATCTGCGCCGAGCAGCGGGAGCTGGAAACACTGGATGTCCGGCTGACCTATTATCAGACCGACACCGATGAGATCATCCGCTATACCCGGCACTTCTCCGCCGCTGAGCTGGATGCGTTTCTCAACGACCTGCTGCGGCAGTATCTTCCCTGGGCACGGCGGCAGCTGGACTGGGTGGAAGCCCGGAACCGGAGCCTTGGGGCCCTGCAATTTCCGTTTCCAGCTTACCGTCCCGGGCAACGTGCCCTTGCCGGGGAGGTCTATCGCGCCTGTGCTGCGGGCAAGGCAGAGCAGAAGGGCGGTACCCGGCTGTTCTGCCAGGCACCCACCGGCATCGGCAAAACGATGAGTGCCCTCTTCCCTGCCCTGAAAGCCATGGGCGAGGGCAAGGGGGAAAAGATCTTCTACCTGACCGCCCGCAACACGACACAGGCCGCTGCTGAGGATGCACTGGCCCGTCTGCGGGCGGCAGACCCGGCGCTTTCCCTGCGCAGCGTGACCCTTTCGGCCAAGGAGAAGGCCTGCCTGTGCAAGGATGCTGAGGGCCGTCCCGCCTGCCTGCCGGAAGCCTGCCCCTACGCCAACGGCTACTACGAGCGGCTGAAGGATGCGCTGGCCGACCTGCTGGACAGCGCCGTCCCCTATGACCGGGCCGCCCTGACCGAGACCGCCCGGCGGCACAGGGTCTGCCCTTTTGAGCTGGGGCTGGACCTGAGCGAGTGGTGTGATGTGGTCATCGGAGACTACAACTATCTGTTCGACCCCACCGTGCACCTGCGGCGCTTTTTCGATGCGGCGGGCGACTACATTTTTCTCATCGACGAGGCTCATAACCTGCCGGACCGGGCCAGAGCCATGTACTCGGCACGGTTCTGCAAGAGCAGCCTGACCGATGCCAGACGGGCCATCGGCAAAGGAAAAAGCGCACTGAAAACCGCGTTGACAAAGGCAGACAAAGGCTTTCTGGAAGCACGGCGGGCGGTAACGAAGCTGGCCCCCCGCCGGGGTCCAGCGCCCACCGAACCGCCGGCAGAGGATCTCACCCAACAGACCAGCCTTCTGGGCACCGAACCGGCAGAAGCCGCCTTCCCGCTGCCGGAGCCTTTGCTGGCGCAGGATGGCACGGTCTTTTTGCAAGAGCTGCCGAAGGAGCTGCTCCGACTGCTGTTCAGCCTGCAGGCCCCCCTGCAGGAATGGCTGGAGGCCAACCCGGAGGCCGATGCCCACGCCCAGCTGCTCGAGCTCTACTTTGCGTTGCAGGATATCACCCGGGCGGCAGAACGGTACGACGCGCATTTTGTCACCCAGCTGACAGCCCGGGGCAGCGAGCTGGAATGGGAGCTGCTCTGCCTTGACCCCGCCCCCTTTGTGGATGCCAGCCTTGCCGCCGGGCGGGCCGCGGCACTGTTCAGCGCAACACTCACCCCGCCGGGCTACTACCGCTCCGTGCTGGGCTGTCCCGATGCCCGGGCTGTGGCACTGGAAAGCCCGTTTCCGCCCGAACATCTGGGGCTCTACTGCCTGCCCCGCATCTCCACCCGCTACCGGGACCGGGAGGCCAGTGTGCAAGCCGTCTCGGATGCGCTGGCCGCACTGGCCCGGGCCAAGGTGGGCAACTATCTGGCCTTTTTTCCCAGCTATGCCTATCTGCGGCAGGTATATGAGGACTTCACCGCCCGTTACCCGGACATCGGAACGCTGGCCCAGGAGAGTGGTCTGGATGACGCGGCCCGGGCGGCGTTTCTGGAACGGTTCGGCCCAAACCCCGCAAAAAAGCTGCTGGGCTTCGGGGTCATGGGCGGCATCTTCGGCGAGGGCGTGGATCTGGTGGGCGACCGGCTCATCGGGTGTGCCATCGTGGGGGTGGGCCTGCCTCAGGTGAACCCCCGGCAGGAGATTCTGCGCCGCTACTATGACGAGGCGGGCGGCACCGGTTTCGACTACGCCTACCGCTTTCCGGGCATGAACAAGGTGCTGCAGGCGGCGGGCCGGGTCATCCGCACGCAGGAAGACAGGGGCGTGGTGCTTCTGCTGGATGACCGCTTTGCCCGCGCCGAATACACCCGCCTGTTCCCCCGCCACTGGCACCAGCTCCAATACCTGCGCAGCACCACAGAGCTGGAGCAGCAGCTTGCCGCCTTCTGGGCGCTGAACCAATAGAAAAAGCCTGTCAGCGCAAAAACCGACAGGCTTTTTCTCATGCTCCGGACATTTTCCGGCTCTTACTTCTTTCTGGGCAGGGATCTGCGCAGTTCATCCCAGGCAGTCATCTCCACCAATGTGGTGGCGCGCAGGGCGGCAAACGCTTCATCCAGATACTGCATCTCGCTCACCGCGCGCATGGCGTGATCCGAAATACACCACTTCCCAACAACCGTCTGCGCCATCCAGTAGACCATCCGCTCGGTCTTTTTCCGCTGTTTGGTGCCCTCGCGGTAGCGGTCGGTGTTCTCCGCATCGTTCACGGGAACACCTGCCGCTTTCAGCATCTCACAGCACTCCCAGGCGGCATCCACGATCATCCTGCGCTGTTCCACTGTGGTGCGGGAAAGTTCCCCATCCACCGCATAGCAGGCATAGGCGCAGGGCAGGATAAAGGCGATGTGGCTCTTGAGCCACTCGTCCATATCGCTGTAATAGGTCAGCTTGTAATGAGTCCCCTCAAAGGCAGCCTGCAGCCGCAGGCGGAATGCGCCGGACAGGGGAGCGGTTGCGCCGCCGACGGTCATTCCCATCCCCATATGCACACTGACCAGCCGGTCATGCTCCCGGCGGCCCGCATTGTTCTGGAAGCCAAAGGCGATCTTATCCACCGGGCGCTGCATGGCCTGCAGCATCTCCTGCGCATAGGGATCATTGCCCACAAAGATGAAGTACTGGCTCCGGTTTGCTTTGAGGATGGGCAGCACATCGGCCAGCTGCCCGGCCTGCACCGTGACAAACACAAGGTCATACACATCCTCGGGGGCCAGCACATCTGTTGTCTGCATCCGATCCACCGTTGTTTTCCGCTGGAGCATGTGGCGGATGGTCAGGCCCTTCTGGTCAATGACTGCCTTCCACTCGCCCCGGGCCAGCAGGGTGACCACATTTTTCTTGTTCTGTGCCAGACTGTGGGCCAACTGACAGCCCTGAACGCCTGCGCCGTACACCAAGATCCTCATAACGAGATACCTCCTGTTTTGCATGATCAGCCCGGCCAGAAACACCGGGCTGTTACTTTTTCAGGAACGCGAAGAAGCCCTTTTTTTCATAGGGCCGGGTCTGCACGCCGGTCACGGTGTAGCCCGTTTCGGCAATGGCAGCCTTCAGTGCCTCCACGTCCACCGGCTGCTCCGAGACGATGACCGTTTCGCCCTTGGTGTGGGAAGAAGTCACCTTGTTCACCCGGGCGGTCTTGCGCACCACATCATTGATGTGGCTCTCGCACATACCGCACATCATACCATCGACCCTCAGGATCGTTTCTACCATTATTGTTCCCTCCATACTGTATCTGCGGGCACCCCTGTCAAACTGCACAAGTCCAGCCCGCTGTTTTCGTCATTTTGTTAGTTTTAGCTAACTCATTGCAGAAACAAAAAAGGCTCCTGCCCCGCACAGCACTGCTCTGCGGAACTTTGCCGATCTGTTTTCAGTTTTATCATACCATACCGGTGGGCAAATTTCAAGCTGCCCGCAAAACCGGCCGGGGGACTTTTCAAAGGGTCAGTTCATGGAAAACAGCACTGCTTTCCAGCTCTTTCCATTGCATCGTGTTTCCTTCCAGGGTCATGTAGCTGTGGGGGCTGTTCTCCTTGGGGATGCTCACAGAACCCGGGTTCAGGTAAAGATTTCCCTGCCCGAACTCTGTCCAGGCCGGAACATGAGTGTGCCCATGCAGCAGCACATCTCCCGGGGCCAGCGGCGGCAGATTTTTCACATGATAGATATGCCCGTGGGTCGCATAAATGAGCCGCTGCCCCACCGGAAGCACCGCATAATCGGCCAGCACCGGGAATTCCAGCACCATCTGGTCCACCTCGGCATCACAGTTGCCCCGCACGCAGAGCAGCTTCTCCTTTTTCCCGTTCAGCAGGGGGATGACCTCCTTGGGGGCGTACTCTCGGGGCAGGTCGTTGCGGGGGCCGTGGTAGAGCAGGTCGCCCAACAGGAACAGCCGGTCGGCTCCCTCCCGCTCAAAGGCCTCCAGCATTTTGCGGCAGTAGTAAGCCGACCCGTGCAGGTCTGACGCGATCATCCATTTCATGGCAGATCCTCCTTTTGTGCGTTCTGTTCTTATTTTACCGCCGCCGCGCCCCTTGTCAAGGGCAAGGGCCCACTGTAAAAAGTCATACTTTTATTTCAAAAAGTCCTTGACAAGTATCCCTGTGATGTGGTATCTTTGAAGCAATAAAATATCGTGTGGATTTTTACAGCATTCTGCAACTTTTCGCCACACAATGGTACAAAAGCCATTGTGTGGCTTTTGCTTTGCCTTCAAATCCAAATCTGACCCTCAGGAGCAATGAAAATGAACGATACTTTTATGAAAACCAGACCGGTGTTCCCGCTGCTGCTCTCCATGGCCCTGCCCAACGTCATCTCGATGCTGGTGAACAGCCTGTACAACATCGTAGACAGCCTCTTTGTGGCCCAGATCAGCGAGCAGGCCATGACAGCGCTTTCGCTGGTGTTTCCCATCCAGAACTTTGTCAATGCAGTGGCCATCGGCTTCGGCATCGGCATCAACGCCCAGATCGCGCTCTACCTCGGCGCAGGCGACCACGAAAACGCCAACCGGGCCGCCACCCACGGCATGATGTTTTCCCTGCTGCACGGCGTGCTGGGCATGGTCCTCTGCATTGCCATCATGCCCGGCTTCCTGCGCCGCTTCACTACCGATCCCACTCTGGTGGACATGGGCGTGACCTACTCCACCATCGTGTTCCTGTTCTCGCTGGTCAACATGGCAGACCTCGCCTTTGAGAAGATCTTCCAGTCCGTGGGCCGGATGAACGTTGCCATGGTGGCGCTGATCACCGGCTGCGTGACCAACATCGCCCTCGACCCGGTCCTTATTTTCGGCCTTGGGCCGGTGCCCGCCCTGGGCATTGCCGGTGCGGCCCTTGCCACCGGCATCGGGCAGGCCGTTTCCCTTGTGGTCTACCTCTATGTCTACTGCACCACCGAAGTCGTCGTCCGCTTCTCCCGCCGCTGCCTGCGGTTCGATGCCGCCCTTGACGGCAAGCTCTATGCCATCGGTGTACCGGCCATCCTGAATCTGGCCCTGCCCAGCCTGCTGGTCACCTTCCTGAACGGCCTGCTGGCGGTCTACTCCCAGAGCTATGTGACGGTGCTGGGCATCTACTACAAACTCCAGACCTTCCTTTACCTGCCGGCCAACGGCATCGTGCAGGGGATGCGCCCGCTGGTGGGCTACAACTACGGTGCCCGGGAGCATGGCCGTGTGTCCAGGCTCTACAACCTGACACTGGGCCTGAGCGCCGGGATCATGGCCATTGGCACCCTGCTCTGCCTGACCATTGCAGGCCCGCTGATGGGTCTGTTCACCTCTAACCCCGAGACCATCGCCATCGGCCAGACCGCCCTGCGGATCATCTGCCTGGGATTCATCGTCTCGGCAGTGTCTACCACCTCCTCCGGCGCGCTGGAGGGTCTGGGCAAGGGCGTGCCCTCGCTGGTCATCTCCCTCTGCCGCTATATCATCTTCATCATGCCCATTGCGTGGGTGCTGTGCGGTCGCATGGGCCCTACCGGTGTCTGGCACGCCTTCTGGATCACAGAGGCCCTCTCTGCCGTGATCGCCTACGCGGTATATCACAAGGCAGTCCATCAGAAATAACCCTCTCTAACAAAAATTCCCGCTCGATGGAGCGGGAATTTTTTGTTATCATCTCTTCTTTTGTGGAAGGCTGCGCTCAGATCAGGCCCAGAGTTTTGAGTTCCCTTGCCACGCCGTCCTCCGTCACAGCCGGGCAGATGCGGTCGCAGAGCTTTTTCAGGTTGTCAGAGCCGTTGGCCATGCAGACGCTGATGCCTACCACATCGGTCATCTGCAGGTCATTGTCGCTGTCGCCAAAGCCGATGGTATCGGCCAGCGAACACCCCAGCTCATCACAGATGGCCTTGATGCCGGTGCCCTTGTTGAACTTGCGGTTGATGAGTTCCCCGTTGACGATGGCTGACGGGGTATCCCCCAGCCGGGACTCGCAGAAGATGAACTGATCCTCGTACAGCTGCTTTGCCTCGGCAAGGCAGGCCTCGTTGGGGGCGATGAACACCACCTTGTAAACCGGCTCTCCGTGGTATTCCTCAATGGGCCGGATGGTCATGCCATACTCCATCGTTTTGCGCCAGCGCTCGGCCTCGCTGTTCAGCTGCCCCGGCTTGCGGGGGAACAAATGGGCGAACCGCTCGATCATCCTGATGCCGCCGTAAGTATCGTCCCGGGCTTCCAGTGTGCACTCGGCACCGGCACGCCCCAGCACCTCCCGCAGGCCCTCGACCTGCGCAGGCTCCATGGGAAGATCCACGAGAATTTTCCCATCACAGCCTACATAGCCGCCTGCAGAGCAGACAAAGCCATCGAAACCGTAGGCAAGCAGCGGTTTTGTCATGCGCAGGTTACGGCCAGTGCACAGAAACACCTTGTGGCCGTTGGCCCGGGCCTGCCGGATGGCCTCCACGGCACTGGCCGGAACGGTCATCTCACCGGGCGGCAGCAAAGTACCGTCAATATCCAGAAAAATCAGTTTTTGCTTCATAATTCCCTCACTCTTTCACTGCCAGTTCATGGTAAAGCCGCGAATCAGCAGACCCACGGCCAGGATCGCCAGCAGTACCAGCAGAACGGTGCGGTTGGCCTGTTTCTGCTTCTGTCTGGCCCGGGCACGGCTGTTCCGGCTGCCGCCCTGCTTCCGGTTCTGGGATCTGCCGCCGGAGCTGCGGCCGCTCGTGTTCTGCTTTGTGCTGCGGCGGGAAGCACTGCCGGAAGTCCCCTCTTTTTTCCTGCCCGCAGTGTTCTGGCCGGACTTTGCCGCGCGGGGTGCTTTCTCTTCCGGGGCCGCCGACGCAATGGGCTTTTTGGCCCCGCAGCGGCTCAGATATTCCTCAGCCAGCCGGTAATACTGGCCCAGCTCACTGGTGCGCAGGGGCGCGCCTGCATAGCCCTCTTCCAGTGCTTCCACGGCCTCGTTGAAGAGGATCGCCGCCTGCGCAGCCGCCGTGCGGTCGGAGGCATGGGCCGCTTCATTGCGGGCGGTGCGCACCGCGTTGCAGGCCCGGCGGGCAGCAGCGGGGTGCTCCGTATTTCCCAACAGATCCAGCGGGCGGGCAGCATCTTTTTCAGGGTCCAGCAGTACCCGCATACACAGGGTGGTATCCAGCTGCTGCCAGCTGTTTCGGCCCGCCAGATCGGGCAGACGGTCATAATATTCGGGGCTCTCCTGCTGGCGGGTACGGATGTGATCCAGCAGGGCTCCCAGGCTGTGCTCCCCGGGCTTGTTCTCCCAGTGCCAGCGCAGTAGCTTGCGGCTGATCTCATCGCAGGTAGTTTTGATCTCAAAAGCGGTTTGCAGTGCTTCGTCAGGCATAACGTTTCTCCTTCGTACAACCAAAAAACGGAGGAAGCGCAGCCTCCTCCGTCATTCATTTACATCATAAACTGATAATAGACGAAGCCCCACAGCGCAATGCCTGCGCAGACGATGGCGGTGATGGGCGGGACCCAGCGGACGAGGGTCTCAGCAATGCCGTCACGGCTCTCTTCCGCATCGTCCTCCTCATCGTACTGCTCCACCTCGGGTTCCGGCTGGCGGGCCGGGGCGGCACGGCGGGCAGCAGCAGGCATCACACGGGTGCCCTCGTCATCCACAGCCGCTGCACCGCTGCCGGGGAACGCCGCGCGGGTGGCGGCATCCAGCACCCGGGTAGGCTCTGCTTCCGGAGCAGGGGTGTGTTCCACCGGCGGTGCAAAGCTGGTCGGAGCGCTGACAGGCTCTGCCGGGCGGGCCGTCGGGATGACCCGAGTGGGTTCTGCCTGCGCCGGCGCGCTGGCCACGATGCGGGTCGGCTCTTCCTGCGGAGCGGCGCTCACCACGCGAGTGGCCTCCGCCGCCGGGGCCTGCTCTGCAGGGGCGGCCTTCTGGCCGGGCTGCAGCAGGGTGTTCAGGGCGTTCTGCAGCAGGATGCGGTCACAGCCGCACTCGGTGCAGTAGACCGTGTCCTCTTCCTTCGGGTGGAAGGCACCGCAGGCGCAGTACCAGCCGTTCTCGAAGACCTGGGGCATGAACTTCATGCCGGTGCGGTTCATCCGGGCTTCGAGGGCCTTCTGCATCTCGACGCTCAGGCGGCGGGGGGCCGGCAGGCGCACCCGCTTGATGGCGTCCAGATGGACCACCCGCTTGCCGTTGTAGACGTTCTTGAGGGAAACATCCACACTGGTGATGGCTTTCTGGGTCACAAACACGGCATCGTCCATGCCAAAGCTCTCGCCGGGCTTCACGGCAATGTCACGATACTCAAACTCGTCCTCGCAGAGGATGATGCCATCCACGCCCTTGCACTTGAAATGAATCTCCAGGGCTGTCAGCGTCACCTTGGAAATATTCTTAAAGGTCAGGCAGACCGCGTGCTCGCCGCTGATCTCGCCCTTGAGCAGCTCCACGCAGACAAACTGCACCGGGCTGCCCGGGGTGTAGTAATTGGCGCGTGTCCGTGCGACCGGTTCAAAATTTTCCTCCACAACACTCTCCCCTTTCCGGGTTTATTCTTCGGGTTTCTGGGCCGGGGC
>OHYU01001041.1_pt1 | contig 11644 bp, 10 predicted proteins | sample 1580331 | NCBI WGS metagenome assembly OHYU01 (sample SAMEA3882519, study PRJEB24775) | human gut metagenome | biome: human-associated habitat; feature: intestine environment; material: feces | place: Netherlands | collected 2009/2010
GAGCGTCTTGTATTTACCACCCTCCATGCAGGCGGTAAATTTGACAACTCTGCTTATAAGACAAGCGGTGGACTTCATGGCGTTGGTTCTTCCGTTGTAAATGCCCTGTCCACATATCTGGATATTAAGATCAGCCGTGACGGCTATGTACATCATGACCACTATGAGAGAGGAATCCCTACCATTGAACTGGAAGCAGGACTTCTCCCGAAGCTGGGGAAAACCAGAGGAACCGGAACCTGTGTGAACTTCCTTCCGGACCCGGAGATCTTTGAGAAAACAAGATTCGGGGCAGCCGATGTAAAGAGCCGTCTTCACGAGACTGCTTACCTGAACCCGGAACTTACGATCCATTTTGAGGACCGAAGAGGGGATATGATCGAAGATATCCAGTATCATGAGCCGGAGGGAATCGTGGGATTTATCCGTGATCTCAATAAGAACGCACAACCACTTCATGATCCGGTCTACTTTAAAGGAGAGGCAGACGGAATCCAGGTGGAGATAGCTTTTCAGTTTACCAATGAATTCCGTGAAAATGTTCTCGGATTCTGTAACAACATTTACAATGCAGAGGGCGGAACGCATCTGACCGGTTTTAAGACAACCTTTACAACCGTAATGAACACTTACGCACGTGAGATCGGTGTGCTGAAGGATAAAGATCCCAATTTTACAGGCGCAGATATCCGAAATGGTATGACAGCCGTTGTCTCCATCAAACATCCGGCACCCCGTTTTGAGGGCCAGACCAAGACCAAGCTGGACAACCAGGATGCGTCCAGAGCCACCGGTAAAGTGACAGGGGAACAGCTGGTACTCTTCTTTGACCGAAACCTGGAAACACTGAAGACAGTACTTTCCTGTGCGGAAAAAGCGGCCAAGATCCGTAAGACGGAAGAACGTGCCAAGACCAATCTTCTCACCAAGCAGAAATACTCTTTTGATTCCAACGGCAAGCTGGCCAACTGTGAGAAGAAAGATCCGTCTCTCTGCGAGATCTTTATTGTAGAGGGAGATTCCGCCGGCGGTTCTGCCAAGACTGCCAGAGACCGTAACTATCAGGCTATCCTGCCTATCCGCGGTAAGATCCTCAATGTAGAGAAGGCCACCATCGACAAGGTACTGGCCAATGCGGAGATCAAGACCATGATCAACGCTTTTGGATGCGGCTTTTCCGAAGGATATGGAAACGATTTCGATATTACCAAACTCCGTTACGATAAGATTGTGATCATGGCCGATGCCGATGTGGACGGAGCACATATCTCCACGCTGCTTCTGACATTATTCTACCGTTTTATGCCGGAACTGATCTATGAGGGACATGTATACATTGCCATGCCGCCTCTTTATAAAGTAATGCCCAAGAAGGGACAGGAGGAATATCTTTACGATGACAAGGCCCTGGAGAAATACCGCCGGAGCCATAAACCTGGAAGTTTTACCCTTCAGAGATATAAAGGTCTGGGAGAGATGGACGCCCAGCAGCTGTGGGAGACGACTCTGAATCCGGAAACCAGGATGATGAAACGTGTGGAGATCGAAGATGCCCGCATGGCTTCTGATGTGACAGAGATCCTTATGGGAAGCGATGTTCCGCCACGTAAGGCATTTATCTACGAGCATGCTACAGATGCAGAGCTGGATATCTGATAACAGCAGGGAGGAATGTTGAAGCCTGATGACAGGATATCCATGAATGGATCGAATGCAGACTGGCACCAACGGACCAAATTTGGGAGAATAAACTATGAATACGAAACAGGACAATATCATCCGCACAGACTATGCGGAGATCATGCAGAAATCATATATCGATTACGCGATGAGCGTTATCATTTCCAGAGCGCTGCCGGATGTACGTGACGGACTGAAGCCGGTACAGCGCCGTACCCTTTACGATATGTATGAGTTGGGTATCCGGTACGACCGCCCTTACCGTAAATGTGCCCGTATCGTAGGAGATACCATGGGTAAATATCATCCTCACGGTGACAGTTCTATTTATGATGCTCTTGTAGTCATGGCGCAGGAATTTAAGAAAGGTCGTACACTGGTTGACGGACATGGAAACTTTGGTTCCATTGAGGGAGACGGAGCCGCAGCCATGCGATACACAGAGGCACGTCTTGAGAAGCTGACCCAGGAGGTTTTTCTGGAAGATCTTGATAAGAACGTTGTGGACTTTATGCCGAACTTCGACGAGACAGAGAAAGAACCGGTAGTGCTTCCGGTAAGAATCCCTAACCTTCTGGTAAACGGAGCCGACGGAATCGCTGTAGGTATGGCCACCAGCATCCCACCTCACAATCTGGGTGAAGTAGTAGATGCAGTGAAGGCATACATGAAGAACAATGATATCAGCACCCGTGGGCTGATGCGTTATCTCAAGGGCCCGGATTTTCCGACAGGTGGTATCGTAGTAAATAAGGACGACCTTGTAAAAATCTACGAATCCGGAACAGGCAAGCTCCGTATCCGCGGACGGGTAGAAATAGAGAAGTTGAAGGGTGGTCGTCAGCAGCTGGTGATCACAGAGATTCCCTACACCATGATCGGCGTCAACATCGGAAAATTCCTCAATGATATCGCAACTCTGGTGGAAACCAAGAAGACTACAGATATCGTGGACATTTCCAACCAGTCATCTAAGGAGGGAATCCGTATCGTTCTGGAACTGAAGCGCGACGCAGACGTGGAGAACCTTACCAATATGCTCTACAAGAAGACCAGACTGGAGGATACTTTCGGTGTCAATATGCTGGCAGTTGCAGACGGAAGACCGGAGACCCTGGGACTGAAGCAGATCATTGCCCATCATGTTGATTTTGTTTTCGAAGTAAATTCCAGAAAGTACACCACCCTTCTTGCCAAGGAACAGGAGAAGCGTGAGATCCAGGAAGGTCTGATTAAGGCTTGCGATGTTATTGATCTGATTATTGAGATCCTCCGCGGCAGCAAGAGCCGTGACCAGGTAAAGAAATGCCTGACCGATGGTATCACAGAAGGGATTAAATTCAAGACCAAGACCTCCGAAAAAGCGGCAAAAACCCTGAAATTCACAGAAAAACAGGCCGCAGCTATCCTGGACATGCGTCTTTACAAGCTGATCGGTCTGGAGATCGATGCTCTGATGAAGGAGCATGAGGAAACCATGAAGAACATTGCTGCTTATGAGGATATCCTGAATAATTATGACTCCATGGCAGCAGTGATCATGGGTGAACTGGATCAGATCAAGAAGGAATACGGCAGTAAGCGTAAGACTTCCATTGAAAACGCAGAGGAAGCTGTTTATGAGGAGAAGAAGATGGAAGAGACCGAAGTCTGCTTCCTGATGGATCGTTTCGGATATATGCGTCTCATTGACAAGAATGCCTACGAGCGTAATAAGGATGCCGCTCATGCAGAGAGCCGCTATGTCTTTACCTGCATGAATACGGACAAGATCTGTATCTTTACAGATACCGGCAAGCTCCACACAGTGAAGGCAGAGGATATCCCGCTGGTACGTTTCCGTGATAAAGGTGTTCCGGCAGATAATCTGGGTAATTATGATAGTACTTCCGAGCAAATCCTTTATGTGGCACCGCTGAGCCAGGTGGCAGCCTCCACAGTGCTCTTTGTTACAGAGAATGGCATGTGCAAGCTGGTAAAAGGAGAAGAGTTCCGTGCTTCCAAGCGTACCATTGTTTCCACCAAGCTTGCAGAGGATGACCGCCTGGTATTCGTAGGAGCAGCCGATGAGATGGATCAGGTTGTGTTCCAGTCTGAAAAGGGTTACTTTCTCCGTATCATGAAAACCGAGATCTCCGTCACTAAGAAAAACGCTATGGGTGTCCGCGGCATGAAGCTTACCGGCGAAGACCGCATCCACCACGCCTATCTCCTGGAAAGCCGCCAGGAATATGCCATTGAATATCATGATAAGCCGTATGTGCTGAATAAAGTTAAGCTGGCTAAGAGAGATACGAAGGGTGTGAAGCCGAGGGTATAAAAGACGCGAAGAGGATTGCGGATAACTGGCAGATAGGATATGATAGGGTTATATGAAAATGGGAGGCGTTAAAAATGCGATATGATCTTCCGGAAAGAGTTATAAGAGAACTATTTTCATTTGCCACAAAACATTCTGTCAGAAAGATCATCCTCTTTGGGTCCCGTGCAAGAGGAAACAATACAGAAAGAAGTGATGTAGATATTGCTGTATATGGAGGAGATTTTGATTCCTTTTACTGGGATATCAAAGAAAATATCCATTCACTTCTGATGTTTGATGTAATTAATGCAGATGCTTCAATTTCCGAAGAACTCAAAAAAGAAATTAAAAAGGATGGAGTTGTGATCTATGAAAAAGCTTGATAATTTTTCTAATTGTCTTACTATATTAAGAAATGCAGATTTCAAACTTGCGGATAACAACGATATTTACAGAACCGGCGTGATCGGACAGTTCAACCTGACTTTCGAGCTTGCCTGGAAAGCTCTTCAGGAGATCCTGCGACTCCACGGGGCAGAAGGAGTAGACACCGGTTCACCGAGAGAAATCCTGCAGCTTGGCTATAAGCTGGGCTTCGTAAACGACTCAGCAGTGTGGCTGCTCATGCTGAAAAAGCGTAACACATCTGTCCATATATATAATGAGCAGGAAGTAGATGAGATGATCCTGCTCATCCGCGACAGCTTTATTCCGGCTTTTGTGGCTCTTGAGAAAACATTGAGGGAGAAGCTGGCAGAAGCGGAGAGCGACTGGACGTAAATAAAGAGAATACAATTTTACAGAATATATACTTCCCACCGATCAGGTACAATTAACCCGACCGGTGGGGATTTTTTTGCCCTCTTGACAGAAATATGAGCCATCTTTTATAATAAATTAGACTGAACTAACACAGCCGCAAATATAAAACAGGTTCAGAAAAAAACAATGACAAAAATAACATATGAATCCACAGAAGAGCTGGGCCACAGCATACCCTTATCCAAAAGAGAAATCGAGGAAGACATGCTGGAGGAGCTTTGCTCTCTTGCAAAAAAGGACGCCCTGATCGGAATCTCCGAGATTTGCGGGCGGATGAAGATGAGCAGACGGGAGGTTCTGGCCTGTCTGAAACAGTTGACAGCCCAGGGCTACGTAAAAATCGAAGAAAAAAACATCTGCGTCTGCCTCACAGAGCTGGGACGGATCCGGGGCGAGGAATGCCGCCACCGCCATGAAAACTTCACCCAGCTTCTGGAATATGTAGGAGTAGAAAGCCGCATTGCAGAAGAAGATGCCTGCCGCATGGAGCACGTGGTAAGCGATGAGACCGTGCAGCAGATCTGCAATTTCGTAAATTACGGAAGCACCTTTGAGCATGCTCTTCGGAACACAGACCTCAGATACCGCTATGAGCCGAGGGAATACTCCTTTCTCATGGGAATCTACTACATGGAAAAAACCTGTCCAAGAAGACTGGCCGGTGAATTTAAGAATTATAAAGAACAGATCCGCCTTCATGTAAAAAAAGAGGACAGCTATTTTGAACTGTTCTGCACAGCACCGGAGGAAAAAAACTGTTCTTTGGTATGTGGACCCAGAAACCGGCTGAGTAAAAGCCGAAGAAGAAAACGGAAATCCCCGGATCCCAACCGGCGTTTTTGAATACTTTATCCGGCATCAGGACCCCGTAGTGGAAGGAACCGCGCTGGTAGCCTTCTTCTGGACGAGCCAACCTCCAATCTGGATTCCCTGAACGAAGGCATCATCCTGAAATCTCTGAAGGAAGATAAAGCCAACCGTACCGTTGTGCTGGTGTCACACAGAACTTCTACGATGAAAGTAGCGGATGTGGTATATGAGATGGAGAATGGGAGAGTGTCGTGATATAGATGCTCTTGTGAGAGTAAAATACATTGCGATTTTCGATACACATTTGTTATAATAGCTCCAGGAAACTATTGTGTTAAGTCCAATCTGAAAAGGAGTGCATATGACTTTATATCATGGAAGTAAAGATATAGTAGAGTATCCGGAAATCAGAAAAGCCCAATTTAACAAAGATTTCTACTTTGGCTTCTATTGTACGAACATCGAAAAACAGGCAGAACGGTGGGCGACAAGGTATGGAGAAAAGGGATACATTAACAGGTACGAGTATACAGAAAATACAGAATTAAAAATTCTTAGATTTGAGAAAATGACAGAAGAATGGCTGGACTTTATTATTTCCTGTCGAAGTGGACAAGCACATCAGTATGATATTGTGGAAGGACCGATGGCAGATGATACGATCTACAATTACCTGCAAAACTATCTGGATGGTAAGATCTCAAGATCTGCTTTCTGGGAACTGGTAAAATTTAAGTACCCCACACATCAGATCAGTTTTCATACAGTTTCGGCATTGGATACTTTGGAATTTGCAGGAAGTGAGGTCGTATATGGCGAAAAAAAATAATAACAATTTATTTTTTACCTGTAGCCTGATTGAGTATATAGGACGAAACAGAAAACAACATCGGCGGGAAATCACAGATTATCTTGGCAGAGAAAACATAAAGAGAATATACGATTATGCGGATGTATTTCACTGTGAGCCAATACAAAAAGTTGCAGCAGAGTTTATGGAGCAATGCAATATTCCAGAAGGAAAATTTGACAATGTATCCATGTGCAGATATACGGTTCCGGATTACTGGGATATTGGAGAAGTATATGAGCGATTAATAGAAGACATATATGATGATGCGGAAATCGAAAAAGGAATATGGGATATTTATCATTCCTGGATTGATGCACATATTTCGGACTATAATACAGATTTTTATTATCAGCCGAGAGATTATATAGCAGCATGCTATAAAGCGGGAGAAATCCTGTAAAAGATAAACAGAAATTCAAATCGCAATTAATACTTGCATTTAATAGACATTGGTGTTACAATGAACGAAACTAAGAACTTGTTGGCATAGGAGTGGGCGAAAGCCCGCTCCTATTTGCTGAGAAGGAATTTGTTCAGAAATAGGCAGAAATAGGAAAGGCAGGTGGGAAGCATGAGCAGACGGGAAGAATATGAACAGAAGACAGAGGCGATCCTTACACCGATCGTGGAGTCCAGGGGCTTTGAGCTGGTAGACGTGGAGTATGTCAAGGAAGCCGGAACCTGGTATCTCAGAGGCTATATCGACAAGCCGGGCGGAATCACAGTCAATGACTGCGAGGACGTAAGCCGTGCATTCAGCGATATACTGGATGAGCAGGATTTCATCGAGGACAGCTACATTATGGAGATCAGTTCTCCGGGACTTGACCGGCCTCTTAAAAAAGAAAAAGACTTTAAGAGAAGCCTTGGCAAGCTGGTGGAGATCCGTACCTACCGGCCGATCGAGAAACAGAAAGAATTCTGCGGTATTTTAAATGCATATGATAGTAACAGTGTGACAATCGATGAAGACGGCACAGAACGTACCTTTGATAAAAAAGATATTGCCCTGATTCGTCTTGCGATCGAATTCTAAAAGAGAATCGAATCTGTAAAATTCAGGAGGAAAAAAGAAAAATGAGCAGAGATTTAAGAGACGCGCTGGACGTTCTCGAAAAAGAGAAAAACATCAGTAAGGATACACTGCTGGAGGCAATTGAGCAGTCACTGATCCAGGCATGTAAGAACCATTTCGGAAAGGCAGATAACGTTCACGTTATGATCGATCCGGAGACCTGTGATTTCAGTGTTTACGCTGACAGAACTGTTGTAGAGCATGTGGAGGATCCGGCGCTGGAGATTTCTCTGGTGGATGCACAGAAAACAAACACGAACGCAGAGATCGGTGATGTTATGAAGGTTGAGATCCAGTCCAAGGAATTCGGACGTATCGCAACCCAGAATGCAAAGAATGTCATTCTTCAGAAAATCCGTGAGGAAGAGCGTAAAGTTCTCTACGATCAGTACTACGGAATCGAAAAAGAAGTGGTAACCGGTATTGTTCAGAGAGTAATGGGCAAGAATGTCAGCATCAACCTCGGTAAGGCAGACGCAGTCCTTACAGAGAACGAGCAGGTAAAAGGCGAGACATTCCAGCCAACTGAGCGAGTAAAGGTTTACATCCTTGAGGTAAAGGATACACCGAAGGGACCACGTATCCTTGTTTCCAGAACACATCCTGGCCTTGTAAAGAGACTTTTCGAGTCCGAGGTTGCAGAGGTAAGAGATGGTACCGTTGAGATCAAGAGCATTGCCCGTGAGGCAGGTTCCCGTACCAAGATCGCTGTATGGAGCAACGATCCGGATGTAGATGCTGTGGGAGCATGTGTTGGTATGAACGGCGCACGTGTAGGTGCGGTTGTCAACGAACTTCACGGTGAGAAGATCGATATCATCAACTGGGATGAGAACCCGGCAATCCTTATCGAGAACGCATTAAGCCCTGCAAAAGTTATCGCAGTTATGGCAGATCCGGATGAGAAGACTGCACTGGTTGTAGTTCCGGATTATCAGCTTTCCCTTGCCATCGGTAAAGAGGGACAGAACGCACGTCTTGCTGCAAGACTTACAGGATTCAAGATCGACATCAAGAGCGAGACACAGGCAAGAGAGTCCGGTGACTTCTACGATGATTACGATGAGGAACACGAAGAAGCAGAGGACGAAATGACAGAAGAGGCTGTTTCCGAAGAAATTCCGGAAACAGAGGAAGATACAGAAGAGACAGAAACAGAAGCTGAAGAAACAGCAGATGGAGATGCCGAAGAATAATGAAAACGAGAACCAAGATTCCCATGCGTCAGTGTACCGGCTGCAGGGAAATGAAAAGCAAAAAGGAAATGATACGAGTTCTCAAAACATCAGAGAATGAGATCATCCTGGACGCTACAGGTAAGAAAAACGGACGCGGCGCATACCTTTGTTTCTCAGAGGAATGCCTGGAAAAGGCCATCAAAAACCACGGCCTGGAGCGTTCCTTGAAAATGGCAGTTCCGGATGAAGTGTATCAGAACCTCAAGAAGGAGTTTGAGTCAATTGAAAAACAGTAAGGTTTTATCACTCATCGGACTTGCGACAAAAGCAGGAAAAACAGTGAGCGGAGAATTTTCCACAGAGAAATCCGTAAAAACAGGAAAAGGTTTCCTGGCACTGGTGGCAGATGATGCCTCCGAAAACACAAAAAAGAAATTTCGGAATATGTGTACCTATTATGAAGTTCCGTTATATTTCCTTTCAGACAAAGAGAGCCTGGGCAGAGCAATGGGCAAAGAATTCCGTGCCAGCCTTGCCGTGCAGGACGAAAATTTTGCAAAGGCGATCATGAAGGAGCTGGAAAAAGAATCCGGCAGATAACCTGCATGATACAGGCGTCTGTAAGGAGGTTTGACGATAGAAATGATAAAAGATAAATTCAACAGATCGGGAAAGGAGCAATATAGACAATTGGATACTCCAAAAACAGAAGAAAAGACAACAACGGTGAATACAGAGGGTAACAAATCTGAAGCACCGAAAAAGAAAAAAAATATCATCCGTGTATTTCATGCACAGAATGCCAGCGATGGCGGTAAAGGAAGAAGAAAACCGGCAGCAGGCGAGAGAAAGGGACCGGCACGTCCACAGAACGGCGGTCAGAGAAGCGCAGGAGCAAACACAAGAAACGGTGAGTCCGGTGAGCAGAGAAACGGTCAGAGTGGTCAGAATCGTACTCAGGGCGGAAGACCGCAGGGCAACCGTCCGGAAGGAAGAAGAGACGGAAATCGTGACGGAAGAACCTTCGAGGGAAGAAGAGACGGCGGAAATCGTTTTGGCGGAAACCGTTCCCAGAATGGTGAGGGACGTCCGGCAAGACAGGGCGAGGGAAACAGAGGCCCACGTCAGAATGACGGAAGAGGCGGAAGCCGTTTCGGCGGTGGAGCAAACCGTGGCCAGGGTGGCCAGGGCGGACGTTCCGAAGGCGGAAGAGGCGGAGACAACCGTTTCAGCGGAGCAAACCGTGGTGGCCAGGGCGGCGGACAGCGTCCGGGACAGAGAAGAAGCAGTTCTTCCGATTCCGTATTTACTCCGGAGCTGACCAAGACATCCAAGGACAGCAAGCGTGAGCGTGACAGAGAGAATAAGAACAAGAAGAAAGAATTCGAGAAAGGTACCCAGGGCGGACGCAGACCAAATCAGGGTGGACGCAGACCGAATTCCAGAATCCCGAAAGCACTTCAGAAACCGAATCCACAGCCGAAGCAGGAAGAGAAGAAACCTGAGATCAAGGAGATCACCATTCCTGAGAAGCTTACCATCCGTGAGCTTGCGGACGCTATGAAAATGCAGCCATCTGTGATCGTTAAGAAACTTTTCATGGAAGGTGTCATGGTAACCGTAAACCAGGAGATCGACTTTGAAAAGGCAGAAGAGATCGCACTTGGCTTTGATATCATTGCTGAGAAGGAAGAAAAGGTGGATGTGATCGCAGAGCTCCTCAAAGAGGACGAAGAGGATGAGGATGATATGGTTCCGAGACCTCCGGTAGTCTGTGTTATGGGTCACGTTGACCATGGTAAAACATCTCTTCTGGATGCCATCCGTAATACAAACGTAACCAGAGGCGAGGCCGGCGGAATCACACAGCACATCGGTGCTTACGTGGTAAATATCAAAGGTCAGAAGATCACATTCCTGGATACACCGGGACATGAGGCGTTCACAGCTATGCGTATGCGTGGTGCCAACGCTACAGATATCGCAGTTCTGGTCGTTGCCGCAGACGATGAAGCCGAGTCCGCACAGATATTTCGCGAACGCGGTATAACGCGAGAAATATTCGCACATTCCGTGGCTGATCTGCACGATGCCGCGGATATGGGAATCCTCGGGTACGAGAATATAATAGGCGACATTGGAAACGCCGTTCGCGCTTTTATAAATATTCTGTGTACATTTTATATTCATAAACAACACGTCCGATCGCAGAGATAACCGGCAGAAACCTGCGCCGCGCACAGGACTGTCACGGTGTATGTTAATATGATACCACAAAAATAAAGAATTGTGCATATTTTACTGCAAAGTTCACAAAGCGTTTATAATTGAGGGGAGGTGCTCTCCCGCGCGGCGCCCCCTCTCCCTGTGAATTTGCAAATTGTTCACACTTGAATGATTGACGAAAGGTCAAAATTCGGCGTATATTATATAGTAATCCCAAGCGTCAAGCGCGGTCGGCCGCGCTTTCTCCCGAAAAGGACAGGTGAACGTAAATGCCAATAAAAAATGGGTCAAAACCCCAGAAATCGCCTAAAAGACCGCTGATATTTTATTATATCGCAATGCTCGTTGTGCTGATGCTGCTCAACTGGCTGTTCTTCCCGTCTCTGCTCAGCCGGCAGGTGACCGAGGTCGGCTACGACGAGCTGGTCAGCATGGTGGACGACGGAAAGGTCGAAACCGTTTCCTACGACAGTCAGGACCACGAAATCATCTTTGAAGCGCAGAATGACAAGGGACAGACTGCCATCTACAAGACCGGTATTTTCCCGGACGATGATCTGGTCAACCGCCTGCTTTCGGCCAACGTGAAGTTCGCCGCCGAGATTCCGACGCAGGCGTCGCCGCTCGTCAGCATGCTCGTCAGCTATATCGTGCCGATCGTGCTCATTATCGCTGTCGGCCAGTGGCTTCAGAAGAAA
>OHYU01001044.1_pt1 | contig 11626 bp, 9 predicted proteins | sample 1580331 | NCBI WGS metagenome assembly OHYU01 (sample SAMEA3882519, study PRJEB24775) | human gut metagenome | biome: human-associated habitat; feature: intestine environment; material: feces | place: Netherlands | collected 2009/2010
ATGTTTCAAGAGAAAAACTAAAAACTCCTTATGTGATGGTAGATGAACTCAGAATCAGGGAAGTATTGCTCAACATTATCAGTAATGCAGTCAAATTTACAAAAGACGGAGGCACCATTTCATTCGCTGCAGAAAACGCTCCGGGTAATGATGAGAATCATATAATTGTACGCTATCGTATATCAGATACCGGAATTGGTATGAGTGAGGAGTTCCAGACCAGAATATTTGATGAGTTCAGTCAGGAAAATGGTGGGGCAAGAACCAGCTATAAGGGAGCCGGACTGGGAATGGCCATTGCCAAACAGTATGTAGATCTTATGGGTGGAAAAATTGAGGTCAGCAGCAGAAAGGGTATTGGCTCAACATTTACGGTAGAAATTCCCCTGCTTATAGCAGAACAGATACTGTCTGAAAAGGAAGAAAAGTTAAGGAAAGATATGGATTTACATGGTCTGCATGTCCTTTTGGCAGAGGACAATGATTTAAATGTAGAGATAGCAGCAGCTTTGCTGGAAGAACAAGGGATGATCGTAACTAGGACTGCCGATGGAAAATCTGCCCTGGCACAGTTTTGCAATACAGCTCCGGGGACCTTTGATCTGATTTTGATGGATATCATGATGCCGGAAATGAATGGCTATGAAACGACAAAAGCTATCAGAAATCTGTCGGAGCGTCCAGACGGAAAGGAGATCCCTATTATTGCAATGACAGCAAATGCATTTGCAGAGGATGTACAGGCTGCTTTGAATGCCGGAATGGATGACCATGTGGCGAAGCCGGTTGATATGAGGATTTTAATATCTGTCATCACAAAATATATAGAACGGTAATGTCAATGTTGCGTGGACTTCGGAAGTGGGAGAACAGTTCGATATATATATCGGCTGTTCTTTTTTTTATTTTTGGACGTTAAAACGGTAATGTTTTTCTTGTATATAGTAGAGCACTATAGTATAATAAAACCAGTTTTTTTGTATACGTGTAAAAGCTATAATAAGGAAATCGGCAAACCAGATGAAAGTCTGGGACGCAAAGCTACAGGGCCTGTAAAATGGCAGCCAGTTGCATAAAATGAGGTGCACTGTCTGGCTGGCAGTGCTTTTTTTGAGGAATGATTTATCAACAGGAGATGATCTTCCCGATATTTGTACACAGACAGTTTATGATCCAAACATCAATGACATGAGTGGATTGATAAGCTGCTGTTGATGTTAGCGGAAGTTATAAAGCAGCAAGAAAACTGCTGCAACTGTCATTCCATCTTCAAAGATTAATATTCTTAATGAAAGTTCGCTGACCAAAAGTCTGTCATTTGATTTCCGGTAGGAAAGTAAATGAATATTATTTAAGGTTTGGGATAAATTGTGAAATGCAGACAAACAAGAAAAGTAAAAATATAATAGGTATTATACAGAGTTTCCTTATATTGATATTAGTAGTTCTTATTATTTTTATGATGATTCAGATTAGTAGGCTGCAGGGGACAGCACGCGTAATAAATTATGCAGGTCTGGTACGTGGAGCTACACAGCGTGAAGTAAAATTAGAAATTACAGGAAACCAAAATGAAGAATTAATTAAATATTTGGATGATATTCTTCTTGGATTGAGATATCAGGATGGACATTATGACCTGGTAAAACTCAATGACGAAGAGTATCAGGAAAAATTGCAAATCCAGAGTGATTACTGGGATAAATTGAAAACAGAAATTGAAGCAGTAAGAAACAAGGGATACGAAAATACAGACATTGTTAATATGAGTGAAATATATTTTACGATGGCAGATGAAACTGTCTCTGCCGCAGAAAGCTATTCAGAAAAGATCGCTGTAAAGATTCGTACTATAGAGCTTTTGTCGGCACTTGATATGTTGAGTCTGGTGATATTGGTTATTATGCAGACTCTAAGGGCAATGCAGATGGCAATGCAAAACAGACTGCTGGAACAGAAAGCATTCATAGATGCCCATACTGGGCTGCCAAATAAAAATGCCTGTAATGAGCTACTTAATAAAAAAGATATAATTACAGATTCTACAGCATGCATAATGTTTGATTTAAATAATCTAAAAACTGTAAATGATACAATGGGACATTCCGCAGGAGATCAGTTGATATTGAATTTCGCAAAGCTTTTGCGCAGTGTTATTCCAGAAAAGGATTTTGTTGGAAGATATGGCGGAGATGAGTTTATAGCAGTCATTTATCATACAAGCGAGGCGAAAATTAAGGAAATATTAAAATCCTTGAACAGAGAAAAAGACAGATTAAATAGTTATGAAAATCAAATACCAATCGACTATGCATGCGGATGGGCATTATCCTCCGATGATATGTCGTGTACAATGCAGATGTTATTGGATGATGCAGATGCTTATATGTATAAAAATAAACAGTTATGCAAGAAATATAAAGGAAACAGAAAATATGAATACAGAAGAGAAAAAGATCGCAGTGATCGGAATTGGTGGTGTTGGTGGTTACATAGCCGGGCTGCTGGCGAAGGCGTATCCGCATGTGACGATGGTTGCACGTGGCGCCAGGGCAGAGAGCATCCGGAAAAAAGGCCTGGTGCTCCACAGTGATTATAAGGGTGAGATCGTGGCAAAGCCAGAGCGGGTAGTTCCAATTCAGGATATGGGACAGCAGGATTATATTTTTATCTGTGTAAAAAATTATTCTCTGGCTGAGGTGTGCGAAAGTATCCGGGACATGGTCACGGATAACACAGTGATCATTCCTGTGATGAATGGTGTGGACCCGGGAGAAAACATCCGCCGTCTGGTTGGTAAGGGAACGGTTGTGGATTCGCTGATCTATACGGTGGCTTTTGCCAATGAGGATTTTTCCATTTCCCAGCAGGATACGTTTACGTGGCTTTGTATTGGAATAAAAGATGCGGATGAACGGCAGCAGAAGAAAGTTGCAGAAGTGGCAGGGATCCTGAAAGGTGCGGATATTGACTATAAGGATCAGGGGGATATCGAGGTGGAGATCTGGAGGAAGTATATCCTCAACTGTGCCTTTAATGTGATGACTGCTTTTTATGATAATACCATCGGGGAGCTCCGCAGAGATCCGGTGAAAGCGCAGCAGTATGAGAAGCTTGTATGGGAAGCTGCCAGTGTAGGTCAGGCCAAGGGGGTTGCGCTGACGGATGAGCACATCAATGAGGTGATCCATAAATTCCGTTATGTACATGCAGATAATGCAACCAGCTCCCTGCAGAGAGATTTTCGTATCCGGAGAAAACAGACGGAGCTGGAAACCTTCAGCGGCTATATTGTGAAAGAAGCGAAGAGACTTGGTGTTTCCATTCCGCTTTCCGAAAAAATATATCAGGGACTTATGGAAATGGCAGAAAAATTCTGACCGAAAAGGTGAGTTTTTCTGGTGGAATCCTGTATGCTCTGGTACAATGGGGATATAAAAAATCCTGTATCGCAGGCTGAAAGGTTATCTGTGATACCGGAAGGGAGGAAAAGAGATGAAGAAAGTATTTTTGGCTGTTATTGCAGTGATCGTGGTCCTTGCCGGAGGACTTATGCTCAGTTACAACGGGCTTGCCGGAAGTAAAGAAGCTGTGGAAACTGCAGAGGCTGATGTGGATACCATGCTGCAGAGACGTGCAGATCTGATCCCGAATCTCGTCAGCACGGTAAAAAGTTACACGAAGCATGAGACGGGGGTTGTTGACAGGGTTCTGGAGGCGCGGGACCAGCTGATGAATGCAGATACCGTGGAAGAGAAATCTGAGGCAGATCAGCAGATGGACAGTGCACTTTCCGGTCTGAAGGTTGTGGTGGAAAACTATCCGGAACTGAAAAGCAATACTACTTATGTGGGCCTGATGGATGAACTGTCCGGAAGTGAAAACCGGATCTCTGTAGCGAGAAAAGATTATAATGAGGCTGTGAAAGCTTATAACACAAGGCTTGTGAAATTCCCTGGGAATGTATTTGGTTCCATGCTTGGCTTTGAGAAGGCGTCATATTTTGAGGCCGATGATTCAGCAGCAGATACGCTGGATGTAGGGGATATGCTGGCAGAGTGATAAGATCAGACCATTGTTTTGATGAAATGAAAGAACGGATAGAGGGAGAATATCCTATGAAAAAATGGATCGGACGGATGGATGTGCTGCTGGCTTTTGTATTGACGCTGTCCGGAAGTACGCTGGCAGCTTTCGGGAAAATCCCGTCTGCCACAAAAGAATTCTATGTTAATGATTATGCAGGGGTTTTCAGCGATACCTGGAAGGAAGAGCTTTGCAAGGCTGGTGAGCAGCTGTATGAGGATACCACAGCGCAGCTGGTTGTCCTTACCGTGGATACCACCGATGGGGAAGACATCAGTGATTATGCAGTGGAAACCGGTCGCAAATGGGGAATTGGTTCAAAGAAGAAAAATAATGGTGTCCTGATCGTCCTTTCGGTTTCGGACCGTAAAGTCTGGGTATCTGTCGGCTACGGTCTTGAGGGAAAGCTGCCTGATTCAAAGACCGGACGACTTCTGGATGAATATGCAGTTCCTTCCTATAAAGACAATCAGTTTGAAAAAGGTACCGTGGAGCTTTATTATGCACTGCTAAATGAGATCCGTGAGGAATACGGCCTGGAGAAGATAACAGCTCCCAGGTATGAGAAGGTGCAGCAGGATGTGGACGACGATGAGGATGAGGATGAGGGAACTGTCTGGGAGATCGCGCTGGGGCTTGTGATGATCGTTTTACTCATGGTGGGCGCATATCTGTTGTGCGTGATGCTGCCTGTATTTCTTATCGTAACTATGGTTCTGGTTCTGAAGGGCCTGATAATGAAATTGTCGGGAAAGGATACCGCAGACTACTGGAAAAAGAATTTCAGCCGTATGAGTGTACTGCATCGGCTCTTTAATTCCCTGTTTCCGCTGAGCTGGATCCTGGGAAGAGGGGGAAAAAGCAGCGGCGGAAGTTCCGGTAATGACGATGACAGAGATGATGATTATGACAGCTACGACAGCGGAAGCTCCGGAGACGGAGGAAGCTTCGGCGGTGGCGGTGCAGGCAGGGATTTCTAGTGGTGTCGGCATGAATCGCCGGTTCTCTTGTACAGCACAGGCGGAGCTTTCTAATGCTCTTGACAAAATTTCTCAACTTTGCTACAATGACGAAAATCAATTCCGTGAGGGAGTAATTCGCGTGTAAACGTGGTTTGTCAACATACTGGTGCATGCACCTGGCAAATCTTAAAGAATGAGACTCATGTATATTTTATTTCTGTTATGGAGATAAAGTATGCGTGGGTCTTTTTTTATGGCTCCGGACCGGACACATATGCAAAGGAGAAGAAAGATGCTGCTATTTATGAAAGTGCTTTTTACCCAGTTCATTGCGGAAATGGGCGACAAAACACAGCTGATGCTGGTGGCAATGACTTCCAGGTTCAAGCTGAAGGATATTTTGCTTGGAACCGGTGTTGCTGTCCTGGTGCTCAACGGACTGGCAGTGCTTGCAGGAGGTATTATCAGTACCGTGGTCCCTACCTGGCTGATCCGTCTGATTGCAGGTGCAGCGTTCCTGTTTTTTGCGGTGACAACACTGAAGGGTGACGATGATGAGGAAGAGAATGTAAAGGACCGGAAAATTAAGTTTGCGCCGTTGTCTGTATTCTGTACATTTTTTGTTGCGGAGCTTGGTGATAAGACACAGCTTACTGCCATTACATTTGGAGCAAACGAAGGTTTAAGTGCAGCAGTTGTTGTATGGCTGGCCTGTTCACTTGGACTTTTTGCAGCGGATGTGATCGGTCTTCTGGTCGGATATCTTCTGAAAAGCAAGGCGCCGGAGGGAATTCTCAATACGGTTGCATTTTTCATTTTTTCCATTTTTGGAATTCTGACACTGAGACAGGGATTCGGGCTTCTGCTTGGAGCGGAATCTGCTATGATTCTTCTGCTGACAGTTGTGGTTACAGTAGCATTTGTGATCGTCTGTCTTGTGCTTTATAAGCAGTCAAAAAAATCTAAAGCATAAAATAAAATCTATTTACGGATGTTTTCCCGGTACTGTGTAGGGGTAGTTCCGGTAAGGAGCCGGAAATGCCGGGTAAAGTAGGAGGGGCTTGCGAAACCGCAGTTTAACGCAATGTCCGTCACTGGTGTGTCTGTGAGAGTAAGCTGTCTGGCGGCCATAAGAAGACGTCTCTGGCGTACATATGCCATAGGTGTGGAACTCAGATATCTTTGAAAAATACGCTGGCATTCTCTGGCACAGATGCTGGCAACTGCCGCAATATCTTTTACGGAGATATTTTTTTCCAGATGCTGATTGATCCATGCCAGCATTTGCTTCAGGCGTAGTTCCTGGATTTCGGGAAGCTGTGGGGCAGAAAGGCCGCGGTTCTTTTCCAGAATGATCAGAAGTATTTCGGAGAGGGCGTTGCGTACCTGAAATTCATAGCCGGGCAATTCATCGGCGCAGGCAGAAAAGGCGTTGTCAAATGCCTGAAAAAAATGTTTATCACAAGATCCCGGGACGATATCTCCCGGGATTTTTATGAAAGCGGCGCCTTTTTCCATAAGGGGACGGATATAGCGGATATCAAAAACACTGCCCGGGGCGCCGCTTATGATCGATGGATCAAACACAAAAGAACGGTACAGGCACGGGGAAGGGACAAGACCGATAAAAGAATGAAGAATGCCAGTATTGATAAAACAGCCTTCCCCTGCATGGACATCGTAAAAAGTATCACCGATCCCGATTCTGACGCTGCCTTCCATCAGCATAAAAATCTCCAGTTCATTATGCCAGTGTGCGGGAATATTTCCGGTAATGAATTTATGGATATCGCCTCTGTTTGCAACCAGATCGAAGAGATATCTTTCCTGTTCCGGGAATTCCTGTTGGTGGATATCGGTTTCCACCCAGTTTGCATTACGTATCATAAAAAATCTCCCTGTCGTTTTTGTTATAGTATACACCGCTATTTTTACAGCAGCAACTGTGTGTCGGATTGTATAATAAAAGAAAATACTGATGTCTGTTTTACAGACGGTGATTAAGAAGGATGTCAGTTGCCATATGGATCAGGGAGGAAAGTTATTATGGATCTGAAAAAGAAAAGTCAAACGATGGACATGACGAAGGGAAGTCCGACCTCGCTTTTGCTGCGTTTTGCCATGCCGCTTTTTCTTGGAAATCTGCTTCAGCAGTTTTATAATCTTGTAGATACCTCGATTGCGGGAAATCTGCTGGGGGATGGAGCGCTTGCACAGATTGGTGCTACTGCGGCGTTATATAGTCTGATCACGAATTTTGCGTTTGGAATGAATAATGGACTGGCTCTTGGAGTGAGCCGGAACTTCGGAGCAGGAGACCAGCAGGGAGTGAAGAAGTCGGTGTACTGGATGACGTGTTTATCCTGCTTTTGCTCAGTTGTGCTGACTGTCGCTTTTTTGATATTTCGAAAAGGACTGCTTCAGGTGATGCAGATCCCGGATGATGTGATGGACGGAGCTTTGCGCTATCTGACGATCATTCTGGCGGGAATTCCGCTGACCATGCTGTATAATCTGGAGGCGAGTCTTTTACAGGCTGTAGGAAACAGTGTGATGCCCCTTGTTTTTCTGCTTTTCAGCAGTGTCCTGAATGTGGGACTGGATTTCTGGTTTATGGGACCGTTGGGACTGGGAGTACAAGGTGCTGCGTCTGCGACAGTTCTGGCTCAGGGAATCAGCGCCGGGATCGGTTTGGGGTATATTGTGCGATATTATCCGGAACTGAGATTTTCGAAAAATGAATTCAAAGTGAAGAAGAATTTTGTAATAGAGATGTTTTTCTCCGGTTTAAGTATGGGGATGATGAATGCTATTTATTGTATTGGCAGTGTGATCCTTCAGAGCAGTATCAATGCACTTGGAAGTGTTTATATTGCGGCGCAGGTTGGAGGCAGGAGGCTTGCGGAACTGTTTTATATTCCAGGACTGGCGCTTGGAACCAGCACGGCGATCTATGCCAGCCAGAACTATGGGGCGGGCCTGGGAAAAAGAATCCGCAGAGGCTGTCGGACAGCAATTCTTCTGTATGGGATCTGGTGGATCATTGCACTTATGTTTACTTTTACCCTGGCACCGGCAGCGATCCGGCTTCTTACCGGAAGCAGCAACCCGGAGGTGATCTCTAACGGACTGCTTTATCTTCGGGTCAGCATCCCCATGATCCCGCCAATGGCAGTGCTGGTAATCTTACGAAATGCATTGCAGGGAATGCAGCACCTGAAAGCACCTTTGATATGCAGTACGTTGGAACTGATTGGTAAAGTTATCTTTGCCATCTGGCTCGCCCCGGTCTGGGGCTATATCGCCGTATGCATCTGCGAACCTGTGACGTGGGTGATCTGCTGTGCGTTTATTGTCGGGGCTGCGGTGGTTTTCCGGAAGGAGTTTCAGACAGCAGAGTGACAAGGTACATACCTTTCAGACCTTTTGCATACACTGTAAAAAAGCGTCTTCGGGGGCTTGGCAGTGAAAGATTATATTGAGGAACGTGCAGTTGAGATTGCAGGATATATTGTGGAAACAAAGGCGACGGTGAGGCAGGCGGCGAAGAAGTTCGGGATCAGTAAGAGTACGGTACATAAGGATTGTGTGGAACGGCTGAAACTGATCAACCCGGCACTGGCCGTTGAGGTGAGGAAAGTTCTTGATGTGAACAAGCGGGAACGACATATCCGGGGTGGGCTTGCTACACGGGAAAAATATCTGCATGCACATATGCGGTGAAGTTTTTTGCCGGGGGAATGTTGGTCATAAAGTACCTGTGTTTATGAACGTGAAGTAAAATGAAATGAAAATGTCCGGGCTCTTCCCTGAATTACTTCGGTTGACATACAAGGTGAGATGTGCGAAGATTTACCATATGATAAAACAGCAAAACACATTTCAGAGGAAAGAGAGGATTTTATTATGCTGAAACAGTTATCTATCTATGCAGAAAATAAAAAAGGTGTTATGCAGAACATTACCGGGATCCTGAAGAATGAGGACATCAACATTCTGGGATCAGTTACCAATGACAGTGCAGAGTACGGAATCGTGCGAATGGTAGTTTCTGATCCGGATAAGGCGAAGGAGGCACTGATCGCTGCCGGATATCTCTGTCACGTGATCGATGTGATCGGTGTGGAAGTTGAGGATAAAACCGGAAATCTGAATGATCTGCTTCTTACACTGAAGGACAGCAACGTGAGCGTGGATTATCTGTATCTCTCTTTTAATCGTGATTCCGGAAAACCGATCATGGTATTCCATACCGAGGACACCATGGAAGTAAGAGCCTGCCTGAAGTCCAGAGGATACACAGTTTTATAAAAGCAGAATTTTATCCGGACAGCAATGTTGTGCCCATCGGATCAATATTAAAAAGTTCTATATTATAAACATTAAATATTAATTTTACAAATGTATATGGCCATGCTATCATATAGCCATAATAGTTCTTAACCTGTAAACAGCCACCTCAGGATATGTGAATATCCTATATCATACAGGCCCGGAACTAAAAAAACTCATCACATAAAGTTAATAATTACACCCATGAAGGGATCTGTGGATCAGCGTACACAGATTCTTTCGAAGAAAGCTGTTACATCAGCGGAGTTTTCTGTGTCTCCAATGATGTGGCAGCTTTTTTCTTTGATCCTGAAAAAATTCGCAGTAATTTCACAAAAACATGATACATTATGAAGCGTGTTATAATCAGGTCTGTGAGAAATGACAGAATCATAAAAATATGGCAAATCGAAATACGAATATCTGCTTCAGCGAAAAAGCCGAAACTGTTTATTTCTGGCAGAACTCAAAATCCGACGGAAAAGAATCAGACAGAAGAGGAAAAAATGATGAGATTGATAAAAAAACAAAGTGTGGGAAAAAACATCAGGCGAAAGAACAGCAGTTGGGTCTATATCCTGGCCTTTCTGTTTCCTGTGATGATATTTGCGGCAGGTTTTGCAATGAAAGGAGTTTATCCTTTTGGGGAAAATTCGGCGCTTGTTGTTGATGGTGTTCATCAGTATACAGCCTTTTATAAGGAACTTTTAAGCCAGCTGGAAAAAGGCGCAGGGTGGACGTATTCCACACATTCCATGGGTTATGATTTTTACGGCCTGTTCTGTTATTATCTCAGCAGTCCGTTCAGCCTTCTTGTGCTGCTATTTATGAAATTCATGTATGTAAATGATGCAGTAACAGCTGTGATCCTGATCAAGGTTGGGCTTTGCAGCGTGTCCATGGCCTGGTATTCCGGGAAAAAATATCCAGGCAGAGGGAGTATGGCGGTTTCTCTTGGATGCATGTATGCGTTGTCAAATTTTCTTATGGGATACTACAGTAACGTAATGTGGCTGGACTGTATCATGCTTCTTCCGGTATTGGCATACTTTATCGAGCAGCTGGTATATACCGGAAAATGGTACGGGTATTGCCTGGTGCTTGGGTGCTGTATTTTAACCAGTTATTATATGGGATTTATGTTATGTACCTTTTCGGCTCTCTATTATCTGGCAAATCTGGCTATCATAAAATCTGACCAGCGGCCGGAGAAAATATTGCATTCTCTGCTGAAATTTGCCGGGTCTTCCATTGCCAGTGCATGTCTTGCGGGAATTACTCTGATTCCTGGCATTGTGGCTGTATCCAGGACTGCAGCAGCAGAGGAAGCTGGAACAGGGCTTGCCGGTGTTTACGGAGATATCTGGAAGCAGCTGGGAGCGCTGATGGAGGATTCCCTGTCTTTTGTGAAATCCAGCGAACAGGGAGATGTGAATCTTTACTGTGGCTGTGCAGTGCTGCTTTTTGCAGGGATGTATTTTCTGAACAAAGAAATCCGTACCGTGGAAAAGATCATGACGGGAGCGTTGGTCATTTTTTACTTTGCGGGTTTTCATATCACAGCGTTAAATCTTCTGCTTCATGGAATGCATAAACCGGTGGGAATCCCCAACCGTTTTGCTTTTATCCTGATCTTTCTGCTTCTGAGGATGTCCTGCGATGCGTGGGGGAAAACAGAGAAGGTGAGTGAAAAGCGGCTGTTCGCGGGATTTGCTGCGGTGGAAATATTCTGCATGGTTGTGGGGATTAAAAGTGGAAAAGCAGGAGAGGTTCTGCTTACAGAAGGGATTCTTGCGGGAATGTTTCTTACAGTGTGGACGGGAAATTATTTTTGTGGAAAACTTTCAAGACATCCGTTTGGCTGTGTGGAAATCCGAAAAATCTGTGGAGGGGTACTGGCTGTTTTGATCCTGGCTGAGACAGGAATTCACGGAATTGTCAGCATTACAGATAACGGAACTGCAAATCGCGATATTTATGTGGAAAGTGAGCAGGAGATTGGTGGATTACTGGAGTCTGCCGGCGTGGATCAGGTGGATTACCGCACTGCGATCGTAAATCCTCTTGTGAGAAATGAAGAAATACTGTATCAGCTGAACGGGATGTCCATGTATTCTTCCACCAATACAGAGGAAATGTGGAATTTTGTGAAGAACATGGGGTTTGAAAATCTGGAAAATCGTTTTCAGTATGCAGGATCTACGGAAGTGATGGATATGCTTCTGGGGATACGATATCTGTTTTGC
>OHYU01001048.1_pt1 | contig 11606 bp, 10 predicted proteins | sample 1580331 | NCBI WGS metagenome assembly OHYU01 (sample SAMEA3882519, study PRJEB24775) | human gut metagenome | biome: human-associated habitat; feature: intestine environment; material: feces | place: Netherlands | collected 2009/2010
GGAGCATTCTCTCCGCTTTTGTGGCATATTTTACAAAGATAATACCACACTCAAAGCAATTTTCAAATAGATTGCTTGAAAAAATCTTTCTTCTCCCTGCCAAACTTCCAGAGATGGTTTTGTGCATATTGACTGGACGTGGCGAAAATTGATTGTAAAACGCCAAAAGAAAAAAGCACCCGTGCGCCGGTGGACGCATGGATGCTTTTTGCGTTGAATTTTGAATTTTTTTATGTTATTCTGTAATTGCCGCTGAACAGCGGCGAAAGGCGCTGTCTGCAGATGCAGGTGGTCACGCTCCTTTTCTGGCAATGCGCCAGAGGAGGGCGAAACCTTTTTGCTTCCCCTGACGCAAACGCGAAAGGGGGGATGCTCTATGACGCTGAGTGAAGTTCTACAACTGCTTGCCATAATCGGCGGAGCAGTTTTTGTGACATTTCAGATTACATGGACGATTTCCAACGGCAAAAAGAAATGACCGCCCAAAGCCTTCCAAGCAAGCGGTCATTCTTTTTGACTAAGCCGAGGAGGAGCTGACCATTGCGGACAGCGCCTTTTCTATTTGTAGTATAGTGATTTTTTATTCTTTTGTCAAGGGAACAGCTGCCTTTCTGACAGGTAAGGTGTGTTCTGTTTTCTTTTCCGGGCACAGTGCATACGATCACGCTTTGTATTTCCATGCGTTTATTTTGCATTTTTCCCAAAAAAGGCTTGACTTTCGCCTCCCCACACATTTGCATCCGAGAGCCAGGCTTTGCGGCCTGTCTCTTTTTGTTTGTACTTAACTTTGGTCGTCTTACGCAAAAACGCTTGACTATTTTTACCAGAAACGCTACACTAAAGATGGAATAGCCCACTCCGGGCTGTATTGCTTCAATTTGTGAAATCATCTTAAATTATTAGGAGGATACTACCATGATTCTGTCTCGTCGTTCTTTCCTGAAGGTCGCAGGTCTGTCCGCCGTTGCTGTTGCAGGTGCTTCCATGTTCACCGGCTGCGGCAACAACAATTTCTTAACCACTCCTGTTGAGTTCGTTGCTGATGCCGCTGATGCAAATGACGATACCGTCAAGGCCGTCGTCAAAGCTCTCAACGATAACAAGACTCTCACTTCCATTCTGGGTCACTCCGACCTCCACGGTGCGGATGATCAGGATAAGGACTATTTCACCAAACAGCTTAGCTATCTTGTTGCGGCCGACAAGAAGGCTGGCAAGAGCACCGGCTATGATAAGGTCGAGGTCAAGGGCACCAAGCTGTCCACTAGTCTGAACAAAGAAGGCAAGTTCGATCACTACTATGTTAAGGTCACCATTGGTAAGAAGACCGAGAACAAGTAATTTTCCCACGCCATCCCACGAGAGACGGGCATTTGCCCGTCTCTTTTTGTTTTGCCCTGCCTGCGCACATCCGCTCTTGCACTACATGGCCGCTGTGATATATAATAAAGAGTATTGCAAGCATCACCCCGTTTTTAGTCGAAAGGATACCCTCTCATGCGAGTTTGTTTTTATACCCTTGGCTGCAAGGTCAACCTGAACGAGACCGGCGCACTGGAACAGCTGTTCCGCGCCAACGGCTTCACCATTGCGCAGGAGAACGAGCCTGCGGATGTTTTTGTGGTGAACAGCTGCACCGTGACCAACTTCGGCGACCAGAAGAGCCGCAAGTGGCTGCGCCGCAAAAAGCGCGAGAACCCCGGCGCGGTCACGGTGCTTACCGGCTGCTACCCGCAGGCTTTCCCGGAGGAAGCCGCCCAGTTCACCGAGGCCGACCTTGTGTGCGGCAATGGCGACCGCAAAGCCATTCTGGACAATGTGCAAAAGCTGCTGGACGGCCACGAGCGCATCGTTGCCATCACACCCCACCAGCGCGGCGAAAAATTTGAGGAGCTGCCCGTGGAGCGGTTCGAGACCCACACCCGCGCTTTTATCAAGGTAGAGGACGGCTGCAACCGCCAGTGTGCCTACTGCGTCATCCCCCGGGCCCGCGGCCCGGTGCGCAGCCGCAGCGAAGCCAGCATCCTTGCCGAACTGCGCCAGCTGGCCGCTTCCGGCTACCGCGAGGTGGTGCTCAGCGCCATCTCTCTGCCCAGCTACGGTCTGGATACCGGCACCAACCTCGTGGAGCTGGTGGAGCACTGCGCTCAGGTGGAGGGCATCCAGCGCATCCGTCTGGGCAGTCTGGACCCGGATATGCTCACGCCGGAGTTCATCACCCGCCTTGCCGCCGTGGAAAAGCTCTGCCCGCAGTTCCACCTGAGCCTGCAGAGCGGCTGCACCGCCACCCTGCGCCGGATGCGCCGTGTGTACACCGCCGAGCAGTACGCACAGGTGGTGGACCAGATCCGCGCCGCCTACGGTGCGCGCCCGGTCAGCTTTACCACCGACTGCATCTGCGGCTTCCCCGGCGAGACGCAGGCCGACTTTGAGGAGAGCTGCGAATTTTTGAAAAAGATCGGCTTTCTCAAGGTGCATGTGTTCCCCTACTCCCGCCGCAGCGGCACCCCGGCTTACGATTTCCCCCAGCAGGTGCACGAGCGGGAAAAGCAGGAGCGCAGCCGCGTAATGAACGGCATCGCCGAGGAGGTGCGCCGCGAGGTGCTGGCCGCCCATGTGGGCACCGAGGACGATGTGCTGCTGGAGACTCCCCTCTCCGGCACCCTGTTCACCGGCTACACCCGGCTGTACATCCCGGTGGTGGTGTCCGCCCCCGGCCATGCCAGCGGCGAGATCGTGCATGTACGCTTGGGCGAATACGACGGCGAACGCGTCCGTGCAGCACTTTGCTGAGTTTACGCGCTTAAAACTGTTGATTCTGTACACGAGGACGAATACAACAAATTTTTAACAAATTTTGCGTTTTATCCCTTTTCATACGGCACGCTTTATGCTAAAATGAAGGTGGATCATCCCGGGCACAGCGCTGTTTGCAGCAGTGCGTTACCAATGTGCCCTGTAACACGCCCGCCCTGCGCGGCAGAACGCTGCCGACAGCCGGGTGCAGCCCGTTTGTTTTTAGCAAAGCAAGGAGAGAATTGGAATGAGTTTCAGAGGAATCAATACCACGGTCATCCAGATCCGCCGTCAGGTGTTCACCGAGGTGGCACGCATGGCTTACGCCAACGTCAAGGGCGAGCAGGCCAACCACCTGATGCGCAAGATCCCCTACACCATCATCCCCGGTGAGGAAGGCAAGCTGCGCAAGGACATCTTCCTGGAGCGCGCCATCGTTGAGGAGCGTGTCCGTCTGGCCATGGGCCTGCCCACCCGCCGCATGGACGAGCACAACAGTGTGGTCTCCGGCCTGGAGGATGCCTCCATCGCCGATAAGTATTATGATCCCCCGCTGGTGAATGTGATCAAGTTTGCCTGCAACCGCTGCCCCGAGAAGCTGGTCAAGGTCTCTGACCTGTGCCAGGGCTGTCTGGCCCACCCCTGTATGGAAGTCTGCCCCAAAAAGGCCATCACCTGGGAGAGCGGCCGCTCCACCATCGATCAGGAAAAGTGCATCAAGTGCGGCCGCTGTGCCACTGTCTGCCCCTACAACGCCATCGTCAAGACCGAGCGTCCCTGCGCCGCTGCCTGCGGCATGGGTGCGATCCACTCTGACGAGCTGGGCCGTGCCGAGATCGATTACAGCAAGTGCGTATCCTGCGGTCAGTGTCTGGTGAACTGCCCCTTCGGCGCTATTGCCGACAAGGGCCAGATCTACCAGCTGATCCAGGGCTTCAACCGCGGCGACCGCATCTACGCTCTGGTTGCTCCCGCCTTTATCAACCAGTTCCCCTCTCTGGCTTCCACCGGCAAGCTGAAGGCTGCCCTGAAGGCCATCGGCTTCTACGATGTCGTGGAGGTCGCCATCGGTGCTGACCTGTGCACCGTGGACGAGGCCCACGACTTCCTGGAGGAAGTTCCCGAGAAGCTGGACTTCATGGCCACCTCCTGCTGCCCGGCATGGAGCATGATGGCAAAGACCGCCTTCCCCGCTCTGGCCAAGAACATCTCCATGACCATGACCCCCATGGTGTTCACCGCCCGCATGATGAAGCAGAAAGACCCCACCGCCCGCATGTGCTTCATCGGCCCCTGCGCCGCCAAGAAGCTGGAAGCTTCCCGCCGCACGGTCCGCTCTGACGTGGACTTTGTGCTGACCTTTGAGGAGCTGGCCGGTATCATCGAGGGCAAGGATCTGGACATCGATCTGCTGGAAGTGGATGAGAACGAAGCAGCACTCTGCTCCGCCTCTGCTGCAGGCCGCGGCTTTGCACAGTCCGGCGGCGTTGCCAATGCCGTTGCCAACAAGATCAAGGAATGGCACCCCGATATGGAGGTCAAGATCGCCTCTGCACAGGGTCTGGCCGACTGCAAGAAGCTGCTGATGCTGGCCAAGGCCGGCAAGTACAACGGTTACCTGCTGGAGGGCATGGGCTGCCCCGGCGGCTGCATCGGCGGCGCAGGCACCATTGCCGACCCCGCACGCACCGCCATCCAGCTGAACAAGTATATGAAGGAAGCTCCCTTCACTGACCCTGAGCAGAGCCCCTATATGAGCGAGATCCACGTTCTGAAGGACGACCCCAATTTTGAGCTGTAATCTCTCCGTCACCTGCGGCTTGCCTCCCCTATTACGGGATCTGGTGCAAAGCGCCTGAGAGGTTTTACAATATCCGCTTCCCGCACATGGGAGCGGATATTTTTTCTAGTTTTAATTTCATAAGTGAAACTTTTTTATAAAAAACTCACGAAGCAGATTGACATATTATCGCTGGCGTGATATTTTAGCGTTGACAAACCCTGTGTTCTGCCCCAACAGGACACCAGAGCAGGCCGCACACGCGCGGCCAGGAAAGGTTGATCTTTATGAAAAATACATTCAAACGCTCCGGCGCAGCGCTGATCTCGCTGGTGCTGCTGTTGGTGCTGGCTGTCAGCGCCGGTGCCGCCAGCAGCCAGAATGTCGGTGTGAAATTCTGGAAGGAACGCTCCGATAAGGAATCCATGGCCAACAGCGGCATCGATCCCGACCGCACCGCCACCCTCACCCGGCAGGCCAACGGCACTTACACCCTGACCCTGCCGGTCATGCAGGTATCCAAGCTGGGTGTCACCGGCTATCTGTCCGGCCTGACCATCGGCGATGTGACCTACGACGGCACCCTGACCGGTGATTTCAACAAGGCCACGGCGGTGCTCACCATCAAGAACCTGCCAGCCTCGGTGCTCACCGGCAGCGATGTGAACAAATCGGTCCTTGTGACCTGCAACATTCAGATGGACCTGCAGGTCCTGGGCGAGATCAACACCAGCGCCCGGATGTGTATCTGGAACCAGAAGTAAATGGCAAGCAAAAAGGCAGAGCCCGCGGGCCCTGCCTTTTTGTTTGCCCTCACAGATCCATCCTGCGCTCCACGAGATCCGTGACCATGGTGTCCAGCTGGCTCATGGCGCGTTCCGCGCCCTTGGCCAGCTTGCGTGCGGTGCGCTTGACCTGCCGCTGGTTCTGTGCCATTGCCATGGTGCCCACGGCCCCCAGGGCCGCGCCTGCCGCCATGCCCAGCAGAACACTGCCGGAGGAAGGCTGACGATTTGTGTTTTTCATGTGGCTCTCTCCTTTCCACTGTGTGATTTTTTGCCGCTGTGGCTAGTATTTCCTGTAAAGAATCCGGTATGCGCTTTTTTTGTCCCGCAAAATGTGGTATACTGTATCATACGCTGAGAAACTGGGCCCTGTGCGGCCCGTGGATGGCGCAAAGGAGGATCCTTTTTGTTGAAACCGACTGAACCGAAAAAAATTCTCTGCATTCACGACCTCTCCGGCATGGGCCGGTGCAGCCTGGCGGTCATCCTGCCGGTGCTGTCCGTTATGGGCTGCCAGCCTGTGGCCCTGCCCACTGTGGTGCTCTCCACCCACACGGGTGGTCTGGGCACACCGGCACGGCTGGACGGTGCCGCCTACGGGCTGGCCGCTCTGGAGCACTACCGGGAGCTGGGTGTGGAGTTTGACTGTATCTACACCGGCTACTTAGGCGGCGAGGAGCAGGTGGCGCTGGCCGAAAAGGCGTTCGATCTCTGGCCCGCTGCCCGCAAGGTGGTGGACCCTGTGATGGGGGACAACGGCAAAGCCTACTCCACAGTGACCCCGGCTCTCATCGACCGGATGCGCGGGCTCTGCCGCCAGGCAGACCTGATCCTGCCCAACGCCACCGAGGCCGCCCTGCTGCTGGAGCGGGAGCCCCAGACCGACGCATTCGATGACGCTTCCGCTCAGGCGCTGGCCGACGAGCTGCTGACGCTGGCCCCCAGCGCGGTGGTCACCGGCCTCGCACTGGGCAAGTACATCGGCTGCGCAGGCTCCGGCCGCGAGCGCTTCGTCATCAAAAAGCTGCACATCAGCCGCAGCTTCCCGGGCACGGGTGACCTGTACGGTGCCGTGCTCATTGGCTCGCTGATCCAGGGCAACGCCCTGAGCGCCGCTGCCGACAACGCCGCCGAGTTCGTCTCGCTGGCCATTCAGCAGACCCCCGCCGATCAGGACACCCGGTATGGTGTCTGGTTCGAGCCCCTGCTGCCCCGGCTCTGCCCGGTGAGCTGGAATGACTGAGGAGGCCTCCATGAGCGAAAAACCGACCCTGAACATTGTTCTGGTAGAGCCGCGTATCCCCCAGAACACCGGCAACGTGGCCCGCACCTGTGCCTGCACGGCCTGCCGCCTGCATCTGGTGGGGCCCATGGGCTTTGCCATCGATGACAAAAAGCTCAAGCATGCCGGGCTGGACTACTGGCACTACCTCGACATCAATTACTATGATGGGCTGGAGGATTTCTTTGCCCGGAACAAAGGCCCGTTCTACTACTTTACCACCAAAGCGCCCCAGCGCTACACCGACATCCAGTACCCGGACGGGGCCTACCTTGTGTTCGGGCGGGAGGATGCCGGCCTGCCTGAGGCATTGCTGGCGGCCAATCAGGAGCACTGCATCCGGATGCCCATGCGGGATACCTGCCGCAGCCTGAACCTGTCCAACAGTGTAGCTGTGGGTGTGTACGAGGTCCTGCGCCAGTGGGATTTCCCGGAGCTGCTGGACCATGGCCGCCTGCGAGAATACGAATGGAAATGAGGGACATTATGAGCAAGATCGCGATCCTGACCGATTCCTCCTGCGATATCCCGCAGGAGATGGCCGAAAAATACGGCATTGACATCATGAGCTTCCACATCCTGCTGGATGATGTGGATTATATCGAGCGTGAGAGCTGCACCAATGAGGAGTTCTACGAAAAGATGCGCGCCGCCAAGGGCATTCCCTCCACGGCTGCCATCACCCCCATCCAGTTCTGCGAAAAGTACTGCCAGTATGTGGACGAGGGCTACACCGATGTGATCCATGTACCCATCAACCGCAGCGGCTCCTCCACCTACAACAACGCTGTGATGGCCCAGGGGATGCTGCGGGAAGAGCGCCCGGAGCACCACCTGCGGATCCATCTGCTGGACCCGCACACCTACTCCATGCCCTTTGGCTGGTATGTCTGCGAGATGGCGCGCAAGCTGCAGAACGGCGCGGAGATCAGCCACGTCATTCAGGAGTTCGAGACCCAGATGGACAAGATGGAGATCGTTCTCGGACCTTACAGCCTGAAGCAGATGAAGAAGAGCGGCCGCATCTCTGCCGCCGCCGCTGTCATGGGCGAGCTGATGGGCATCCGCCCCATCATCACCCTGATCGACGGAAAGACCAAGGTGGAGGCCAAGGTGCGCGGCGATGACAAGGTCGTGCCCGCCATGGTGGAGCTGGCCAAAAAGCGCAGCGAGGGTGTGGAGGACTTTGATTATATGATCGGCCACACCAACATCCCCCAGAAGGATGATCTGATCAAGGCCTGCCGCAAGGCGTTCGGCAAAGACCCGCTCATCACCTTCCCGTTGGGCGGCGTTGTTTCCGCCAACACCGGCCCCGACACCATTGCTCTGGTCTACGTTGGCCACGCACGCTGAGTTTTTTCTGAGAACTGCCCGCCGCGGCAGTTCTTTTTTGTTTGCAGGCCGTTGCATTTTGCGGCAATTTATGCTATACTCCCTTTTGCTGCGTTTTTTCGCGGCAACCTGAAAGAGCAACTTAGGATTTTAGGCTCCCCGGCGTGTCTCGAACCGTGCCGGGCCAAACCCATAGGGCTGGCGGTCCCTGTGCGGTCAAAATTCATCCGCCGGAGTATTGTTATGAATCAGAATTTTACTGTCCGCAAACTGGCCCGCTGCGCTGTGGTCGCAGCTCTCTATGTGGTGCTCTGCATGGCGCTGCAGCCGTTCTCCTACGGTGCGGTGCAGGTGCGTGTTGCCGAGGCCCTCTGCCTGCTGCCCGTGTTCGGTGCCGAGTACATCGTGGGCGTGGTGCTGGGCTGCTTCCTGGCAAACCTGCTGGGCTCCACCATCGTGGATGTGATCTTTGGCACACTGGCTACCCTGCTGGCCTGCCTTGTCACCTACAAGCTGCGCAATGTGCGCTTCAAGGGTCTGGCCATTGCCGCCAGCCTGCCCCCGGTGCTGTTCAACGCCGTGATCATCGGCATCGAGATCGCCGTCATGTTCCCGGACCCCTCTTCCAGTGCCCCCATCTGGCTGGCCTGCATCACCAACGGCATCTCCGTCGGCATCGGTGAGCTCATCAGCTGCACCGTGCTGGGCGTGCTGCTGGTGAAGATCGTGGAGACCAACACCTCCCTGCGCAAAGTGTTCCTGGAAGCCTGATCGAGCAGGCAGACAAGACAGATTCATAAGGCAAAGGCTTTTCCGTTGCTCGGCCTTTTTGCCCATAATATAGAAAGACCTCCTCTGGCCGTTTTCCAGAGGAGGTCTTTGTTTTTATCCGATCACTTGTGCTCCTGCAGCCAGCGCAGGGCCATATAGGCATAGGCCGCGCTGCCCTCAAAGAGGACACTGTCATCAAACTTCACCTTGGGATGATGCTGGCCGTAGGTGTAGCCCTCGTTGGCGTTGCCCGCCGTCAGGAACATGCTCACGGTGGGCACCTCATGGCTGACGAACGCGAAATCCTCGCTGCCGCCGCCGGGCTTGCCGCCGGTCATCGGGGTCATATCCATTGCACCCTTACCCAGCAGCTCACCCATATAGGTCAGGGCGTTGCCGGCAAGCTCCTTGTCCACCACCATGCAGGGGCAGTAATCACTGAAGGTGATCTCGGCGGTGCAGCGGTAAGCCGTGGCCACCCCCTGCACGATCTCGGTCATCCGCTTGTGCAGCAGCTCCGTCACCGCGCCCTCGGGGTCGGTGGTGCGGATGGTGCCCCACATCTCCGCGCTGTCCGGGATGACATTGGAGGCCGCGCCTGCCTGGAAGCGGCCGGTGGTGAACACGCCAAAGCTGTGGGCATCCAGCTCACGGCTGTTGATCTCCTGCAGGGCAATGTGGATGTGGGCCGCTGCGGTGATGGGGTCGATGCAGGCGTTGGGCATGGAGCCGTGGCCGCCCTTGCCGTGGACGATGATGTGATACTGCTCACAGCTTGCCATGGTGATGCCGCCGCCCGGCACCAGCACCATACCGGCGGGCAGGGGCATTCCGGCCAGCACATGGAACATGACCGCTGCGTCCACTTTGGGATTTTCCAGCAGGCCGCTGTTTATCATATCCAGCGAGCCCTGAAAGATCTCCTCTGCGGGCTGGAACTCCAGCTTTACCGTGCCCTCGATCTCGTCCTCGTGCTCCTTGAGCAGCTTGGCTGCACCCAGCACCATGGCGGTGTGCATATCGTGGCCGCAGCCGTGCATCCGGCCCGGGATCTCGGAAGCAAATTCCTCACCGGATTCTTCCTGAATGGGCAGGGCGTCCATGTCGCCGCGCAGCAGGATGGTCTTGCCGGGGCGTTTGCCGCCTGCCAGCGCGAGAACGCCGCATCTGCCGCAGTCCTGCGGGGCATAGCCCATTTCGGTCAGGGCCTTTTTCACCAGCGCTTTGGTCTGCGGCAGATCAAAGCCCACCTCGGGGTGGCGGTGCAGGGTGCGCCGCCATTCGCGCAGCTGGGGTTCCAGCTCTTTTGCGGCGCTGAGCAGTTCTTCCGGTGTGATCATTTCAAAATCAACTCCCTCTTATTTTATAAAGAAAACCCTCTCGGGCATTGGCCGTGACGGAGAGGGCTCTTTATTACTTAGTTCTCGTCCGTCGGGGTGCCTTCCGGATGATACTTGGCACAGGTGCACTTTTTCCACTTCAGGCCGCTGCCGCAGGGACAGGGGTCGTTGCGGCCGATCTTGATCACCCGCACAGGCTGGCCGTGGGGTGCACCCTTGGCACCGGGAGCGCCGTTGCCGGGCACAAAGCCTTCGCCGGTGGGCTTTGCCACCTGTTCACGCTTGGGGGCGGCACCGGCCTGACGGATCTCGATGGTCAGCAGCATCTTCACACTGGACTCACGGATGGAATCCACCATCTGGTCGAACATGTCAAACCCTTCGATGCGGTACTCCACAACAGGATCCTTCTGGCCGTAGCCGCGCAGCGCAATGCCCTGACGCAGCTGATCCATGTTGTCGATGTGATCCATCCACATGCGGTCCACGCACTTGAGCAGGCAGATGCGTTCCAGCTCGCGCATGACCGGGGCACCGTAGCGCTGCTCCTTGTCGGCAAGGATCTTCATGCCGCGGTCATACAGCATATCGGCAATGCTCTGACGGGAGATATCCTCAAAGTCGGCCACATCATAGTGCAGGTCGGTGTCGGTGGTCAGCCAGCCCAGATAGTGGCGGCGGAGCGCACCGAAGTCCCACTCGTCCTTCACATCGCCTGCGAGGAACTGCTTGCAGCTGGACTCGATGTTCTCCTTCAGCATATTGTGCATCTCGGCGCTGATGTCCTCGCCGTCCAGGACCTTGCGGCGCTGACCATAGATGATCTCGCGCTGCTGGTTCATGACGTCGTCGTATTTCAGGACGTTCTTGCGGATCTCGAAGTTGCGGCCCTCGAGCTTCTTCTGGGCAGACTCGATGGTGCTGGTGATCATCCGGTTCTCGATGGGGGTGTCCTCGTCGATGCCCAGAGTGCCCATCAGGCTCTGCACGCGGTCGCCGCCGAACAGACGCATCAAATCGTCCTCGAGGCTCAGATAGAAGCGGGATGCACCGGGGTCGCCCTGACGGCCTGCACGGCCGCGCAGCTGGTTGTCGATACGGCGGCTCTCGTGGCGCTCGGTGCCGATGATGAACAGGCCGCCTGCGGCGCGCACCTCGTCGGCCTCGGCGTCGATGGCGGGCTTGTACTGAGCATACAGCTCATCGAACCGCTTGCGGACAGCCAGAATGTTGGCGTCGGTAGTCTCACCATGGCCGTCGGCCTCGATGAGCAGCAGCTCCACGGCTGCGGGCAGAGCCTCCTCGGGCTTTTCTGGATCCAGCAGCTTCTCGCAGAAGTGCTCTTTGCGCATCTGAGCCTTTGCCATATACTCTGCGTTGCCGCCCAGCATAATATCGGTACCACGGCCAGCCATATTGGTGGCGATGGTGATGGCCCCCTTCTTACCGGCCTGTGCGACGATCTCTGCCTCGCGCTCGTGGTTCTTGGCGTTCAGCACGTTGAAGTCGCGGGTGTA
>OHYU01001050.1_pt1 | contig 11586 bp, 7 predicted proteins | sample 1580331 | NCBI WGS metagenome assembly OHYU01 (sample SAMEA3882519, study PRJEB24775) | human gut metagenome | biome: human-associated habitat; feature: intestine environment; material: feces | place: Netherlands | collected 2009/2010
TATACGCGTTGTACTTAGTGGCATGTCAAACCTTGAACAATTAAATGATAATATTTCATATATGAAAGAATTTAAACCATTGACACAAGAAGAAAACAATTTTTTGATTAAACTAGGTGATCAAATTCGTACATCCATCGCAATTCCATGTACTGCATGTAACTATTGTACTCCTGGATGTCCAAAACAAATCTGTATACCAGAATTCTTTAGGTTATTCAATAAAAGAAAACAAAATCTATCTAGCGGTAAATCAAAAGAGTATGAAGATTTAAAAAATGAACATGGAGGGCCATTAGATTGTATTGAGTGTGGACAATGTGAGCGTGTATGTCCACAAAAGCTTCCTATTATCTGTAATCTAAAGAAAGTAGCTGGTGAATTTGAACAAATTTATTGCGTGTAGAGACAATAAAATCTTTTATTGTTCCAATGAAATTGGAGTAAAGCCAATTTTTTCAAAACTTAATGAAAATATTGATTTTTATAAGGATGCAGATATAGAAGATACAGTTGTAGGTAAAGCAGCTGCTTGTCTATACGTTCTCGCAAAAATAAAATTTGTTTATGCTCATACTCTAAGTGAACCAGCAAAAATTTATTTAGAAAAGAATAATATTGCTTTCAAATACGATAAACTTGTTAAGGAAATCCGAAATAAGACAAACACAGATATGTGTCCATTAGAAAAATCCGTGATTCATATAGAGGATCCAGTTACCGCAAAAATCGCATTAGATAATACAATTAAAGAATTAATGAATCAGAAAAAAGCCAAGTCTAGTAAATAAAGACTTGGCTTTTGAATATAAAAGGCAAAAAAAAAGGACCCGGCAGCTAGCTATCTTCGCAGGGGCAAGCCCAACTATTGTCGCCGTGAAAGTGCTTAACTTCTGAGTTCGGGATGAGTTCAGGTGTGTCCACTTTGCTATCGCCACCGGATCTTGAGTTCTCTTTCGATCCCTCAAAACCGAACAACTTTTCTGAAGAAACTACATATTTCTGATTAAGTCCTCGACCGATTAGTACCAGTCAACTCCGTACATCACTGCACTTCCATCTCTGGCCTATCTACCTTATCGTCTTTAAGGGGTCTTACTTCTTGCGAATGGGAGATCTCATCTTGGAGTAGGCTTCGTGCTTAGATGCTTTCAGCGCTTATCCTTTCCCTACTTAGCTACCCGGCTATGCCCCTGGCGGAACAACCGGTGCACCAGCGGTAGGTCCATCCCGGTCCTCTCGTACTGAGGACAGCTCTCCGCAGATCTCCTTCGCCCACAACAGATAGGGACCGAACTGTCTCACGACGTTCTGAACCCAGCTCGCGTACCGCTTTAATGGGCGAACAGCCCAACCCTTGGGACCTACTTCAGCCCCAGGATGCGATGAGCCGACATCGAGGTGCCAAACCTCCCCGTCGATGTGGACTCTTGGGGGAGATCAGCCTGTTATCCCCAGGGTAGCTTTTATCCGTTGAGCGACGGCCCTTCCATTCGGCACCGCCGGATCACTATTCCCGACTTTCGTCCCTGTTCGACTTGTAAGTCTCACAGTCAAGCACGCTTCTGCAATTGCACTCGTCGATTGGTTTCCATCCAATCTGAGCGTACCTTTGGGCGCCTCCGTTACTCTTTGGGAGGCGACCGCCCCAGTCAAACTGCCCACCTGACACTCTCCCCGTACCTGTTCTCGATACCAGGTTAGAACCCCGGTCACACAAGAGTGGTATCCCAACGTCGACTCCTCGTACACTGGCGTGCACGTCTCTTTGTCTCCCACCTATCCTGTACATGTATGACCAGAATTCAATATCAGGCTGCAGTAAAGCTCCATGGGGTCTTTCCGTCTAGTTGCGGGTAACCTGCATTTTCACAGGTACTAAGATTTCACCGAGTCTGCTGCCGAGACAGCGCCCAAATCGTTACACCTTTCGTGCGGGTCAGAACTTACCTGACAAGGAATTTCGCTACCTTAGGACCGTTATAGTTACGGCCGCCGTTCACTGGGGCTTCGGATCACTGCTTCAGATCGCTCTTAACAGATCCTCTTAACCTTCCAGCACCGGGCAGGTGTCACCCCCTATACTTCGTCTTGCGACTTCGCAGAGAGCTGTGTTTTAGTTAAACAGTCGCTTGGGCCTCTTCACTGCGGCTTAATTGCTTAAGCACTCCTTCTCGCTAACTTACGGAGTCATTTTGCCGAGTTCCTTGGCAACAGTTCTCTCGCTCACCTCGGGATTCTCTCCCTGCCCACCTGTGTCGGTTTTGGTACGGGCCGCATATGCATTGCCAGAAGCTTTTCCTGGAAGCCGTCATCATGTGCTTCGCTACTTTCCTAAGATTTCGCTTACCTATCACGCTCTAGCCTTATGGTTACCGGATTTGCCTGGTAACCAGCCGCTTCGCTTCGCCCTCAATCCATTAAGAGGGTCACACTATCCGTCTCCGTCACTCCTTCGCTCCATATACGGGTGCAGGAATCTTTCGCCTGCTTTCCATCCACTACGCCTTTCGGCCTCGCGTTAGGTCCCGACTTACCCAGGGCGGACGAACCTTCCCCTGGAATCCTTGGGCTTTCGGTGTGTAGGATTCTCACCTACATCTCGCTACTCACACCGGCATTCTCACTTCTATACAATCCACCGCTCCTCACGGTACGGCTTCTACTCGTATACAACGCTCCCCTACCACTATAGTTTCCTACAATCCGCAGTTTCGGTATCAGGCTTAGCCCCGGTACATTTTCGGCGCAGGGTCACTCGACTAGTGAGCTGTTACGCACTCTTTAAAGGATGGCTGCTTCTGAGCCAACCTCCTAGTTGTCTGGGCATCCCCACATCCTTTTCCACTTAGCCTGTATTTTGGGACCTTAACTGGCGGTCTGGGCTGTTTCCCTCTTGACCATGGACCTTATCACTCACAGTCTGACTGCCGGACATCCTTAATGACATTCGCAGTTTGATTGTATTCAGTACCCCGGGATGGGGCCATCACACATTCAGTGCTCTACCTTCACTAAGGTTCTTTCCGACGCTAGCCCTAAAGCTATTTCGGGGAGAACCAGCTATCTCCGGGTTCGATTGGAATTTCTCCCCTAGCCACAAGTCATCCGCTAACTTTTCAACGGTAGTCGGTTCGGTCCTCCATTGAGTTTCACCTCAACTTCAACCTGCTCATGGCTAGATCACCCGGTTTCGGGTCTGCAACATCCTACTTTCGCCCTATTAAGACTCGCTTTCGCTTCGGCTCCGGTCTTTCCTCCTTAACCTCGCAGTCTGTCGCAACTCGCCGGTTCATTCTACAAAAGGCACGCCATCACCCCTTAACGGGCTCTGACTTCTTGTAGGCATACGGTTTCAGGTTCTCTTTCACTCCGCTCCCGCGGTTCTTTTCACCTTTCCCTCACGGTACTGGTTCACTATCGCTCACTCGTTTATATTTAGCCTTGGCGGATGGTCCCGCCTGCTTCCGACAAGATTCCTCGTGTCTCGCCGTACTCAGGATCCCATTAGGCTTCGATCGGATTTCAATTACAGGGCTTGCACCTTCTTCGGCCGGGCTTTCGATCCCGTTCTTCTATCCTCTCTCTTGCCATATCATGGTCCTTCAACCCCGGTCCTTGGACCGGTTTGGGCTTCTCCCCTTTCGCTCGCCGCTACTCAGGGAATCACTGTTGTTTTCTTTTCCTCCGGCTACTTAGATGTTTCAGTTCGCCGGGTACCTCTCTTGCAGGCCATGTATTCACCTGCAGATGACAGCTCATGTCTGCTGCCGGGTTCCCCCATTCGGACACCTCCGCTTCTTCGCTTCCTTACAGCTTCACGGAGCTTTTCGCAGTTTGGCGCGTCCTTCTTCAGTTTCGAGTGGCCAGGCATTCGCCGTACGCCCTTCCTTACTTAATCAGTGGTTCTCGTGTGTTTCGAGATGTTCTTTTTCAAGAACTGTTTTTTACTGTTTTCTCAGTTTATCTTACAACTTACGTTTTAGACCTTTTCTGTTATGTCTTTTCTTCTTAGTTGCTCAGTTTTCAAAGATCGATCACTCTGAGAAGTCCTTGACCTCTCAAAACTAAACAGGATGTTTTACTCCCTTTTCCTTCAATTTCCACGTTTCTTCTTTCTCCTTAGAAAGGAGGTGATCCATCCCCACGTTCCCGTAGGGATACCTTGTTACGACTTAACCCCAGTCATCGGTCCTGCCTTCGACGGCTCACTCCTCGAAAGGTTATGCCACCGGCTTCGGGCATTACCAACTCCCATGGTTTGACGGGCGGTGTGTACAAGGCCCGAGAACGTATTCACCGCGACATGCTGATTCGCGATTACTAGCGATTCCAGCTTCATGAAGTCGGGTTGCAGACTTCAATCCGAACTGAGACGTCCTTTATGAGATTCGCTTGCCTTCACAGGCTTGCCGCTCTTTGTAGACGCCATTGTAGTACGTGTGTAGCCCAGGCCATAAGGGGCATGATGATTTGACGTCATCCCCACCTTCCTCCGGTTTATCACCGGCAGTCTGATATGAGTCCTCAACTCAATGTTAGTAACATATCACAAGGGTTGCGCTCGTTGCGGGACTTAACCCAACATCTCACGACACGAGCTGACGACAACCATGCACCACCTGTCTCCTTGATAACCTCGGATATATCTCTATACCTCTGCAAGGGATGTCAAGGCCTGGTAAGGTTCTTCGCGTTGCTTCGAATTAAACCACATACTCCACCGCTTGTGCGGGCCCCCGTCAATTCCTTTGAGTTTCACACTTGCGTGCATACTCCCCAGGCGGAGAACTTATTGCGTTAACTGCGGCACTGAGTTATTCCCCCAACACCTAGTTCTCATCGTTTACGGCGTGGACTACTAGGGTATCTAATCCTATTTGCTCCCCACGCTTTCGTGCTTCAGTGTCAGCAACAGACCAGACGGCCGCCTTCGCCACCGGTGTTCTTCCATATATCTACGCATTTTACCGCTACACATGGAGTTCCGCCGTCCTCTTCTGTTCTCTAGCTGAACAGTTTCCAGAGCCAGTACGGGTTGAGCCCATACCTTTTACTCCAGACTTGTTCTGCCACCTACGCACCCTTTACGCCCAATCATTCCGGATAACGCTCGCCACCTACGTATTACCGCGGCTGCTGGCACGTAGTTAGCCGTGACTTTCTGGTAAGATACCATCACTCACTCATCATTCCCTATGAATGTCGTTTTTCTCTTACAACAGAGCTTTACGATCCGAAGACCTTCTTCACTCACGCGGCATTGCTCGTTCAGGGTTCCCCCCATTGACGAAAATTCCCTACTGCTGCCTCCCGTAGGAGTTTGGGCCGTGTCTCAGTCCCAATGTGGCCGTCCGCCCTCTCAGGCCGGCTATGCATCGTCGCCTTGGTGGGCCGTTACCTCACCAACTAGCTAATGCACCGCAGGTCCATCCATGTTCATGGCCTTAGCCACTTTAATAGCAGTCAAATGCTTGTCTGCTACCTATCCGGTTTTAGCATCCGTTTCCAGAAGTTATCCCGGGCACATGGGCAGGTTACCTACGTGTTACTCACCCGTTCGCCACTAGATTCAGAAAAGCAAGCTTTCCTTCCTCTCGTTCGACTTGCATGTATTAGGCATGCCGCCAGCGTTCATCCTGAGCCAGGATCAAACTCTCCATTTGATTTAGCTCTTAGATGTCTCTGACATCTTTCTTTACAATTGTTTGTTTTTTCGAAATTGACGTTTTAGTTTGTATTTTATTTCCTGTTCAGTTTTCAAAGATCATGTGCACCTCAGCAGTGCTCATCTATATTACCAAATACTTCCCTCTTCGTCAAATGTTTTTTTGACTTTTTTTTATCTTTTTTACTGTATACGCTTACAACTGAATATTCCATGGTGGCGGAGCCACCCAATCCATGAAAATAGAGCCACTGAATCCATTTGTACAGAGCCATGCAATCCATTGCTCAGAGCCACTAAATCCATGAAGAGAGCCACTTCAACTTATTGAAATGACTCTCTTTTTAATTATTTGATTTTTGAATAATCCTCTCGAAGAGATCTGCCTTTTAAAAGAATTGTATATGATGAGTTTCTAATACGATCCAGAATGGCGTCAGCGAGTGGACCATTACCTAATTTGCCTAGCCATCCTTCAGGAGCCCATTGACTGCAGTAGATTGTTGATTTATTATCAGTTCTTGATTGTATCACTTCAAATAAATCGTTTCGTTCACCTTCACTGATGTTTGTTAATAAGAATTCATCTAGAATTAATAAATCAACTTTGGAAAGTTTCTTCATATATTTTTTGTAATGCCCTTGAATCTTTGCTTCTTCAATTTCCTGAAACAAGTCTGGTAAACGAATATATTGAACTTTGTATCTTTCCATACAGGCATTAACTCCAAAAGCGTTTGAAATCCAAGTCTTTCCTGACCCAGATGCACCAATCAAAATAATATTTAGTTTCTGCTGGATATATTCATTTGTACTCAGTTCTTCTATCAAGCCTCTATTGATTTCACGGTCAGGTTTATAATTGATATCCTGTAGATTGGCGTTTGAATCATAGAAGTTGGCGTTTTTGATGTAGCGCTTAACTGTGTGATTGATTTGCGAATCATATTCTTTGATGACCATGGCTTCCAATCTTTCTTCAAAAGTCATATTTTGTGTATCCGTATTTTCTGACTGATTCTTATATTCTTCAGCCATGATAGGCAATCTCATTTCTCTTAATTTTTCATATACTTCTTGATTCATTACTTTTTACCCCCATAATATTCAGTTCCACGAGTGAATGCATACGTAGTATCTTCTTTATTTATTGTATTTTCAGGTTCCTGTTTTGCTTCATCTTGACCTGATTCTAGAATCAACTTAATATTCTTATAGGTAGGATTAGATAAGCGAGAAAGCGCCAACTTACATGCATTTTCTAATCTTGCCTGCGAATATTTATCAGACAGTTTCAAAATAGATAAACATCCCTTGTAGGCTTGTTCTTCTACTTTGTAACGACTAAACATAAGATTGATCAGTTCAACAGTAGAAGGTCCAATTGTTGCAGCCCAATTCATAAAGCGTTCTTTATTCCACTGGAACAATTGGTGGTTCTTTGGCATATGTGCCTCATTAGTAGAATATTGATTGCGATGACCATATAAGCGTTTATGTTGGCAGATCTGATTCTTTTTATAATACACAGTGACAGTGTCTTTTGTTAGTTTTACTTCCACTCGTTTTCCAACATATTCATAAGGAGTTGAATAGTTCATTTTTTCTACCTGAATATGATAGTTCATTTGGACTGTTGCCATTTTCCATTCACTCAATTCAAACGGATGTTCTGGCAAAGGATTCATAAAATCTTTTTCTTCATCCATATATACAGATTTTCTTGAGCCTTCACGCTTTTGGAATTCTTCATTATTTAATTTGTTCAATTCAATATAGATAGCTTTATTCAAAGATTCAAAAGTAAAGAATGTTCGGTTACGTAACTTACCAATTATTGTTGTAGCCACACTGAATACCGATCCTTCTGCTGCACTTTTATCTCTTGGTTTTTTAACGCGTGCAGGAATAATAGCCATTCCATAATAATCTGCCATTTCCTGGTAGGACTTATTTAAAACGGGATCTTCATATTTCTTGTGTTCTATAACACCTGTTTTAAGATTATCAGGAACAAGAATACGTGAGACACCACCAAAATATTCAAATGCGTGGATATGACAATTGATCCAATTTTTAGAATCCATATGAGGGCAAGCCTCCACATAACAGTACATACTGAATGGCAGCACAGCTACAAACATATAAGCAGTGACATCCTGGTTCAATGAACGATCATGAACCTTCATTGTCTTACCATCCCAGTCAACCATTATCTTATCCCCAGGCTTATGTGTAATATGCATTGTAAGCTTGTTCTTTTTTACATAGCTTGAGTAGTTGCTACAAAATGCACTGTACTTTAGATACACCTTATGCGAACTTTGGCATTGTTCTACATATTCTTTCCAAAGCATTTTCAAACTTACTCCAACCTTCAAAAGCTCCTTATGCACATATGCATAGTCAGGCTGTTCATAAGAAACATCTATTCCATTTGATGGAAAAAGAAGTTCATTGATTTGGGATTCACTTAAATTGTAAGCAGTGTTCCAATAGACACCTGCAGCATCTGCTGCATCAAATACATCACGAACCGTATTTCGTGACACTTTCAGCATCCTAGCGATTTCACGCTGGGAATGATTCTCAAACCTAAGTTCAAGAATTCGTTTTAAATCTCGCATATAAAAAACACCTCCAATTCGCAAGATCTGTAGAATTTAACATTCTACAAATACATCTTACAACTGAAGGTGTATAAATGGCTCTGATTAATAGATTAGGTGGCTCTACATGATGGAACGGGTGGCTCTCAGTGCTGGACGGTGTGGCTCTGAGTGCGTGGAATACTCAGTCAGATAATTTTTTATTAAAATATCATCTATCTACAATACTACTTGTTTTGTGATAATCCCTGATAAACATCCTATTAAAATGTGCAAACAATTTATAAACATCCTATTTTTTTGTGATTTTCTGTTGTTTAACTCATTAATTTTACCTGAATTATTCATGAAAATATAAAAATAGACTGTCTCGATACATTCACATTCTTTAATTTTTTAACATTCAAAACCTCAATTTTTTTAGAATCCATTACTTCTTCCACACTCTCGCCGCCTTTTACATTCTTGCTAATATTACACTTTATATTAGCATATTTGTAAACTTACTTTATTATTAAAGTAAGCGCCAAGTAATATGATGGATTGAAAATCATTTCAAAAAAATCGACAATTATATAGAACATTAGAGTTTTTAGAGTACAGTCTAAAAACTCTATAAAATGATTGGAGATGATTAGATGAAATTAGAGGATTTAACGCCCAAGCAGAGACTGAAGGCGGAAAAGTGGCTGGCAATCATTCGTGAATGTATAAATAGTGATTTATCAAATGAAGTATGGTGTGAACAGAATAACGTTAATATTAAAAGTTATTACTATTACCTGGCAAAACTAAGAAAGATGGCAATTGAACAGATTCCATACAAAAAAAGAAATAATGTACTGCCCCTGGTTCCTGAATCAAATGATATTGTAGAAATACAGGCTCCTCAATCTACTCCTGTATGCATATCTTCTTCAGTAATGACGATTTGTCAAGGAAACACAAAAATAGAGATCAATTCTAATTGTCCTGAATGGATGATCCGGGAGCTGTTGAATAAATATGTTAGGTGATATTTCTAAAGCAGAACATATCTATATTGCCTGTGGATATACAGATATGAGAAAGTCAATTGATGGACTTGCAGCTATTGTACAACAGAATTTCAAACTGGATCCATTTTCGAACTCATTGTTTCTCTTCTGCGGAAGGAGCAGTACAAAAATGAAAGTCTTGTACTGGGAAGGTGACGGATTCGTGCTTTTGTATAAACGTCTTGAAAATGGAAAATTCGTATGGCCAAGAAATAAAGATGAAGTAATGAAAATAACAGATCAGCAGTTCAGATGGCTTTTAGAAGGACTTAAAATAGAGCAGCCACGAACAATAAAAAAGAGTAATAAAAGATGTGCTATTTAGCTTTATATTAAGGATATTTTGTATTAAATATGGTATAATATATACAGTTAAGGAGTGCTTTGAATGATTGAAAATGCAGGTATCGACTACAAAGAATTATATCTACAGATGCAGTCAGCAGTTGTAGCACTATCAAAGACATTGGAAGAAATCCAAAAAGAAAACAAGAATCTAAAGGAAGAAAATGAATATTTAAAGCGCAAGCTGTTTGGAACAAAAAGTGAAACATCAAAGTCACTTGGTTTTGAGCAGCTTTCTCTTTTTGATGAGGCAGAAGCAGAAGCAAATCCAGACGAAGAACAATTTATTCTTGAAGAAGTTAAATTCAATAAAAAGAAAAAGTATAAAGGACAGTTGGATGATAAATTATCTAAACTGCCACATATCGAAGTTATTATGACACTTCCAGAATCTGAACTTGTATGCCCAGTCTGTAACAGTAAACTTGTTCCTGTCGGAAAGAAATTTGTTCGACACGAAATTGAATTTGTACCAGCCAAATTAAAAGTAAGAGATATATATACAACGACATATGAATGCAGAAAATGTCGTGCAAATGGAAAGAGTGTTATGAAAAGTCCTGGAATTCCAGAACCTGTCATTCCACATTCTTATGCCTCTGCTGAAAGTGTGGCTTTCGTTATGAAACAAAAGTTCGTAAATGGCGTTCCACTCTATAGACAGGAATCCGAATGGAAACAAATGGGTCTGGATCTTTCAAGAACGACAATGGCCAACTGGATCATATATTCAAGTGAACACTGGTTAAAACCACTGACAGGCAGAATGCATGAAATCCTGCTTGAATCAAAACATGCCCATGCCGATGAAACACCTGTTCAAGTTCTAAATGAACCTGGTAAAAAGGCAACAACGAAATCCTATATGTGGGTATATTCAAGCATCAAAGAGAGTTCATATCCAATCCGACTGTTTGTGTATGCACCAAACAGATGCGGATATAATCCGCAGATATTCTTCAACGGTTTTCATGGAACTGTTATATCAGATGCATATTCCGGATACAACAATATCGAAGGCTGTGTCAATGCATACTGCTGGGCACATGCAAGAAGAAAGTTCAGAGACAGTCTTCCAAATGATCTCGAAAATGCAGAAAATACGCTTCCGATTATTGCGATGAATAAGATCAAGAAACTCTTCGCAATAGAAAAAGAAATAGAAACGTTGTCACCTGATAAAAAGGTCAAAATACGTCAGCTAAAGTCAAAGCCATTAATAGATGACTTCTTTTCATGGTGCAAATCCAATCAAAATGCCACAGCCAGTGCAAAGCTGAGCAGAGCATTTAAATATGTTTTAAATCATGAAGAAGGATTGAGACAATACTTATATGATGGATATATTCCAATGACAAACTCATTAGATGAAAGAGTAATTCGGCCATTTACTACAGGAAGAAAGAACTGGTTGTTCTCGGCAAGTGTATCAGGAGCAGAATCAAGTGCGAATGCATACAGCATAATTGAAACAGCAAAAGCAAATGGACTGGATCCATATAAATATTTGACAACAATATTTACATATCTTCCAAGCCAAGATCTGATCAAAAATCCAGAAATAATAGACGAATTTCTACCATGGAGCGAGTTCGTACAAAAGAACTGTAAATAAAAGAATCAGCTAACATTTTTTAGCAATGTTCAACTGATTCTTTTTTATTTATTTAACTACATTATTTTATTTGGCGCTTACTAACTTTCATAAAAATATGACAATTATCTTTTGTTAATTAAATTAAAAAAATCACTTCAAAAAATAAAGTGATCTAATTAGACATATTGAATATTTAGTTTACGAATAAAATGATACATGAATGATTTCCAATGTAACTTATCAAAAATCACAAATAGAAGCATACAAACGTTGACTTTAAAAGAATCTTCTTTATTGAATGAAAAATGATAATAATCATTCTTCTTTAAG